>Ga0164297_10000061_pt1 | contig 131613 bp, 104 predicted proteins | sample GEODES058metaG_FD_113539 | JGI IMG/M metagenome (GOLD analysis project Ga0164297, IMG submission 113539) | Dystrophic lake water microbial communities from Trout Bog Lake, Wisconsin, USA - GEODES058 metaG | ecosystem: Environmental > Aquatic > Freshwater > Lake | place: USA: Trout Bog Lake...
CTCCCGTAAGATGCGGATCTTGTCTTCCGTCGTGTATCGTTTCCCTTTCATTCGTCTGGTCCTTTCTTAAGTCCCAGACTAACACATCAGCTGGCCCGAAAAAGTGAAGTCACGTCACCACCGCAAAATTTTCCACGTCGCTGCCGAGCCGCAATTTCCCGTCCGCCAAATAAAATGTGCCGAGCACGCGACATTGCAGCAGGCCAAATTGAAATTCTTCCACCGTCAGTTCGCCGCCGGACGCAGGCGCGCAGCTTTTGAGTTTTTCCAGTTTAGCTTGCAGTTCCACATCCGCTGGCGCCTCGGCAGAACCCGTCACGCGCAGCAGTAAAATCTCTTCTTCCGCCGCCGCGAGCAGGAAACAATTGTGCGGCACACCACGCGCCTGCGCTTTCCAAACGTCGCTCGTCAGCACCAGCGCGCGCGTGAAATCCGCCGCGCCGAGCCAGCCAACGAATTGATTTTTCTGAATGAGCCGCGACAGCGGATTCGACGTTGTTTGAGCTGGGTTGGACATGAAAATTTTCCGGCAACAATTTATTCTGGATAAGCCGTGCCGAGAGCTTGCCGCCAAGTGCGCCGGATTTCAAAAGAAATATTTATGCACCACCACCGGCCTGAACCACTATTGCACAGCCAAAATAAACATCGCACAAAACGAGCGCGAGGCCGCGGAGAAATTTGTGTTTCATGGTTTGTGCTGGCTGAGACGATGGAATGTTAGCCTTGGTTCAGACAAGCGCGCCAACAATTTGCTCATAGTTCAAATAGCCTTCCCATTTTTCTGCTTTCGGAATTTTCCAGCTTCGGGTAATTGAAAGCGCAGAAGGAATTGTTTTCATGCTGGTTTTTCTCAACGGAAAATTTTTGCCCGAGGCAGACGCGTTCGTGCCTTTGAACGACCGCGGCCTGCTGCTCGGCGACGGCCTGTTCGAGACGCTGCGCGTGGCGAACGGCCAGCCGTTCCGCTGCGCGCAACATCTGGAACGGCTCGTGCGTGGCGCGGATTTTCTGAAAATCAAACTGCCCTTCACGCCCAAGGAAATTCAAAAGTTCGCCGAACAGCTCATCGAGAAAAATAAATTGGCTGACGCCATCTTGCGCATAACGCTCACGCGCGGCGCAGGTGCGCGCGGCTATTCTCCGAAAAATTCTGGCGCACCGATGCTGGCAATGACGTTGCATCCTTTGCCGCCGCAAAATGCGGACGAACCGTTGCAATGGAGCTTGATCACGTCGTCCTTCCGCATTCCTGCGAGCGATGCGTTGGCGGCGTTCAAGACGACGAGCAAGATTTTGAACATCGTCGCGCGCGCCGAGGCGGAGGAACGCGGCGCGGACGAAGCGCTGTTGCTCAACACAAATGGCGAGGTGGCGGAGACGGCGGGCGGAAATCTTTTTTGGATTTATCAAGATGCGGTCTGCACCGTGCCGACGGGGCGCGGCGTATTGCCGGGCATCACGCGCGCGGTCGTGCTGGAAATCTGCCAGTCGCTCGGCCTCGCCACGAACAAGCGCATCATCAAGCCGGAACATCTGCGGAATGCGGCGGGGATTTTCGTGACGAACAGCGCGTTCGGCATCGTGCCGGTCGCGGTGTTCGACGGCTTGCCGGTCGCGCCTTCGCCGTTGGTGGACCAAATCGTGAATGCCTACAATGAAATGTTGGCGCGCGAATCGACTTAACTTCTGCATTAGTTTTCTGCGAATCGTCCCCTCCCGCTTGCGCAATGCGTGAATGCGGGCGTATGGTGCATCAACCAAACGAAAGGACATTTATGATAAACGCCACACTCGATCGGTGCTTCTCATTCATCCACGGCCAGTCCGCCACCGCCACCACGCACGCAACGGCTTCAGGCGTGCGACGAGCGGTCACCATTTCTCGCCAAGCCGGCTGCGGTGGCGTGATTGTGGCGGAAAAGCTGGCGAACTTTCTGCAACAGCACGCGCCAACTCATGGTTCTTCCTGGACGGTGTTTGACCGCGACTTGATGAACCAAGTGCTGGCCGACCACAAGCTACCAGCGCATCTGGAAAAGTTTTTGCCGGAAGATCGTATCTCGGCGATTGAAGATACGCTGGCGGACATTTTTGGCGTGCGTCCGACCTCGCAAATCCTGGTGCGGCAGACGGCGGAAACCATTTTAAAATTTGCCACCCTCGGCAACGTCATTCTCATCGGCCGCGCTGGCAACATCGTCACCGCCAAGCTGCCGCATGTTCTCCATGTGCGGTTGGTCGCGCCACTGGACGACCGCGTCGAACGCATCTGCCGCGATGACAAGAAGTCGCCCGCCGCCGCCCGCACGTTCTGCCTCGAGGAAGAAGCGGCGCGCGCCCGTTATCTCAAAACCTATTACAATGCTGACATCAACGACCCGCTGCATTATGACCTCGTCATCAACACCAGCCGCGTTGGTTACGAAAACACTGCGCGACTGATTGGCGAAGCGGTGCTGCGGCTGGCCTGAAATCAAAACTTGGGTTGGCCGGTGGCGCTGGCTAAATTGCCGTGTGCCGATTCTGGAAAAAGCCTCCGCCCGCCGCCGCCATCACGTTGGCGATTTTCTGGCCGTGCTGCTGCTCGTGGCCGTGGTGGGTGGATTGGTTTGGCTTTGGTGGCACGAGAAACATCCCAAACCGTCGGGCAAACATAAAGTTGTCAACAGTGCAGCCGCTAGCGGTGCCAGGTTGATTGCGCCCGTCGAAAAACCAAAACCTAAGCCAATCATCATCGCGCCGCAGTCGCCGACAGATTTTCCACGGCCGGCTCAAAACGCATTTGAGGCGCAAGTCGCGCTGGCGCGCCGCGCGATTTCGCCGGGTTCGCTAGACGCCGCCATCGGGTCGCAAACGCGCGCTGCGATTGCCGCGTTTCAGCGTTCGCAAAAATTATTTGAAAGCAGTTCGCTCGACACGAACACACGTCCGCAACTCACACTCGCCGCGCCGTTATTGACGAATTACATCGTCACGACTAACGACCTCGCGCGCTTGCAACCCATCGGCAAAACTTGGATTGCCAAGTCGGAGCAAACGGCGCTCGACTACGAAACCCTTTTGGAAGAGATCGCGGAAAAAGCGCATTCGTATCCGCTACTGATTCAAAAACTGAATCCGGACGTGGTCTGGACTAATGTGATGGCGTGAACCAGTTTGAAAATTCCCGACGTGAATTATCCCGAACCGAGCGACCAAGCGGCGTTTGTGATCATCCATTTGTCGGAAAAATTTCTGGAGGCATTCGATGCGGAAACGAATTTGCTACTGCATTGTCCGTGCAGCATTGCGGCGAAAGTCGAGAAGCGTCCGGTCGGCGAATTGCATGTCGCCGTCGTCGCGCCGCATCCGAATTACACGTTTGATCCCGCCGTTTTTCCTGAATCGCCGGAAGCGCAGGCCATTGGTCATAAATTGATTTTGCCGCCCGGACCGAATAATCCCGTCGGCGTCGCGTGGATCGGTTTGGATAAACCGGGCTACGGTATGCACGGCACGCCGGTGCCGGAACAAGTTGGCCGCACGGAATCACACGGCTGTTTTCGGCTGGCAAATTGGGATGCGGAATACATGGTCAAGCTGGTTTGGGTCGGCATGCCGGTGGAAGTCGTGCCGTAAAGTGATTCCACTTTTTGAACGAAATTATCATTGCCCGACGGCGCAGTTCGGTAAAACTGTCAGTGAACTTAAACAAAGGAAAATTATGACAACTGGAATTATTTTAGCGGAACCTTCAACGCTTGCACTCGGCGCGCTTGCCATCGTCGGCATTTTGGTCGTCGTAGCCATCATCTTTGCCGTATTCGTCATCGGCGTTTACAACAAACTGGTCACGCTGCGCAACCGCTTCAAAAACGCCTACGCGCAGATTGACGTGCAACTCAAACGCCGTTACGACCTCATCCCGAACCTCGTCGAGACCGCGAAGGGTTATATGGCGCACGAACGCAACACGCTCGAAGCCGTCATTGCCGCGCGCAATGTCGCTTATGCCGCGTCCAAAGGAGCGGCGAGCAATCCCGGCGACGCCAGCGCGATGAAGAGTTTGGTTTCCGCCGAAAGCGGACTTGGCGGCGCGTTGAGCCGTTTGATGGTCGTGAGCGAACAATATCCTGATCTTAAGGCGAATCAAAACATGATGCAGCTCACGGAAGAACTGACCTCGACGGAAAATAAAATCTCCTTCGCGCGTCAGGCTTACAACGATTCAGTCATGGTTTACAACACGGACCGCGAAGTGTTCCCGAGCAACCTTATCGCGAACACGTTCAACTTCGCGGCGGCGGAACTTTTCGTCGTGGACAACGCCGCGCAAAAGGAAGCGCCGAAAGTTTCGTTCTCGTGATTTAAAAATCACGGGCTTGATTGCTGATAATATTTTATGAGCGTTGAGCTAACAAACTTTGTCACGGTGTTTCAAACCGGACCATTGATGCACTTTGATTGGGCTTGCAACGCGCTGGAACAGTCCAATATTCCGTTTCAGCGACGTGAAGAAACTTCTGGTGGTATGCGGCTGGCCATGCCCGCATCTCCGGCGGTAGGACCTGGCACATGGTGGATTATTCTTGTGCCAGAATCTTTCGTTTTGCAGGCGCAAGAAATTCTGAAAGGTTTGCCGTTCAATCAAGATCCAACGCCGGGCATTTGGGATTATCAGCCAAAAACACAAGGCAAACTCGCATGGCAGATTTATTCAGTCATTATAATAGCCGTGATAATTATGGGAGCTATCAAGTGGTTCGCGGACATTATAAAAAATTTGCGGTGAAAAGATTGTTTTAAGCTATGGATTTCTTCGCCCGTCAGGAACAAGCCCGCCGCAACACCAAGTGGCTGGTGCTTTATTTTGTCGTCGCCGTTGTGCTGCTCATCGTAGCGATTTATTTTATTTCACTGGTGGTTTTTTCCGGTGTGCAAGCCAAGCAACACCATTACGGCGATGCGCCGGTTCAATTCGCATTGTGGAATCCCAAAATCTTTTTCGCTTCCACGCTCGGCGTGCTCGCGGTGATTTTTTTTGGCAGCGCTTACAAAACGAATGAACTCGCCGCCGGTGGCAGCGCGGTCGCGACGTTGATGGGCGGTCGGCTCGTCAGTCAAAACACCATCAACACCAACGAACGCAAACTGCTCAATGTTGTTGAGGAAATGTCCATCGCCGCCGACGTGCCGATGCCGCAGGTTTACGTTTTGGAAAATGAGCGCGGCATCAACGCTTTCGCCGCCGGCCACTCGACCGGCGACGCCGCCATCGGCGTGACGCGCGGCTGCATCGAAATGCTCACGCGCGACGAATTGCAAGGTGTCATCGGTCACGAGTTCAGCCACATCTTGAATGGCGACATGAAGCTGAATCTTCGGCTCATTGGAATTATTTTTGGACTGCTGTGCCTCGCCACGATTGGACGCATCTTGCTCTACACCCGCAGCAGCAATAGCCGTGACAAAAACCCTTTGCCGCTATTCGGTATCGCGCTGATTGCCCTTGGTGCCATTGGCGTTTTCTTCGGTCGCCTGATCCAAGCTGCGGTCAGCCGCCAGCGTGAGTTTCTCGCCGATGCTTCGTCCGTGCAGTTCACGCGCAACCCGAGCGGACTTTCCGGCGCGCTCCAAAAAATCGGACGTTTCGGTTATGGCTCGAAGCTGGAATCTGAGCACGCGCCCGACATGTGCCACATGTTTTTCGGCAACGGCCTCGGCGACGCGCTGTTCGGCGCGATGGCTACGCATCCGCCGATTCCCGACCGCATCCGCGCGATTGATCCGGCGTGGGATGGAAAATTCCCCGCGCTGAAACCAGAGCAAGTCGAGACGGTCAAACGCGCCGCGCTCGACGAATTACGTCCTTCACCCGTGCCGCAGATTTTAGGAAATATCGGGGTCGCCTTGACCGGCGCCGCCGCGCTGGAAGAAGCCGCCCGCCCGCCGGTCATCCGCACCAACTCGGTTTTACCCAGCATCGGCACGGTTTCCACGTTGCATCTGAAATACGCCGAGCAGTTGCGCGATGCGCTACCGGAAAATCTCAAAGCCGCCGCACGCCAGCCAATCGATGCCACCGCCTTGATTTACGCACTGCTGCTGGATGCCGATGAAAAACTCCGCGCGCAACAACTCGCGGAAATTGCGCGACGCACTAGCAATTCCATTTCCGAAAAGACCGTCGCGCTCTATCCCGATGTCGCGGCTGTGGCCAAACGCGCGCGACTGCCGCTGGTAAATCTCGCGCTCGGCGCACTGCGCAATCTGACGACCACCGAGTTCAAACAATTCGCCGACACACTCGAATGGCTTGCGGACAGCGATGGCAAAATCCAGTTGTTTGACTTCGTCCTGCAAAAAATTATTCTCCGCCATCTCGCTTCGAAGTTTGGCAATCCGCCGCCGACGGCAGTGCAGTTTTACACGCTGAAACCACTCGTGCCGGACTGCGCGGTGATTTTGTCCGCGCTGGCGAATGTCGGTAGTAACGTCGCGGGCGAAATTCAAAAAGCCTTCGCCGCCGGTGCGCCGTTTTTGCGCGCGCCGGTGGACGTGCCGCTGGAATTATTGCCGGCGAAAAATTGCGGTGTGGAAGAACTGGATGCCGCGCTCAACCGCATCGCGCAGGCCGTGCCGATCATCAAGAAAAACTTGCTGGAAGCCGCCGCGCGCGTCGTGGGTGCGGATGGCGTGATTTTGGAAGCGGAAGCCGAACTGCTTCGCGCCATCGCCGACACGCTGGATTGTCCGATGCCGCCGCTCGGCGTCAGCGAATAATTTTTACTCGCGCAGTTCCGCTTTCAACTGCGTCTTCAACGTCTCCAAAACTTTTTCGTGCGCGGAATTTACATCCGCTTCCGTCAACGTTTTGTCCGCCGCGCGATACGTGAACGCATACGCGAGACTCTTTTGACCTTCCGGCACGCCTTTGCCGCGAAATACGTCAAACAATTCCACCGTTTCCAGATTGGCCGCTTTCGCCTGCTTCACAGATTGCAAAACAGCTTCGTGCGTCACAGTTTCGGGCACGAGCATCGCAACGTCACGGCGGCTCGACGGGAATTGCGGCAACGCCTTGAATGACTTGCTGGCATTCCGTTTCGAGAGCAGCAGATCCAGATTAAACTCCGCGAGGAACACGGCGTCGCGCAAATCGTATTTCTTCGCGAGCGTCGGCAGCAACTGACCGAGTTCGCCGAGCGGCAATTTCCCACCGAGCGTTACTGAAGCGGATTCGAGAAACAGCGCTGTGCTTTCCGCGCGTTTTCCAAATGCCACACCGCGCAGGCCGAATTGCTCGATGAATTCCTCCACCAAGCCCTTCAAATCGTAGGCGTCGAACTTCGCATCGCGGTCGTCACCACTCCAGAAATTCAGCGCGCGCTGGCCGGTGATGGCGATAGCGACGTTGCGATTCTCCTTCGTCTGACCGTTCTCATTTTTGAATACGCGGCCGATTTCAAACAACGCCACGTCATTATTTTTGCGGGTGAGATTGTGTCGTAACGAATGGATAAGTCCGGGCAACAAACTCGGTCGCAACACATCCATGTCTGAGCTCAATGGATTGGCGAGGGCAACGATGTCGGTTTCATTGATGCCACGCACTTCGGCTTTGGAAACCAGCGTTTGACCTTGGGCTTCGTTCAAACCGAGACCAGCCAGAATGCGGCGCGCTTCGGCGATCTGATCATAAACGGAATCAAAGGCGTGGGAGCCGAGCGCCCCGCGCGGTGGCATGCTGGGGATTTTATCAATGCCATAAAGACGGCCGACTTCTTCGATCAAATCCACTTCGCGCTTCATGTCCACGCGCCATGAGGGCATCCGGAACGTGGCTTCGCCGGGCTGCTGCGAAACGGTTTCCATGCCGAGCTTGTTCAAATAAGAAACTTGGTCGGCGTGCGAAATGCCGATGCCGAGCAAATCTTTCGAGTGCGCGAAATGCAGGGTGAGTTCCTTCGGCTGGGTTGGGGACGGATAAACATCCACGACGCCTTCTGCGAGCTGGCCGCCGGCGGTTTCCAAAATCAACTGCGCCGCGCGCTGGCTGGCCCAGTCGCTGATGCCCACATCCGCGCCGCGCTCGAAGCGATAACTCGATTCGCTGCGCAAGCCGAGCAGTTTACTCGTGCGACGAATATTTACCGGTGCGAAATACGCACTCTCGATGAGCACGTCCACGGTGGAGTTGTTAATCTCCGTGTTCGCTCCGCCCATGACACCGGCGAGCGCAATGCCTTTTTGCTCATCCGCAATCAAAAGCATTTCATTCGTCAGCGTGCGTTCCTGGTTGTCGAGGGTCTTGAATTTTTCTCCCGCGGCCGCGCGCCGCACGACGATGGTCGGCTTGCCGTCCGCGCCCTTGGCGATGAGATGATAATCAAACGCGTGCAGCGGCTGGCCGATTTCCAGCATGACGTAATTCGTGACGTCCACGACGTTGCTGATGCTGCGGATACCGACTTTTTCCAAGGTGTCGCGCAACCACGCCGGGCTGGGGCCAACCTTTACGCCTTTGACGACGCGAGCGGTGTAACGCGGGCAAATTTCAGAATCCTCGATGCGCACGGAAACGAGTTCCGCTGCTTTGCCGTCGCTGGTGGCGAGTTTGATTTCCGGCACGCGCAGCGGGTTGCCGGTCACCGCCGCGATTTCGCGCGCGATGCCGATAGCGCTGTTCAGATCGGGCCGGTTCGGCGTGACTTCGAGATCGTAAACCACATCGCTGCCGCTGCGTCCGAGATATTCGCCGAAGGATTGTCCGACCTTCGCGTCTTCGCGCAGGATGAGCAGTCCGTCTTCTTTTTTGTGGCCGACGGCTTCGGGATCAAGACCGAGTTCCTCATGCGAACACAGCATGCCGTGCGATTCCACGCCGCGGATTTTGCCGACCTTGATGGTGAACGGCTCTTTGTCGCCCGCCTTCATGGGCAGGGACGCGCCGGGCAGGATGAGCGGCACTTTGTCGCCGGCTTTGAAATTCTGCGCGCCGCAGACGATCTGGCGTTCACCGTTGCCGTCGTTGACACGACAGAGCGAGAGCTTGTCCGCGCCCGGATGTTTGTCGCGGGTGATGACCTGGGCCACGACGATGCCGTCGAAGGCGCCGGAAATCTTCTGCACGCCCTCGACTTCGAGGCCGAGCATGGTGAGCCGCTCGGTCAATTCCTCGGGTGACCAGTTGAAATCAACGTATTGTTTGAGCCAGTTTAAGGTGACTTTCATTGCAATTTATTCTTCCAATGAAACACTAAAATTGCCGCGCTCGAAACCAAATTCTTTTTGCCGCCGAAAAAATAATTCTCCACCGCGTCGCGCTCGACAGTTGGCGCGAGCGTTGTTAGCGTGGCGGTATGAATTTTCTCGTCACCGGCGGCGCGGGCTTCATTGGCTCGCACGTTTGCGAACGCCTGCTCCACGACGGCCATCACGTCTGGGCGTTCGATGACCTGAATGACTTTTACGACCCGCAAATCAAACGTCGCACGCTTGCGGACATTGCGGCACTCGGCAAACCATTCACCTTTGTTCACGGCGACCTCACTGATGTTCGCGCGGTGAACGAACTTTTCTCCACCACGAAATTTGACCAAGTAATCCACCTTGCTGCGCGTGCGGGCGTGCGTCCGAGTTTGGAACAACCGGCGCTTTATCAGCGCGTGAATGTCGAAGGCACGGTGAATCTACTTGAAGCTGCGCGTAAAACGGGCGTAAAAAAAATTACGATTGCGTCGTCATCATCCGTTTATGGTGTGAATGCCAAAGTGCCGTTCAGCGAGCGCGATCCGATTTTTTCCGCCATCTCGCCTTACGCTGCCAGCAAGCTCGCGTGCGAAGCGCTCGGCCACACTTACCATCACGTTTATGGATTTGACGTGGCGATGCTGCGATTCTTCACGGTTTACGGCCCACGCCAGCGACCGGATTTGGCGATTCACAAATTCACCAAGGTGATTGACTCTGGAAAACCGATTCCCGTTTTCGGTGATGGCAGCACCGCGCGCGACCATACTTTTGTGACGGACATTCTGGACGGCGTGATTGCCTGCACGAAAAAGGAATTCGGCTTTGAAATTTTCAACCTTGGTGAATCGCAGACCATTCGGCTGGATCAATTGATTTCACTCATCGAAACCGCGCTCGGCAAGAAAGCCATCATTGACCGGCAGCCGCTCCAGCTTGGCGATGTGCCGATCACTTTCGCTGATATTTCCAAAGCGCAAAAAATGCTCGGCTACCATCCGCAGGTGAAAGCAGAAAAAGGCATTCCTTTATTTGTTGATTGGTTTTGCAAAAAACGGCACTAATTGACTCAATCAGTTGGAGCAATGAGCGACAAAAAAATTACCCGTCCCAATTTACGCGAAGCGCTTGCCGCGTGGCAGGAATCACTCGCCGCGCGCAAACTTCCGGCGGAAACGCTCTGGATTTTTTCCGAAAATCTTTGTTTCGAACCCTCGCGCGCGATTCCTGATAGCCTGCGTGTCAGCTTTCAGACTCGCTTCACGCCACCGGGGGAAGACGCGCTGGAAATCGCTTACGACCTGTTTTCCGAAACGGACGCGCGGATAGTTTTTTATCGGCTTGGCTCCTCAGCGCACGGTTCCGTTTGCATTTTACTGTGCGACGATTGGTTTGCGGAGCGCAATGAGCGGGACGGTTTTCAGCGCCGGGATGATTGGGGAATATCATTTTTCACCGGCGTCAGCGGCCAGATTGAAGAAATCACCGACCTGCCCCGCTGGGTGCGGCGCGTGAAACGCAATTACGCCTTCCGTGATTTTGATTTTGCGATGTCGCTCGCCACGATTGATGAAATAAAAATCCACGGGCGCACACTTCAACCTTACGAGCGTTTTGCGGAAACCATGATCAGCCGCTTGCGGCGGATGATGAGCAATCCCACCTGAGTCATTTCTTAATTTGCCGAATCGCGCGGAGATTTCAACGACGTCGCCGAAGCGTTGGTCGCCTTTGTCTTGAACGCGGAACGCAGCAGCCAGTGGCGCTTCAATCCCTGAATCATATCATCCGCATCGATCACCGTTTTGGAAATACCGCCGAGCATATTAGAGTTCGCCTGCACCTGCACATTGAGATTGCTCGTGATGCCTGCAAGATTTTCCAGCGTCGCACCAATCTCGAGCGTGAGCTGATTCAAATTGGTGTCCACATTTACGAGCAGCGAGTTGGCATTCGTCAAAGCTGATTCCAATTGGAAATGCGAGTTCGTGCCGAGCGCCCACTGCGTCAGCCCGCCGGGCTCGCGCAACTGGCTGCTGATGCTAGCGAAATTCGTCACCAGTGGCTGCGCGTTGACGATAGTAGAATTCAAATTGGAAGTCGCGCTAGCCGCGTTGTCCAGCACAGCAAAAAGTTTGTTGGTGATGGAGAAAATGTTGGGCAACGCCGTTTCCACCTGCCCGACAATCTTATCCAGACGATCCGCGACTGGGACAGATTCCAGCGCAGCTAATTCCACCGGCGGACTAGTCTTGCGATTGTAAAAATCGTAGCGCTGCAGCGGCTCGCTCCACACGGCGACGATGGGTTTGGCGTCCGGCTTGTTGTTGTAGGCGAACACCGAATTAGACGGCAGATTCAGGCTGGCCAGCAATTCCAGATTTGAATGCGTCAAGCCATCGTAAGGTTGATAGGGCTTGAAGATAACGTTGGATTGCGCGTCCAAAATATATTGCGACAATTGCCATTCACCGGGCTGCGCGGCAACCAGTTGTTCCAATTCGGGAATCGTTTTGCAATAAATCGGCTGCGTGACGCAGAGCGCGTAGCCATTTGTCCCGCGCGTGACTTCCAATTGGCTCTGGCCGAGAAAACCAGAATTCACTTTCACGTATGAACCACGCGACCAGATGTAGCGAAAATATGGATCGAGCACTTCAAACCGCACCTCCACGTTGTGCTGGTCATGAGGTTGAAGCGGATGCACCAGCGTAATGGTGCCAACTTGAAAACCCATCAGGTAAATTGGGTCGCCGACTTTCAGGCCCGTCGAGCTTTGGAGGTAAGTGACGAATTGCGCCTTGGTCTTGAACCAGCCTTTGTGTTCCGCCGTGTGATAAATGTAGTAACCAAAACCAAATACGAGCAGCGCGCTCGCGAGGAACACAAACCAGCCGACGGCGCGTTCGACCTTGTTGAGGCGCGTGCGCAGTTGCGGAGTCAAATCTTGCAGCGACATAAATTTATCGGGTCACATGATTGCGCCAGTCGGCTCGGCCAGCAATTCTTTTACGGCGGCGTTTCGGGCAAATTCATTTTCGTTCCAAAAACCTAAAACGGAAAAAACTTTTTCGTCCAGCACGGCAAATTTTCTTTGCGGATGCCGCCACGAACGCAAATCGTCGGTGCTCGCAATAATCGTCAGCGGCTGGCCGCCAAACCATGCGTGACCCACGCGGAGCTGTTCGAGAAATTGCAGCAGCCATTGACGATGTCGCACGCCGAGTCCGCCCAGCGGTTGATCGAGCAACAGCAATTCCGGCTGCAAAATCAATGCGCGGGCGAGCGCGGCGCGCTGGCGCCAATTGGCCGCAAGATTGGCCGAAGTGGAATTGGCGAACGGCGTCAGCTCCATGATTTCCAGCAGCGCCGATACGTTTTTGGCAACCTCGGCCTCGGAAAGATTTTTTTGGTAGCGCAACGGTAGCGCCACATTTTCGGCAACGGTCAATTGGCTGAACAATTTGCCACCGGCAAAAACAAAACCGACGCGCAGCCGTTCGGCGAGTTGCGCTTCGCCGAAAGAATCCGTCTCAGAGCCGAACACGCGGCAGCTTCCGCGCGCCGGCAAAAGCAAGCCGGCGGCGGTCATCAGCAAATCGCTTTTGCCGGATTGTTGCTGGCCGGCGACGACCCAAAATTCGCCGGACGCGACCGACCAATTCACGTTCTCCACGACCGTCAAAGACGTGTCGCGCAACGCGCTGATGCTGGCAGCGTGCATTTCAACGACGGTGGAATTGGAAATGTTTTCGCTCATGTCACGAGGTAAAGCACGATGAACACCGCATCTACTAGCACGCAAACAATGACGCCTTGCGTGACCGCGCGCACGGCCACACGCGAAACGTCTTCGAGCCGCAGCGGTTGCGCGAGGCCGTGATAACACGTCACAATTGCGATGAAAAATCCGAAAGCCATCGTCTTCAGCGCGAGCAGCGCGAAGTCCAGCCAGTTCAAGGCCTCGGCAATTTGTTTGAAATAATCGCCCGGTGTCAGAGCGACGTCTTGTAAAAATGCAAATAGATAGCCGCTCGCGAGCGCACCGAGAATGAGATAAATGGTCAGCGCAAAAATCCCCAGCGCCATGCCGATGACGCGCGGCACGATAAGGTAGTGCACGGGATCAATACCGAGCGCTTCGAGCGCTTCGACTTCGCCGAGCGCCCGCGCGGTGCCGAGTTCGATGACGTTGGCCGTGCCGACGCGCGCGAGCACAAGCATCGCGGTGAGCAGTGGGCCGAGTTCGCGCACGATGACAATGACCATCGTCGAGCCGAGATAATCCGTCGCGCCGACTTTCGCCAGCGCGGAAACCGTTTGCCCGACGACGAGAAAGCCCAAAGCCAGTGCGATGAAAAAGAACATCGGCAGCAGCGAAACACCGGCGCGATTGATTTCGTGGCGGACGCGCGGCTGCATGACGCTGCGCGCGACACCAAATTTATTCAGAATGACGCCGAGAGTGATGAGCGCAAACGCGCCGAGTCCTTGCACGGTGAGCAGCGCGAGAAATAATTTTCGGCCGAGTCGGTCGGTGTAGGATTTGGGCGTGGTGGCGTGGCGGAACACTTGAAGGTTCGCCAGCTCAAAAGCTTTGCCGAGATTGCCACGCATAAAACCAAGCGTAGGACTCAACGGGCGCGCGGTCAAAAGGGATTTTTTCCGAAATTATTTTTCCGTGATGACGGTATCGCTGTGTTCGTAGGCGGGCGCGCAACAGCAAAGCAAACGCAGGACTTCGTTGCCGGTGTTCCAAAGCTTGTGCTTCAAGCCAGGCGGAATGGCGATGGCATCGCCCACTTTGACGTCGCGCGTTTCGCTTTCAATGCGGATTTTTCCCGTGCCGTGAGTGATGTAATAAATCTCTTCGGCACGCGGATGAAAATGTTCCTGCGTCGCGCTGCCGACCGGCAAACGCGCTTCGGCGAGACTTTGATTGCGGATGGCGGAATTGCGGTGCGCGAGCAGCTCGCGGATTTCCGAGCCGTCCACGGTGATGAACGACGGGACTTCACTGAGGTTTTTTATGTCCATAATTTTTCTTGGTCAAAAGCTTTCCGGCACTTTGAAAATTTTCGCCCAGTCCATCTGGCTGATCAACACGCCGGCGACAATGAGCGTCATCGCCGCGCAGAACGTTGGCGTGAGCGGTTCGCGCAGGAGCAGAAACGCCCACAGCGTCGTGGTGACCGGAATAAAATTATTGAAGAGCATCACCTGACTCGCGCGCCAGTGGCGCAACGCGGAATTCCAGAGCGCATACGGCACGACGCCGCCAAACAAAATGCATAACGCCTGCACGCCGAGGTGCGGCGCATCCACGGAAAATTTGTGATGGAAACAAAAAATCTCCAGCAATCCGAGCGGCAGCAGCCAGACACCGGACATCCACATCGAATGCGCGGCGACTTCCACACCGGGAATTTTCAGACCGAGATGACGGCCTTGCCAGTTGTAATTCGCCCACGCAATGCTTGCGATCAACCCGCAAAATTCGCCCGGCAAACTGGCTTTGCCCGTGCGCAGCGCGGGCCAGAACAGCACGACCACGCCGGCGAGCGCGAGCAGCGCGGAAAAATAGCGGCGGAAACTGGCGCGGTTCCAGCGCGGACGTTCTTCCGCCAGCAGCGCCCAAATGGGCGACGCGCCGACGTAAAGCGCGACGTGTGAAGCGGCGGTGAGGTGCAGCGCCCAGCAGAATGGCACGATGTAAGCCGCTAGGCCGAAACCGCCGCGAAACCAAAGTTGCGGCCACAATGCGCGTTCGATGGGTTTGAATTCGCCGAGCAATTTGGTGAAACGCAAGACCGCGAGTAGAATTCCGCCAGCTACCAAAAAGCGCGTCGCGCCGGTGAAAATCGGCGGCCAGGTGGCGACGAGCCATTTGGTGCCGACGTTGTTGCCGCCCCACAAAAAGACGACGAGCAGCAATCCGCTGGCGATGTTCAAGTTGTTTTTCTTTTCCGACACGCGGCGCAAGTTACGCCATCACAGAAAAGTTGCGAATGAAAATTACACCGGTAAGTCGCGGCTTCGAAACGGAGCCGAAATTTCTTCAGCACAAAACTGCGAACCCATCACCCTTCGTCGGGAGACCAGAAGCAATCGTGCTTCTTGGATTCCTCGAACATTTCCGCCAGCAACGAGCTGACGTGCGTGGTGCGGAACTCCACTTCCGCCATCACAGCTTCGGGACTTTCCAACGCGACCAAGCCGCCGCTTTCCGCGACCAGCAAGTGCGCGTGGGTATTCGCGCCCGTGGTTGTGCCGTTCATATTTTGCAGGAACGGATTCATACCTGACCTTTGCTCCGTTTTGGTAAAGTTGCAAGTGATATTTTTGAAACAAAAAAACGCCGACTTACGCAAAACCAATAGCAGGAAATTTATTTGACCGGCGCGCAGGAAAATTTATTGTGCGGTCATGGATCATTCACCCGGCTTTCTGAAACTCGCCAACGAGGCAAAAAAACATATCAACGAAATTTCCGTGGCCGAGGCGCGCGCCAAAATCGCCGCGAACCCGCAAGTGGTTTTGATTGATGTCCGCGAAGATCACGAATGGGCGGCGGGCCACGCGAGCGAAGCCGTGCATCTGGGCAAAGGCATTTTAGAGCGCGACCTAGAAAAACTTTATCCCGACACGAACACAGAAATCATCATGTATTGCGGCGGCGGTTTTCGTTCGGCGATGACGTGTGAAGCGGCGCAAAAGATGGGTTATAAAAAAGTCCATTCGCTCATCGGCGGCCACAAAGGCATGGTTGCCGCCAGCTGGCCGATGATAAAATAATTTTTTTGCGGCTAGTATGGCTGAAACGCAGCCGAGTTGTGGACGATGACATTGCTGATGTTGTCGCCAAATATGGCGGGTTTTACGCCCTCGGCTAACTGCGGTTTGAAGTGATCAATTTCCATTCCTTGAATATCCGCGAAGTAAGCCGCCGGACGAAAATCATTTATCTGAAAATCCGTGTGAATGTTCGCCAGTTCCAAATCTTTGACGTGGCGCGCAAAAATTCCGTAGGCAGGCATGATACCAAGTTTGCTCGGATCAGGATAACCATTGGCGAGTTCTTTCGGAACTTTGGCGGCGTCCTCTGCCGTGCCGCCGCCGCGATTGGTGATGCGGATATTTTCGAGTCGCACGCCTTCAACCGGTTGTTCCGGCAAGCCCATGATTTGAATGCTGCTCAACTTATCCACGCCATCAGCAATGACATTTGAAATCAAAATATTTTTGGCGCGGCTACTCGTCGTCACGCCCGGAGTGCGATTTCGTTTGCCGGTGGTGATGTAAATGGCGCAATCGCGCACGTCCATCATCGTGAGATTATTGACGGTGATGTTTTCCAAAATGGCGCCGTCCACTTCTTCGAGCGCGAGTCCGTGACAACTGCGGAAGGTGCAGTTCGCCACGGTGCAATTGCGGAAACCGCCGCTGGATTCGGTGCCGAACTTGATGCGGCCATAACCATTTTTCGCGGGCTTCATCGTGCCGTCAATCAACGTGCCTTCCAGAAAACCGGAGACCTGACAGTTCACAATCGTGAGATTTTCCGTCGGTCGAATTTCGCCAAGCGCGTAGGTGCTCTTGGGGCAAAGGCCGTCGTCGTTGGGCGAATTGATGCGACAATTACTCACCATCGTGTTGCGGCAACAATCAATATCAATGCCGTCGCGATCGGTATCCATCGTCACGTTGTCCACGGTCAAATTATCGCAGCCGGTGACGAGAATCGCAAAATGGCCGCCGTGAAAAATCGTGACGTCGCGAATCAAAACATTTTTGCAGAGCTTGAGCGCGATGGCTTTGTTGCCGAGCCGCACCGCGCCGTCTTTCACTTCCGCGCCGTAGTTGCTGGTGTTTTTCAATTCGCTGCCGAAGTTGACCATTTTATTTAGCAACCCGTCGCCGCGCACGAGACCACCGCCATTGATGGTGCCATTGCCGCTGATAAAAACGTTCGTAAGATTTTCGCCCCAAATCAAACTGTTATGGAAATAGCAGTGGCCGCCGTCTTGATAAAAATTATTCGTCGGCCACGCTTCGGTGAAATCATATGCGTTCAGTTTTTGCGGTGCGCCGAGAATGGTCGCGCCGGCGTCAATGAGCAGATGGATGTTGCTCTGCAAATGAATTGAGCCGCTCAAATAAGTTCCCGCCGGCACAAGCACGGTGCCGCCACCAACGGCAGCGGCGGCGGAAATGGCTTTGTTAATCGCCGGACTGTCTAGATTCGTGCCGTCGCCAACCGCACCGTAGCTGCGGACATTGAAATAATTCTGGCTGGTCGTTTCGGCGGCGTGCAAGCTGGCGTTGAGCAACAGCAAACCAATCAGTTGGCGGAGAAAAGTGAGTTTCATATTCAGAATCAGGTGTGAATCAGGCTGGACGTGTGTTTGGAATTATCGGTTACAGGTCCGGAAATAGCCAAGCGAATTCCAGACAACCAATTCAAATTTAATTTGCGCTTGCTACCATTCCGCGACCTGCGTATATTTTGCGCCCTTTTTTACAACTAAAGATTATGCGTCGTCCCAAAGGTATTAAGACCAAGAAATCCGCTTCCAAGCGGTTTAAGATCACCGCCACCGGCAAGGTTCTGCGCGCCCGCGCGGGTCGCCGTCACTTGGCACAAACCAAAAACGCCAAGCGTTTGCGCCGCCTCGGCAAGGCTGCCGTCGTGGACAAGACAGACGTTTATCGCATTACCCAATGCATGCCGTTCAGCCACCGTGGCTAACTGATTTAACCGACTAAAATTTAACACCGAACTACAATGCGCGTTACCAACTCACCCGCTTCCCGCAAACGCCGTGGAAGAATGCTAACAGCCGCCAAGGGCTTCCGCCTTAAGCGCTCCAAACTTTACCGCTACGCGTCTGACGCCGTGGATCACGGCCGCCAATACGCCTACCGCGATCGCCGCACGAAGAAGCGCGTCTATCGTTACCTCTGGCAAGCGCGTATCAACGCCGCTGCCCGCACCGCCGGCATCACCTACAGCCGTCTCATCGAAGGCTTGATTGCCGCCAAGTGCGAACTCGACCGCAAGATCATTTCTGATCTCGCTGCGACCGACAACGCCGCGTTCCTCGAAATCGTCAACATCGCCAAGAACGCGTTGAAGAACAAGCCCGGCGCCGTTTTGGCCAAGGCTTAATCGCATCGAATAAATAATTCTACGCGGGCGACCAGCAATGGTCGCCCGTTTTTCTTTTCTTCCATTCGCCATCCGCTATTCTCCCACCACAATTTTATGGGATTTCTCGACGACATCGAACCGCTCAAACAAACCGCGCGGGCGGAACTTACCGCCGCGCCTGATCTGGCTGCGCTCGAACAAACCAAAGGCGCGTGGATCGGACCGAATGGCAAGTTCACTGCGCTGATGAAGCAGATGGGCACTCTCTCCAAGGAAGAAAAACCCGCCGCCGGTAAATTGATTAACGCGGCGAAAGTCGAACTCGAAGCCGCGCTCGTCTCGCGCCGCGAAGAGTTGGAGATGAAAGCCGCGCTGCCGAAAGAGCCGACCGATTTCACGCTGCCCGGACGCCGCCGCGCGCTCGGCAAATTGCATCCGCTCACGCAGGTCACCGACGACATCGTCCGCGCGTTCCGCAAGATTGGTTTTGTGGTCGCGGACGGCCCGGAGATCGAGGACGAGTATCATTGCTTCGACGCGCTCAACACGCCCGCCGACCATCCGGCGCGCGACAGCCAAGACACGTTTTATTTAAACACGAAGAACGGCGCTGACACAGCGCCGCTACAAAGCCCCGCTGTAGCGGCGGTCTATGACCGCCGACTCCTCCGCACCCACACTTCTTCCGTGCAGATTCGCGTGATGGAAAAGCAGCCGCCGCCCGTGCGCATCATCGTGCCGGGCCGCGTGTATCGCCGCGACAACGCCGACGCTACGCACAATCCCACGTTCCACCAGATCGAGGGGCTTTATGTGGACAAGAACGTCACCGTCGGCGACCTCAAGGGCACGGTGGAATTCGTCTTCCGCGAACTCATGGGCAGCGATGTGAAGATCCGTTTCCGTCCGCATTATTTCAGCTACACCGAGCCGAGCTATGAGATTGATTTCACCAACGCGCTCGTGAAGAAGATGGGCAAGGACTGGCTAGAGATCGCCGGCTGCGGCATGGTGCATCCCCAGGTGTTCGAGACCGTAGGCTACGATCCCGAAGTGTGGACAGGCTGGGCGTTCGGCTTCGGTATCGAACGCATCGCCATGCTCCGCTACGGCATCAACGACATCCGCCTCTTCTACGAAAACGACGTGCGGTTCTTGAAACAGTTTTAATTTTTAATGGCGAACGACCTCCATTTAATGAATTTCATCAGCCAAGCAATTGCTTCGGCTGTTAAAGAGCTTTTGGAAACGAAACATCTTTTTCAAAGCATAGAAATTCCTGTAAAACCAATCGAAGAGTTCATTCGCAATTCGACAGAGGAATGCAAAAAAGAGGTTGCCCGCGCTGAACCCGGAGTTTCTTCTGGTCGCCCTGGGTTTATAGCACAAGTTCACGAGGAACAGCTTCGCAACCGGAAAGATTCCATTCTAAACTCCAATTGGTATTTCGATGCGGAAACTCACGAACGAGTTGGGCGTGGCGCACCTCCTCTGAGGATAGCCGAAAATTTCCCTTCTGTTAACGCCCCTCCGATACGGGTTTCATGCGGAAGCAAAACCTGCAAAGGTTCTGTTCAGCCGCACAATTCAGGCTATATCGGGGCTTTGCCAGAGATTAGCTCATACAACCTAAGCCAGCCGACTTCACTCATTCAAACTTTTTCATTTGTCTACCAGTGCCAGAACTGCAAAGGCGAGCCATTGGTTTATCTTGTCAAACGCGATGGCTTGAAGCTAACAGTCGTCGGTAGAAGTCAATTCCCAGAAGTTGTAGTCCCAAATTTTATCCCTGAAGCTCAAAGGAAATTTTATCGCAATTCAATCGTTGCCGACCAAACAAGTTTCACCCTAGCGGCAGCTTTGTATTTGCGGACGGTTGTTGAGCAATACTTTTACGCTGTTATTCCTAAAGAAGAAATTGCAGCAATAAATGGAAATCCGACCGGCGATGAACTGGCCGAGCTTTACGCAAAAACCCTTCCCAAGAATTTCCCAAATAATTTCCCTTCGTTGAAGAAGGTCTACAACGATTTAAGTGAAATTGTTCACTCTGGCAAAGAGAACGAGGAAACGAAAAAGTCGTTCGCTTCAATTCGCACCGCAGTTGATGGTCACTTCAAGGCCGTTCAACTTTTCAAGGAAATGCCCACGCAATAAAAATGAAAGTCACCCTTAACTGGCTCAAACAATACGTTGATTTCAACTGGTCGCCCGAGGAATTGACCGAGCGGCTCACCAAATTTATGAAAACCAAATTTAACTCCCCCGAACTGTTCGCCATTTGCCTCGCTGCCGTGCTGGCGGTGACGGGTTGCAAAACTTCCCATCACGGTTGCTGCTCGATGGCGAGTTGCGGCATGGGTGACGCGGCGGCGGTGGCGGAGGTGCAGACCAAGGAGTCGCAGGCGGCAATGACGCCCGCGCAGGCCCTGGCGGAATTGAAGGCGGGCAATGCGCGCTTCGTCGCGGGCAAGCCGTTGCATCGCGATTTACCGGCGCAGGTCGCTGCGACGGCGGGCGGGCAGTATCCGTTCGCGGTGGTGTTGAGCTGCCTCGATTCGCGCCAGCCCATTGAAATCGTTTTGGATCAGGGCGTCGGCGACATTTTCAGCGCGCGCGTGGCGGGCAACATTTTGGATGACGATATTCTGGGCAGCATGGAGTTCGCCTGCAAAGTTTCGGGCGCGAAGTTGATTGCGGTCATCGGCCATTCCAATTGTGGTGCGATCAAAGGCGCGATTGATGATGTCGAGCTGGGCAATCTCACCGGTCTGCTGACGAAAATTAAACCGGCGATTGCATCCGTCCCTGCCGATGGGCAGCCGCGCTCGACGAAGAATTATGCTTTCGTGGACGCGGTGTCAGCGGCCAACGTCAAACTTGTGCAACAACAAATCCGCGAGCGCAGCCCGATTCTCCGCGAGATGCTCGACAAGAACGAAATCGCGCTGGTCGGCGGGATGTATGACTTGAAGACGGGCAAGGTGCAATTCTACGAGCCGTAATTTCGGCGGGTGGGTGAAAGTGGCCGGTTGAATTTGCTTTCGCCGGTTGGCCGTGTTTGTTAGATAAACGCCGTGCGCAAAATCCTTTTCCTTTTCAGTTTGATGCTGGTCATCGCTGGTGAAACGATGGCGGCGGAGACGTTGACGCTGACGGACGGCGCGACGTTCACCGGCGAAATCGCGAAGATTGATGACAACGGGCTGATTCTTCGTCTGCCCGGCGATACGTATTCCGCGACGAATCTGCTCTGGTCGCGGCTGTCGCAGGCGTCGTTGAAGCAACTCACAGCGCTTCCCAAAATCAAACCGTATGCTGAAGTGTTTATCGAACCCGACGCGTCGCAACGTCCGGCGAAACCGGAAATCCAAATCAACTCAGTCACGCGGCTGACGCGTCCGGAAAATCCGTCGCTCATCGGTGGCTTGCTTGGCTCGCCGCTGGGATTGTTCCTGCTGCTGGTGATTTATGTCGCTAATCTTTATGCAGCCTACGAGGTAGCACTCGTCCGCGCTCGGCCGGTGGCGCAGGTGATTGGCTTGTCGGCGGTGCTGCCGATCATCGGGCCGGCGGTGTTTCTGGCGATGCCGATAAAAGTGGAAGCGCCGCCAGAAGAAAAAGAATTTGCTGCGCCTGCGGGCACAGCCGGTGCCGCTGCGCAACGCACGCCAGAAGAAATCCAGATTGTTGAAGCGTCGTGGCACAAAGAGGAAAAGAAACCAGAGCCGCAGATTTTTGCGCGTGGAAAATTCACGTTCAACAAACGCTTTGTGGAAACCAAGTTTGCCGGCTACATCGGCGAACCGAAGGGCGACGCGTTGAAATTTTCGATGGAGGTTAAAACCGCGACGCAGCATTTCGCCGTCGAACACATTTTGCAGGTTGCGGCTACGGACGTGATGCTCGAAACCGTCGCATCCGGTCAAGTGACGGTGGCGTTGAACGACATTCTCGAAATCAAACTCATCCCTAAAACTGCTTGAAATACCGTAGCATTCTACTCTTTGGCGCACCGGGCGCGGGCAAAGGCACGCAAGGAAAAATCCTCGGCGTCATCCCGCATTTTTTCCATTGCGCGTGCGGCGACGTCTTCCGCAATCTGCGCGCCGACAGCCCGCTCGGAAAAGTTTTCATCGAATATTCCAGTCGTGGACAGCTCGTGCCGGACGAGACAACCATCAAGCTTTGGAAGCAGAATATTGAGAACACCAAAAAGGTCGGGCGTTTTCACCCCGAGCAAGACACGCTGGTGCTCGATGGTATTCCGCGCAATGTTCATCAGGCGAAAATTCTCCGCAACACGCTGAATGTTGTCGCCGTTTTTCTACTGAAAAGCACAGATGAAAAAAAACTCATCGCCCGCATCCAGCGCCGCGCCATCAAGGAAAATCGCCTCGACGACGCCAACCTTGCCATCATCCGCGAACGTCTCAAAGTGTATGAGCAGGAGACGAAACCGGTCTTGAATGTCTACGGCCGCAAACTCGTGCACCAAATCAATGCCGACCAGTCGCCCGCCAAAGTGCTGGCGGACATCCTGCGCATCGCCGCCAAAAAGTAAGCGCGCATGACGCCCTTGCGGATCATCTTCATGGGCACGGCGGACCTTTCCTGCGCCAGCCTCGAAAAAATTTCTAGCGATAAAAACTTTTCTGTTCTCGCGGTCGTCACCCAGCCGGACAAACCTAAAGGGCGCGACCTCAAACTCACGCCGTCGTCAGTAAAAATTCTGGCGGAGAAATTAAATCTGCCCGTGCTGCAACCGTTAAAAGCGCGCGACGAACAATTTATTGCCGAACTTCGCGCGCTGAAACCGGATTTGATTGTCGTCGTCGCCTACGGCCAAATCTTACCGCAAACGATTTTAGATTTGCCGCAGTTTGGTTGTCTCAATGTTCACACCTCGCTGCTGCCGAAGTATCGCGGCGCGGCGCCAATACAATGGGCGATTGCCGACGGCGAGCCGGAAACTGGCGTGACCATTATGAAAATGGACGCTGGCCTCGACACCGGTGCGATTTTGTCCACGCGTCGCACCCCGATTTTGGCCACGGATGATTCGCAAGTATTGCACGATCGCCTCGCGCAACTCGGCGCGGAATTGCTAGCTGAAATTATTCCTAACTACGTTGCTGGAAAAATTACACCGCAGCCGCAGCCAGCCGAAGGCTCGACTTACGCAGCCAAAATAAAGAAGGAAGATGGGCGCATTGATTGGAACTTACCTGCAAAACAAATCTGGAATCGGTTGCGCGCGTTCACGCCATGGCCGGGCGCGTTCACGTTCTTGAAATCGGAACCCAAACCGCAGTTGCTTAAAATCTGGAAAGTGGAAGTTGTGGAACAAACTGGAATTGCGGGAACCATTTTGGCAGTGGATAAAACCGGCATCGTCGTCGGTTGCGGCACAAACGCGCTGCGGATTTTGGAATTGCAGCGCGAGGGCGGACGCCGCATGTCGGCTGCAGATTTTCTGGTCGGCTTCGCTTTGCACGTGGGCGACAAGTTTGAGTAGTTTCGCCGCGACATTCCGCTTTCTCCCCCACCGAAAATTTGCCACGCTCGCTTCATGCCGATTCCAGTCATCAGCATTGCGCAGATGCGCGAATGGGAACAAGCCACTTGGGCAACCGGTCAGACCGAAGCCGAGGTTATTCGTCGCGTCGGCAAACGCGTTGCGCGCCGCGCCCGTAAGCTCACGCGCGCGGGCGATACGATTCTTTTTCTCGTCGGCAAAGGTCACAACGGCGATGACGCCCGCGCCGCCGCCAAGCAACTCGAAGGTCGCCGCGCCGAAGTGCTGGAAATGTTTTTACCAGACACGGATTTATTGCCACTCGAACAAGCCTTGCAGGAAAAGCCAGCGCTCATTGTGGACGGACTTTTTGGCATCGGCTTGAACCGCCCGCTGTCCGAGGCGTGGCATAAAATTATTTCTACAATCAACGCAGCGAAAATTCCTGTGCTGGCGATTGATGTTCCGTCGGGCTTGAACGCGGACACGGGGGAAACTTTTGGCGCGGCCATCGAAGCGACAGTTACGCTCACCATCGGCGCACCAAAAAGCGGCCTACTCGCGCCCGCCGCGTGGCCGTTGGTCGGACGACTAGAAGTGGCGGAAGACATTGGACTCGTCCCCTGCCCGCTCGCGACAGAATTAAATTGGACACAGCTAGAAGATTTTCAGAATTTTCCACCACCGCGGAATGTGGCTGGAAACAAAGGTGATTTCGGTCATGCCGCAATTATCGCAGGCAGCTTTGGCTTTCACGGCGCGGCAGTGCTGACAACGCGCGGTGCACAACGGGCGCAACCAGGACTCGTCACCGTATTGACGCAGGAAAATGTTTTTGTGCCGGTCGCGTCGCAGTTGCAATCGGCAATGGTGAGTATTTGGCGACCAGAAATTTGTTTACCAACGAAGACGACTGCCGCACTCATCGGACCAGGATTGGCGGCACCGGAAATTTTGCCCAAACTCAAAACCTTCACCCAAAAACTCTGGCGCGAAGCGACGTTTCCGCTGGTTGTAGATGCGAGTGCACTGGACTTTCTGGACGCTGAATCATTTCCAAAAGAATTCGTGCGCGTGCTGACACCGCATCCAGGCGAGGCGGCGCGACTTCTCAAAATGACGGCGGCGCTGGTGCAATCAAATCGCGTGGCGGCACTGCGCGAAATCTCCAAGCGCTACGGCAATTGCTGGGTGGTCTTGAAAGGGAATGAAACGTTGGTCGGACGCAGCGAGGGAAATATTTTTGTGAACAGTTCCGGCAATCCGCAACTCGCGCAGGGCGGCAGCGGCGATTTGCTGGCGGGCTTTATCGCGGGCTTGCTGGCGCAATCACCATTGGCGGCGGATGTGGAAACTACTTTGCGTTACGCGGTTTGGCAGCACGGCGCGGCGGCGGATAAACTTTCCCTCGCGCGCGATAATTGGACGGTGGAAGATTTGGCGACGGAACTTGGCAACGCCCGGTGACGTCACTTAACCATTTCAATCTGAATCCGGGACGGATCGTTGATGCCGAGCTGGAGCAGCACAGCATTGGTGTAAAGCTGGTAATTTAACTTCGGCTGGGGAATTTCAAAAAGTTTTCGCTGCCGCGCGAGTTCCTTGAGCGCCAATGTGTCGAGCGCGACGGGGTCGCGGCTCAACCAAATTTGGTCGAGCACGGTGGCGTATTGCAGAAAACTCGCGGGACCGCCTTGATACTGACCCAGCAGCGCGTCGGTGACGTTGAGCACCACGCGGTCGCCGATGCTGGGTAACGCGTAAAGTTCTGGGAGTGCGACCGCCAAACGGTCAGGGTCGCCTTCAAAACGACGCGTGTTGTCCACGCTGCCAAGGCACAGACTGAAAAAATGACCGCACAAGCCGGCATTGTTTTCGTTCAATAATGGCGCGACGGAAATGATTTTTGTGATTTGCTGGCTAACAAGTTTGGAGACGAAAGATTTTTTGCCGATACCGTCACCTTTCAAACCAAATTCCAAATCGCCCCACACGAGCGAACCGACCACGGGTGAATCGGGCAGATAAAAAGTATTCGTGTCGTAACCAACTTCAGCCGCGCCGGCCACGCGAACGCCAAGTTGAGCGGCAAGCTCACAAAATCCGGCGGCGCGCAAATCGGCGGTGTGTTTGTCCCAGATGATTATCTTATCCGGCGGCAAACCGGCGGCGAGCAGTCCATGGACAATTGCCGCAACCACGGCGGGACGCGTGCCAGACAGCGGGCCGGGTTGCGAAAAAACTTTGATGCCAACGGTATCGTTGGTACGGACGAGACTACGCCAAGCTTCAGAAACGTTGGTGGCATGAGTGAGCGTGAACAGGCCAAGATTAAAAGCAACGGCGACGCGGGTGTCGTCGGCAAGAAAAGCAGATTGCAGACCGACACCATCCACCTGCACCACGCGGGCCGTGGTATTGGTCGCATGCAGCGGGAAAGAATCAGCTGCGCGGCTGGAATTTAATCCACCGAGCAGCATGATTAAGAGAATTTGAAGCTGTGCGTTTCTTGACACTTTCGAGCGTGAATGTTACCACCTCGGCGGATGTCCGCAAAAATAAATTCAGTTTGGAGCGCAGTTTTATTTGTTGCGCTGATTTTAGTCATTTCCGGTTGCACGCCGGCAGGGCCACGCGCGCTGCTCAAAGGCAAGAAGTATCTTGATCGCGGCGAATACGCCGACGCGGTAGCGCAGCTCAAAACGGCGACAGATTTGCTTTCGACCAACGCGGCGGCGTGGAATTATTACGGCGTGGCGCTGCAACGGGCCGGCCAGCCAGACGACGCCGTGAATGCTTATCATCGCGCGCTGGAACTCGACCGCGACTTGCTCGAAGCGCGACTGAATCTCGGCACTTTATTTCTCGAACAAAACAAACCAGACGCGGCCAAAACGGAATTCACCGCCTGCACATTGCGTCGTCCGAACGATGCGAACGCCTGGTTGAAACTTGGCTCCGCGCAATTGAAATTAGGTGAAATAGTTCCGGCGGAACGTAGTTTCAGCGCAGTGCTGGCTTTGAAAACGTGTGAAGCGGAAGCTTACAACGGGCTTGGCCTCGCGCGCATCCAGCGCAATAAACCGATTGAGGCAGCGAAGTTTTTTACCGCCGCCGTGCAAGCGCGTCCGGATTTTGCCGCCGCCATTTTGAATCTCGCGACGGTGAATCAGCAGTTCTTGCACGACAACAAAACGGCGCTCGAAAATTTCCGCGCGTATCTTGCGCTAACGCCCAAGCCGGCGCATTGGGACGAAGTTAATTCTTTTGTGCAGAGCTTGGAACAAACTTCCGCGCCGGTCGCTGTCGCCACGCCGGTTGCGCCCGTAGTAAAATCAAATCCTCCAGTTGTCGCAACGATCACCGAACCAAAGCCGCAGACGAAAAATTCCAGTCTGCCGGTCTCGCGTCCGGCGCAGTCGCCGCACGCACAAACCACTCCGAAGCCCGCTCCAGTTGCGCCTGCGCCGGTGCATACCGCTCCTGCCGCACCCGTGCAAGTGGTGCAGGTCGCGCCCGCGCCGAAAATTGTGACTTCGCCCACTGGCGCGGAACAACCGGCGCAGGAATTGCCCGTGCCAGAACCAGCGCCCAAACCGAGTTTGTGGCATAAATTATTTGGTGCGACACCGGATAATTCTAGCGCACCAAAAATTGTTCCAAATGGCGTAACGCCGTTACCGGGCGAAACGGTTGCACCAGCCGCAACGGAAAAAAAGGTAGTCGCACCCGTAGTCATCATTCCGCCCGCGCCGGATTTCCCACGCTACAATTATCTTTCGCCCGGCCGACCGCAAGCGGGCGACCGACGTGCGGCCGCAGGCGCGTTCACGCAAGCGCGTATGGCGGAGCAAAATGAAAACTGGGCGGAGGCGTTGCAAGCTTACCGACAGGCGGCGGCGCTTGACCCATCTTGGTTCGAGGCGCAATACAACGCAGGTGTGATTGCCCACCGTTTGAGGAATTATTCCTCGGCGCTCACGAGTTACGAAACGGCTCTGGCAATTCAACCGGATTCGGTGGATGCGCGTTACAATTTTGCGCTGGCGCTCAAGGCGGCTGGCTACGCTTCAGATGCGGCCGACCAGTTGAAAAAAATTCTCTCAACCAATCCCGGCGAAGTGCGCGCGCACCTCGCACTCGCCAACCTCTGCGCACAATCGCTGCGCGATCCGGCGCAGGCGCGGCAGCATTATCTCAAGGTGTTGGAACTGGATCCGAAAAATCCACAGACATCGGATATCCGTTTCTGGCTGGCCGCGAATCCAGGCTGATAGCGGCTGCTGATTTCGCTGGCATTTCGAGACGGACGGTTTAATGATTGAAGCATGATTGCGGCAGCAACCCAACATTACGCCTCCAACAAGCAACTGTTCAACTGGTTCGACGTGGCTCTCGTGGCGGTGCTTGCCTTCGGCTTCTGGCGCGGCCGCCGGAACGGCATGACCAAGGAAATTTTGCCCGTTTTGCAATGGATCGCGATCGTGATCAGCGGGGCCTTCGGCTACAAAACACTGGGCGATTTTTTTATCCAACAAGGCATCGTCAAAACTCTGTTCGGAAAAACCATCGGCGAAGAAACCATCACTTACACGGCCAGCTACGTCATCATCGCCCTTGGCGTATTTATTATCTTTTCGTTCATTAAACGGAAACTGAAACCACGGCTCGAAGGTAGTAATGCATTTGGCTCCAGCGAATATTATTTCGGCATGATTTCAGGCATGGCGCGCTACGGCTGCATGGTGATTTTTGCGCTCGCGATTTTGAACGCGCCGGTTTACACCCAAGCCGACATTCAGTCAGCCAGAAACTTTAACAACCGCTGGTTCGGTGGCGGCGTCTCGGGTTTCAGCGGCGACTTTTTCCCGACGGTGAGCGAAACGCAGGTCAGTATTTTTAAAGATTCACTCACCGGCCCGTTGATTAAAGATTATCTCGCGGTCCTGCTCATCAATACCGGCAGCTACGTCGCCCCGGACGCCCGTAACGCGACCATCTACATCGGGAAGTAACGCGACGGTATCGAGCCATGGCCGGTTTTCTTTCCCCCGCCACGCGCGAACAAATCCGCGCCGCCAGCGACATCGTTGACATCATCGGCTCGTATGTTCCGCTGAAAAAAAACGGCGCTAACTTCACCGCGCTCTGCCCGTTTCACAAGGAAAAATCGCCGAGCTTCAACGTCAATCCGCACAAGCAAATCTTCCACTGCTTTGGCTGCCACAAAGGCGGCGACGTTTTTACTTTCGTCAAAGATTACGAGAACATTGGTTTCATGGACGCCGTGCGTCGGCTCGCTGAGCGCGCGAAGATTCCGCTCGAATTTGAAAACACGCCCGGCGCGCAAGAATCGCGGCATCTCAAAGACCAGTTGCTCGACATCCACGAACAGCTCACGACGCGCTGGCAAAATTGCCTCGCCAATGAAGCCGCCGGTCAGCTTGCGCGCGATTATCTCGCCAAACGCGGCGTCTCGGCGGACGCGATAAAACTGTTCCGAATCGGCGCCGCGCCGGAACTTTGGGACGACACGGTGAACTGGGCGAAGGGTAAAAATTTTCCGATCGAAATTGTCGAGAAGGCCGGACTGATAATAAAAAAGGAAGAAACCGGCCGTTACTACGACCGTTTTCGCGGGCGCTTGATGTTTCCGATTTGCGATGAACAAGGTCGCGTCATTGGCTTCAGCGGACGTGTTTTGTCTGGCGATGAAAAAACCGCGAAGTATGTCAACTCGCCGGAGACGCCGATTTTCACCAAGAGCAAAGTTTTCTTCGGCCTCGACAAATCCAAGCGCGCAATTCTCGATGCCGGTTTCGCCATCATCTGCGAGGGCCAGTTGGATTTGATTGCGTGCTTCACGAACGGGGTGCAAAACATTGTCGCGCCGCAAGGCACGGCTTTCACGGACCAGCACGCGCGCATCATCAAACGTTACGCCAACGAAGTCGTGCTGTGTTTCGATTCTGACAACGCGGGACAAAACGCTATTGTGCGTTCGCTCGATCACCTGCTCGCTTCCGGTCTCGCCGTGCGCGTGGCCGTTGTGCCGTTGCCGCATGATCCCGACAGTTTCATAAAAGCCAATGGCGGCGAGGCTTTCAACGAACTCATCAAAAATGCTGCCGGATTTTTTGATTACTATTTGAACCGGCTGTGCGCGACGAACGACATCACTTCGGACAAAGGTCGCCTCGTGATTTTGAAAAGCATGGCCGAGTCCGTCCACAAAACCGGCAACTCCGTTTTGGTGGATACTTACGCGCAAAAAACGGCGTTGCGTTTGGGCGTGCCGCCGGAATCCGTCCGCGCCGAGTTCAAAAAAAATCCCGCGCCACAATCGGTGCCGCGCACGAGTGAAGAAGAATCATTTGAATCCGCGGAAGCAATTGAAGTATCGGAACCCACGCGGGACGAGTTTAAAGTTCTCCAGCTTTTATTTAAAACAGACGAATTTGCTGCTTGGATGTCAGATTACTTCGATGTGAATTGGGTTAAAAATGAGGCGGTGAAAAAAATAATTAACGGACGAATTCAGCAACACGAAGAAAATTTATGGCTTGGGTTACCGCAGTTCCTTGAGTCACTCGATGAAAATTTACAGACTCTAGTGACAAGGGCGGTATCATCGAATTATGTGACGGATATAAAAGATAATTCACGCGAACGCACACTTCCAAATCCATTTGATGACTTACAAGGGTTTGCCGTGCGTATGAGAAAATCCTACATGGAAGATGAATTAAGAAAATTAGAAGGCTTGCGTTCAACTCTTGAACCCGGCAGTGCCGAGCAAATTGAAGTTATTCTTAAATTGAAAAATTTGAAGGCGCACTTAAAGCAACCATTCGCAAGATTGGAAAAATAAAAAACGGCGTCATCTTCGCAGACGACGCCGTTTGGTTTTACCGAAAATTACTTCGCGCCTTGATCAATCCACGCACGAATCAGACCGATTTGTTCTGGCGTGAGTTCCTTGATGCCAGCCTTGTTATGCACCGGCGGCATCCATCCGTCCGAATCCGGCGTGGTGTGCGCCACTGATTTGACGAGATGGCTGTTTGAGCTATCGCCAACCACGACGATTTTGCCTTGCTTGCTACCCTTCAAAACGCCTTCGAGCGTGTCCATGTGCAGTCGCGCCTTCGGCTTGTCGCCGCTGTGGCACTTGACGCAGGACGCATCAAAAATGGGTTTGATGTCGGTGGCATAGGTAACGCCCGCCTTGCTCGAATCTGGCGGCAATTTGCCTTCCGCGCGCGCGCCGGTGACGGCAGCGAAGCTCGCTGCCACGGTAAGAATAATGAGGTTGGTGATTTTCATATTTGGTTCGTTAACAGTCTGTGGGATAGACCGCGCGCGCGTCAAAAGGTTTCATAAAAAATTGCATTAGCCGGCTTGCGGGCAGACGCGGTTCCGGCAAAATCAGCGCGTGCAAAGTGAAATTTTCTCCGACGTTACGCTGATTGTGCTGGGCCACGGCACAACGCTGAATGCGGAATCCGCCGCGCCGGTATTCCAACACGCGACGGAATTGCGGCGTCGCCAAATCTTCGGCGCTGTGCGTGAAGCCTTTTGGAAACAGGAGCCGCACATCAAAAAAGTGCTGGCTGAAATTTCCACACCGCGCGTCTTCATCGTTCCGTTTTTCATCAGCGAAGGTTATTTCAGCACGGAAGTCATTCCGACTGAATTGGGCTTTTCTTTTCCCGAAAAATTAAAAATTAAATCGCAAAATTCAGAAGTGACTTACTGCCGTCCCGTTGTTTCTCACGAAAGCATGACGAAGGTGATTCTCGCCCGGGCGGATGAAGTCGTAAAAAAATTTCCCTTCCCGCGCGCGCCAAAAAATTCCGACATCACGCTGCTCATCGCCGGCCACGGCACCGGACGCAACGCCAATTCCCGCAAGGCCGTCGAGCGACAAGTTGAACTGATTCGCGCGCAAAATCTTTACGCTGATGTCGGCGCGGTGTTCATGGAAGAAGCGCCGTTCATCAAGGGCTGTCACGAAAATGTAAAAACCAAAAATATCGTCGTCGTGCCATTTTTCATCAGCGACGGTTTGCACGCGGTCGAGGACATTCCGGTATTGCTCGGCGAACCCGAACGCATCGTCAAGGAACGGCTCGCCGCCGGTCAACCGACCTGGCGCAATCCCACCGAGCGCGGCGGGAAGTTGATTTGGTATTCCGCGTCCGTCGGCGCCGAGCCGTTGCTGGCCGATGTTATTTTGGAACGTGTTCACGAGGCGGCCAAATAATTTTATGAAGAAACTTCGCATCGGATTTTTGAGCACCGCGGGCATCGGCCGGAAAAACTGGAAGGCAATTTTTCATTCCGGCAATGCCGTCGTCTCTGCCGTCGCCAGCCGCAGCCGCGAGAAAAGCCTTGATTTCATTGGCGAATGCCAGCGCGAATTTGACTTCCCCGAAACACCGCGCGCCTTTGGCAGCTACGAAGAATTAATCGCGTCGCCGGACGTGGATGCCGTTTACATCCCCTTGCCCACCGGCTTGCGGAAAGAATTTGTCCTGCGTGCCGCCGCTGCGGGCAAACATATCCTCTGCGAAAAGCCATGCGCCGCCCGCGTCACCGAACTTGAAGACATGCTTGCCGCGTGTCGCAAAAATTCCGTGCAGTTTCTCGATGGCGTGATGTTCATGCACAGTCCGCGTCTGGAAAAAGTCCGCGAAGTTTTGAACGACGGCATAAGCGTCGGCAAAATCCGCCGGATTTCCTCGGCATTCAGTTTTTATCCAGGCGAAGATTTTTTCCAAGGCAATATCCGCGCTGATGGCGCGCTTGAGCCCGCCGGTTGCCTTGGCGATCTCGGTTGGTATTCCATCCGTTTTGCACTTTGGACATTGAACTGGCAACTGCCTAAAACCGTCACCGGAAAAATTCTTTCGCAATCATCCGCCGCCAACGGACGCACGCCTTCGCCAATCGAATTTTCCGGCGAACTGTTTTTTGATGACGGCGTTTCCATGGAATTTTATTCCTCATTTCTAGCCGCGAAACAGCAATGGGCTTTTGTCAGCGGTCAAAAAGGCTGGCTGCGATTACCCGACTTTGTTCATCCGTTTAACGGCTACGAGCCGGCGTTCGAGCTGAACGAAAAATTTGTGACCATCCCCGGCGAAGTCAAATGTCCGCCGGGCGCCAACCCGATGGATTTTGGTCACGCGACGGCGCAGGACACGCGGATGTGGCGCAATTTTGCGAACCAGATTGCATCCGGCCAACTCAATCCCGACTGGCCGTTGTGGGCGCTGCAAACCCAAAAAGTTTTGGACGCGTGTCTTGCCGCCGGACGCAGCGGGAAAACGGTTGAATTGTGATTTAACGATTCACGAACCTCGCTTCATCCGCTATCTTTTGCGCGTGCAATTTCGGAAAATCACCATCGTCGGCGTCGGTCTGCTGGGCGGCTCCATCGGGCTGGCCGCGCGGCAACGCAAACTTGCCGGCGAAGTCGCTGGCTACGTCCGCCGCGCCGCAAGTTTGAAAGATTGCGAGACGGCGGGCGCGGTGGATTACGCCACGACCGATTTACTCGCCGCCGTTTCCAATGCGGATTTAATCATCCTGTGCACACCGCTCGCGCAAATGCGTGCACTTGCAAAACAGATCCTGCCGGCGCTCAAACGCGGTGCGATTGTTACTGACGTCGGCAGCGTGAAAGCGACCGTCGTCCGCGAACTAGAATCAATAATCTCCAATGCTGGTGCACAGTTTATCGGCAGCCACCCGATGGCGGGCGCGGAGAAAACCGGTGTTTCTGCCGCGCGGAAAAATCTTTTTGAAAATGCCGTCTGCGTTTTGACGCCGACCAAAAAAACAAATTCTGCCGCGACCAAAAAACTGGAACAATTTTGGAAATCGCTCGGCGCGCGGACGCTGCGGCTGGACGCGGCGCAACACGATTTACTCGTCAGCCGCACGAGCCATCTGCCGCACATCACGGCGGCGGCGTTGGCGAACCTGGTTCTGAATCCGGCCAGCCCGAAAACGCAGGCGGCGCTTTGTGCGACCGGTTTTCGCGACACGACGCGCATCGCATCCGGCTCGCCGGAAATGTGGCGCGACATCGTGCTGGCGAACCGTAAAAACGTCTCGCAGTCCGTGGATACTTTTGTCGGCGAACTGAAGAAATTTCAAGCTGCGCTTAAAAAAGGCGACGCGAAGGCAGTGGAGAAATTTTTTGCCACTGCGAAAGACCGCCGTGACCATTGGTGCGCCTGCTGCGCCTCGCCTTCATCGGAATAAAATGGCACTTCCCGACCTCATCGAAATTGTTTCGCTAGACAAGCCGATTCAGGCCGAAATCACCGTGCCCGGTTCCAAGAGCATCACGAACCGCGCGTTGATTCTTGCCGCACTCGCGGACGGCGAGACGATTCTGAAAGGCGCGCTGTGGAGCGAGGACACTCAAATCATGGTCGAGTGTTTGCAAGAGCTCGGCTTCATGGTGAACGTGGAGGCCGATCCGAACGAGACCTGCAACCGCACCATCACGGTCTATGGCAACGGCGGCGCGGTGCCGCGCGGCGGCACGGAAGCGCAGCCGCTGGATTTATTCGTGGGCAACGCCGGCACGGCGGTGCGGTTTCTAGCGCCGTTCCTCTGTCTCGGCAGCGGCGTGTATCGGCTGCATGGTGTGCCGCGGATGCACGAACGTCCGCAGGCGGCGCTCTTCTCGGCGTTGCGCGAACTCGGCTACCGCGTCGAATCGGAAAACGATAAATTGCCGGTGAAAATTTTTGGTGAAGGTGCAAAGAACGGCAAATGCTGCGTCAGCATTGAGCAAAGCTCGCAGTTCGCGTCGGCGCTGCTGCTGTCGGCAAAAGTTGGCGGTTGGGAAATTGAAATCGTCGGCGAGAACGCGGAGGAATCGCCGTATGTGGCGATGACTTCAAAATTGATGGAAGCGTTTCCGAAAAATGGCGGAACTTTTCAAATCGAGCCGGACGCGAGCAGTGGGAGTTATTTTTGGGCGGTCAACTATCTCTATTCTGCCAATGAAATGAGAGCCTATCTTGATTCAAAACCAAAACGGCAGTCTCCAGTTTGTGTTTTGAATTGGCCGCATGAATCTGGTTGGCAAATTGATAGTAAATTTCCAAATCAACTTTCATTTCTTGCAAAGCATAATTTTCGTGTTGAGGAAGACAACGACGCTGGCAACAACCCGAATTGGCGTTTTGAAGTTCTTAATCAGCCAATACTTCCATCCGCGCCACCTTTTTCAAACATCTCTCGCAAAGATGATTTGGGTGACAGTATCATGACCATGATTGCAGTCGTTACGACTGGTTATGCCGAAATTTTGTTTTCTGACCTTGGCCGCCTGCGCGTTCAAGAAACCGAGCGCGTCGTCGCGTTGCGGACGGAGCTGACCAAGTGCGGCGCGAAAGTGGTCGAGGAAGGCGACACGCTCACAGTCTGGCCGTCGCCGTTGCACGGCGCGGAAATTGAAACCTACAACGACCATCGCATGGCGATGTGTTTTGCGATTCTGGGATTGAAAGTTCCCGGCATAAAAATTAAAAATCCCGCCTGCGTGAAAAAGACGTTTCCAAATTTTTTCCAGAAGTTAGCAGCGCAACCGCCGCACGGTTTGGGCGCGGAGATTTGGGAAATCAAAGACGGCCAGCGCACGCGGAAATTGAGCGGTGAAGATTTATTTGCAGATTAGTTTTAGACACGGATTAACACGGATTCAATCAGTGAAAATCTGTGTGATCTGTGTCAAAAATTAAAGTCATAGCGGAACAGAAAATTTATTTTGAAAACGAAATATCCCATTGTCATTGCTCTGGACGGCACGAGTGCGAGCGGCAAGAGCACCAACGCCAAGCTCGTCGCCAAGGCGCTCGGCTACGTTTATGTGGACACGGGCGCGATGTATCGCACGCTGGCGTGGTATTGCCTGCAAAAGCGCGTGGACGTGACAGACGAAAAAGCCGTCGCCCGCGCCTGTCGCTCCTGGAAAACGAAATTGGAGTGCGCAGAGAAGGACGGTTTGCGCGCGGTGCGCTTGCTGGTGGAAGGTTATTTTCCTGAAAAAGAAATCCGCACGCCGGAGACCGCTGCTGCCGTGGCGCACGTCGCCGCCGTGCCGAAGGTGCGCGATTGGATGAAGAAAACGCAGCGCGATTGCATCCAATTTGGCGATCTCGTGATGGAAGGTCGCGACATCGGCACAAATGTTTTTCCGGAAACGGATTTCAAATTTTATCTCGATGCTTCGCTGGCGGAACGCACGGCGCGGCGCACGGCGGACGGCGTGAATGAAAATCTCGCCGCGCGTGACCAGCGCGACAGCCAACGTGCGGTTGCGCCGCTGATGATCGCGCTCGGCGCCAAAGTCCTGAACAATTCCAGTATGACCTCGGCAGAGACGAGCGCGTGGCTGCTGGCAGAAATCCGCAAGTTAATGTCGGTGGAAAAATGAATCTGTCCTATCGCATCGGCTGGAGTTTTTTCCGCGTGATGTATGCCACTTATTTCCGGTGGCGAATTTTCGGCGCGGAGCATGTGCCGCAAAAAGGCGGCGTGATTCTGGCCTCGAACCACGCGAGTTTTCTCGATCCGCCGCTGGTCGGCTCAGCCTTGAACCGCGATATCAATTATCTCGCCCGCGAATCGCTGTTTCGCTTTCCAGGTATCGGCGCGCTGCTGCGTTCGTGGAATGCGGTTCCCGTAGATCGCGATGGTGGCGGCGCGAAGGGATTAAAAATTATTTTGAACCGGCTGCTCGACGGCAACGGCATCATTTTATTTCCCGAAGGCACGCGCACGCTGGACGGCAAATTACAGCCGGCGCGTTCCGGCATCGGCCTAACGGTCATCAAATCCACTTCGCCGGTCGTGCCGGTGCGCGTGTTTGGAACGTTTGAAGCCTACGGGAAAAATCATAAATTTCCGCGTCCGCATCGCGTCATCGTGAAATACGGCCAGCCGATGAATTTTGAAAAGCTGCGTGCCGAAGCGCAGACGTGCGACAAGACGCGGTTGAAAGAAATTTACCAGCAGGTCGCGGACGAAATCATGGCAGCGATTGCCAAGCTGGAACCGAAAGCGGATTAAATCCCCAAGTCCGAAAGCGTTTTGCTGATGCTGTTCACAATCTGCACGAGGCGCGGATGCGATTGCTCAAAACCGTCCACGGAAGAGCGTAAACCCTGATTGGAAAGCTCCCGCAACTCCGGATTTTGATTGGTGCGCGTGGCTTCGTGCGTGGAAAGCTTGGTGAAGTTGACGATGCTGTCTGCGTGTTCGCCGTGAGTTTCAGAAAGTTTGGCAACTTCTGTTTTCAGCGTGCCAAGCAATTTCAGCAACTCCGCCTTGTGCTCGGCGCTCACGGATTCTGCGCCGCCGATTTTCGCCTCACTCTCGCTGATGGTTTTTTCAATCATTGTAAAACAACTTACTCCGCCATTTGAATCCGGCAAACAAAATCACCAACGCCCGACTTTGGGCAGGCGCGGCTGGACGATTTCCCAAATCACTTTGCACACCGAATCCAGCGGTTGCGCGCCGTTGATAAGTTTGATGCGTTGCGGTTCGTTCGCGGCGATAACACTGTAACCATGCGCGACGCGTTCGAAAAATTTCCGGTCGGCTTCTTCAATCCGGTCACGCACGAACGGCAAAGTGGCTTGACGCGACCGTAAACGCTCGGCACTGACTTCCGCCGGAACGTGTAGGTATAAAGTTAAATCCGGCTTGGTCCCGCCAACAGCGAATTCGATGATTGCTTTCACTTTTTCTAGATCCAGTTCGCGGCCGTAACCTTGATACGCCGTGGTGGAATCATAAAAGCGGTCACACAAAATGATTTCGCCGGCGGCGAGCGCAGGCCGAATGACTTCGCGGACGATTTGCGCACGACTCGCGTTCATCAGCAGCAACTCGGCTTCGGCAGTCATCGCGCGGTTGTTCTCGCTGTGCTTGAGCGTGTGGCGGATTTCTTCGCCGATGGGTGTGCCGCCCGGTTCGCGCAAGAGGCGCACGCGATGGCCGATGGCCGTGAGATGCTCGGCCAGCAGTTTGATCTGCGTGGACTTCCCGCAGCCTTCAGTGCCTTCAAACGTGATGAACAAGCCTTTGCTCACAGCTTTTTAAGTTTGACTCCCTTCGGCGTGTCTTCAATGACCCAACCTTTGGCTTTCAACTCGTCGCGGATGGCGTCGCTGCGCTTGAAATCTTTTGCCTTCTTCGCCGCCGTGCGTTCGTCGGCGAGCGCAGAAATTTCTGCGGGAATTTCCGTTTCGGTTTTCACGCCAATGCCGAGAACGGAATCCACTTTTTCCCACGCGGCCAAAGCAGCTGCGGCGTCACTCGCGCTCAATGAATTTTCGGCGAGCCGTTTATTTATTTCCGTCACCCACTTAAAAACGGAAGCCCAAGCGGCAGATATATTCAAGTCATCCGCAAGCGCAGATGAAAATTGCTCTAGCAATTTTGATTCCGGAGCAACGGTTGCCTTGCCAGCGAGTTCACGCAACTTGCCGATACATTCATCAATGCGCGCCAACGCGGTTCTCGCTCCCGACAAGCCGTCAAGCGTGAAATTGAACGTCTCGCGGTAATGCGAGGTGAGCAGCAAATAACGGACTTCGCGACCGGTGTGTCCCTTTTCCAACAAGTCGCGCAAAGTGAAAAAATTCCCCATCGACTTGCTCATCTTTTTGCCTTCAACCAAAAGATGCGCGCCGTGCAGCCAGTGTTTCACGAACGGTTTGCCGGTCGCGACTTCGCTCTGCGCGATTTCGTCCTCGTGATGAGGAAATTTCAAATCCTCGCCGCCGAGATGCAGATCGAAACTTTCGCCGAGCACTTTCATGCTCATCGCACTGCACTCGATGTGCCAGCCAGGCCGGCCTTCGCCGAACGGACTCGGCCAGAAAATATCGCCGTCGTCCGGCACGCGCGCTTTCCAGAGCGCAAAGTCGGCGACGGATTCCTTTTCGTATTCGTCGCTGGAAACGCGTTCGCCCGCGCGCATCTCGTCGAAATTTAATTTTAGCAACTGGCCGTAGTTACAGCCGCAACCTTGATATTTGGTGATGGAAAAATAAACCGAACCGTCGGCGGCTTTGTAAGCGATGCCGCGAGCGATGAGCTTCTCGATCAAAGAAATAATTTCGGCGATGTATTCGGTGGCGCGCGGTTTGACGTGCGGTTCGCGGCAGTTCAACGCTTTCAAGTCATCGAGGAAAGCGGCTTCGTATTTGCCGGTGAAATCGCGGAGGGAAATTTTCTGTTCGCGGACACGCTTGATGATTTTGTCCTCGATATCCGTGATGTTCATGACGTGCTTCACGTCGTAGCCGGAAAATTCCAGCGTGCGGCGGACGAGATCGGCGAAAACGAACGTGCGCCAGTTGCCGATGTGCGCAAAGTCATAAACGGTCGGCCCGCAGCAATACATCCCGACTTTTTTTCCGGTTGGGTCGAGCGGCGCGAACTCTTGCACGGAGCGCGTGAGTGTGTTGAACAGTTTCAGAGCCATTTGCGTCCGGCAAATTAAACTTCGGGACGCGAAAGAAAAGGTAAAATTGACGGGCGAGACGGCCACAAGTTTCCTTTGCGCCGACAAAAGCTTTTGTTAGGTTGGTATTGAAGTAAAAAGTCGGAAACCGACCGGCTTTCAATTAACCTTAACAACAAGAAATTTTATGGATCAATCGCAACTTCCCCCCATCGTTCACTCCTTGCTCAGCGCGGGCGCAGTGTTGATCGTGCCGGTGTTCATCGTGCTGTTTGTGCTGCTGCCGCAGGCTGTTCGCATCACACGCGAATACGAGCGCGGCGTGATTTTCCGGCTCGGCAAACTCGTCGGCGCGCGCGGGCCGGGGTTGATTTTTCTTGTTCCGTTCGTTGATCGCATGGTCAAAATGGATTTGCGCGTGGTTACGATTGATGTGCCGAAACAGGAAATCATGACCAAAGACAACGTGCCGGCGACGGTGGATGCGGTACTTTATTTTCGCGTCGAAGATCCGATTGCCGCCGTGGTGAAGGTGGAAAATTATTTTCGCGCCACGTCACTCATCGCGCAGACAACGCTGCGCAGCGTGCTCGGCCAATCCGCGCTGGATGAATTATTGTCGCAGCGCGACGTCATCAATCTGAAATTGCAGGAGATTATTGATAAGCAAACTGGACCGTGGGGCATCAAGGTCACGAGCGTCGAGACGCGCGAAGTTTCGCTGCCCGACAGCATGAAGCGTGCAATGGCGAAACAGGCTGAAGCCGAACGCGAACGCCGCGCAAAAATCGTGAATGCGCAAGGTGAATTTGAAGCCGCCGAAAAAATGGTGCAAGCGGCGGGCTTGATTGCGAAGGAGCCGATTGCGCTGCAACTGCGTTATCTCCAGACCATGCGCGAGATGGCGAGCGAGCACAACACGACGACTTTCCTGCCGCTGCCGATTGACTTATTCAGCGCGTTTTTGAAAAAATAGGCCATGCCTCTTTACGAATACGAACTGTGCGAGGGAGATTGCAAAGTATGCGGCGGGACGTTCACGCTGAACCGTCCACTGTCCGCCGCGCCGCTGACAAAATGTCCGGCCTGCAAAAAGCCGGTGCGGAAAATCATTTCCGGTTTCAGCACGCCGCACAAACTTAAGCCGCTATCCATCTCGGATGCAAAAAAATCGGGCTTCCAAGTTTATAAACGCCTCGGCAAGGGCGAATACGAACGCCAGTAAGCCGGAAGTCGAAATTCAGTGGTGAAAAATCGGCGGCGGGCGGTTTTCATTTTGAATTCTTTTTTGACGGAGGTTGTCCATTGTTCTAGCGTGTAGTGAGCAGATGTATTTTTTACCGTCCAGAATGGTCGTGATACTGGCGTTGGCAACAATGGGGTTGGCCGCGCGGGCGCAGCAAACGATTATCTTTTCCAAGCCGGCGGAGGCGTCGGCTGATAAAGCAAATTCCTTCATGCCCAGCGCGAATCACCACATTGGCGATTATAATGCGCCGCATGATTTATTTCACGATTACACGCCGGATAATTTGCCCGTGGCTAGACCGCTGTCACCGGACGCCAATAATCCTTCAGTAAAGGAGGCGCTGGATCGGCGCAAAAACTGGACGTTGCTGACACCGGAGCAGATTCTCGGCATCCAAACGCCGGAACAAATTCTCGGCGTGCAGCCGGAAAAGCCGGAGGAAAAAAACTTGTCGCTGGAAGAAAAGTTTATGCTGCGCGAAAGCCGAGCGACGGCGATGGCAGCCACGAACGGTCGCGCGGTCAGCCCGCTCTGGCGTGAACGGGATGAGAATAATCCGTTCGCTTTAAAAAATAAAAATGACGGGAGCGATCCGTTCCGCCAGCCGCTGCCGAAAATGGAGCCGGGAACGCGCTACTTCAACCAGTTTTTGAATGCGCCGGATGCGGAGGCAGGACCGGATGGCAAACCCATTTCAGCGTGGAACGGCGGCGACTTTGCCCAGCCTAACCAACCGAAGCAAACGCCGGAACAGGTGGCAGACATGGAACGATTCCGAGCGATGATGGAGCCGCAATCGCCGCCGGACAAAGTGCAGGTGACAACGCGTTTTACCACGCCGACCAGGCCCGCGCCGGATCCGTTTCTCCAGCAAACGCCGGTGGTGAATCCCAACGGACGCGGCATTACACCACTACAAAATGTTTTCTCAAAACCAACTGGCATCACACCGTTGCCAGGTATCAGCACACCCACACCCAAACCGGTTGCGACCAAGCCGAGTTGGCAGGCGCAGTTGCCGCCGTGGTTGACGGACGGGCCACAGGCGCATAATCCGAACCGGAATTTTTAGTAGGCAGAAGTGCCGACCATCACTTGTTCGAGCGTGGAAATTCCCTCACGGGCGCGGTCGAGCGCGACCATGCGGAGCGTGTGCATTCCTTGATTAACGGCGAGCTTGGCCATTTCGCGCGTGCTGGCACGGGAGATGATGAGTTTGCGAATCTGATCAGTGATGGTCATGGCCTCGATGATGGCCATACGACCGACGTAGCCGGAATTTTTGCAACGGTCACAGCCGCGTCCGCGATACAATTGCACACCGTCAAACACCACCGGATCAATGCCGAGGTCTTCAAACATTTTCGCCGGATATGTGACAGATTCTTTGCAATGCGAACAGATGCGGCGCATGAGGCGTTGCGCGCAGGACAAAATCACCGAGGATGAAAGCAAAAAGGGTGCGATGCCCATGTCGTCGAGACGCGCGATGGCACCGGGCGCGTCATTACAGTGCATCGTGGACAACACTTGGTGACCGGTGAGCGCGGCTTCGATGGCGATTTCCGCCGTCTCGGTATCGCGGATTTCCCCGATCATGATGATGTCCGGGTCTTGACGAAGAATGGAGCGCAGGGCATTGGCGAACGTAAGGCCGATGTCTTTTTTCGTAGGCACCTGATTGATGCCGGGCACCTGAAATTCCACCGGGTCTTCGACGGTGATGATGTTCCACTGCGGATTATTCAGCTCGTTCAGGGCGGAATAAAGTGTCGTCGTTTTGCCGGAACCGGTTGGACCGGTGACGAGAATCAAACCGTGTGGCGCATCAATGGCGCTCTTGAATTGTTTGAACGTTTCCGTATCGAGACCAAGTTTGTCGAGGCTCGCGGACAAATTAGATTTGTCGAGCACGCGCAGCACGATTTTTTCGCCATGAACCGTGGGCAAAACGGATACGCGCAAATCGAAATCGCGACCGCTCACTTTGACGCGCATACGTCCGTCCTGTGGCAGGCGGCGTTCGGCGATGTCAAGGTTCGACATGATTTTGAAACGTGAGGCCAGCGCGAGCTGCATTTGTTTCGGCGGCGGCGTAGCATCCAACAGCACACCGTCAATACGGTAACGCAGGCGCATCACTTTTTCGAACGGCTCTAAGTGCACGTCGCTGGCGCGATCTTTGATGGCCTGCAACACAATCAAATTTGCCAGCTTGATAACGGGCGCTTCTTCGCTCGACGCGGCCAACTGGTCGAGGTTGACCTCCTCCATCGCCTCGCGAACGGCTTCGACGGTTTCGCCATTTTCCCCAGCCTCGGCGTCACTGCGCTTTTTTGCATCCTGAATGATGTCTTCCATCGAGCCCGTCTTGGCGGCATCAATGGCACTTAATTTATCCGTGATGGCTTTTTCCGAGGCAATGAGCGGAAAAATTTCCATCTTGGTGATGCGCTTCACGTCGTCCAGGGCCATCACGTTCAACGGGTCAGCCATCGCGAGGAACAGGCGATTTTCCAACCGGCTAACAGGAATTACCTTGTGATTATGCGCCGTATCGCGCGGCACCAAATCCGTTATGTCCGGCAAAATATTGATGCGATAAAGATTGATCGGCGGAACATTCAGCACGCGTCCCATGCTCACTGCTAAATCATCTGGACTGACATACTGCTTGTCTTTATCAACGAGTAATTTTGCCAGCCGCGCGCCCTCTTTTTTTTGGCGCTCCAGCAACTCCTCAATCTGATTCGCGCTCAACAACCCATCCTCAACGAGGGCGTCGGCGATCCGTTCCGCAAATGATTTTATTTTGGCCATGTCAGCGGAATGCTTTGCGCAGGTTGCCCACGATGTCGTTCGGCGGCGCGAGATACCACAGCAAACGGTGCGTGGTTGCTTCCGCAAGTTCCTTCGCCGCCTGCTAGTTAAATGGATTTGACGTCGCCACCAAAATCGCTTTGCTCATGCGGTCAAAAGGCAACACACACCAACGTCGACACACGTCCGAGGGAAAGCCGCGCGCCAAATCCATGTCCACGTCATAACGGTCCAGCGGCAGATACGCCACGCGTGATTTATCGGAAAGCAGCTTGATTGATTTATCCAGCAGGAAAATCCCTTTATCATGCAACATCTGAATGAACGGCTCCACCGGATCCGTCGGCGCCAAAGTCAAATCTACATTCCGCCAGCACAAATCAAAATCTCCCGCTGTGATCAATTTGCTCTCGACGTAAATCTTATACATCGTCTTGCGCCCGTCATCGATGTCCTCCGATGCTGCCGTCCGGACCTTACGCCGCACCTGCGTTGTTTCCGATACCGACGCCAGCGAGACCGCGTCATTCGCCGGCTGCACCACCGCGCTGCTCGCTTTTTCCTCAATCTGCCGCAACGCTGCGCGCACATCCGCATCGTCCGGCCGCCGCTGCAACACTGTCTCGTATTCTAGAATTGCCGAGGACAACTGTCCTTGCTGCAGATACGCCTGCGCGATGCGCTTCGACGTATTGATCAAATCATCTTCGCGCCCGAGCTTCGAATAAGCCTCCTTGAGGATTTCCAGCGAATGCGTGTCGCCCGATTGCGACTGCACAATCACCTCGAACATCTCAATCGTCTGCAACAATTGAGCTTCCTCACCCGGATTTAATGTTGGCGTCGCCATTGATGAATTTTCAGCAAATTCGCTGCCAAGTTAATTCGCCAACGCCAGCAACGCAACCCAAAGAAAAAACCAAATCCAATTTTTATTTCGCCCCGCGCCGCTTCCTGCTAAAACTTTTGCAGGTGGATTTACCCAAACCAGTCATGGCTCCGGCCCCCGGCGACCGCGTTTTGCGTTTCGTCGGCGACAAAATTCTTTTCACAATCAACGCCGGCAAAGATTTTGCCACGCAAAAAAATTGGACCGCGCGCCTGCGCACCAACCTCGGCCGCGCCGCCGCCCGCCGTCAGGAAATTCTTTCCGCTCACGCCGGCCAAGCTGTCGTCGCCAATTCCTCGTGGCGCGATTTGCCGATGCAAAAAACGGCCGACGGTTGGCAGGTCGAACTGCCGCTCACTGAAGTCGGCTACTTTAAGGCCAAAGCTTATTTGCTCGACGAAAAAAACTGGCAACACTGGCCGGACGGCTCCGATGTCGGAATTTCCGTTCACCCAAATTTTACGCGCACGGCCAACACGATTTACTGTGCTTTCACCCGACTTTTTGGGGCGACCAAAAATCTCGCTTCCACCGCTGATGAGAAATTGGAGGCTCAACTCAAATCGCTCGAAGCGCAAGGCTACGCCGCCTTACCGCCGTCGGGAAAATTTCACGACCTCACGCAGCAACTTCCCTTCATCGTCAACAAACTCGGCTGCAAAATTATTCATCTGCTGCCTGTGCATCCGACGCCCACGACCTACGCGCGTTTCGGTCGCACCGGCAGTCCGTATGCCGCGCTGGATTTGACCGCCGTGGATCCTGCGCTCGTCGAGTTCGACAAACGCACCACCGGCATTGATCAATTCTGCGAGCTCACCCAAACCGCTCACGCGCTGAATGCCCGCGTCTTGATTGACATCGTCATCAACCACACCGGCTGGGGTTCTACGTTGCAGGAAAATCACCCGCAATTTTTTCTGAAAAATCCCGACGGCGAATTTGCCAGTCCCGGCGCGTGGGGAACTGTTTGGGAAGATTTAGTCGAACTCGAACAACACGACGTAAAGCTGTGGGATTTAATCGCTGACTCGCTGCTCGTCTGGTGTCGGCGCGGTGTGGATGGTTTTCGTTGCGATGCCGGTTACAAAGTTCCCACCGCCGCTTGGCAATACATCATCGCCCGCGTGCAGGAGGAATTTCCGGAAGCAATTTTTCTCCTCGAAGGTCTCGGCGGTTCGTGGGATGCCACCGAAAGCCTGCTCACCGAAGGCGGTATGCAATGGGCCTACTCCGAACTATTTCAAAATTATTCTGGCCGCGAAGTGGCGTGGTATCTCGACTACGCCAACCGGCAGAACGAGCGCATCGGCAGCTACGTCAATTATTCCGAAACACACGACAATAGTCGCCTCGCTGACAAAGGTTACGCGTGGTCGCTGTTGCGTAATCGTCTTTGCGCGCTGACGAGTCCGAACGGCGGCTTCGGTTTTACCTGCGGCGTGGAATGGCTCGCTACCGAAAAAATCCGCGTCCACGGCACCACCGGTTTGAATTGGGACAACGTCGTCAACATCGTTCCCGAACTCGCGCGGCTCAACGAACTCATCTCAAACCATCCGTGCTTTTTTGACGGTGCGAAACTTACCCGCTTGAGCGCGCCAGACTCGCCGGTCTATGCCCTGCTCCGCGAATCTGCCGAAGGCAAAGACACGGTATTGATTTTGGTCAACACCGATGTGGAACAGGAAAGTGCTATCGCCCTCGCCCACGATTTCAAATTCCAGATTTCTGATTTCAAATTTGATTTACTTGCGCAACCGCTACCAAAAATGTCCGTCGCCAAAAACGCGACGGAATTAGATCTTCTGCCCGGCGCAGCATTTTGTCTGGCGCTGACAGAAAAACCCGTTGGCTTGAGCGGCAATGATTATCGCCGCGCACGCGCGCAGGCGGCATTTGCCTTACAATCATTGGGTAAAATCGTTTCCACCGAAACCGTGGACGAATACGACTGGCGCTGGCTTGCGGAAAAAGTTTCCGCCTCGCCGAAAAACTTTCTAGCTGCCGCCAGCGAATTTGCCGCGCGCGAGGCCAAAACTCCGCTTGCAGAATTGTTGGCCGAAGTTGAAGCCGGAAAAGTTTTTCCACGCGTCGTCGAATGGACGTTGCTTGATGCCCGCCGCGTGACGCTCGTGCCGCCCGGCCACTGGCTGCTGGTGGAAGATTCCGCGCAATTTCGCGCGACGCTGGAAACCAAAAATCCAGAATCTGAAATTCAAAATTCAAAAACGCACGTTCAATCCATTGCCGTCGGCGACCGCCACATCGCCGTTTTTGCCCCGCGCGAAACGGCAGCGGAAACCGAATTGGTTTTGGAACGCTACGCCGCAACCTCGCAAAAAATTTCCTCTGCAATTCGTTTTCTTGCGCCCGAACCAACGCTGCCGGCTACCGACGGCCAGCTGCCAGCTCCCACTGATTTGGTTTTACTAACGAATGGCATCGGTGGTATGGCGCGCTTGTGCGTTGATTTTGGCCACGTGAATTCCAAATACGATTGCGCGCTCGGTGCGAGTCTGCATCCGAGCGTGCCGGTGGATCGCCACGTTTTCGTGAAACGCCTGCGCGCTTGGGTGAACGCGGATGGTTTTCTTTCGCCGCTGGATTTCAAAAGCCTCGCATCGTTTCAAGCCGGTTCGCCTGCGATCTGGAATTTCATCGCCAACGCTGGCGATGGCCGCACGGTGGAAATCGAATTGCGCGCGGAAATGCTCGAAGGCAAAAACACGACCGTTTTTCATTTCCGTCGCCCGACAGAAAAACTGGCACGCGGAAAACAATTGCCCGCCGATGCCAAGGTGAGCCTGACCGTGCGCGTGGACATCGAGGACCGGAATTTTCACAGCGAGACAAAACGTAATGACGGCGCGGATTTTCATTTCTCGTCAAACATTCATTTGTTTGAGCAGAAGCCAGGTTTTGCTTTCACGCCTGCCGCCGACCGGCAGTTGCGCGTCTTCACCGATGCGGGCGAATACCACGCGCAGCCGGAATGGTGCGAGAACATTCCGCATCCCATCGAACAAACGCGCGGACAAACCGGCAGTGGTGACGCCTACAGTCCAGGCTGGTTTGAAATTCCGCTCGCGAAGGGCGCGGACGCTACGCTCGTGCTCACGGCGGAACTCGAAGAAATAAAAACTGGAAAGAAAAAGTCGGCGAGCGCAAATTCCGAAAATAATTTTGCAGCGCAACTTGAATTTGCCGCAAAACAATTCGTCGTGCGTCGTGACGAAGGCAAAACCGTTATCGCCGGTTATCCGTGGTTTTTGGATTGGGGGCGCGACTCGCTGATCTGTGCACGCGGACTTTTGGCGGCGGGCATGACGGCGGAAGTAAAAAAACTTTTGCTCACGTTCGCCAAATTTGAAAAGGACGGCACGTTGCCGAACACGATTCATGGGAACGACGTTTCCAACCGCGACACCAGCGACGCGCCGCTATGGTTTGCGGTCGTATGCGAGGACTTGGCGGACAAAAAGTTTTTTAACGTGCGCGTGGATGGCAACCGCACGATTCGGGAGGTGCTGACAAGCATCGCGGAAAATTATTCGCGCGGAACACCCAATGGAATCCGCATGGACGCGGACTCCGCACTCATCTGGAGCCCGAGTCATTTCACCTGGATGGACACGAATTATCCCGCCGGGACGCCCCGCGAAGGTTATCCTGTAGAGATACAGGTTTTGTGGATTCGACTACTGCGACTGCTCGAAAATATTTCCGAGAAAGCCGAACAAAAAAAATGGCGCGAGCTTGCCGACCACGCGACCGCATCGTTTGAAAAACTGTTCTGGCTCGAAGCCAAAGGCTGGTTTGCTGACGTGTTGATTGCCAAATCAAATGTCATCGCCCGCGACGCGACAGCGAGCGATGCGCTGCGAAATAATTGTTTATTTGCCGTAAGCCTCGGACTTGTCACCGGCGAACGCGCGCAACGCTGCGTCGCCGCCGCGCAGAAATATCTGGTCGTGCCCGGCGCGTTGCGCTCGCTCGCGCCGCTGCCAGTTTCCGTGCCGCTGGCGATTTGGCGTGATGGCAATCTGTTAAATAATCCGGCGGAACCATATTGGCCGCGTTACGAAGGCGATGAAGACACGCGCCGCAAACCCGCCTATCACAACGGCACGGCGTGGACGTGGACGTTCCCGACGTTTTGCGAAGCACTAGCCCGCGTCTGGGATTTTTCGCCGGAAGCGGTCGCGGCGGCAAAAAGTTATCTCGGCAGCGCGGAAAAAATCCTGAGCGAAGGCTGTCTCGGCCAGATTCCCGAACTGCTCGACGGCGACGCACCGCACGCGCAACGCGGCTGCGACGCGCAGGCGTGGGGCGTGACGGAAGCGCTGCGCGTGTGGAAGTTACTTGCCGAAAAATCCGACTTAAAGCGGCCATGATGGCTTGGAATTTTTTGACCAGATTTCTTTTCTTCGTGTCTATTGAGGTGAATTCGTGGTTTAATTTCTGAAAATGAAACTGTCCTTACTGTCCATTTTGCTCGGCGCGGGCTTGAGCGTGCCGCAAATCTACGGCCTCGCCCGGCCAAAAGATTTCGCCGCTAATGTGCGGAAATTTCCGCGCAACTATCCAATCGGCGTCGTGCTGATGCTGCTTGCGACCGCATGGTTCTTGTGGATTGTGAACAACGAGCCGATTGCAGATTTCTCCGCCTACAAACCGATGATGCTTGGCAGCTTCGCGGCGGTCGGCATTTTGTCCTGCATTTTTGTGCGCGACTTTTTGGCGGCACGCGCGCTGGCAGTGATTTTTTTACTGCTCGCAAAATTGATGGTGGATACCGGCCGGCCGCATCTCGGCGAATCGCCATTTGTGCTGATTAATCAGGCACTCGCTTACGCGTTTGTGCTCGGCGGCATTTTAATCACCATCGCGCCTTGGCGATTGCGCGACTGGTTGGAATGGTTCACCGCAAGCGACAAAATCGTGCGCGTCACCTGTGCGCTGCGGCTGGCGTTCGATATATTGTTGATTGTGCTCGGCTTGACCGTTTTCCGGGGAATGTAAAATGAACCTTGGTGATTTCCGCGAAGATTACCGGCGCGGCGCGCTCGACCACGCGGCGCTGAACGCGAATCCACTTTCACAATTTGAAATGTGGTTCCGCGAGGCGACCGGCGAACGGTCGCAAAGTCGCTGGCGTAAAATCGGCATCGCACTTTACAAACTCTGGAGCGCCGTCTGCAATCATCGTCCCGCCGACATCAACGCGATGACGCTGGCGACAGTGGACAAAGATGGCAAACCTTCGACGCGCACGGTTCTGCTGAAATCGGTGGACGAACGCGGCTTCATTTTTTTTACAAACTATGATAGTCGCAAAGGTCGTGAATTGTCTAACAATCCGAACGCCGCATTGACGTTTTTTTGGTCGGAATTGGAGCGGCAAGTTTGCGTCGCGGGCAACGTGACGAAATTGCCGGCGGCAGAATCAGAGGCGTATTTCAAATCACGTCCGCGCGGCAGCCAACTGGCGGCGTGGGCTTCGAACCAGAGCCAAAGCGTTCCCGACCGCGCGACCCTCGAAGCAAAATGGCGTGAACTGGAAGCAAAATTTCCCAATGAAATACCGCTGCCACCGAATTGGGGTGGCTTCATACTCAAGCCGCAGCGGATTGAGTTTTGGCAAGGCCGGCCGAGCCGCTTACATGATCGCTTCAATTACGCGCGGACGGCGGATAGTTCGTGGCAAATCGAACGCTTGTCACCCTAATTTGCAGAAATAAAAAACGGCGGCGGAAAATAATTTTTCCGCCGCCGTTCTGCTTTTACAGATTAGAACTTATACGAAACGCCGCTGATGAGCTTGATATCGTTGCGATAATGATTGGCGGCCGGCTCGCTTTGATAGGTGTCGACCAGCGTGGTTTTTAGGCTGAAGGTTTTAGTGATGGAGGCTTCCATGCCGAGTTCAAAATTGATGGCGTAGTTTTGCAGTTTGTTCACCTGAGGCAGGAATTCGGCACTTTGCCACAAACGTGCGCGGTCACTGAATTTGTGCTCGAATTTCTCGGCCAGACGAGCGGTCGCAAATGAGTTGTATTCACCGCCAAGATGCTCGTATTGGTAGCCGGCACCCGCTTCAACCGCGAGCGTGGTGTTGGTCTGTTTCATCAAGTAATAACCGGCACCTGGACCAAGGTTGAAACGGTAATCCAAATCGGCAATGACATCGCGATTAGCATCGGCTCGCACGTAATCGTAGAACCGTTCAGTAAACAGATGATTCCATTGGGCAAAGCCGCCGTAATTATTGACGGTTTGAATCGAGTTTTGACTGCCGGAAGCGCCGGAAGCGCCGAGGGAATATTCGTTATCCAGCGTTTTTTTATCGGTCGCGAGTGCGGCGGAATAAAGCAATGTGTGGCTGTTACCGCGGGTAATCGTTAGGCCGGCGGAAACCGAGCTGACCCACGGATATTTTTTAGCCATCTCCACAGCGGCGGGAGTTGCGGGCGCGGGAGCTGGCGCTGGCGCAGCAGTAACGACATTGGTCACGGTAACAACGTTGGTCACCAAAACACTGACCACGTTGGTCACGGTCACGATGTTGGTTTGCGCCGAGGTTGAAACTACACATGACAACATGGCGATAACTGCGGCCAACAGAACTATGATTTGTTTTTTCATACAATAAAAAATGGCCGCACAAAAAACACAATTTGTGCGGCCAAAGCAAGTAAGTTTGTATGGTTATTTTGTCGGTTCGCTTTCGATCACGGGTGCTTCTTTGTCTTCGCCGATAACCTGAGCAATCGCCTGAAGTTTGTCATTCGCATCGAGGTTCACGAGCTTCACCCCCTGAGTGTTGCGACCAGCTTCGCGTATGCCGCCAACGCCGATGCGCACCATCTGGCCGCCGACGGTGATAAGCATGATTTCGTCGGTGTCCTTCACCGTGAGCGCGCCGACCACGCCGCCGGTCTTGTCACCGGTCTTCATGGTAATGATGCCCTTGCCGCCGCGTGATTGAATCCGTTATTCGTCAAAACCTGTGCGCTTGCCAATGCCGTTCTCGCCTGCGACAAGCAATGCTGAATCAGCAACCACAATCGCCGCCGCGACGAGCACGTCGGTCGGTTCGAGCATGATGCCGCGCACGCCGCCGGCCGCGCGGCCCATCGAACGCACATCAGTTTCGTGGAAGCGGATGCTCATGCCTTCCTTCGTGATGAGAACAACATCATCGCCATTATCACCTTCACCAGTGCTGCCGCGCGTAAGTTTAACGTCAATCAACGTGTCACCCGGCTCAATGCCGATGGCGATGATCCCGCCCTTGCGGACGTTGGAAAATTCGTTGAGCGAAGTCTTTTTCACCGTGCCTTGCTTGGTCGCAAAGAACAATTCACCAGATTGCGACCACGTCACGTCTTCGCGATTCTCATTGGTCTTCGACAAGATGCGGATGAGTGCCGCAATTTTTTCGTCAGCCTTCAGTTCGAGTAAATTCGCAATGCTCCGACCTTTCGCGGCGCGACCCATGTCGGGAATTTCATGCACGCGTTCAACATACACGCGACCGGTGTTCGTGAAGAACATCAAATAGTCATGCGTGCTCGCGGTGAAGAGATGCTCGACGAAATCATTGTCTGCCTCGGTCTCGCCTTCGCGCGTGGTCATGCCGATGACACCTTTGCCGCCGCGCCGCTGCGCGCGATACTGGCTGACGTTGGTGCGCTTGAGCAGACCGTTGTGCGTGAGCGTGATGATGACGCCCTCGTTCGCGATCAAATCTTCGATGGCAATCTCGCCTTCGTCCGGCACGATTTCCGTTTTGCGCGGCGTCGCGTATTTTTCTTTGATCGCAAGCAACTCAGCTTTGATGATCGCCATGACGCGCGATTCCTTCGCGAGGATGTCCAGCAAGTCCTTAATGACTTCGACCAGGGCCTTGTATTCCTTGTCGATCTTGTCGATTTCCAAACCAGTCAATTGATACAAACGCAATTCCAGAATCGCGTCCACCTGCCGCTCGGTCAGTGCATAGCGGCCCGCATCCAAGCGCGCCTCGCTGCGGATAAGCACACCCCCTTTTTCCACCTGCTCGCGCGACCACTCGAATGCCAGCAGCTTCACGCGCGCTTCGTCGCGGGTTTTGCTAGAGCGGATGATGTGGATGAACTCGTCGAGATTCGACAGCGCGATGATGTAGCCTTCGAGCAATTCCGCGCGCTCCTCGGCCTTGCGCAATTCAAAACGCGTGCGGCGCAACACCACTTCGCGGCGATGCTCGATGTAGCACTGGATGATTTCTTTCAGGTTGAGCGTCTTCGGCCGGCCATGGTCAATCGCGAGCGAGTTGACGCTGAACGAAACTTCCAGTTGTGTGTGCTGAAACAGTTTCGCGATGACCACCTTCGGATTCGCGTCGCGCTTCAGTTCAATGACGATGCGGCAATGCTCATCCGATTCGTTACGCATCGCGGAAATTTCCGTGATGATTTTTTCATTCACGAGGTTCGCAATCTGTTCTTCGAGTCCGGCGCGATTGACGTTGTAAGGAATTTCCGTGATGACGAGCTGTTCGCGATTGCCCTTCATTTCTTCCACGCCGATGCGGCCGCGCAATTTCAAACTACCCTTGCCGGTGGTGAAATAATTCTTGATACCCTCCATACCACAGATGAATCCGCCGGTTGGAAAATCCGCACCTTTGATGAATTTCATCAACTCTGGAATCGTGATTTCCGGCTTGTCAATCTGCGCGCAGATGCCATCTACAACCTCGCCGAGGTTGTGGGGGGACATATTTGTGGCCATGCCAACCGCGATGCCTGTGCCGCCATTGACGAGCAGATTCGGAAACGCTGCCGGAAAAACTTTCGGCTCGGTGAGACGCTCGTCGTAGTTCGGAACGAAATCCACCGTGTCCTTGTCCATGTCCTGCATCAGCGCCGCGCCAAGGTGCGTCAAACGCGCCTCGGTATAACGCATCGCCGCCGGTGGATCGTTTTCGACAGAACCAAAGTTGCCTTTGCCATCGACGAGTTTCTCGCGCATCGCCCATGGTTGCGCCATGTGCACGAGCGTCGGGTAAATAACCGCTTCACCGTGTGGATGATAGTTACCGGAAGTGTCACCGCAGATTTTCGCGCACTTGTAAGGCTTACGTCCCGGGAACAACGAAAGCTCATGCATCGCATAAAGAATGCGCCGCTGCGAGGGCTTCAATCCGTCGCGCACGTCGGGTAACGCGCGCGAAATGATCACGGACATCGAGTAGTCGAGGAACGAATTTTTAATTTCGTCCGCGACGTTGATCTTTGAAATCTTTTCGCCCTGCGTGTAAGCGCCGCCGCTGGCGTGCTGCTCTGGCTGCTGCGGTGGGACTGGTGCGGTAGGTTCAGTTTCGTCTGGCATGATACGGATTCTGGAAAAATTGTTATGGTCGGATTAAACGTCGAGGTTTCGCACGTTGAGGGCGTTATCCACAATGAAATTGCGGCGCGGCTCAACCTCTTCGCCCATCAAGGTGACAAACATTTCTTCGGCTTCGACAGCGTCGGCAAGATCAATTTTGAGCAGCTTGCGCTTCACCGGATTCATCGTGGTCTCAAAAAGTTCTTTGGCGTCCATTTCACCCAGACCTTTGAAGCGCGTCATCTGGATGCCCTTTTTGCCGACGTTTTTCACACCATCAAGAATTTCAGGAATCGAAAACAGCGGTGTGACGTTCGCGCGCTCACCTTCGCCCTCGGATAATTCAAACAATGGCTTGTCCTGCGCGGCGTAATGGTCCACGGCCAGGCCCTTCTTCAAAAGTTTGCCAAGCAAATCCGTGATAGCCTTGCTCTCCAGATGCAAGTTGGAAACTTTCGCGCGACGCGTCGGCGTATCTTTGCGACGCTCCGTTTCCGTGTCGCTGCCGAAAATATCCGCGTTCGCCAGCTTGAATTCCTCGACTTCCTCCGGCGTCAGAAAATAGTGAACCTTCTCATCGTTACCGGAACGAACTTTGACCATCGTCTGCGGCAACGCGCCGTCTTTCGCGCGCTTTTCGACGTAATCCGCGAAGTCACCACCGAGCCGCTTGATATGGGTGGCGTGCTTGTCGAGCGATTCGAGCAGCGTGAGAATTTCTTCCAGCTGCTTCGGGTTAAATTCTTTTCCGTCGGCGAGATTTTTCAAACGCACTTCCTCGACGCCATTTTGCAACAGAATACGATTGAGCTGCACATCGTCGTCAATGTAATCGGTCTTTTTCTTACGGGTGATGCTGTAAAGCGGCGGCTGCGCGATATAAACGAAACCTTGCTTCACAAGCTGCGGCATCTGTCGATAGAAAAACGTGAGCAGCAATGTGCGGATATGCGAACCGTCCACGTCGGCGTCCGTCATGATGATGATTTTGTGGTAGCGCAACTTCTCCAGATTGAACGCGCCTTCGCCTTCACCATCACCGATGCCCGTGCCGATCGCGGTGATCATCGTGCGGATTTCGGTGTTCTGCAAAACTTTGTCGAGTCGGGCTTTTTCCACGTTGATGAGCTTGCCGCGAATCGGGAGAATCGCTTGAAACTTACGGTCACGACCTTGCTTGGCTGAGCCACCGGCGGAGTCACCTTCGACGATATACAATTCCGTGTTCGCCGGATCGCGGTCGGAACAATCCGCCAGCTTGCCCGGCAAACCACCGCCGGTCAGCGCCGATTTGCGAACCGCTTCGCGAGCCTTGCGCGCGGCCTCGCGTGCGCGCGCCGCCGTGAGACCTTTGTCCACGATTCGTTTGGCGACGGGCGGATTCGCGTCGAAATACGCCATCAAACCCTCGTAAGTCACCGAGCCAGTGATGCGCTCCACTTCGGGCGAGAGCAATTTGACCTTCGTCTGTGATTCAAATTTCGGATCGCTGTGCTTCACGGAAATCACCGCAGTCAAACCCTCGCGCACATCGTCACCGGTGATTTGCGGATCTTTTTCTTTGATCAGCTCATTCGCCTTCGCGTATTGATTGATCGCGCGCGTCACGGCGCTGCGGAAACCGGAAAGATGCGTGCCGCCGTCGGGGTTATGAATCGTGTTCGTGTAGCAAAGCACCTGGTCGTTGTAGCTGTCGTTGTATTGCAGCACGACCTCGATGTGAACTTCGATCTCCTTGTCATCCAATTTCTCCTTGGTTTCCTTGCGAAACGAAATCGGCTTGGGATGCAACGGTTCCTTGCTCTTGTTGAGCTGCTTGACGAATTCCTCGACGCCGTTCTTGTAATAAAAAGTTTCCGGTTCCGCCGCCGTCTGCCGCTCGTCGGCGAAAACAATCTCTAGACCCGAATTCAAAAACGCGAGTTCACGCAAGCGCTGCGAAATGATGTTCGTCTTGAACTCCACCGTTTCGCGGAAAATTTCCGGATCCGGCTTGAAAGTGATCAGCGTGCCGGTCTTCTTGGCCTTGCCGATGACCTCGAGCTTCTTGACCGTCTTACCGCGCTCGAACTCCATGTGATACACCTGCTCGTTGCGCGAGACCTCCACCTCAAACCATTCGCTGACTGCGTTCACGCACTTCGCGCCGACGCCGTGCGTGCCGCCAGAAAATTTGTAGCCGCCCTGGCCGTATTTGCCGCCGGAGTGCAGCGTCGTGAGCACCAACTCGACACCGGGGAGGCCGGAATCCTTGTTGATGTCCACGGGAATGCCGCGCCCGTCGTCGCGGATGGAAATGGAGCCGTCCACATGGATCGTCACCTCGATGCGATTGCAGTGGCCGGCGAGATGTTCGTCCACGGAATTGTCCAAAACTTCGGACACGCAATGATGCAGCGCACGTTCATCCGTGCCGCCGATATACATGCCGGGTTTTTTGCGGACGGCTTCGAGACCTTTGAGCGAGGAGAGTTTTGAAGCGTCGTAATTGCCATCGGCAATCTTGTCCGGCGACTCGTTTTTTCCTTCGGGCGAATCAGAAATACTCGACATAATTATGGTGCAATTCCGGCTAAAATTTGTTGCGGCTGCGAATGCTGAAAAGATATGAAAAACCGCTCATTTCCACAATGCGAAACTGCGGTTTTTTTAGGCAAAAAACACCATTAGTTGTGGCGGTTTTAACTTGCCAACCAAACCTGTTGTGTCTGCAAAAAATCAGCCAGACTCCCGTCCTGTGAATAAATCCAACTCGCTTTTTGCCAAAACCAACTTTATTTTCGACGAATGTCTTTGACTGAAAAACAGCTTGCGCATCCCGACCAATTCATTTGCCGCCACATCGGACCCAACGCCGCCGAAACCAGCGCCATGCTCGCGTTGCTCGGACGCAAAAATTTGGACGAACTGATCGATGCCGCCGTTCCGAAAAAAATTCGCGCGCAGAAAAAGTTAAACCTGCCGGCTGCGCGCAGCGAATTCGAAGCGCTGGCTGAACTCCGCCGCATCGCCAGCGAGAATAGAGTTTTTCGCTCGTTCATCGGCCAAGGCTATTACGACACCATCACGCCGCCAGTGATTCAGCGCAGCGTGTTGGAAAATCCCGGCTGGTATACCCAATACACACCTTATCAAGCCGAGATTTCGCAGGGCCGCCTCGAAGCGCTGCTGAATTTTCAAACGATGGTCACCGATCTGACTGCGCTTGATATCGCGAATGCTTCCATGCTCGACGAAGCTACCGCCGCCGCCGAAGCGATGACCATGTCGCTGCGCTTGCGCGATGGAAGCAACACGTTCTTCGTTTCCGAAGCGTGCCATCCGCAGACCATCGAAGTTGTCCGCGCCCGCGCCGAAGCGTTGAACATTGAAATCGTCATCGGCAATCACGAGACGTTCGCTTTCAGCGAAAAAGTTTTTGGCGCGCTCGTGCAATATCCCGACACGTTTGGCGCGATCCAAGATTTCTCCGGCTTCGCGGAAAAGGCCCACGCCGCAGGCGCGATGCTCACCGTCGCCACGGATTTGCTGGCGCTCACGCTCATCAAACCGCCCGGCGAATTCGGCGCGGACATCGCTGTCGGCAGCGCGCAACGCTTCGGCGTGCCGCTCGGCTACGGCGGCCCGCACGCGGCGTTCTTCGCCACGCGCGATGAATTCAAACGTCAGATGCCCGGCCGCATCGTCGGCGTCTCCAAAGATTCACGCGGCAAACCGGCGCTGCGCCTCGCGCTCGGCACGCGCGAGCAGCACATCCGTCGCTAGAAAGCCACCAGCAACATCTGCACAGCGCAGGCATTGCTCGCGAACATGGCGTCACTTTACGCGTGCTATCACGGCGCGGAAGGGTTGAAGAAAATTGCGGCCCGGATTCGCAACATGACAATCTGCTTGGCTGGCGGTTTGAATCGCTTTGGCCATCAAGTTCTTGGATTCGATAACGGCCAGTCGAGGTTTTTTGATACCATTCGCTTTCGCCCTTTTGGCAAATTAGAAGTTTATCTTCTCGACTTAGATGAGTTTCAAATCAATGTCCGCAAATTTGACGATGGAACAGTTGGAATTTCGCTTGATGAAACTACGACTCCAAAAGACATCGAAGAGATTTGGGAATCTTTTGGTGATATTTCCCCAAACTTCAAGGATGCTGTTGAAGAACTAAAAGATGAATTTGAAATTGTTCCGTTTTTTTACCGGCAATCTAAATTCCTCCAGCACTCCGTCTTCAATCGCTACCACAGCGAGACCGAAATGCTACGCTACATTAAGCGCCTAGAATCGCGCGATCTCTCGCTCACGGCTTCGATGATTCCGCTCGGCTCTTGCACGATGAAGCTCAACGCGGCGGCGGAAATGTTTCCCGTCTCGTGGCCGGAGTTCGCGAAGATTCATCCGTTCGCGCCCATCGGACAGGCGCGCGGCTATCAGATTCTTTTCCAAAATCTTGAAGACTGGTTGGAAGAATGCACCGGGTTCGCCGGCATGTCGTTGCAGCCGAACGCCGGTTCGCAGGGCGAATACGCCGGCTTGCTCGTCATCCGTGCGTATCACCAATCGCGCGGCGACAAGCATCGCAACGTCTGTCTGATTCCGACTTCCGCGCACGGCACGAATCCCGCCAGCGCCGTGATGGCCGGCATGAAAGTCGTCGCCGTCGCGTGCGACACGAATGGCAACATCGACGTCGCCGACCTCAAATCAAAGGCGGAAGCGAACAAAGCGGAACTCTCCTGCCTCATGATCACGTATCCGTCCACGCACGGCGTGTTCGAGGAAACCATCCGCGACATCTGCGACATCATCCACGCGAACGGCGGCCAGGTTTACATGGACGGCGCGAACATGAATGCGCAAGTCGGTCTGACTTCGCCCGGATTCATCGGCGCGGATGTCTGCCATTTGAATCTGCACAAAACGTTTTGCATTCCGCACGGCGGCGGCGGACCCGGCGTCGGCCCGATCGGCGTGGCGAAACATCTCGTGCCGTTTCTGCCGAGCCATCCGGTGTTCACCTCGCGGCTCGAAGACGTTGATCATTCCAAGCAACACATCGGTCCCGTCAGCGCCGCGCCGTGGGGCAGCGCGAGCATCTGCACGATCTCGTGGATGTATATCGCCATGATGGGCGCGGATGGGCTCACCGACGCGACGAAGTTCGCCATTCTCAACGCGAACTACATCGCTGCGCGCTTGGAAAAATATTTCCCCACGCTCTACCGCAGCAACGGCCTCGTGGCGCACGAATGTATTTTGGATCTGCGCGCGTTCCACAAAACCACCGCCGAGGACGTGGCGAAACGCCTCATGGATTACGGCTTCCACGCGCCCACGCTCTCGTGGCCTGTCGCCGGCACGCTCATGGTCGAACCGACCGAAAGCGAATCGAAATACGAGCTCGACCGTTTCTGCGACGCGATGATTTCCATCCACGCCGAGATGACCGCGATTGAAAACGGCTCTGCCGACGCGAAGAACAATCTGCTCAAGAACGCGCCGCACACTGCCGACCAGATCGCCAGCGACAATTGGAATCGTCCCTACGGCCGCGAACAGGCGGCGTTCCCGGCGAAGAGTTTGCACGACTACAAATTCTGGCCGCACGTCAGCCGCGTGGACAACGTCTTCGGCGACCGCAATCCGGTTTGCTCGTGCGCGGGGATGGAGAATTACACAGCTTAAGGCAAGCGATTAGCAAAAAATGGTTAGTCATGAAACATCATCTGATGAATGTTATTAGCAAATAACAACCGACTCACATCATGAAAATTACTGACGTCCTGCGCGCGGAACACGCGGTGTTCCATAATTTGTTCGACCACATCGAAGTCGCCGCGCCGCGTGTTAAGTCGTTAGCGGAAATCAAAGGTCTCGCCACGCTGGTGGAAAAACTGCACGGCCCGCATTCCAAAACCGAGGATGACTTATTCATCGAACCGCTGGAACCTTACTTCGATCAGATGGGCCAGAAGGAAACGTTTCACGCCGAGCACGAACATATCGAAGGCGCTTTGGATTCAGTGCAAAAAGCGCGCACGCTGAAAGTCGCCAAAAAAATTCTACTCAACGCCATCGCCGCCTCGCGCAAACATTTTGACAAGGAAGAACGCATCGTGTTTCCGCTGGCGGAACGCATCCTCAAAGCGAAGACGCTGAATGAACTCGGCGAAGAATGGCTCCGTCGCCGGCAGGTTTCCAAGTGAATTTTTTCTGGTAGGGCTGACCTGCTGGTCAGCCTTCCCCTTTGCCCAGCGGCGCGGCAGCGCCGCCCTACCATGAATCAGGCCAGCTCGATGCCGACGGGGCAATGATCGCTGCCCAGAATTTGCGGCTGGATATAGGCCTGCTTCAGACGCGGGCGCAGCGATTGGGAGATGAGAAAATAATCAATGCGCCAACCGACATTGCGGGAACGCGCGCCGCTCATCGGACTCCACCAAGTGTAATGTCCCCTGCCCTTTTCAAATTCGCGGAACGTGTCCACGAAGCCAGCGTTCACGAAATTAGTGAAACCAGTTCGTTCCTCGATGGTGAAGCCGTGATTGCGGACGTTGGCTTTCGGGTTCGCCAAATCAATCTCCGTGTGCGCCACATTTAAGTCGCCACAAAAAATCACGGGCTTTTTCTTTTCTAGTTTTTTCAGATAGGCGAGAAAATCTTTGTCCCAAACCTGACGATACGGCAGGCGTTCCAATTCACGTTTGGAATTCGGCACATAGACGTTCACCAGAAAAAAATCTTTATATTCGGCGGTGAGCACACGGCCTTCTTTGTCGTGTTCAGCAATGCCAATATGCGGCGTAACTTTGAGCGGACGTTCCTTGGTGAAGATGGCCGTGCCCGAGTAGCCTTTCTTTTCTGCGCTGTTCCAGAACGTCGTGTAGCTGGCGGGCCAAAGCTGCTCCACCTAATCCGGCGTGCATTTGGTTTCCTGCAAACAAAGAATGTCTGGCTTCTCGGCATCGAGAAATTCCAGAAAGTTTTTCTTCAGCACGGCGCGCAGGCCGTTGACGTTCCAAGAAATAATTTTCATTCCGCTTGAAAAACTAACACGCTCAATGGCGGCAGGTTAAATTCTGCCGAATATTGCTGGCCGTGCACGGGAATTGCCTGCGCGGTGACGCCGCCGTAGTTTCCAGTATTACTGCCGGCATAAATGGCTGCGTCGCTGTTCAACACTTCTTTCCACTTCCCCGCTAACGGCATGCCGATGCGATAGTTCGGACGCGGCACAGGCGTAAGATTCAAAATTACGACGCTATGATTCTTGCCATCGGCCGTCTGGCGTAGGAACGAGAGCACACTGTTCTCGCGGTCGTTGCAATCAATCCACTGAAATCCGCCGTGGTCGTAATCGCCCTGCCAGAATGCCGGCGATTTTTTGTAGAGTGCATTTAGGTCGGCAACGAATTTCTGCGCGCCGCGATGGAAGGGTCCGGCATCGAGCAACCACCAATCGAGTTGCGCGTTTTCATTCCATTCTTTGGTCTGACCAAATTCGCCGCCCATGAATAAAAGTTTTTTTCCGGGGAATAGCCATTGGTGCGCGAGCAGGCAACGGAGGTTCGCAAATTTTTGCCAGTCGTCGCCCGGCATCCGCGTGATGAGTGAGCCTTTGCCGTGAACCACCTCATCGTGCGAGAGCGGCAGCACAAAATTTTCGTTGTGATGATAAAGCATCGCGAACGTCAAATCGTTCTGATGATATTTGCGATGAATCGGCTCGTGCATGAAATAGCCGAGGGTGTCGTGCATCCAGCCCATGTTCCACTTGAAGGAAAAACCGAGTCCGCCGATGTAAGGCGGCCGCGTGACTTGCGGCCACGCGGTGGATTCTTCGGCAATGGTCATCACGCCGGGAAATTCCGTGTGCGTGATGTGATTAAATTTTTTCAGAAACTCAATCGCTTCGAGATTTTCACGTCCGCCATGTTCGTTCGGAATCCATTCGCCCGCCTTGCGCGAGTAGTCGAGGTAAAGCATTGAGGCCACGGCATCCACGCGCAGACCGTCGATGTGAAAGCGCTCACACCAGAACAGCGCGTTGGCTACGAGGAAATTTGAAACTTCGTTGCGGCCGAAATTAAAAATTAAAGTTCCCCAATCTTGATGTGCACCTTTGCGTGGATCTTCGTGTTCAAAGAGCGCCGTGCCGTCGAATTTAGCCAGCGCCCAAGTGTCGCGCGGAAAATGTGCCGGCACCCAATCCACAATCACGCCGATACCAGCTTCGTGCAGGGCGTTTACGAGGAATTGAAAATCTTCTGGCGTGCCGAAGCGGCTGGTCGGCGCAAAAAATCCGGTGACCTGATAGCCCCACGACGGATAAAACGCGTGCTCGGCCACGGGCATGAACTCGACATGAGTGAAACCCATGCGCGTGACGTATTCAACGAGTGGCTTGGCGAGTTCGCGGTAGCTCCACGATTCGGTCGCGGTCTTCTTCTGCCACGAGCCAACGTGCATTTCATAAATGCTCATCGGCGAACGCAGCGCGTCGCGGTCGCGACGTTTCTTAATCCAAGCGGCATCGGTCCATTTGAATTTTTTTGTATCCCAGACAATGGCCGCCTGCTTGGGTGCGACTTCAAAAAAGAATCCAAACGGATCGGTGTTTAATTTTACGTTGCCGTGCGCATCGCGAATTTCAAATTTGTAATGCGCGCCCTGCCCCACGCCAGGAATGAAAACTTCCCAAACGCCGGATGCACCGAGCAAGCGCATCGCATGAAAACGTCCATCCCAATTATTGAAATCACCAACGATACTTACACGCTGCGCGTTTGGTGCCCAGACGGCAAAACTGGTCCCGTGAACGCCATCAATCGTCCGCAGTTGTGCGCCGAGCTTGTCATAAATTTTTCGTTCATCGCCTTTGCCAAACAAAAATAAATCCGCTTCGCCGAGTGTCGGCAGGAAGGAATACGCATCCCGTGTGTGACGGGTTTTATTTTGGTGGTCGGTGATGACGAGATCGTAGGCGTAAACGGAATTCGCCAATTTGGTTTCGCCTTCAAAAATGTCGGTGTTGGGAATCCGCTTCAGTTCAAACTTGGGCTTACCCTTTTCATGCACGGGTTGGATTTCAACTTTTTTGGCATCCGGCAGAAACGCACGGACGACTACGCCTGAACCGTCGCCGAGCGGGTGCATACCGAGAAGTGTATGCGGCGATTGATGTTTCAGTTCCACGAGACTGCGAAGTTCTTCGGGCGTCAGAATCATGCGCTGACTTTAGCAAAGGGTTTTGTGCAAGGCACGATAAAGAATCGCGCCGGCGCTGATTTTTGCTGATGGGGAAAAAGAAAAGAGGCCGGACACTACTCCGGCCTCTTTACAAACAACACACTTAAATTTTTCGTTGGAGTCACTACTTCCAACGTCATCAGCATACCCGATGGCCGGATTCTGACACGTCACCATTTCTGGGGACACGGAATAAATTTTGTCCCCAGCGATAAAACCCTGCTAAATCCGAGTCAAAATGCGGGCGACCTGCTGCGCGTGGGCTGCTAATTTCCCTTCCGACCAGAGAACGAAATGAGAACGCGCAATTTTTTGTTCGATTGGAAGTTGCGCCGCGATGCGCTGTTGGATTTGTTCTGGCGACCAGCCGCGCGCAGCAAGACGTTCGTGCTGCGCGGCGGTGGAACTGGCAACGCAGATGATTTTTTCGAAATGACTTTCCGCAGCGGTCTCGAACAAAAGCGGAATGACAACCATGGCGAGCAGACAATTTTCTTTGCGCCAAGTTTCAACTTGCGACTGCCAGCGTTCGCGAATGCGTGGGTGGAGAATGGCTTCGAGTTTTTTGCGCGCGCCGTGGTCGGCAAAAATAATTTGCGCGAGTTCGTTACGTTTTAATTCGCCGGTGGAAGAAATGATTTTGTCGCCGAATTCTTTTTTTATTTCCGCGAGCGCGGGCTGTCCAGGCTGGACGAGCGAGCGCGCAATTTCATCGGTGTCCACGACGCGCGCGCCATGTTGCGAAAAGAAAGCGGCGGCGGTGGATTTGCCCATCCCCACGCCGCCGGTCAAGCCGCAAAGTTTCATGACGCCATTAAGGACCAACAATGGCGCGGTAAAAGCGCGAGGGATAATTGCTGGCGCTGGTGTCGGTGAAGACGAACGGCGAAACGCCGGTGAAAAGATTCACCCAATTAATAAGATTGGTTGAGGCTTGAACGGTGGTGTTCAAACCGTCATTGCCGGTGACGGATAATTGAAAACCTCCACCATTGGGCAGGATGGTAGGCACCAAGGCGGGTGGAACCGGCGTAACCACGGTCAAAGTGGCGACCGCCACATCGTCGTCGCTGTTGGGATCGGTAGTGTCACTGGTTACGGTAGTCGTGTTGGTGTAATTGCCAACGGAGGTGGCGACAAAACTGAGCGCGAGGCTGGCACCGGTATTAACGGGCAGAGTCCCCAAAGCCCAAGTAAAAGAAGCGGCGTGGTTGGTGATGAGGCCGGATGACGGAGTGTTGGTGACGAGCGTCAAACCCGGCGTATTAAAAGTGTCGACGATAAAAACATTGCTGGAAACGGACGGACCATAGTTGGTAATGGCGATAACAACATTCCATTGCGTGCCGACGGCAATGGACTGATTGGTCGGTGTGGCACAGATGGCGTTGTCAGCGGCATAGCCCACGGGATTCGCGGTGGTGAGCGAGACATACCAGCCGTTGGTGATGCCGCCGGTATTCACCTGCTGATTGTCCTTCACAAAAAGAAGCCAAGTGCCATTCGGATTGCTGCCGTTCATCACCGAAAGATTAGTGCTCCAAGTAGTGGGTGCGTTCGTCTGCGCCGTCAGCGACATGCCGATGACCAACAGCATTCCGATGCTTATCTTTAAAAAAATCTTGCTCATATAGTCTCTCGTTTAATTCAGGCTTCCAGCATCACGGAAAAGGATTCGGCGTGCCAAAGCTAGTTGGCTTATAGACACCATTGGTAATCACAGTGGTGCGCGGCAGGGCATTGGTCGCTGTGTCATCAAAGGTAATGGTGATGTGACTCACTGAGTTTCCGCCGCCCTCCTGACTCATCAATAGCGTATTCTTTTGAGCGGGTGAGGACACCAGCGCATCAATATCCGCCGGATAGGTATGGCTCAAGTTAGTGAACGTGACCGTAGCCTTGATAAGTGTGCCGCCTACGCCGCTAACATTGATACTGGAGGGATATGGCGAAGCCGCAGTAAGGTCATTGATGACAATCGTGGACCGATTTGAGAAGGTCGTAGTCCAAGTGCCAATGCTGAAATTGAACACCGCCGTGCCGATATATTTGGTGTTGTCATACAACGCAAACGTGGGCGAGATGGTAAGTGAGTTGGTGCCGTTGGCCGTGAACTTGAACGGGCGTGAAACCGAGTGCCCATAAACCGTGAGCGGGCCGTAGTTGGTGGCAGACGCAGGCACAGCAGACGGTGCCAGCACACCGTTGGTGGCGAGCAAGATGGCATTCAGATTGGTGGCGCTCAACCCAGCACTGACACGCAGACCAAAGAGGATTTGCACCGTGTCGTTGGAACCAATGATGCCATTCGTGTAGTTGGAGAATGAGGTGTAATTGGTTACCATCTGCGCCCCTGCCGGAACGACGTAGCTGCCGCCGTTTTCCAGAATTATCAGCGTCGCAGCACTCGGCGTCACGAGCTGACTGTTCGTCGGGTTGGACAACTGGAGCAGCACCGAGAGATTCGGCTGTACTTGGCTGTTGGCAATGAGCGGCACGTTGAAGGTCTGATTCATCACGCCATCCGGAAAAATCAAAGTGCCATTGGTGGCGGCAAAGTTGACGCCATTGATTGCCGTGCCGTTGGTGGCCAGATAATCTACTGATACCACGTTATTGGTATTGCCCGTGCGCGAAACGGCAATCGTGGCGATAATACCGTTCTTAAATGCTTGATAGCTGGTCTGCGTGAAGCGAAGGCCAGTATTGCTCTCGGCAATGACAATAACCTGCGTGCCACGCGGCGTAATCTGGCCGGGCGCGGTCGGATTCGACAAGACTACGGAAAACGCCTTGTCGCCGGTGATAACATTGTTGCTGTAAATCGGCACGGTGAATGTATTCACCGCGAGGCCATTGGTGAAAACTAACGTGCCACTGACCGCCTGATAATCCACACCGGCCAACGCCGTCCCATTCGTCGTCGTATAATTGACTTGTAGCGGAACCCCATTGGTCGGCTCAACACGCGGGTTGGAACAGGTAACCGTAACGGTGGCAAAGCCAGCATTCTTCAACACGCGCTGCGTGCTAGTGCTGAAACTCAAGCCCGTCTCGGCATCCTGTAACACCACGACTGAATTACTCGGCGAGAGCAATTGAGCCCCAACTGGGTTCGTCAAGCTGACACTGAAATAAAGGTTACCCGTAATGTTTGTGTAGTCGATAAGCGGAATGCTCACAGACTTCAAAACTTCACCATTGGTGAAAGTCAGCGTGCCGCTGGTGTAGGTGTAGTTTGTGGACGCTCGGGCCGTGCCGTTCACCGTTATGTATTGCACCGTGACGGTGCTGTTCGTGTTATAAAGCCGCTGGACAGCGAGAGAAACCACGCCACTGTTTTCCGGCAACGTGTTGGTTGCGGTAACGAATGAGATACCGGCCAGCGAACTGGAAATGGTCACCGTCGTATTGCTCGGCGAGGCAATGGTCGCACCGCCCACGGCAGTCGACAATACCACCGACAAACTTACCGGTGTCTTCACCTGTGTTTGCGGGACGATTGGAACTACGATGGTTTGATTCGTGACGCCGTCAACAAAGGTAAGCAATCCGTTGGTCGTGTAATAATCCGCCACCGGCTGGGCCGTGCCCGCCACGGTGGAGTAGTTCACGGTGATGATGCCGGACGAACCGTTGGTGCGATACACCGTCACATACGCGTTCGTGTCGGAAGAATTAACATTGTAGTTGGTCGCGGAGAAAAACACGACGCCAGGCAAATTCACATTGTCTAGAATCGTCAGCGTGGCGTTCGTCGGATTAGCCAGCACCGTTAACCCAGTCGCATTGGTGAGCTGCATCGTGACAGTCTGATTACCTTCCGGCAAACCGTTATTAATGACGGAAACCGGCACCAACACATCGCTGACACCCGGATTGAAGGTGACCAGCACATTCGTCATCGGAATATAATCCGTGAACGGAATGGCTGTCCCACCAGTGGTCGTATTGAACGTAGCCGTGGATGTGCCACGCGTGCTGCCTGAACGAATGACATCAACTTGTTTCACTCCGCCCGGCACATTCTTGGCCACCTGATAATTCGAGGACGAAAAACTGATTGCGCTATCGTCATTGAAAATGGTGAGCGTCGCGGTCGGCTGGTTGCCTTGCGCCGCCGGCGCAACGGGGAAGAGATATAAATCATTCGTCAAATCCTGAGTAATGACGCGATCATCAATCACCGGCACCGACACTGTCTGAATAACTTCGCCTACGGGGAAATCCAGATTTGTCACCACGTTGCTGTAATTGATACCGGCAATCGCCGTGTAATTGCTCGTGGCAAATTGCACAAAGACGTCGCCCGATCCGTCTGCGTTCGTGCCGCTGGTGCCACCAGTGCGGATGACCGTGATGAAGGCATTCAAACCATTTTCGTCCACCTGATAATTGGCCGCAGAAAATTCAAATGCGCCGACGCCGATAATGGAGCCACCGTAAATCCGGGCGATGTAGTCATACGACTGGCCAAAGTATTGAGTAAAGCCGCCGCCGATAATAATTTTCTCATCAGGCACATTCGTCGGGTAGCCCTGAATGGTGTCCTGCTGAATCACAATCGCCGCGACAAAATCATTCGCACCCGTGCCGAAGTTGATGGTCGGATCCACCGTGCCATCCGCATTCAAACGCGTAATCCGGCTGCGGCTGACTCCGTTGCATTTATTGAACTGGCCACCCACCACAATCCGGCCATCGGACTGTATCGCAAAACTCAACACCGTGTCATTAGCGCCCAGCGCGCCGCCCGTAAATGAACTGTCCAACGAGCCATCCGTATTCAGCCGCGCCAGATGATTCATGGTGGCGCCGTTAACACTGGTGAACAGACCGCCGATCAAAATTTTTCCATCGGGTTGAATCGTGATGGCGCGAACGGAATCATTGGCGCCCGCCGCCGCGTTGGAAATCGCATTGGTAAACGTGTTGTCCAACGAGCCATCTGCATTCAGACGGGCGATGTGGTTCACGGCGGTGTTATTTACGGCGATGAAATCACCACCGATAACCACCTTGCCGTCAGCTTGCACGGCGAGGGCATAGACCGTGCCGTTCGCACCCAACCCACCGACATTGAAAGTTGTGTCTGGAGTGCCATCGTCATTGAGTTGTCCAATGTAATTGAAGTTAACTCCGTTGAGCGTAGCGAACGCGCCACCCACCAGAATTTTCCGCAAACCGTTCACAAATGTTTCGCCCAAGGCATACACCTGATTGTCCGCGCCAGAGCCAGGGTTAAACAAGCTGTCGAGCGAACCATCCAAATTCAAGCGGGCAATGCGATTATATTGCACGCTATTGAAGTTGGTGAAGTAACCGCCAACCACAATGCGTCCGTCGGTCTGAACGGCCAGCGCGCGCACCGTATCACTCGCGCCCATGGACGACGAAGGAAAAGAGAAGGTTGCATCCAGTGAACCATCCGCATTGAGGCGGGCAATGTGTTGGCGCGGCACGCCATCGGCCTGCGTAAAACTGCCACCGGCAATCAATTGATTATTCGATTGCAACGCGAGTGCAAAGACAGCGCCATTGAAGCCGGCAAACGGACTATAAGTCACGTCGGGCGAACCAGGCGTTTCATTGACGCTACCAACATCGCTACTGGTGGTGTCAATGATGTTGATGGTAGCGTTGCTATTCACGCCCAAGGCAAACGACGGATTGGCATTGCTCAAGGCCAGACTGAAGGCGATCAATCCTGTGTTCAGATTCGTATTCAGAATCGGCACAGTGATGTATTGAATCGTCTGGCCGTCGAGGAAGGTCAAGGTGTTATTGGTGGCCGAGTAGTCCACTCCGGCATGAGCCGTTCCGTCCACCGTCATATAGTCAACCGTGATGCTTTGCGCTGTCCCGCCCGTGCGCACTACGGGAACCTGCGCGAACCCGCCATATTTTTTAACCGAGTAGATGGGCGAACCAAACTGCACGTTGCCAGCGAAGTCCACATTGTTGATGGTTAGCACGGCATTGGTGTTGAGTCCCCAGCAAGTATTGGTTGGAACCCCGCCGAGCGTCAGATTGGTCAACGTAAGGTTCACCGTCCGGTTGGAGGTAACCAAGGCATTGTGGAAAATGGGTATGGCCACGGTAATGGGTGTGGAAACCTTGCTATTCCAAGTCAACAAATTGCTAGTTGTAGTATAATCCGTGCCACTCACAGCTGATCCATCCGAGGTCAGCATTACTACCCTGATAACACCAATCTGACCCCCTAACCGATTAACGGTGACGTAGGCTGTGCCACTGGTTTCGTTAGTGCTAAAATTCGTGGTCGTGAAACTGATGTGTCCCGCTGTGAAATTATCATTGATGATGGTCAACACCGCATTGGTCAATCCCAAAGCCGCGCCACCGGTGACATTATACAAACTCAAATTCACCGTCTTGTCCGGCTGAACCGTTGAACCATTGCGAATTGGAATATTAAAACTTTGGCTGGCTACGCCATCGTTAAACGTCAATGTCCCGCTGACATTGGTGTAGTCCGTGCCATTAACCGCCGTGCCGGCGCTGGTAGCATAATTGATTTGCACCACACCCGTATTGCCATTAGTGCGCGTAACAGTGACAGTGGCGAATCCCTGATATTCTACCACCGTGTATTGCGGCGAACTGAAACCTACAACACCCGGATCAAAATTATCATCTAGGATGGTCAGCGTGGCTGCCGTCTGCGTGCCGAGCGCTGGGTTCAAGCCGATGTATTCGCCGCCCAAGGTGAAGGTGCTGCCATCGGGACTGGATAAAGCCAAGTTGGCATTCAAATTACCAGTGATCTTCTGGTTGTTATTGATTTGCAACCAGACGGGAAGGATGTTTTGCGGTATATTTTGCGGTAGAGTTGCAAAGTTTGGACCATAGAACGCTGGGCTTGTCATCCAAGATAATGGGTAGCCATAGGTGCTATATATGGTCGGCCAGAGTAGATTATTGCCTTGGAGGATAGAGAAATCACTCACGTTCGCAATCCCCGGTCCGGGTGCTGCCATGTTGGTGGAGAAGGTCGCGGAAATTGGACCCAAGCTGCCGTTGGTGCGAACCAGTGCGATAAATAAATTCCCGGCACTCTTATCTTGCGAATAGTCGTTCGCCCAAAATTGAATGTTGCCCGGTCCAGGTGTGCCGCCGCCAATCAAGCGGGCAACATTGCTGCGGGGGTGAGAATCCTCACGGGTGTAACCGCCGCCTACCCGCAAAAATCCGCCGCCAATAATTACATTGGTCGTGCTCGGCTCAATCGCCAATGAATAAACAAAGTTACGCGTGTTGACCGCTGGATAGAGGTTGGTATTAACCGCTAAATTATTGTGATAATAATTAATCAAACCGGCATATTGGTTGTAGGCCGTGTCCATGAAGCTCGTGTCCAAACTACCATCCGGAAACAAGCGGGCGACGCCCCAACGGCGCGTCTGATTGTAAGTGGTGAAATCGCCACCAATCATAATTTTCCCATCCGACTGAAGCACGAGGGAATAAATGTTGTCGTAATCGCCGGTGACAAAATTGTAAGTGCCGGTGCCCGAATTGAAAGAGGTGTCCACCGTGCCATCGGTTTGCAATCGCAAGATGCCATTGTAATTGTTCAGATCAAAATAGGCGAAGGAGCCACCAATGAGCAATTTACCATCGGGCTGCAACGCCAGCGTGCGCACCGGTTCGTTCGTGCCGATGTCAGGATTGTAAGTGCCAATACCGGGCGCGAAGGTAGTATCCAATGAACCATCGTCATTCATGCGCGCCACACCACCAGCGGCCGCTCCGCCAATGCTATCAAACGCGCCGCCAATATAAAGTTTGCCGTTGATACCAAATGTGGTGAGGGTGGCATCGTATTGCCAAACTGTGCCTAGCTGGCCACCGCCTTGATTCATAACAATGGTAATGAGATTGGTCTGCACCCCATTCGTCGGCCCAAATGGCAAGACAAAGGTCGTCGGTCCATTGGTGCTGCTTACATAGCCCGTGTCATAAAGCAAAATTCCATTGGTGCCGCCGTAATAAACCCGCATATCATCAGGCACGGCAGCCATGTCGTAAGTAACGGTCAAAGTGCCGGCGGTGGCACTGCCTAAATTGACATAACGGTCATCTTCAGCCTCCGCACCGTTGGCCGTGCCGTTGATTTGAATCGAGCTTGCTCCAGAAGTAGCCAGTGCATACACCGAGCCGTTAATGTTGGTTCCGGTATTAAAGAAGGAGTCTAGCGTGCCGTCCGCGTTCAAACGGGCGAGGTGACAAGCATTAGTTCCGGTGTAGTGCTTAAAGTCACCGCCGATAACAATTTTGCCGTCCGACCGAGGCAACACGGACCAGACCGTGCCATCCGCGCCCGAATTGGGATTAAAAGTAGTATCCACCGAGCCATTGCTATTCAGACGCGCGACGTGATTGCGGGGATAACCATTGTAGGCAGTGAATTTGCCGCCGACGAGAATCTTGCCATCGGACTGTAAGGCGACGCAGGTAATCACATCATTCGCACCATTGTTAAACCACGGCGATAAGTATCCCTGGAAAGTCGGATCCTGATAACCACTGCTCAATAAGCGCACCAGGTGATGGTAAGGTTTGGAGTCAAAGGTAGTGAAGGCACCGGCGACAAGGGCATTGCCATCGGGTTGTTCCGCTACGGCATAGACTGTGCCGGCATTGCCGCCACCACCGCTCGATCCACCCTGTGTGCCAGGGTAAGTTAAGAACTGCGGATTGGATGCGGATGAATTTTCGGCGTTCCAACAACGATCAACGGCACCGGCCGGTTGCTGACCGCAATCAAGCGTGTCAAAAAGAATTGTCACCGTGGCCGCTCCCATTTCACCCACGGTGGCACCTGGATCCGACGAGGCAGGGTTGGCGCAAGTTGAGTTGACGGACGGATGGCTCAACGAAACTAAAAAGTCTTCGTTATTTTCCACTAAGCCATTGTTGAGAATAGGTATGCTGATGGTTTTAGGTTTGAAATCATTCCCGGCCCAAGTCAGCGTGCCGCTTACCCGTGTGAAATCGCTGTTCGGCGTGGCGTAATCCGATCCGGCCTGTAGTTGGAAGGTATTAAGTGTAGGTGACGGATCAATCGTATAATTCACCGACACAGAATCACAACCGAGACCATTGGTGCGGGTGACGCTGACTGTCGCCACGCCTCCCGCCACATCCTTGTCCACGCGGAAAGAGGAGCGCTCGATATTGAAAACGGTCGGTAGGGGCGGAAAGCTGGTGCTTAATGAATTTACCAACGTCGGCGGCCCCACGGTCGGCGGAATCAAGTCGGATGATTCCAGTGGATCCAATCGCGGGTTCAACAACGTTACCGTCGCAATCGTATCAATCGAAATTCCATTGGTGCCCACCGCTCGTGACACTGGTATAATAATGTCCTGACTCATCTGATAGTCATCAAATGTCAGCGTTCCCGAAGCGGCGGAAATGCCCCCTGACGCCGGCACCAGCTGAGTGACAGTAACCGTGGGATTTCTAAAAACATTGGTAACCGTAATAACCATGTTGCTGCTGGAATCAAAGTTGGTAGCGATTCCGATGTTTACTGTGCCCAGTGCCGGCATACCCGTGGGAATCGGTGTCAGATCTCCGTTGCCACTAGCTGAACGGATAACCTGCGTCACGTTATTGCTTAGCGACTGCGCAAAATAATTCGTCCCACCGGATGATTGTCTGTTAAAGACTAGGTTGGTAACCAGCAGTCCATTGGTATAAACCGAATTGGTGTAAAAGGAATTAGCGAAAACAATGTTAGTATAATAGTAGTTCGTAAAGAACTTGGCGCCTCCGATGGCATAGTATGCCAATGTAACATTTGTCCCGTAATAGTTCGTCACCAATGTGTTCGTGTAAAAGTTGACGAAGTTGGTGTAAATCGTGCCCAGACCGTCCGTAACCGTTTGACCATTGTTCAAGGTAGAACCGGCGACGAGATTAGAAGCCTGGAGACTAAAAAAATTGGTGAATGCTATGTTAGTGCTGCCCGCCGCCGACACCACGTTGGTGGTAACGTAATTAGTGATGGCTGGAAAATTGGTCGGAGTCGGAACGATAGTCGTGCGGACAATCGGATAATTGGTGACGGTAAAACCATTGGTGATACCGCTGTAAATCAGCGTGCTGATATTGGTGTATGCCCCAACGACAGCGTATTGCTGGTAGCCGGCATTGTAGTAACCAAAAAGATTGGTGTAAATTGTGGTCGCCAAAAGTATGTTGGTCGTGAACCCAATTCCATTACTGTCAATCAAAGTCGTAATGTAGTTGGTCCCAAAATAGTTGGTTATAAAAGAGTTGGTATAAGTCAGGTTCACCGTCGTCTGGTAATCCACAAACGCCCGTCCACTGGAGCCGCCCGTGCGCGTGACCGTGAGGCGCGCACCTGCCCCCCACGTCGAAACTGTGCCGCCATCTGCGATATCCGGAAAAGTGGAATCCTTGTCGCTCACAGTGTATCTACTTAGGGTGAATTGAAAGTTACCTGCTGAAATTGTTGGCGGCGCTGGCACGGTTTCGTTCCAATTCAATACCACATTGCCAGTATCAGGGCCGTCGCCGGCATCAAAACCTTCAACCGCGATATAGTAGGTTGTTCCCGCGACCACTGGGAATGTTACCATGCTTACACTGGATGCTCCCAAATTGAAACTGTCATCATTGGCGATAATGTTGGTCACGCTGGGATCGCACAAGCCGTTAACCGCATTGGTCGTAGTCCAAACTGAAAGAATTGTGTCAAAATCACTGTTGGTCGTATCAAATTCTGCCGTGCCGGTGGCGGGCGCTGTCCACGCATACCAGACGGAAGCTCCCACCTGCTCATATTGTGCATAGTCATTAACGTAAACCATGTTGGTTTCACAAGGAATCTCGAGCGTCGCATTGATGTTACTGCCATTGGTAGTGCCGGTCGCCCCAGTGATGGTAACCGCGCTGGCGAAGTTATCGTTGGCTTGGGCAAATGCCGGCATGGCCGCCAGTCCCAATACCAAAATCAGCCACGGGGTGAAACGGCTGACAGCAGGCGCACAGCCTACCATCATCAGACCCGTAATTTTTTCTTGAATCGTTTTCACAACTTTAATTTTTATACTTCCCGCCAGCCGGAGCTGGATGGGATTCTAGTTCAAAATATTTAATCAGCTTATTAATACGGATACGTCAACCACGTTTGCACAATCACCTGATAAAAGTGCGGGGTGTATGTCAACGGATCAAAAATCCAAACGTTCGTGGCCGGCCCCGGAACTGTCTGCGGCGAGGGAAACCAATTCACATGCGTCGGGTTCGGCTTGGCCAGGTTCGGGCCATAGTAATAATTATTGAAATTGGTGAAGGGCAGCCAAGTGCCGGTCAGCAAGTTAGTCCGATAGTATATGTAGTTAGTTCCATTCGGAATGGTCGCCCACTGGACGCGCGCTGAATTCGGCGGCAGGTTGGTTAAAGTAATCGTGAAACCAACTTGCTGCGATCCAAAAATTGGCGAGGGATCCAGATAATTTTTAATACCGTCACTATCAGAATCAATCGTCGTATCCTGCGCCAGAGCGGCGTTGACACTATTAGTCACACCTGCCGGATAAACCATGTTGGTGGAACTGAAGTAGCCCGCATAACTTGGAACCCAGCGCAGATGGTCGCTATTTCCATGGTTCAATTTATTTGCAACCGAGATGCCATTCGCCAGTGCTTGCGCGTAGTAAATCACCAAGTTGTTACTAAAGGACAGGTTGGACACTTTTTTGAAGCCGTCGTTGTTGCCGCTATCAACAATGTTGGTTGAGTAGTCGGTCAACTGCAAACAGTCCACATAGAGCGCATTGGTGACGCCGGCGGCGGCGGTGCCGGCGAAGTAAAATTTGGTGCTGTTGGTTAGTGAGTCCAGCACCAGTTGGCCGACGGCGGCATTATTGACGAAACCACTGTTGACCGCGCCATAGTCGGTTGCCGCCCAAGTATTGTTGATAGTCTTGGTTCCAATCACAGCTAAGTCTTCAATGGTAGTCCCCAACAAATCGCCGACCAGAGGCTTAATCGGCAATACCAATCCAGGTGAATTGCCAAAGCCGGAATAGTTGTTGCCCAGTATCCAAACATTGCCGCTGGTAACACCATTGTCCGTCAATTGATTGGTGGTCATCAGCGTGAGAGAACTGCCAGATTGGATGACCGTCCCGCTAATGACCATATTCTTGTTGGTGAGAGCTACCGCGGTGGTCGCGAACACGCTAGCATTAGTCATTATGGTATTGACTGACTGGGCGGAGAACGCTCCAGACTCCGCCGAGATGCTGCCATAGTTTTCAAATTCGTTGGCGTTGATAACCGTTTTACCAAAATTGGAAATAAATCCGGAGTTCACCAAATCCAAATAAGGCAAGGCTGCACTACCGAACGCGGTGTCATTCAGCGTCTGAATGACACCATTGTTGGTCAGACAGCGCAAGCGCGGCACGGAGCCAGCCCAAGTCATAGTCGTGGAGTTAAGATTCAACTCGCCGTCGAGCGAAGCCGCACCGTTGCCTACACCATTTGCTGTCAGCAATAAGTTGGTGCAGTTCAAGTAAAGGGAACCAAAGACGTTGAGCACGTCACTAATGACCACATTGTTCGAAGAATAGACCGCAAGGTTCGCCACTTGGGAGGAACTGGTGGGAGTTAGCTGACTGGAGACAAGCATCACCCGATAATCGTAATTCGTGCCGTTCACAGAATTAGTCCAACGGGTGCTATATGCCTGCACCGTGCCGCTCCATCGGGGCAGGCTGGAGTTAATCAAGTTAGTAACCGCCATGCTGTTATTGGTGTTGCCGATGTATATGTCTGAATAGGGCGAGGCAATCGAAGACTGGCCGTAGTCAAACTGGTTTGTGCTCCGCAGCAGCAGGTAGTTCATGCCGGAAATACTCGACTGCGAGAAGTTCATGGACTTGGCAGCGGTGATTTCCACGCGACCGGGCAGATTGGTCAGATTTATGGAACCGACAGTTGCGCTGTTGGTGGAGATGGAAGTGGCAACCAAATTTGCATTTACGTAAGAGTAAATGTTGTTAGTCGTATTATCAGAGTTAAGGATGCCAGTTGGATAACCAGCGGTTATCGGCACTTGCGAAAAGAGCGGCGCCGTTGTAGCAACAAAAGTAAAGTTATTCGGCACACCAGTTCCAGGGTCGCCGTAACTCAAATTATTAGTTGCAGAACCCTGAATATAATCGTTGTTTAAATATAGATAATTTGTAGCCACCAGACCGGTGGCGGGATCGGTGTAAGCCCCAGCCCATTCCACCGTGCCATGACCGCCCAATGCCTCACTGGCACCACCAATATAAATATTAGTCGTTACATTGACGCTGTTGTCCTGAAGAAAAATCATTCGCACAATGACATTGGTGCCAGTGCTGTCGGGGTTCGATTTATAATACGGCACGGAATTGAAAAGATAAATTTGGTATGGCAGTGTATTCAGCGGAGCAGACGCCGAAAATTGTCCCAACGTCGCCGAGGGTGACCAATTGTTAGTGTTGAAGTCGGTTTGACCGGTGGCTGAAATATTTACGGAGGAAGATCCGGAAACTAATCCCGACTGGCTGGCGATGGATAATTCGGCGGTATCAAAATTAATAATACTCCCGGTAAAATTAGCCAGGCCATTTACACCGACGGCCATGACACCACCGTTATTGACTACAATATTCGTAGCCCATACATAGAGACCAACGTAGCCAGTGATGTAAACACCGGTGGAAACATTTAAAACTTGATTGAGAAGAACTGCGCCAGAAGATGTGCCACACTGGATGCTACCGCCGCTGTTATAAAAATTGGCCGCCTCCGTATGGCTACCAGTTTGTTGATCAAACCGAAATCCCGTGGTGCAATCCATCTCGCCCTGATTGGTAAAGTTAAGCGTGTTGCGCCAACCTTGGTATAAGGAGTTCAACCAAGTGGATGAACTGGAATAGCTATAACTAAAGATTGAATCAGCATTGACAAAGTTAGTGGCTATAATGGGCGTGGTGTAATTTATACATGAGCCAACATTGTTAGCATCAGCCACCCCGCTCCCGTTATAACCGCTCCCCACCAGAAATGTGCCGGGCGTCTGTGCCACGGCGCTGTGCCCCAGCAACGACAGCGATAATCCGAGCAGCAGGACTTTAAGCCACTGGCTCCGGACTTTACTTGGGCAGAAAAATAATTCCATAACTCTTAACTTAGTGAATCGTGATCGGGTAATTCAAATTGACCACCCGGTTGGCCGAGTCCGTCAACTGCAAGGTGAAAGTAAATATGCCGGGCGCGGCAGGCGTGCCGGATACAGTTGCCGTAGTGGCATCGAATGATAATCCCGGCACCAATGTGGAAATGTTCGCCGCTGTCCAGACATAGGGTGGCTGGCCGCCAGTCGCGGAGAAGGTAATGCTGTAAGGTGTGCCGTTCGTAGCGTCCGGCGCGGCGGACGGAGTGACTTGAATAATCATCTGATTCATCAGGCTGGCAATGTTCGCTCCCGTCGGATAGATGACGGGATAGTTCGTCGAACCGTCAAATGAACCGAATGCTCCCAGAGTTGTCTGCGTGTCCAGATTTAAAAACCCATTGGTGGAGTAGTTGTATTCAGCCAGACTGCCGTTCAGATATAGGTTATTCTCATTTTTATTGAAGATCATCGTGACGCCCGGAATGATGGTCCCCGGCCCTGCTAGTCCGGTAATGATGGCACTGGTATCAAAATTCGGCGTGGTGATGGTGTAGTCCACCCCGTAAGGTTGCTGCGTCGTGGGCACAGTCAAATCTGTCGCCTGGAATAGCAAGTCGGGCTTCGTCACTACGCGTTGATAGTATTCCACCACCGACTGACTGTTGGTAATCACAGTCATGCTGTAAGTATTGGTCAGCGGCTGGAAGAATTGCCCCAACAATGAATCATAGTTGGCACGAATAAATTGCACCCGACCAATTCCGCGCCGTAAGTTCGCAACTGGCGTTGCTTGGGAACAGATTGACGGCTTCACGGTCAGAACCGTGTTGGTATAAACCGTAATGGTTCTCTGGTTGTAGGCCTGCCCCAAATCTTGCACACCTGGCAGGTTCGTGGCGGTCAGTGTATTGGTAAAAAACACGGCTGACTGCAACTGTGTCCGCACGATGCTATAATCACACCAGTTCGCCGGTGGAATATAGAAATCCCCGGAGATACCGTTGTAGGTAATATTGGTAGTAACAATGTTGGTCAGCATTCCAACCAGCCCGTTAGTCCAGATCGCCAAATTGGTAGTCACCACCGTGACCGGACTATTGGTGTAGTAACTATTGGTGATAATATTTCCAAAGTAATAACTGTATTGGGTAATGATGTTGGTGCTGAAGTTGGTGGCTATCGCCAGATAAGGTTCGCAGAATCCAGGACGGATTGAATAGGTGTAGTTGGTATATGACAAATAGGCTATGTAAGTATATTGCAAATTAGATGTGCCAGAGGCTGTATTGGTCAGCAGAATGGTCGGGGTAACAAAATTGGTTTGCAGGGAAATTATCTGATACCCACACCAGTTGGTTGGCACCAGATAAAAATCCCCATCAGGAACATTGGCGTAGTAATTGGTCGTGATAATATTAGTGGCCTGTAAATCTGGTGAACCGCCGGGAACTGCAAAGACATTGGTGACGAACAAAGTCACCAAGGAATTGGTATAATAATGGTTCGTTACTACGTTAAGAAAATCATACGAATACGTGGTAACAATGTTGGTCGTATAATTTGTGCCCCATTGCACCACCGGCTCACAAATGCCCGGATAGACCGCATAGTTACGATTGGTATAGAGATCGTAAACATACTGAACCAAGCCATAGGAATTACCGCCGGCAACCACATTAGTTCCGGTAGCACCATTGGTGTTGTAGCCATTATAGAAAATTGCGTTGGTTAGGCCGTATGAATACGGCGGATTGCCGAGCGGCAGCGTGCCTGCAACTTGAAAACCACACCAATTTGTTGGGATGATAAAGAAATCGCCGGAAACCAGATTAGTCTTGTAAGTTACATTGTTGGTTGTCGTAACCAGTGTGCCATAAGGCGCACCCGCCGGGCTGTTAACCCAGATTGATTGCACTCTGACAATACGATTGGTGTAATAATGATTGGTCAGCACATTGCCAAAGGTATAGTTCCAGTTAGTTATCCAGACATAGTTGGTGGATACCGCTTTGGTTACCGCGATGGGTGCGCCTTGATAAGGTGCACCAGTCTTGTTCGTCAGATAATGCACGTAGTTGGTCACCGGCACAAATGACGGGAAGGTGGTGGCGCGTAAAATTTGCAGGCCGGGATAGAGTGTCTGCATAATCGCCGGGCTACTGGTATGGGCTAAGTCAGAGAAATTGGCCAAATCTAAAGTGGATATCACCGTGAATGGCTGCGTGATATCATAATTAATGGTGGTTGGCCCTGGCTGATTGGTGAAATAGTAGCCATTGGTCAACCCGCCTTTGACATAGTTAGTATATACCGGCAGAACCGATTGATTCGTATAGTATGGAATCGGATTCGTAGTATTAAGAACTGTAAAGAAATTTGTTTTCACCGACCCGACCAACAATCCTGGATATAGTGCCTGAAGAGCCGCCGGATCCAGAAATTGCGCGGCCAACAATAGTTCCCGCAATGGCAAAGTCGTCACTAGGGTCGGATAATTAGGGTAAGTGCCATACTGAATCGGCGACCATGGGAAAGGAACCGTCCCGCCCACCGCGTAAATTGAGACGCCATTGGATAGCGGAACTGTATTCGTATAAGGCGGCGGCAGGTTGGTAAAGAAAGCGGAAGGTGTGGAGGCAACCTGGGTCACGATGTTAGTAGTCACGGACAAGAAGGTAATTCCTGGATAATTAGTAAGCAAAGTGCCAGGGTCATTGGTGGTTGCCTGATTCAGCAACAGGCTGATGGGCAGGGTGGTCAAGGTTTGTTGCGCCTGAACATTGGTCACCAGCAGCAATGAACCGCTAGGTGCCGTGGCCTCCCAGTTAACATTGTTGGTGCTTAACAAATATCTCAAACCCATCACATCGTCCCGCGTCAGTCCCGTATAAAAACCACCAAAGCTACCGAAGTTGCCTGTAAGCAGACCGCCGCTAGCGACCGCCAAATTTTGATTAAACGTGTCAGCCGGCACGGGGCGGGTTATGGCACTATAAGGCACACCGCCGTTGCCACAGTTCTCAGCAATGTAAAATGTGTAGAGGGAGTTGTTGATATATGATGAGTAGGGATAATTTTGGGTAACATCAAAATTCCGTTGCACGACCAGATATTCTTCGTCCTGGGGACATTTTGGGTTTTTAAGGCCAGGCGTAAACTCGCGATCATGCAGCGTCCACACATATCGTTCCGGATTGGCCAAACCTAATTCTAGCACCACCTCATGCAGCACTGTCGATTTCAAGTCAAATAACCCTAAGGTTTGCGCGGTATAATTTTGCTGTTGCGACTCGAACGGAAATTCCGACAGGTCGGTGCTGTAACTGTCGAGACTGTTAGAAACGCCCAATGTCAACGGCGTCCCACCGGGCTGACCGTAGGCATCCATAGTAATACCGTTGGTCGGGCTGGATAAAAACATGGGCGTATTGGTTTGCCCAGACATAACGCCGTTCATTATGCCAAAAGCGGCGTCAATATTGGTCAATCCCGCAGTTCCATAGTAACTGATAAACGAGGCATCGCTGGCATAATACTGCACCGGCACTACTGGGCGATATTCCTCAAAGATGTCTTTCGGCGCCACCGGATCGTTGTAGCCATAACCGAGCAGGGCTATCTGCCAAGCATCATCGGCGTTCCCAATAAGGCCGGACAAAGAAAAAGCCCAGGCCGACGGCAGCGTGATAATCAGCGCCAACGCCCAAAGAAATTTTTTAATCAGTTTCCGCATACAAAAATTTTAGCGCAATAGCACTACTCGGTAATACCCGACGGAGCCGCCTCCGACATAAATTGAATCCGTCGTGCCCGCCGCAAAACGCGGCGAACCCTGACTGCTCCAGACGGTAAAATTAGTTGTTACCTGCACTTGGTAAGTTGCACCCGGCTGAGTGTTCCAGCTTAGGAACATTCCTTGCGGCGTCCGCGTCAACGCAGTTTTCAGCCAAGTGGATGAATCTTTGGGATTGCCACCGCTCAAGAAAATTTGGGCAACGGTGGGTCCGCTCGCGGCGGCAGAACCGGTGGCGGACGGCCATTTGCTGAGGTCTGTTCCGTAATAAGCGGCCATCCATTCATAGGGAATGCCGCCCCAACTATAACCCATCCACGTCGTGCCGCTGGCCGACGGTGAAATCGGCGAACGCCGTCCATCAGTGGTAACATAATCTACTTGGAAAGAATTTGAACTGTTGACAGTAAGGCCATTGATGGCGGTCATTATCCACTGGTTGCTGGACACCAATGCGGTCGGCGTGGTGGAACCATTCACATAAACTTCATAGTTGGAAATTGAAAGTCCCACCAACGGAGACCAGGAAACTACCAACTGCGGCTGGTAAACATTATTGCTGACCACAAACGGTGCCCAAACATACGGAGCCGACATGGCTTGCAGTAACGCAGCGTTATTTAAATAACGCTGGGCATACAAATCAAAGGTATTGGGAAACCCACTGAAGCTGGTCCACACCGCCAAAAATTGATTCACGCCATCCGCCGCCACTACCGGCTGCATCTGCTGGCCAACCGTGGTGGTCGCAACCCGAAATTCTGAGCCAATCAAACTCCCATCGCTGTGGACAAATTGACCATAGACACCTTCACGCGAACCATCCTGCCCCAAGCTCGTCCATGTTACTAAGTAGTCCAAACCGAGAGCGCTCAAACGTGGCGCATATTGATCCCCGTAAAAATGTGAGTTGATATAAAATGGCGTTCCGCCACTGCTACCGCTGGTGAAAATGCGGCCGCGAATGTCCAGACCATTATCGGTGTTGGTCTGATCCCGCGCCGACCAGGTGATTGCAAAACTGCCATCCGTAGCCGCCGCAACCGCCGGACTCGCGCAAGGGTTGTTGCCCGTGTTCACCAAAAATTCATTGCCAACCGCTACGCCAGCTGCCGTGAATAAACGAGCATAGACATCCACGCTCGGCGCGAGCGCAGCCGCCGAACTCACGTAGGTTGAATTGGTGCCCGTCGCCGCTGCGCGTTGCCGCTGTTGTTCTGAAATCCAAGCGACCGCAAAACCGCCGCCAGCCAGCGCCGTGACCGAGGGAGCGCGCTGGTTGAAATTGGTAAATTGGTTGACCAAAAATTCGCCGCCAATTTTTTGACCGGTGGGCGATAAAATCTGGCCGAATACGTCCTGCAACGAATTGCTCCGCACTTGGTTCATGCTCGACCAAACCACGACCACATTGCTGTTGTTCAATACGGCGACGGCGGGACTAACTTGAAAGTTACCAGTGAACGTGCTTGTCAGAATGTCATTTGTAGTGAGAAATGTGTTGGCCGGTGTCAGAAAACGCGCGTAAATGTGTTGGTAACTTTCCCGCCCACCTTGCCAGACAAATACCGCGCCACCATTTTTGAGCAAGGCCACGCGGGCATTTTCCTGATTACCCGCGCCAGCAGCATTCACGCGGAACGTGCCAAGTGTGCCGGAAAGCGTTGAGTCCAACCGCCGCGCGCTAATGCCCCAGCCATCGCCATCGGTTGCGTTGTCCTGCCAAACCACAAAACCGCCGGTAGATGAAATCGCCGCGTCTGGAAAAACTTGATCGCCCGGTAGCGAACCGACGATGGCGTATTCCGTGCCGTTGGTTCCGTAATAATTGGTTTGGGCAGAAGCCGAGAGCGCTAGCGCCAATAGCCAACCGGCACACACGGCAATAATACTGGGGCGGATGGTTGTTGGCATCACGAGAGTTGAAGAAAATAACCCACCTCGGCGGGTTTGTCTAAAAATCCCCGCCGTGTGTTTTATCACACTGGCCATCTGGTTGATCCAACTATGCAAATTCATTTTCAAATCAAATCAATTCTGCCTGTTTTTCGCCGGGCGCACCCAACGCCGCGAGCATGCCCTTAAATCCCCATCCGGCATACAACCGGCGCAATACAACTTCATCACCCGCCCGCACCACCAAATTTTCCGGCACAAACTCGCACGGCACTTCCGGCAGCCGCACCAATTTCTGGTTGCGCAACACCGCCGTCGCCGATTCTCGTAACGACTGGCGCAATTTGTCCGACTTAACTTCGTCCAACCGCGCCAACAAATTTTCCACCGATCCAAATTGTTTCAGCAATTCAGCGGCGGTCTTCGGCCCGACACCGGGCACGCCGGGGATGTTGTCCACCGCATCGCCCATCAAGGCCAGCCAGTCGGCCACCTGCTCCGGCTCCACGCCGGTTTTGGCGAGCACTTGTTCGCGTCCCCAAATCGTTCCAGTCTTGTCGTTCGGATTAACAATCCAATCCGATCCGAAACCAACTGCATAAAATCTTTGTCGGAACTGGCAATCACCACGTTCCAATTTTCCGCCGCCCGCCGCGCGAGCGTGGCGATGTAATCATCCGCCTCAACGCCATCTGCACAATAACTGGCAATTCCCGCCGCCGCCAAAAAACTTTCAATCTCGTCAAACTGCGGCCGCAAATCCATCGGCATTTCGGGCCGCTGCGCCTTGTAATCCGGCAACGCCGTCATCCGCTCTGCACTCAATCCACCATCCCACACCACTATCAAATGCGTTGGCTGCAAAGCTGTCCGCATTTTTTCCAGCATTTTGACGAAACCATAAATGGCATTCGTCGGTTTGCCTTCGGGCGAACGCAATTCTCGGATTGCGTGAAACGCTCGGTAGGCGTAGGCGTGCCCGTCAATAATCAGTAACCGGCTCACTGGTTGACCACGGGCGGCGGAATCTTCTGCGTGGTTTCCGTCGCCTTGCCCGCTCCCGGCGGCTGCGGCGGAACGGCGGTCTGCGCAAACGGCAAATCATCATCGGAATGCACGCGGTTACCAGCCGGATCCACAATGGTGGCAGTGACAAAAATCATCAGATTTTTTTTCTGCGTCGTCTTGCTCTGACTTTGGAATAATTTTCCTACCATCGGCAAATCGCCGATGACCGGCACGGTGTCTTTGGTGGACTGAACTTCCGAGGAGATGAGGCCGCCGATGACGACGGTCTGATTATCCCAGACGTTCACGGTGGTGACCACTTGGCGCACCGTAAAATACGGCAACACTACGGGAAGTTGCACCACGTTTAGATTTCCAGTCACGTTGGGAACTACCGGCGGCGTCTGGTAACCGTCAAATACCGTCACGGATGGGATGAGTGCCATGTTGATGGTGTAGCCATCTGACAACACGTAAGGCACCACGTCCAAAATCGGCCCAACTTCCACCGGTTGGGTGGTGAAGGTGATGGCGGAAGTGCCAGCTTGGTTATTGATGTTCTGCGCGTGGACGAATTGCGCGACTAACGCCAGCGATGCCGCCAGTGCGAATTTAATGCCGCCGTTTGCTCGTAAATTTTTCATGTTTGCTTTCTCGGTGGTTGATTATTGTCCGGCGGCGTTGCCGTTACCGGTGTTGTTGCCGGTGCTGGCGGACGCGCCTTGTTGGTAGTTCACACCCGTTTCAATCGTGATAATTTGCGTGGCGCGCATTTGCGTTTGGCGACCGCTGGTGGTGGTCACTTCCGGTTCAGCAAGCGCTTCAAATCCGCTGCGTTGTTGCAACGCATGAATAACCATGCGGAAATTTGGGTCAGTCAAAATACCCGTGATAGTGCCCAGCGCAGGCGCTGAATTACGCAAGCCACCGGTCAGCAATTGGTCACTGGCAGAACCAGGAATAACCGTGGCCGTGGTGTTGCCAGGAAAAGCTCCCAGCGGATTGGCGGCGGATGCCGGAACGTTCAGCGAGGGCGAACTGCCGCCGGTGCCGACGATGGAGCCACTGCCATTCATGTTGAACTGGCCGAGATACCAATCAAAGCCCAATGCTTTGCTGTCATCCTGCTGCACTTCAATGAAGCGCGCCTTGATGTGCACTTGCGGAGCAACTTCGTTCAAAGTCTCAATGGCGCGTTCAATCGTGTCCAAATCCTCCGCTGTGGCTTTCACAAAAAGTTTTCCGAGACGGTCATTGAAGAAAATAGATTTACCCGGCGGCTGTTCGAGATTGACTCCGAGCGTCGTGAAAAAGGCGCGCGCTGCCACGCTGACATCCGAGGCTGGATTGACTGTAGTGATATTGCGCAAGCCACCGCCACCGCCGTTGGCCGCACCGCCACCGCCTGCGCCGCCCGCACCTGTGCCACCCAAGTTGGCCGTCGCGCCGCCGCCTTGCTGACCGCCACCGCCGCCGCCACCACCACTGTTATTGCCAGAACTACGCAGTCCGCCGGCACCAGAAAAGGCATTCACAACGCCGACGACTGCGCCGCCGCTACCATTGCCACTGTTACCACCACCACCACCACCGCTGTTACCCCCGCCACCGCCGCCACTGTTACCACCGCCACCGCCGCCACTGCTATTGTTAACGGAACCAAAGGTGGTAGAACTGACGCTTTCCAGACCGGAATAAAATGTATTCGGATCTACTTTAAAAACACGGCTTAACAGTTGCGGCGTTTCCGCTCCCTTGGCCGAAAACACCACGGCGAAATCTTGAACCGAATATTTAATCGGGTGATCAGCCACCAAAACGATGGCGTCCAGAACATCCGCCAAACGCACGTCAGTCAAATTCGGGATTTTGACGATGAAAGCGCCCACATCAACTGCTTCACCACTGCCGGCACCAGCTGCCGGAGTTGCCGCCGGAAGTCCCGTAGCTGGATCAATCGCCGGTGCACCGGGTGCACCGAAAGCTCCGGGCACACCGCCACCAGTGGGGGCGGCAACCGCCTGTCCTGACTGATCGGGATTGGGATTAACCAGAAAGTTGATACCTTTGCGCTCAGGATCACGATCTTTAGCCAAACGCGAAAGGTCACGCAGCACTTCGCTCAATGGCTGACCGTCATACGAAACGGATTCAAGCCGGATGCGATTAAGTTTCGCAACGATGGACTGACGGCCAGGTCCAGTGTAAACCAGAGTATTGGTGGCGTAGGAATTAAACTCGCGCACATTTGCGGAGGACTCCGAAATATGCCCCGTTTCTTTGGGCAGAATCCAATGCTTTTCCACCTGCGACATGCGCTTCTGTGTGTCCACCTGATGCATTGCCGCTTCGCGGGCAAACTTAGCCTGCTGAATCAGATTTAAATAATAGTAGGCCGCCGGACTGTCGGGATCTGCGACGAGCGCCTGGTTTAATTTTTCTTCGGCATCATCCAGCTTGCCCATTTCGTAAAGCAATTTTCCATCTTGAACCAAAGTGCCCGCATCGGTTTTTTGAGCGGCAATTTGCGAGGCCTGTTCTACAACCGGCGCGCTGGGAATTTGCCCCTTCATGGCGGCAATCATCTCATCATTTTGTTTCTTGAACGCCAGAGCTTCGGGATTTTTGGGATTTACATTCAAGACTTGTTGCACCTGTTTGGCCGCATCCCGCAGATCACCATGAGCTTGATCTTCGCGCGCCAACGTGAGGCGAGTGCGAGACAAACCGTTCATGGCTTGGGCAGCTTCACTGTCAATGCCCGAACCAATCTGCCCGACCATCTCACATGATTCCTGATAAAGTTTGGCGGCGGCAACCGTATCGCCAGCCAATTCCGTGCGGCGGGCATCGGTCAACTTCTGGCGCAACACGATGGTGTTGGCCTGACGCAATACAGCTTCGTTGACCGCGATGGCGGTAGAAGTATCCTGAGCGGGCACCGCCGCAGGCAAGGCAAGCAGGGCGGCGAGGCCGAAAAAAATGAGGGCGGCTTTTGTCATGGCAATATGAGGTTCGTCAAAGTGGCGCGGTTTATTGTAAGATTTTTAACAGTCAGGGCGTAAATGGCAATGGAGTTTTTTTCCCATTCGATTGGTCGGACAAAATCAATTCGTTCTGGTTGACTTCAACTACGACGTAATCCGTCCCGCCAAAAGAAACTTTGTCGCCCACGCGACGACCGCGAAAAACCCGTTTCTCCGGATCGTAGCGGAAGTCCGCCATGTAAGCATCAATACGGCGGAACGGCTTGGTCGGCAGCAGCGTGATGGTCTCGCCGGTGTCCAAAAGCTTAAGAATAAAGGCGTCCGGATTTTCCGCCGCGCCCTTCACATCCACCAACGTAAACGCGTCATTCTTGTCGCCCTTGGAAGCATAGTGCTGCTGCCTGCGACGCTTGGCGGGCGTGGCCGCCGTCTGTTTTTCCACCCCAAACACATAGCGGACATCCGTTCCGTTTGTCGCCACCTGATCCAGCGTCAGCACCAGATACAACGGTGCGATGTTTGTCACGACAATCATTTGCGGGCCGGTCTTGGTGTCTTTTCTGATTAGCGAATTGTCCGGAGTTTTTACCCACTCGAACGGATTGAAAACTTTATTGCCCGTATCGAAATCCAAAACATAGGGCGATTGCAAACGGTTCATCGCTTCACTGTTAGTCGTCAAATCCAAATCTGCCAACGCCTTTGATGAGGGATTAATCAATCCATTCGCCGCATCATCCATCGCCTGCTTATCGGCAGCGATATAGAAGACCATGAATACGAGCACGCCAATCAGACCTGCCAGCACAACGCCGAGCAAAATCTTTTCGTAATGTTTTTTGAGAAATTGCATTTTAACTCTTCGGCAACAATTTAACGAGTCCAACTTCCAACGAGACGCGCAGGAGTTGCTCTTTCAAGATCGTGGGCAAGCCACCCTTGGCGGTAACGGGCGCAACGGTCGGCGGCGGCATTTGACCTGGCATTTCACCACCATAACGCCCCGGCATCACCCCCGGTGGCAAGCCACCAGGCATTCCGACAGCGTCTGGCGCGAGCACTGCCGCACCGGCTGGCTGGACGTTGATGGACTTAATCAAAAACATATTTGTGGAGGTCGCAAAGGCGCTGACAATACGTGACAGCTCCGGCGTGAAACAACGAAAAGTGACGACGTAGGGCGTGATGATTGCCAACTCATTTGTGACTGAATGTTCATCAATATAATCGCCCGGCGCACCAGCTACATCATCCTCGGAAACGCGCACGCGTTGAATGCCGTCTAAAGCATTCGCTCGCGTGGAAAAAATAGTTTCCGCAATCGCTCGAACCTCGCCCAATTGCTGCGCCAGCGGCTCCAAGCTGCCCGGCGCAAATTTCACCAACGCGCGCTCGGCGGAAAATGAAAAATCATATTTCGGCGGCAGCAACACCCAAGCACTGTCCGCTTCGTGTTGCATTGCATCCACCGTGCGGCGCAGGGCGCCGGCGAAAGTCTCGCTGCTGATGTTGCCTGCTGGAATAGACGGAATGGGTTGAAAAAATTTCTCGGAAGATTTCATCCACGCCAGCAATTGCTGCTGCTGTTCTTTCGCAATTTTGGTGTTGTCAATTTTTTCATTACCCGGCGACGGCGTCTGCGTCTGCAAACTTTTCAGTGTGCCGTAAATTTCATTAAGCTTGTCCGCCGCCTCCGAGTTGCGGTTCCAATCTTTGTAAATATAAAAGCCGCCCGCACCGAGAAACCCAAGGGTCACGAGGCCGCCAATCACAAAAAATAAATGTCGTTTGATCCAGCCCATATCAAAAATTCAGCGGATTAATCGGCATCACACTCACCGTGAACGTGAAGGTTCCATTCGAATCATCCGGCGTAATCTGACCGGTTAATTGCGTGGTCTTGGGATCCACCAGCAGCGATTTTTTAATTTCACTTTCCACCGCATAAGCAATTTCGCTGTTAGCCGAAGGATCCACGCTGGTCAGATTCACCGCGCGGCAAAGCAGCGTGATTGCATTGTTGGTGTTGACCGTTGACGCTTGACCGGCATCAGGAGTGGCAGGCATGGGCATGCCAGGCTGTCCAAGATTTTCACCACGCGGCATCTCGCCAGGCATCCCCATGCCGGGCATGCCCATACCAGGCATTGGCGCGATCACACCCGCGCTCGTGCCGCCCAAATTCGCCGCGGATGTCATCTGTTCAACCCAGATGCCAACATCAACACCGGGTTTTTGAGCGGAAAGTTTTTTCTTGATGTCATCCTCGGAACGAAGCAACGCACGACGCATATCCGCTAGAAAATCGCCCCAATAATAGCGCTGCTGCATCCACGTCATCACTTGTCCGGATTCTTTCTGCGTCTTTTGCAGCTTCTTGTAGGCCGCGTTGAATCGCTCCACCTTGTGATTTAACTCGTCTACTTTTGGCGTTAGTCGGTCAATTTCTGCTTCTTTATTAACCGCCAGTTTCTGAAACAAAAATCCCACACCAAACGCAACCAATACCAAACTGATAACCGTCGCGACAAAATAAGGCTTTTTCTGATTAACCGCCTGCCAGCGCAACGTGCTGTCCGGCATCAAATTCATTTCCACCGGGCAATTCGCCAAATTGCGCAAGCCGAGGCCGACTACTTCGCCCATGGCGTGCGCGACGCGCGACAGTTCTTCCAAATTCACCGACGGATCAATCTGCGCATTGCGGAACGGATTAAAATATTCCACCGGCACATTCAATTTTTCCGCAAAAAACTGCGCTGTGTAGGGCATGATGCTCGCGCCGCCGGACAAAAATAATCTCACCGGCGCCGTGCCACCCTGCTGGCCGCGATAAAACTGCATGGTCTGGTTGACCTGAATATGCAGTTTGGTCATGAATTGACGGGCGATTTTTGAAATCGCCGCTTGATTCACATTTTCCGGTTCTTCATACGCGCCGCCGAGGCTGACAAAACCTTCCGCGATTTTAATTTTTTCCGCCTCGTCAAATTTCAACTTCGCCTCGGTCGCAAAATCCTGCGTAATAATATTTGCGCCTAAATTAATACTGCGGGAAAAAACCTTGCCTTTCTCGAAGAACAGCAAATTGCTTGTCTTTGCGCCGATGTCGAGCAGCATCGTGCAATCTTCGAGATCGGGATAATTATAGCGGAACGCGTTGCACAGCGCGGCGGGCGAGGCGTCGCACAATTGCAATTTTAATTTCGCCTGCGCGGCCACGCGGAAAAGTCCTTCAACAATTTCCGACTTGATGGCGACCAGCAGCACTTCCAATTCACCGCTCGCCGCCGCGCCGAGGATTTGATAATCCCAAACAACTTCGCTCAACGGGAACGGCACGTTCTGCTGCGCCTCATATTGAATAATCTGGCCGACCTTTGCCGCGTCCACCGGCGGGAGTTTTACAAACTTGGAGAAAACATGGAAACCAGGCGCGCAAACATTGACGTTTTTTGACTTGATGCCCTTTTCAGCAATCGCCTCCTGCAATGCCTGCAAAATTATTTTTTCGCGCGAAGCTTCTTGCGAACCTTCCAGCCCGAGCGGCTTGATCGCAAAATTTTTCAGACGCAATCCGCCCGCCTCGTCGATTTCAAACTCGGCGAGCTTGAGGCTCCCGGCTCCGAAATCGACGGTCAAAAATGACTTGGTGTTCAGCATGAGTTAGACAACCTGCCACGCAAAAAATTTCGGGTGCGAATTTTATGTGTGGCAGCACGGAGTGATTACGGCATAACCGCCAGCCGGTCAAACCAAAAAGAAAAAACTTTGCGCGGACGCCGCCAAAAAACATTGCATCGCGCGCGGCACTTTGGCTTCATCCCGCCATGTCGCAGTTGGCTCAATCCACCACTCGCCGCCGGATGCTGGTTTTTTTCTCCGGTCGCGTGCAAGGCGTCGGTTTCCGTTACACCGCCAAAACCGTCGCCACCGGTTTTGAAATCACCGGCGCCATAAAAAATTTAGCTGATGGCCGCGTCGAACTTGTCGCCGAGGGTTCCCACGCGGAACTTGACGCTTTCCGCGCCGCGTTGCACGATGCAGGTCTGGCTGGATTTATTCGGGATGAACAGGTAATCTGGGGGGACGCTAAAAATGAATTTCGGGGATTTGAGATTGCTCGCTAGGAAATGAAATACGCCATCATCGCAGACATTCACGGGAACTGGGAAGCACTGCAAGTAGTGCTCGAGGATATTCGCGCGCAGAACGCGACGCATATTGTCTGCCTCGGCGACGTTGTCGGCTACAACGCCAATCCCAAGGAATGTCTGCAAGTCATCCGCGACATGAATATCCCCGTCGTTAAAGGCAATCACGACGAATACTGCTCCACCGACAATGCCCTCGACGGTTTTAATCCGCACGCCGCCGAAGCCGTTCACTGGACGCGCGACCAGCTTTCTGACGACGATAAAAAATGGCTGCGTGAATTAAAATATTCCCGCATGGCCGCGAATTTCACGATGGTTCACGCCACACTCGATGCGCCTGACCGCTGGGGTTACGTCTTCGACAAACTCGCTGCTGCTGCCAGTTTTCCGTATCAGAACACGCAAATGTGTTTCTTCGGCCACACGCACGTGCCCGTCGCCTTCATGCGCGACACTGTCGTGCGCGGCGGCACTTATTCGAAGTTCAAAGTCGATCCATCCAAGAAATATTTCATCAACGTCGGCGCCGTCGGCCAACCGCGTGACAATAATCCCAAGTCCGCCTACGTCATCTACGACATGGACGCCAGCACGATTGAACTCCGCCGCCTCGATTACGACATCGAAACCGCGCAGGCCAAGATTCGCGCCGCTGGCCTGCCCGAACGCCTTGCTGAACGGCTCGCGTATGGAAGGTAAAAGTTCGTTGTCGCCAGTCAGAAAAATACATCGGCATTTTTGCAGCGAACTGAAATTTTCCTATCTGTGTTTATCTGTGTCCATCCGTGGTTAAATACTTTTGAAAATTTTAATTCTCAAACCCAGTTCGCTCGGCGACGTCATTCAAGCGTTGCCCGTGCTGCGTTTGCTGAAACTGCACTATCCTGATTCGGAAATTTTCTGGTGGATTGATTCTGCCCTCGCCCCGCTGATTGAAGGCGACCCAGATTTAACCGGAATCGTCCGATTCGAGCGTAAACGCTGGTCGAAACCGCAGCACTGGCCGGAAATGATCCGCAGCGTTCAATGGCTCCGCGCGCAACATTTTGACCTCATCATTGACCTGCAATGTCTTCTCCGCAGCAGCGCATTCGCATGGCTCGCCCGCGGAAAATTTCTTGCCGGACTTGATGAAGTTCGTGAAGGCGCACGCGGTTTTTACGACCACGCCGCACCACGCAAAACGTTTCACACGCACGCCGTAGATTGGTATTTGTCCGTGCTGCCGCCACTTGGCGTGCCAGTTCACAAAAATTTTGATTGGCTACCCGAACGCACAGAAATTTCCGCCGCTGTAAAATCAAAATGGAAAATTAACGGCGCAAAATGGATTGCGCTCCAACCCGGCGCGCGCTGGAAAAATAAACGCTGGCCGGCGAAATTTTTCGCCGAACTCGTCCGCACGCTCGCCGAAAAATTCCCTGATGTGCGCTTCGCCATTCTCGGTGACAAAGGTGACCAACCACTCGGCGCAATGATTTCGCAAGCCGCACCGGAAAAAGTTTTGAATCTTTGCGGCGCGACATCGCTGCCGGAAATGATCGAGTGGGTGCGACTGTGCGATTTGATGGTCACGAACGACACCGGCCCGATGCACGTTGCCGCCGCGCTTGGCAAACCGCTCGTCGCGCTGTTCGGCCCGACCGCGCCGGAACGCACCGGCCCTTACGGCCAGCTCGAAAATGTTTTACGCCTCGACCTGCCCTGCTCGCCCTGCTTGAAATCAGATTGCTCCATTGAGAATACCGACGAGTGTTTACGCGCCCTTCCACCCGCGCTCGTGCTCGCGCGCGTGGAAAAATTGCTCGCCGCGCTCGCCTGAAAACCCTTTGCGCCGCGCGCCTTTGCGTCTAATTTCCCCGTATGAAATCCACCGCCGTTTTATTTTGTCTCGTCGTTGCGCTGGTAAAATCCGCCGCGCAGGGTGTCATTACGCCGACCAATCACATCGAACTTTTCAACGGCACGAATTTCGACGGCTTCACTTTTTGCATGAGGAACGACGCCGACTGGACGAAAACGTGGAGCGTCACCAACGGCGTCATTCATTGCAACGGCGCAGCGGTTGGTTATTTGCGGACGTTGCAGAGTTACAGTAATTACGTCGTCACGGTTGAATGGCGTTTCGTAAAAGTCGCGCCGAAAAAAGATAACACCGGCGTGCTCGTCCACATGCAATTGCCCGACACAGTCTGGCCGCCGTGCATTCAGAATCAGGGCAAGTCCGGTCGTCAGGGCGATTTATTCGTGATGTCTGGCGTCGAGTGCAAAGAACATCTAGCGCTCGGTAAAGACGCGAATACGCCAGTCACATTTAGCGGACTGCCTGCCGAGAATCCCATCGGCGAATGGAATACAAACGCCACAACCTGCTTCGGTAATACTGTCGCAGCCAACATCAATAGTAAATTGCTGAACGCAATCACCGAATGCACTATTTCTTCTGGCTTCGTCGGAATTCAAAGTGAAGGCGCAGATTTTGAAATCCGCAAAATTTATTTGGATCCGATAATTTACCGCCAAGTCAATAAATTCATCGGAAATGGCGAAAGCGACATTCTCGATGCGAAATTGCGTGCTGCCGAACGAGCTGCGCGGGAATTACATTAAATCGTTTTCTTCACCCACGCGCGCGCGTCGTCCGGCGTTTTCAATTCATCCGCCAGTTGCCGCTCGCGGATTTCGTGCAGCAACGCGCCGAGTTCCTTGCCCGGCTTGACGCCAAGTGCAATCAAATCGTTTCCCGTCAACAGCGGCGGATGAATCTGTGGCTGCTGTTTTAATTCCTCCGCCTGCTCCACCAAAAAATTATAGTTCTCCAAACTCCCCGACGAGCCCAGGCAATCCAGCTTGTGTAACTCCAGTTCGAGCAAAAACGTTTCGCGCATCAACAGTCGCCGCAGCGTCGCTTTGCGCATCAATTTCACGTCTTTGAATTGCATATGATGCCGCACCGCTTCCAGGATTTCTTCCGTCTGCTGATTCGGAAATTTGAGCCGCTGCAAAATTTTCTCCGCCATGTCCGCACCCACTTTTTCATGACCGTAAAAATGAATTTTGCCCGTCGCCAAATTCTTTTCCGCCGTCACCGGTTTGGCGATGTCGTGCAGCAAAACCGCCCACGGCAACAGCGGGTCGGGATCAATCGGCAGTTTTTCTAGCATCAGCCGAATGTGATTGAACACGCTGCCTTCGGGATGAAAATCCGGCGACTGTTCGCAAGCAATCGTCGCCGCGAGTTCCGGCAAAACGTATTCCAGCAAGCCGCTGTCGCGCAGCAAAACCAAACCGCGACTCGCGTGCGGCGGACAAAACAATTTCACCAATTCATCCCGCACGCGTTCCGCGCTGATAACTTTGATTTTCGCCGCTAGCGTTTGGATGGCTGAAAAAGTTTGCGGCTCGATTTCAAAATTCAACTGCGCCGCAAAGCGCACCGCGCGCAGCATCCGTAAATGGTCTTCGCCAAATCTTTCGTCCGGCGCGCCGATGGTGCGGATAATTTTCGCGCGCAAATCGTTTTCGCCGCTGACCCAATCGTGGATTTTTTGCGTGAGTGGATCGTAGAACAAACCGTTCACCGTGAAATCGCGGCGCGACGCATCAGCCTCGGCATTGGCGAATTCAATTTTTTCGGGACGCCGACCATCCTGATAATTAGCCTCGGCGCGAAAGGTGGCGACCTGAAATTGAATCTCGTTTTCGACAACGATGATGACGCCGAATTTTTTGCCGACGGGAATGGTTTTGCGGAAAAGTTTTTCCACCTGCTCCGGCTTGGCGTCCGTGGCGATGTCAAAATCCTGCGGTTCGCGGCCAAGCAAAAAATCGCGCACGCAGCCGCCGACCCAGAACGCGGCAAAGCCAGATTGTTGCAGCTTGGCAACAATTTCAGCGGCAATTTCGCGCGGCGAAGGATTCACAAAACCATTGTCACGCAAAGGCGCAAAGGCGCAAAGAAATTATTCTGCGCCCCAGATTTTTTTCAGATGCGCGATGCTGCGGGTCACAGAATCCAGTGGAACTTTCGGACTCAATTCAAAAACTTTGATGTGCTCGGGTTTCACGAACGGCGCGAGCGCGGCAAAATCAATGTCGCCGCCGCCGGGTGGAAAATGGTCGCGCGCGGGAAATTTCACGTCGTGAATGTGGAAGCCCGCCAAACGATCGGCGCGTTCGGCCAGAAATTGCGCGTGGTTAATAAAGCCGAGGTCTTGCTTGATTTGCGCGTGACCGACATCGTGCCAATAAAAAACGGGCGCGGGGAATTCCTTAAGCAACGCGGCGAAATCTGATTCCACCGGCAATTCCTCGACGGCTTCACGGATTTCGATACCAAGTTTTAGACCGCGAAATTTTGATTCACCAAAAAGCTCCCGCAACATGTCGCGGGAACGGTCGTAGAATTTTTTCTTTTTCGCCTCGCGCGCGGCGTTGGCCTCGGCAACAACTTTTAAAAACTTCGGCGAACCGCGTTCGCCGCGTTCGAGGAGTTCCTTGAGTTTACTGGTGTAATCTTTCAGGTCCATGCTGCCGAAATGCAGCACGACCAGCGGCGCACCGACTTTCACGGCGAAGTCAAAAGTGTTCAGAGTATGCTTGAGCGCGAGGCGGCGGTCGCTTTCACGGTCGGAAGAAAATTCGTAGAGGTTGGGAGCGGCTTTTTCCACGCCGATGGGCAGCGGACAAAAATTGTGGCAGGTGGAAATTTTTATTTCACCGGCTTTGACCGCTTCAAAAATCCCCGGCAACAGGCTGATGCGGATGCCGTGACTCAACTCGGCGTAGTCAAAGCCGAGGGCGCGGATTTCGCGGAGCATGGCGCGGCCATCGGTGTGGCGCGCGGAGTTCCAGCAGGTCGAAAAGGAATACATAAAAAAACCGACGGCATCCTAACGAATGCCGCCGGTGGTGAAAATGCAAATCACGGCCTAGTCGTCAGCGTGGCGCGCGGCGAGCATGGCGGAGAAGCGCGAAACTTTTTCCTTGCGACGGCGGACGGCGCTCGGTTTTTCGAACTGCCGGCGGCTGCGCACGATTTTGAGCGTGCCTTCGCGGTCGACTTTTTTCTTCAGCCGACGCAACGCACGTTCCACAGGTTCGCCTTTTTTCAGTTTAATCTCTGTCATTACACTCACTTCCTTCCGGGGGCGGGGACAACTTGCCTCGGGCAAATTCCCGCATAAATTTAGGAACGCGGAGAATAGATTTTTGGCCGGTGAAGTCAATGAATAAAACCGCACGAACGGATTGATTCTTCATCGCTAATTCATCATTCTTCCTTGAAATGAGCCTTGCTGAACATCGTCTGGCGATTGACAAACTCGACGCGCAAATCGTCAAGCTTCTCAACGAACGCACGCGCCACGTGCTGTCCATCGGCGAAATCAAGCTGGCGGCCGGCGAAGAAATCTACGCACCGCACCGTGAACGCGTCGTGTTCGACCGCGTCTGCAAGTCCAACGCCGGACCAATCACGAATGAACAGCTCCGCAGCATTTACCGCGAAATCATGTCCAGCGCCCTCGCACTGGAGAAGACCATGACCATTGCCTATTTCGGGCCGGAGGCGACGTTCACGCATCAAGCAGCGCTCCAGAAATTCGGCGCGAGCCTGAACTACGCCGCGCAGAAAACCATCGGCGACGTGTTCACCGAAGTTTCCAAAAAATCTGCGGACTACGGCGTCGTGCCGGTGGAGAATTCCACCGAAGGCGTCGTCACGCACACGCTGGACATGTTCGTGGACAGCGATTTGAAAATCGTTTCGCAGGTATTGCTCAAGATTCAGCAATGTCTGATGAGCAATTCGCCGCTGTCGAAGATTAAAAAACTTTACGTCCATCCGCAGTCGCTGGCGCAATGTCGCGGCTGGCTGGCGAAACATCTGCCGCGCGTGGAAATCGTGGAGGCAGCCTCCAACGCGCGCTCCGCCGAACTGGCCGCCAAAGAAAAATTTGCGGCGTCGCTCGGCGGTGTTCTCGCCGCTGAAAAATACGGCCTGAAAATTTTGGCACAGGACATCCAGGACAATTCCGTCAACGTCACCCGCTTCATCGTCCTCGGCCGCACGTGCAGTCCACCGACTGGTGACGACCGCACGAGCTTGATGTTGAGCGTGGCCGACAAGGCCGGCGCGTTGCACGAGGCGATTGCCGCGTTCAAGACTTTCAAGATCAACATGACGAAGATCGAATCCCGCCCGAGCAAGCGCAAGGCATGGGAATATTTCTTCTTCATTGATTGCGCCGGACATTATCAGGACGCGAAAGTGGACAAAGCCATTCAGCATCTCGGCAAGCATTGCAACTTCGTGAAGATCCTCGGCTCCTATCCGAACGTCGAGTAGGCGAATACGAAGTTAAGCGACTTAATCTTCAGCCGCGCAGGAGAAATTTCAGCGCCCGCTTCAACGTCGTGACGGACAACCGCGCGGGCGGATAACGAAACGGCAAATCCAGCCAAGTTCCTCGCCGCAGCACGGCGCGCTGATGCGAAAAGGCATCGAAACCCGCGCGACCATGATAGGTGCCAAATCCGCTTTCGCCCAAGCCACCAAACGGCAGGCCGGTTCCAATCATCTGGGAAATAACGTCGTTCACACACACGCCGCCCGAGCGCACTTCGGCGAGAACTTTTTCTTCCACCGTCCTGTCTTCGGTGAACAAATATAATGCGAGCGGTGTGGGACCGGATTGAGGTTGCTTCACGGTTTCAGCGAGATCGTCAAATTCGATAACGGGCAACACCGGCCCAAAGATTTCTTCCTGCATCACCGGAGCCTCCGGCAGGACTTCGGTTAAAATCGTTGGCGCAAGAAATAATTCCTGAACGTCATGGTCGCCACCGTGAAAGATTTTACCGTCGCCGAGACAACTCACCAAACGAGCAAAATGTTTTGTGTTCACGATGCGACCGTAATCGGCACTTCGCTTCGGCTCGGAGCCGTAAAATTCCAGTAGCGCTTTTTTTAAAGCATTAAGAAGTGGTTCGCGAATACTGCGATGAACCCGAACGTGATCCGGCGCGACACACGTCTGACCCGCTCCGAGAAATTTCCCCCAGACGATGCGCCGCGCAGCGAGTTCCACCTTGGCATCCGCGCAGACGATGGCCGGACATTTACCGCCCAGTTCCAGCGTCAATGGCGTCAGATGACGCGCCGCCGCCGCCATCACGATCCGGCCCACGCGCGTGCTGCCGGTGAAAAAGATTTTATCAAACTTCTCCTGCAATAACGCTTCTGCAACTTCCGGTCCGCCGTTCACCGCCGTGATGTATTCCGCTGGAAACGTGGTAGTGACGAGAACCGTCAGCGCTTCCGCCGTGCGCGGCGCGAGTTCGGAAGGTTTAAGGATGACGGTGTTTCCTGCCGCGATGGCGCTGACGAGCGGCGCCAGCAGAAGTTGCACGGGATAATTCCACGGCCCCACGATCAGCGCCACGCCGAACGGCTCCGGCTGCACCCAGCCGCGCGCGGGTGCGACGAGCCACGGCGTGCGCCGGGCGGACGGCGCAGTCCAGCGTGCCAGATGGCGCAAGGCAAGATTGATTTCTGCGTGCACCAATCCGAGTTCAGACGAAAGCGATTGATATGGCGATTTCCCAAGGTCAGCTTGCAAGGCAGCGAGAATGGCTGGTTCATGTTGCTGGAGCGCGGCGGAAAGTTTTTGCAATTGCTCTCGCCGAAACGCCACGGGACGCGTGACACCCGTCGCGAAATAATCGCGGGCGCGGCGGACGGTGTCGGTAGGTTGCATAAACAATTTGGTGAAACTTGTCTTGCAGCGTATAAACTAGTCAAGCGATGTTTCGCATTTTGATGTTATGTCTGTTGTTGGTTTCGTCATGCTTGCGTGCCGACACCACTTCCAACCTGCCACCCACTTTGGCGGGGATTTGCGAATTCAACGCCGCTTTCCAAGCTTGGAATGGTGAACGTTTCGCCCGCGCCAGTGAACTGTTCCAACAGGCGACCGCGCAGGAACCGAACAACGTGACGAATTTTTACTGGCTCGGCGTGGCGGAGTTTCACCACATGCTGCAATTGCGCAGCACGCCGGGAAATGCTGACGCCGCCGAGGCCGCCCAGAAGCGAGCATTGGAGGCGCTCACCTCCGCCGTTAAACTGGACGAGCATAACGCCGAGTGCCACGCGCTGCTGGCGACGATTTACGGCATCCGCATCGGCGACCGCTGGATTCGCGCCGTGGTGTTGGGACCACGCGCGATGAGCCACTCCAAAACCGCGATGAAGGAAGGCGCAACCAATCCGCGCGTGCGCTACATGCTGGCTACCGGTAAATATTATATGGCCGATGGTGAAACCGATTTGCGGAAGGCTCTGGATGATTTGCTCCTCGCAGAAACATATTTCGCGCGTGAAGCCACCAATACCGCCAGCGCGCTCGAACCGCGCTGGGGACGCAGTAGTTGTCACACGTTCATCGGCCTGACGTATGAAAAACTTGGCGATCGGGCGCGCGCCGCTGAATATTTTCGTAAATCCCTGGCGGAACATCCCGCCGACAATCTGGCCCGAACCGGTTTGAACCGCGTGACAGAAGCTAATCAAGTTGCAGAACATCCATGAATGAGAAAAAAGTCATCGTCATCGGCGCCGGCCTCGGTGGTTTGTCCGCCGCGATTTCACTCCGGCAGGCCGGCTATGCGGTCGAGATTTTTGAGAAGAACGCCCAGATCGGCGGCAAGCTAAACGTCCTCAAAGAGCATGGTTACACGTTTGACCTCGGGCCGTCCATTCTCACTTTGCCGCAAATCTTTGAGCGATTATTTGAGCGCAGTGGGAAGAAGATGAACGACTACTTTTCCATCCGGGCGTTGCGACCGCACTGGCGGAATTTTTTCGAGGACGGCGTGATGCTGGACTTGTATCCCGAGCCGGAGAAGATGGCCACCGAGGCGCGCAAAGTTGGCGAACCCCCGGAAAACATTGTGCGCTTTCTGAAATACTCCGCTGATTTATACGACCTGACGAACGAAGGCTATTTCGAGCAGGGGCTGGACAACTGGCGGGGTTTTGCGAAGCACTACGGCTTGTTTAAGTTTTTTCAGTTCGATCTGTTCCGCACGATGCATCAGGGCGTGGCGTCGCATCTGCAAACGGAATATTTCCGCAACATCTTTGACTTCTTTATCAAATACGTCGGCTCGTCGGCGTATCGTGCGCCGGCGTTCATGAACGCCATGCCCACAATCCAGTTCCGTTACGACCTGTGGTATGTGGACGGCGGGCTTTACAACATCGCGCGCGGCTTGAGTCGATTGCTGGACGAACTCGGCATCAAAGTTCATCTCAACTCGGAAGTCAGCGAAGTTCGCCGCGAAAACGGCCGCGTCACCGGACTCGTCGCCAACGGAAACTTCCACGCTGCTGACATCATCGTTTCCAACATGGAGGTCATTCCCGCCTACGAAAAGCTGCTTAGTGAGGACAAGGCTTTCATCGCGTCGCTGGAAAAGAAACTCGAACCAACTTGTTCCGGTCTCGTGATTGAGCTGGGCCTCGATCGCCAATATCCGCAGCTCGCGCATCACAATTTCTTTTTCAGCGGGCACCAGAAGGAGCATTTTGCCAAAGTTTTCGAGCGATACGAATTGCCGGACGATCCGACAATTTATCTCGTCGCCGCGTCCAAGACCGACCCGACCGTCGCGCCCGCCGGTTGCGATTGCTTGAAGATTCTCCCGCACATCCCGCACATTGACGACGCGCACCCGCTCACTCGCGAAGACTACGCCAAACGCAAGGAGCGTATTCTAGACAAGCTGGAGCGGATGGGTCTGAAAGATTTGCGGAAGCACGTCGTCTTCGAGCATTTCTGGACACCGCTCGACATTCGCGCGCAATACAACTCCAACAAAGGTTCCATCTACGGCGTCGTCAGCGATCGCTGGAAAAATCTCGCGTTCAAAGCGCCGAAGCAAAGCACGCTCTATCCGAATTTATTTTTTGTCGGCGGCTCGGTGAATCCCGGCGGCGGCATGCCAATGGTCGTGCTCTGCGGCCAGAACGTCGCCAAAAAAATTGTCGCGTGGGATAAGTCATGACGGCTCTGGTGGTTCTCATTCTTTGTTGGCTGGCGGGCTGGGCAACGCTCGCCCGAATCAAACCATGTCGGCGGACCGTGACCAAGCCGCTGCCGCCAAACACAAAACTTTCCGTCATCATCCCGGCACGAAACGAGGAGAAAAACCTCCCGCGCCTGCTGCGCTCACTGCAAAGCCAATCCACACCGCCGGAAGAAATCATCGTCGTGGACGACGGTTCCACTGATCGCACAGCCGCCGTGGCAGCGGAACTCGGCGCACGCGTCGTCACGCCGCCGCCGCTGCCCGAGGGTTGGCGCGGAAAACCTGGGCATGTCAGCACGGTGCCGATCAAGCCAAAGGCGAGTGGCTGCTGTTTTTGGATGCCGATACGTGGTTTGAACCGGACGGATTGGCCGCCGTGCGCGCAGAATTTTCCGCTGTCGGCGGTGGTGCGCTGTCTGTCGCGCCGCAGCATCACGTCGAAACTTTGCACGAACAGTTCTCCGCATTTTTCAATCTCGTGATGCTCGCCGGCACGGGCGCTTTCACCGCGCTTGGCGACCGTTTGACGCCGCGCGGTTTGCTTGGGCAATTCCTGCTGATTGAGCAGACGGCCTACGTTCGCGTGGGCGGTCACGCGGCGGTGAAGGAGCGCGTGTTGGAAAATTTCTGGCTCGCCGAAAAATTGCGCGCCGCCGGTGTGCCGCTGCATTGCCGGGGCGGACGAAATGTTTTTTCCTTCCGCATGTATCCGCTCGGCTGGCGCGAGATGATGGACGGCTGGATCAAAGGATTCGCGGCGGGCGCGGGCAAAACTTCCCTACCCTTGCTGCTGCTGGTGATTGCGTGGATGAGCGGTCTCATGATGGCGGCGGGAAATCTACTCCTCGCAAAGGATGTGCCGGTTTGTTTGTTCGTGTATGCGGCTTATGCGCTGCAAGTCGGCTGGTTGTTGCGGCGTGTCGGCACGTTTCATTGGCTCACGGCGCTGTTATTTCCCGTGCCGCTGATTTTTTATTTTTTAATTTTCACGCGCTCGGTCTGGCGCGCGGCACGCAAACAACCGGTGGCTTGGAAAGGCAGGAAAATCCATGCTGGTTGATCTTCCCATCGTCTGGACGACGCTGCTAAACGTGCTGGCCTGGCTGGTCATCCAGCTCGGTCTGGCGTGGATGATGATTCGGATTCCGGCGAACCGGTTTAATCCGCGCAGTTCATTAGCGCGGCTGCAGCCTTGGGAAAAATCCGGTCGCATTTACGAAAAAGTTTTTCGCATCAAGCGCTGGAAAGATCGCTTGCCCGATGCGGCGAGCCGGTTCAAAGGCGGCTTTGCCAAAGCCAACCTGCGCGCAAATACGCCGGATTTTCTGGAACAATTTCTGCGCGAAACGTGGCGCGGCGAGCTGACGCACTGGCTGGCGGTGCTGGCGGTGCCGCTCTTCGCCATTTGGAATCCGGGCTGGGGTGTCGCCGTCAATGCGGCTTGTGCCGTGGCGCTAAATGTTCCGTGCATTCTCGCTCAGCGCTATAATCGTGGCCGGTTTCTGCGGGTGTTGGAGCGGAAGTAACAGCGACCAGACGTCGAGCCATCTTCACACCTGCGTGTTCTTGGAAACGAATTCCACCCCGTGCGCGCGGCTGATGAGGTTCGCAGCGATGCGGCCGGATTCGTAAATCGTCGGCAGTCCGCTGCCGGGATGCGTGCCGCCGCCGACGAGGTAACAGTTGCCAAGTTCCTCGAATTTGTTGCGCGGACGGAAATACAGCATCTGCGACAACTTGTGCGCGAGGTTGAAGGTCGCGCCGAGATGGATGTTGTGGCTCTCCCAACTGTCCGGCGAGAAAACAATCTCTTCGCGGATGTGCTTGCGCAAATCTTTCATGCCGCCGCGCGTTTCCATCGCTTCGAGCAGCCGGTCGCGGAAACCACCTTTCTCTTTGGACCAGTCAATCGCGGCGGATTTATTGGGCACGGGCACCAACACATACATCGATGAATGACCCGGCGGCGCGAGGTTGGGGTCCGTCACGCTGGCATTGCGCACATAAAAGGAACACTCCTCCGACAACACTTTGCGCTGAAAAACATCCTCGATGTTTTTCCGGTAGTCTTTCGAAAAGAAAATAGTGTGATGCGGCAGGTCGTAGACCTTGTCCACGCCGAGATACAGCATGAAGGTGGAACAGGAAAATTCCTTCGCGTCCACTTTCGGCGGCGTGTATTTCTTGAGCACGCCCGGCGGAACGAGGTGTTTCATTGCGTAACCGAAATCGGCGTTCAACACCGTTTCGTCACCGAGAATTTTTTCGCCAGACTCCAGCTCCACACCACGCACATCACAGCCTTCGAGGACGAGCTGTTTCACCGGCGCATTCAGCCGGATGTCCACGCCGTATTCGCGACAGACCTTGGCCATCGCCTCAGAAATTTCGCTCAAGCCGCCCTGCGTGTGATAGACGCCATAGGCATGTTCGACAAACGGCAGAATCGCAAACAAGCCAGGGCAATCCCACGCGGACATGCCGAGATATTTCGCCTGAAACGTAAAACACAACTTGAGGCGGTCAGGCTTGAAATAACCACTGAGAACGTCCATGACCGACTTGCCGAGCGAAAGATGCGGCACAGCTTTGATCAGGTTCATGTCAAGGTAGCTGGCAAGCGAGGAATAATCTTTTTGCAAACACGGATACATTTTGCGGAAGCGTTCCTGTTCGGTTTCCAGAAAGTGCCAATAGCCCTCGGCATTGCCGGGAAATTTTTCATTGAGCTGCTTCAACATCGCCGCGTGATCAGTCGTGGGCTCAAACATCATGTCATCAAACTGCAAGCGATACATCGGCTCCAACTTCACGAACTTCAAATAGTCTTCGCTCTTGCGCCCCGATTCCTCGAAAACTTCGTCGAGGATGAACTTCATCATCAGGAACGTCGGACCGGTATCAAACTTGTAGCCGTTACGCTCGATGGCGGCATTGCGTCCGCCGACGCGATCATTTTTTTCCACCAATGTGACTTTAAAACCGCGCGCTGCCAGTAGCATTGCCGACGTCAAGCCGCCCGGCCCAGCACCAACTACGATAATATGTTTCTTGGAGTTGCTGGAAGAATTCATGCCGGTTCAAATAAATAAATGCCGCAGAGCTTTAGCACAACTTTCGCGCCGCCGCAAACGACCATTTTGCTTCGCGGTTGAAATCTGCGCGCATTGCGGGTAAGCTTTCGCGCGTGAGCCATCTCGCCAAAGCCAGAGAAGTTTTTGAAATCGAAATTGCCGCGCTCAAATCCGTTCGCGCGCAGCTCGACAAATCTTTTGACAACGCGGTCGAAACCGTCATCTCCGCGCTCAAGCAGCGCGGGAAAATCGTCATCGTCGGGATCGGCAAATCCGGCAACGTCGGCGCCAAAATCGCCGCCACGCTCACCAGCACCGGCTCCACCGCTGTCGTGCTGAACAGCGTGGATGCGCTGCACGGCGACGTGGGCATCGTCAATGATGGCGATGTCATTCTTGCTTTAAGTTACTCTGGTGAATCGGAAGAACTGCTGAATTTATTGCCCGCGCTAAAAAGATTTTCCGTCAAAATTATTTCATTAACCGGCAATGTAAAATCTTCGCTCGCGCGCCACAGCGACTTGGCCTTGAGCGTCAAAGTTCCAAAAGAAGCGTGTCCGTTCAACCTCGCGCCGACCAGCAGCACGACCGCGACGCTCGTTCTCGGCGATGCGCTGGCGATGGCTATTTTGCAGGCGCGCGGCTTCAAGCAAAGCGACTTCGCCAAATATCATCCGAGCGGCGCGATTGGCCGCGCGATGCTTTTGAAGGTCGGCGAAATCATGCGGAGCGGCGAGCGCAACGCGATTGCTTCCGAAAATCTTTCTGTGAAAGAAGCACTGCTGGTGATGACGCACGCGAAGTCCGGCAGCCTCGCGGTCGTGAACGCGCGCGGTAAACTCGCTGGCATTTTCACCGATGGCGATTTCCGTCGCCACATGGCGAATGATGAAAAACTATTATCGCAGCCGCTCAAAACAATCATGACGCGCAAACCGATTTGCGTCCGCGACACCGCGCTGGCCGTCGAAGCGTTGAAAATTTTCAACGAGCGGAACATTGACGATTTAATCGTCGTCAATGCGAAGAATGAGCCGGTTGGCTTGATTGATTCGCAGGATTTGCCGAAGCTGAAGATCGTCTAATTCAAGCTTGGTAAATCACCAGATTCGACTTCCAAGGTCCAAAGCCAATGCCAGTGCCGGTGATGGTGGGTAAGCCTGCAGCCGGCCACATCGTGCGGAAATCGGCAGCGGCAACGTAGTTCAAGTTCTCCTCGTGCGACCAAAAATCGTAGCGTGTGTTGCGCAACCATTTCCGAAACCACGCTTGAGGAAAATAATGGATGAAGGGCAGACAGGTGTGCGGTTCGATGGGAAAGGCGCGATTGGGCACCGCGATAAACCGGCGCGGCGCAACCCGGCATAGTTCTTGGAGAAATTCTTTTTGCCGCGCCGACGAGCCGACGTGTTCGAGCACGGCGTTGCTATAAACAATATCAAAGGCATTGTCGGCGAAGGGCAACGGTTTGCCCGGCGCGATCTGGATATGTTGCACGCCGGGATAGGCGGTGAGAATGGATTTGCCATCGGTCAGACTGGCACAGGTCAAATTTTGCCGGTGCGGGTAAAGCTGTTCGAGCATGTTTGAATCGGGGCCGGTGTCATCACTGGCGCCGATGTCTAGGATTCGGTCGCCGGGCTTTGGCTGCATCGCTTGCATGAAAAGCTCATGCACCCGACGGCGGGCGATGATGGAGATGCGCCGCGTCATTGAGCTTCCGGTGTGCTGGTGATAGCGAGCGTCAACTTGCACGGGCGTCTGGTTTGGAAAATTCATAGCGGGTTCGGTTTGTGCCGAGCAGAATTTGTTTCTTTTTTTACCGCGTCCACGACGCGCATCGGGTCAATCCGCACAAACCGCAGCCAAATCAATGTCTTCAGCCAATTCATCGGGTCACGGAACATCCGCACTTTTTTCCCTTCCTTGAACGAACGCGAACGGTAGTTCACCGGCAGTTCCACGGGTTGAAAACCTTTGCGCACAAGTTTGACCAGCAGCTCAAAGTCAAAATCGAAACGGTTGCATTCAAATTCCAAACCGTAAAGACAGTCGCGGCGGAACACCTTGAACATCGTGAACGGATCGCGCAGACGTTGCCAAAATAGAAGGTTGATGAGGAAGGTGAAAAACCAATGGCCGAAATTCAGAAACAAGCTCAAGCCAAACTGACCGGCGAAGCGGCGCATCTTCAAAACATTGCGCCCGCCGTGCCGGGAACCGAGGACGAAGGCGCTGCGGCCAGCGACAAGTTCCTCCAGCAGCGCGTCGTAATCTTCGAGGTCGTATTCCAAATCCGCGTCTTGAATCAAAACGTAGTCGCCAGTGGCGGCATTGAGGCCGGTGCGAACGGCGTGACCTTTGCCGCGTGGACGGTCTTCCAAAATAATTTTTACGCGTGGATGATTTTGATATTTCAGCGCGGCTGCACGCGTGCCGTCGGTGGAGTTGCTTTCCACGACGATGATTTCCATCAGCAGGCCGGACATTTCTTTGCGCAGCAACGCGGCCATCAATTCGTCGAACGTCTTCGCCTCGTTGAACGCGGGCAGAATCACGGACAGAACCGGCTGCGATTTCAGTTCCGCTTTGTGCGCAAAAACCATCATGCCGCTCACGGTGGTGTGATAATGGCGGGCGCGCGTTTTGGCCGGCAACAGGTGCGCGAGAAAAGTCAGCAGGCCGGTCATCAGCGGCGCGGGATAGCGGTCGAAATGAATTCGGACGCAATCGAAATTGATAATCTTCCCGCCGGGCTGCGCGATGACGTCACGAAATCCAGATTTGAAAAGTGCGGTCTGGAGATTTTGGCGGTCGAAATAAGTCAGGTGCTCGGCTTTCAACTCCATCCATTTTTGGCGCATGAGGCGCGCGAGCAATGAATCCATCGCGGGCATAGCGATGAACAGTGTGCCGCCAGGTTTGAGCACACGGTGAATTTCCCGCAGCAAACCGTCCGGCGAACGGACATCGCCGAGGACATTGGAAATCACGCAGAGGTCAAATTGTTCCGATGGCAGTGCCGCGAGCGGCCATTCGCCTCCGCGCACCTCGCCATTTTTCAACCGCGCTTGCGCCTGCTGACCGGCGGACGGCGAGAGTTCCACGCCGGTAACCTGCCAGCCAGCCGCCTCGGCCTCGACGAGAAAATCGCCGTCGCCGCAGCCAACTTCGAGCAACCGGCCAGTGGTGGAGCCGTGGTAGCGACGGATTTGTGAAAGATACAGTCGGGCGGCGGCCTGCCGAACACCAGCTAAAGTTTTTTTTCCGGCGTCACTAATTTTTTCCGGGAAATAATGGGCTTGGTATATGCGTGCCAGTTCGTCGTCGCTGGGTTGCGGATTGACGAAGACCAGCCCGCAGTCGTCGCACCGCACCATCCGGTGATCGCCCGCCGAAAAAAGATAATAAACCCGTGCGCCTTTGCAGACGTGGCAGGTGCGGACGGACTGATTTTCCGACGGCGGGAAATTCATGTAGGTTGGGTATTAAACCGCTCCGGATATTTCCGCCGGTGGAAAAAAGCGCTCATGACGGCGAGCACAATGACAACTCCGGCGGAAGTCCAAAAGCAAATACAAGCCAGCGTCCAGTGCCGGGGCCGATAGGTGAACTGCACGTGGTAATCGCCCGGTTGATCCAGATAGATTCCTTTGAACGCGCGGTTGACGGTCAAAACTTCTTTCGGCTGATGATTCGCCGTGGCTGTGAAATCTCGGGCTTGACCTTCCGTCAAACAGACCACGCCGGCGGAAGTGGCATGGACATCAAACTCCGTGGCATTGGGCGTCAGCCGGTAGCGAGTCGCCGCCGCAATCGTCGCGGAGTTCGTGCTTTCCAAGCGCCGCAGGTTGGGATGATCGCTAATGTCCTGCGGGCTTAAGGTGATAAACGGCTGTTTGCCGTTGGCTGCGAGTTGCTGAATGAATGATTCGGTGCTGGCAACGGACGTCACTTGATTTGCAAAAAAAGCCCGCGGCCACACATCTAGATTTTCGACGATGGCAAAATCATCGCGCGCAATCAGGCGAAAGCCGGGGCTTTCACCCAGGCTAGTTTTCGGTGCGGCCAGCAAATATTTTACGTTCAATAAATTCAACAGTGGTCTTGCCTTAACCGGATCCACCACCTCCAGTTGCCAAACATAACTGAGTTCCATCCCTGGAAATTGGCGGATGAGGTCAATGAATTCGCCGTTGCTCAACGGCGAACAGGAACGGATATCTTCCAATTCATAAACCGCCGAATAATTGCCCATGAAGCCCCACGGAATATTGACCATACGAAACGGCTCCGACGAATCCGCCTTGATTTGGTTGACCGCTTGGCTGGGCGCGTCAAGCCGCACCCGTGGGCCGGGCAGCATGAGCAAATCATCCTTCCCAAAATTATAAAGTCCGAAACGGAAGTTGGGAATGAACCCCAGAATCAAAATTCCAGCCCAGCCCAGCACGAGCATTTGCTGCTGGCGATGTTGAAGAAAAATAAATAACAGCGGTGCGCCGATGGCACCGGCAATCGCACACAAAAAATAATTCCACGGCATCGCGGATTGAGGCGCATTTCCGGATAAATACCATAAAACCAATCCGGCAAAAATGCTGGCGATGCAAATAAGTTCGACTGCCAACTTGCCCGGTTTCACCTTGCCGGTCAGAGTTTTGAAACCATAGGCGCTTTGAAGTGTCAGAAGGATAACCAGCAGATAGGAAAAATCGGTTGCCACATGACCGACTCGGTTCAAAAGCGGAACGGCGGCAATCACAGACGACGGAATCCAGCCAAAGATACAGCCAACCCACCACGCGATGGCGGCGGTGTTAATCCAATAGAACCGTTCGCCTTTGAGTTGACGCCAGCGCAACAGGCTAAAACTACAGCCCACAAAAATCAGCAGGCTGGCGCCGGGAGCGATGGCGGCATTAGGTTGTTGCAGAAGATAAAAAAGATCATCAAAAATGCCGGCCAAAATTTTGGTCGAAAGCTGAACCACCTGGATTTGGTCATGCGCAGTGTAAGCACCGGGCAGCGAAACCAGAAATGACAACCAGACTGGGGCGGTCAGACCCAGAAACAGGAACGTGCCAAGCCCCGCACGACCCAAGACTTGAACCATGCCCATGAAATCCCGACAACCTGTTAACGCATAGACCAGCGCGATTAAATTCAACCCGCCAATTAAAGTCACTCCCACTTCCACATGACCAGCATTGAAACAGGCGACGTTCGCCAATAACCAAATTAATCCCCAAGCGGCTCGCCTGCCGGAACGAAAATCAAACCAGTTGATCGCCGCCAGCAGGATCCACGGCGCATAGCTGAAAACAAAAAAAGCCGGATGATTGTTGGTGAAAAAAAACGCGCCGCAATACGCCGCCAGCACCGAATAAATCAACGATAAAATCCGGTTGCCCAACAACCGGAGCACGAGCAATCCCAAACCGCAGCAAAAGAAAAATTTTGCGACGAGAAACTTTAAGTCCCACGCCCAGGCCGATCCGTGCCCGAAAATAACCAGAAATTGCAGCGGGTCGCCCAGCATTGAAATCGCCTGACCGATGAGCGGTTCACCGCCGTGACTGTAGCGGTTCCACAACGGCAGTTCGCCGTATTCCAGCAAGCTCCGCGACTCGACAAAGCCCATCGGAACCCCCCACCACATCGTGGCAAAAGTATCACTACCATGCGTGCTCGGGAGCAACTCCGGCGTCCGCGTCGGCCACTGCGACATCCCCGGCAAAGGCGGCCACCAGTTGTAAACCACCGTGCCCGTTGACATGGGGGAAACAAAACTTTTGCCGCAAAAAATAATCGGGTAGCAGTTGATTATTACCGCCAGCAGTGAAACCAGCACAATCGCCAGCACCGGATGACCCGCCTGCCATCCCAAAATTCGCCCCGCAAATCCGCGCCTCGGAATTTGGGATGCGGCTTCCCCCGCCAGCTTGGAAGCCTTGGTTTGGTTGGATTTAATCACGTCCACATCCCGTTTTTGAAATCGTAATTTTCAACGGCAACCGTGTCAAAACAAAGCGCGGCCACCTCGTCCGCGGTAAATTGACGGATGTTTTTGGCTTTCACAAAAAAATTTCACGCCGCAAATTTCAGATAAATCACTTTCAAGTATTCCGCTTCCTTGAAACCAGCCGGATGATCCGGCGGATGCTGCAAGGTTTTCAGTTCCGTAAACTTTCTTCCCGATTTGGCTGCCGCGCGACGCACGGCGTCAAAAAATTCCGGCGCGGAAACGTGCGCGGAACAGGAACCGGCCACCAGAATGCCATCGCGCGAAAGCCGCATGATTCCATGCGAATTCACGCGTTCGTAAGCGCGGATGGCACCTTCACGTTCCGTTGCACGTTTCGCCAGCGACGGTGGATCGAGCACAATCAAATCAAATTTATCCGCCGTTTTTTCCAGCCATTCAAAACAATCCGCCTGCACGGTTTCGTGGCAACAACTGGCGACCGCTGGAAAATTTTTGTTCAGCGCGAAGTTTCTTTTGGCTGATTCCAAAGCGTGCGAGCTGATATCAAGGTCGGTCACGGAAGTTGCGCCGCCACGCGCGGCGTAAACCGAGAAGCCGCCGGAAAAACTGAACGCATTCAAAACTTTTTTGCCGTGCGCCAATTTTCCCACCTCGGCGCGATTCTCGCGCTGGTCGAGGAAGAAGCCAGTTTTTTGCCCGCGCAAAGCATCGGCTTCAAAACGAATTCCGTTCTCGGAAAAAATCACCGTGCCTTCCGGTGAGACTCCAAAAAGTATTTGTCCGTCGCGCCGCTGAAATTGTTTTTCGGCCGGCGGTTGGATGTTTCGACTCAAACGTAAAACAATTCTTTCGCACGGAATTTTTTCTTGGAGCAGCGCAAAAATTTCTTCAAGTCGCGGCAACCACGCGGCGGAATAAATTTTTAGCACCAGTGTGGAATCATATTTATCTAGCACCATCGCCGGCCAGCCGTCGCTCTCGCCGTGAATCAAGCGATAGCCGGTCGTGGTCGCATCAAAAAGTTTCTCGCGACGCGCGAGCGTTTTTTTTAGATGCGCATTCCACCAAGTAGAATCAATGGTTTGCGGCTTACCCGCGTGCAGAATGCGGACGCGAATCGGCGACTCCGCGTCAAACAAACCGACGGCGAGAAATTTATCGTTGCGATCGTAGATGACGGCGAGCTCGCCGGTTTGGCCGGCGCGGTTCTGCTCGCGGATGCTATCGGCAAACAGCCACGGATGGCCGGAGCGGACGATGGTTTCGGCGGTATTCGTGAGCCGTAAACGCAGGCGTGCCGCAGTTGATTTTGCGGCGGCTTGGCTCATTCGAGTCCGCTCGCTTTGCGGGCGCGTTTCAAAACTTTTTGCGCCAAAGTGCGCGCTTTGGTTGCACCGTCGGCAAGGACACCGTTGACGTAATCCAGATTGGCGGCGAGTTCGGCGCGCTTCTGTCGGGCTTCGGCAAAATGATTCCAATAATGTTCGAACAAACCTTTTTTCAAATCGCCGTAGCCAAGGCCGCCGGCGCGAAGACGATTTTCAAAATCTTTGGCGACTTCCGGCGACGCGACGAGCTTGAGCAGTTCAATGGCAAGATTTTTTTCGGCATCCGGCTTGGGTTCTTCCGGCGTGCGGGAATCCATCTTGATGCCCATGACTTTCTTGCGGAGCAGTTTTTCTTCGCCGAAAATCTCCAGCGTGTTGCCGTAGCTTTTGCTCATTTTTTCGCCGTCGAGACCGGGAACTTTCGCGGTCTCACCTTTGATTTGCGGTTCGGGAATCACGAAGGTTTCGCCGTAGGTTTCGTTGAATTTCACGGCGATATCGCGCGTCATTTCGACGTGTTGCTTTTGATCCTGACCGACGGGAACGACGTTGGAATCGTAAATCAAAATGTCCGCCGCCATCAGCACGGGATACGCGAACAGGTCGTGGTTAATGGGGATTCCTTTCGCGGACTTGTCTTTGAACGAGTGCGCTTTTTCCAGCATGGACATCGGCGTAAGCGTCGAGAGAATCCACGCCAGCTCGCAAACTTCCGGCACGTCAGACTGGCGGAAGAAGACGGCTTTTTTTGGATCAAGGCCGCAGGCGAGAAAGTCCAACGCGACATCCTGAGAATTTTTCCGACGCTGCTCCGCATCGAACAGCGAGGTCATGGAGTGATAATCGGCGATGAAATAAAACGCCTCGCCTTTTTCTTGGAGGGCGATGGCGGGCTGCATCATCCCGAAATAATTTCCGAGGTGCAGGGTGCCGCTGGGCTGGATGCCGGACAAAATTCGCATGGCAACAGGCTATCAGCGAATGAGGAAAACTGGAAAGCAGGAAAACAAAAAAGACCGCCCTGAAATTCAGAGCGGTCTAAAATCGGCAAAAATTTTACCACCAAAATGACGGTTGGGTGGAGGAGTTGCCAGGCGCGCGAACCGACATTTTTTTGAACTGGCGCCATTCAACATGGCTGTCCTTAAATCCAACATTGCCACCAGCGGGCACTGTTTTTGCCAGATGCGGGCTCGTGTGCGCAACGGGAAATCCACCAGGAACATTATTCCAACTGCCGGAACCATCAGATTTGGTGTTGAGGTTGGCGTCTGCATACAAAACGCGGTCGGTGGTCGGAATCAAAGTTGCCGTGGGATAGCCTTCCTGAGTATTGAGTTCGGGTAAAATAGTCGTGTTTTTATTGGTGGCATCAAGTGCGCTCGAGGTAAACGCCGCCACATAGCCAATGACGTGGTAGTCTGTCACAGGCTTAATAGGAGAGCTAAAAGAATAATACCAAAGACTACCACCTTTAGTTGTAATACCGAAATTAAGATCATCACTAAACCGCTGATTGGTGCCGGGACAATAAAACGTTTTTTTCTGAGCGCCACTATCCAGCATCAAATCGCCTACCCCCCATGGCAAGTCCCAAGCCCATTGTAGGCCAGACGTGTCCGGCAATTTATCCCGATTTTCCCCCGTGTAAATGAACGTGGCAATGCCAAGCTGTTTGATATTGTTCATGCACTGCGTCCGGATGGCTCTTTCTTTTGCGCTGGCCAACGCGGGCAGCAGCATGGCCGCGAGAATGGCGATAATGGCAATGACTACCAGCAATTCAATCAGGGTGAACGCTGAATTAAAACGATACTTTGGCTTCATAATAAGTAATGCGACAAACTCACCGCGCTTTCCGCCATTTTTCATATCGCTCGCAAACATTAGTCAAACGGCTGCGGACAAAATGGCTTTATGATAAATGGGCGGCGTGGTGGTCTTTAATTAAGAATGCTTTTTAATTTGTAGAAAACAACTGAAAAAATGTCACCAGAACTAGGGATGTCGCCGCTAAAAATACTTCTAGCGTCTAACTTTGCTTTGGTGCAGTGCGCCAGCGTGAACTTCCCAGCGGTGCAAATCCTTGCCCAGTTCGCTCGGCCAGTTTTCTTCGGTGCAGGTCATGAAAACTTGCCCGCGCGTCCGGCGGGCTTGCTCCAACAACGGCAAAAACCCGCTGCGCCGCTTCACGTCGAGCTCGCCCATCACATCGTCAATCAAGAGAATCGGCGGCGAACCGTGGATGCCGGCGAGAAATTCCGCTTGCGCCATTTTCAAAGCGATCGCCAGCGTCCGTTTCTGGCCTTCGCTGCCGAATTGCGCGGCGGATTTTTCGTTCTGCAACAATTGCAAGTCGTCGCGATGCGGCCCGACTAGCGTGGCGCGGAAAGTCCGTTCGCGCGCGCGTGACGACGCGAGTTCCACAGCGAAATCATTTTTCACGCTTGGCTGATATTCGATACGCAGTTCCTCGGCATCATTCGAGATGCGCCGATACGCGAGGCGCGCGAGCGGGGAAAATTTGGGAACGAGCTCGCGGCGGGCGCGGATGATTTCGTTGCCGAGCTTCACCATTTCGGCGGAGAAACTTTCCAGCGCGGCTTCGTCCACGGTGCGCTGTTTTAACAAGGCATTTCGCGCGCGGACGGTGTGCATGTAGCGCTGGAGCAACGGCAAATAAATGGGATTCGTTTGCGCGAGCAGTAAATCAATGAAGCGTCGCCGCGCGCGGGCGGTGCCTTTGATGAGCTGCAAATCTTCCGTGCAGAAAACCACCGTGCGCAGTGCGCCAAAATAATCCGCCAACTTTTTCACCGGCTGACCGTCCAGCGTGAGCTTCCGTTCGCGCAGTGCCCAATACATTTTGATCTCGTGGTCGCCCTGCCCCACCACGTTGCCACCTACAAAATAGCCTTTCGCGCCATGCCGGATCATCTGTGCGCTGCCGACGCCGCGAAATGAACGCAACGTGGCCATGAGATAAATCGCTTCGAGAATATTGGTCTTGCCTTGCGCATTGTCGCCGAGCAGCAGATGAAAGCCGGGCGCAAAATCCACGTCCAACCGCGCGTAATTGCGGAAGTCTCGGAGTCGCAGATAAGCCAGATGCACGCGCAAATTTTAGCCACAGATTTTCTCAGATGAAACACAGATTCGGCGGCTTCGAGCTTTTATTTTTAACGAGCTTCGGCCAAAATGAATTCATGTATTCGCCGACCGCCGATGAATTTCTGAAACTCGCGACGCAGGGAAATCTCATTCCCGTCGCGCGCCGCATTCTCGCCGACCTCGAAACGCCGCTCTCGGCCTACCGCAAAATTCGCGGTCAGGGCGAATCTTTTTTATTTGAATCCGTCGAAGGCGGCGAGCACGTCGGCCGCTACTCGTTCGTCGGCTGCAACCCGCGCGCCGTCATCCGGCAAGACGGCAGCCACGTGCAGATTTTTGAAAACGGTCGCGTGACGGAAAGTTTTGTGGTCGGCCGCGACGTGAAGGACGGACTCGAAGTGGTCGAGCGCGTGATGAAAAAATTTCGTGCCGTCGCCACGCCGGGCTTGCCGCGATTTACCGGCGGCGCAATTGGTTTTATCGGCTACGAATTCATTCATGACGTGGAACCGTCCGTGCCGCGTCCGCCGCAGGATGAATTGAAAACGCCGGTGATGTATTTTCTCATCGCCGACCAGATTTTGATTTTCGATCGTGCGCAGCAGACCATCACGATTTTGGTCAACGCGGTTCTCGATGACGCGGAAAGCCCCGCCGAGGCTTACGAAAATGCGACCAGCGAAATTGAGCGCATCATTTCTTTGCTCGAACAACCGAGCGAACATCAGCCGGTGACATTGCCAACGGAAGTTGCGCCGCTCGCCTTTGAATCAAACATGTCGCCGGAAAAATTTCAGGCGAATGTGCTGGCCGCGAAGAAATATATTCAAGCGGGCGACATCATTCAGGTCGTCGGTTCGCAACGGTTTTCCGCGTCGGTCACGGCGTCGCCGTTGGACATTTATCGCGCGGTGCGGAACATCAATCCGTCGCCGTATTTATTTCTACTGGAGCTGGACGGATTTTCACTCGTCGGCGCGTCGCCGGAATTGCACGTCCGCTGCGAGGAAAATAAAGTGGAGATTCGTCCGATTGCAGGAACGCGGGCGCGCGGCAAAAACGTGGAAGAAGATTTGGCACTGGAAAAAGAATTGCTCGCCGACCCGAAGGAACGCGCCGAGCACGTCATGCTCGTGGATCTCGCGCGCAACGACATCGGGCGCGTGTGCGATTTCGGCAGCGTGGCGGTAAAAGATTTGATGATCATTGAGCGTTACAGCCACGTGATGCACATCGTCTCGCAGGTGGAAGGAAAATTATCTGAAGCGAAATCGCCTTATGATTTGATGCGTGCGACGTTTCCGGCAGGCACGTTGAGCGGCGCGCCGAAGATTCGCGCGATGCAGATTATTTCCGAACTGGAACAAACGGCGCGTGGGCCATACGGCGGTTGCGTCGGCTATTTTTCCTTCAACGGCAATCTGGATTGCTGCATCACGATTCGCACAGCGCTCGTCAAAGACGGCAAGGCTTACGTCCAAGCGGGCGGCGGCTGGGTGAACGATTCGACGCCGGAAGCGGAATTTCAGGAAACCGTCAGCAAATCCATGGCGATGCGCAAGGCGATCGCGCTGGCAGAAAATTTCGGCAAAGCGTGAACCTGCCTGCTGGAAACAACGCCAATGAAGACGCGGCGTGCGAGCGCTGCGGCAGCTTTGATGCACAGGAAATCGCCGGGAAAATTTTGTGCGGGGATTGCATCGCGCTGGCCGGTTGTGGTTGCGCCGGACATGGCAACAGTGATGAAGAGTGACGTCGGCAACGCAGATTTTTCGCAATTTCCGTTTTCACGGCTTGCAATTTTTGTTTTCACCGGCAAATTTTTAAACAATTGGATTGAGGAATTTCAACTTAACGAAGGAGCAAAGAAGTTATGAGTAACGAAGCAAAATTGGAACTGGACGGAAAATTTTACACGCTGCCAACATTGACCGGCAGCGAAAACGAAAAAGCCGTGGACGTTTCCGCTCTGCGCGCAAACACCAACTACATCACCATTGACGATGGCTACGGCAACACCGGTTCGTGCACGAGTAAGGTGACTTTTATTGACGGCGACAAAGGTATTCTGCGTTATCGCGGAATTCCAATTGAGGAACTCGCTGAAAAATCCAATTTTATTGAGACCGCCTACCTCGTCATCTACGGCGAACTCCCGAACCGCGCACAGTTGAAAACTTTTTCCGACATTCTGGCGGAACACCAGTTTTTGCACGAGGACATGAAGTATCACTTCGAAGGCTTCCCTACGGGCGCGCATCCGATGGCGATTTTGTCCTCGATGATCAATGCGGCAAGCTGTTTTGACGAAGGTTTGATGAATTGGAAATGGGGCAAGACGAAACAGTTCGACATTTACGTGGCCAAGTTGATTTCGCAGGTGCGCACCATCGCGGCGTATTCGTATCGCAAATCACACGGGCTGCCACTGATTTATCCGAAGCAGACTTACAAATACACGGCGAACTTCCTGCACATGATGTTCTCGATGCCGTATGAAGATTTTGAAATCAAACCGGAAGTGGTCAAGGCGTTGGATTTGATTTTTCTGCTGCACGCGGATCACGAACAAAATTGTTCCACTTCGACGGTGCGCATGGTCGCTTCGTCGCAGGCAAATCTTTTTGCGAGTTGCGCGGCGGGCGTGTGCGCACTTTGGGGACCGCTGCACGGCGGCGCAAATCAGGCCGTTTTGGAAATGCTCGCGGACATTCATCGCGACGGCGACGACGGCTCAAAGTTCATTACCGCGGCGAAGGATAAAAACAGCGGTAAGAAATTAATGGGCTTTGGTCATCGCGTTTACAAAAATCACGATCCGCGCGCGACCATCATCAAAAAAGCGTGCGATGACGTGCTTTCCAAACTGCATATCACCGATCCGTTGCTGGACATCGCGAAGAAATTGGAAGAGGCGGCGTTGAAGGATTCTTACTTCGTGGAGCGCAAACTTTATCCGAACGTGGATTTTTACAGCGGCATCATCATGCGCGCGATCGGCATTCCCGTGGAAATGTTCACGGTCATTTTTGCGATTGGCCGGATGCCCGGTTGGATTGCGAATTACAAAGAAATCATGGAGGAACCGAAGAGCCGCATCTATCGTCCGCGCCAGATTTACACCGGTAAGACGATTAATTCCTACGTTCCAATGGAGTTGCGGAAGTAAATTGTAGCGGTAGTTTTTTATTGCAACCGGGCTTAAGGCGTGGAAACTCCTTCATCCACCGGAACTGTCCATGAGTAAAATTCTAGTCATTGACGACGAATCTTGGTTGCGCGAAATGATCCGGCTGGCGCTGGAGCAACAAGGTTTTGAAGTCATCGAGGCCGTGGACAGCACCGACGGCAGCGACAAGGCGCGTCAATTTTTGCCCGACCTCATTCTCTGCGACGTCAACATGGGCAAGGCCGGTTCCGGCTACAACACGCTCACAAAATTACGCGAGGACGCTGCCACCGCCGCGATTCCATTCATCCTGATGACCGGCATGGCTGATTCCGCTGGGATGCGGCATGGCATGGAACTCGGCGCAGATGATTATTTGCCCAAGCCGTTCAAGGTGGATGAACTTTACGCCGCCGTGAATGCGCGGCTGCGCAAAGTTAAAACTGTCCGCGACGACGCCGAACGGAAACTCACCACACTGCGCACGCACATCTCGATGATGATGCCGCACGAATTGCGCACACCGCTCAATGGCATCATCTCAAATGCGGAAATGCTTGCAACGGACGCAGCCACTCTCAGCACCGCCACCATTGTCGAAATGGGACAGGAAATTGCTAAATCCGGCGAGCGCCTCGAACGCCTCATCGAAAACTTTCTGTTTTACGCGCGGCTCGAAATGGTTGCCACGGACGCGGACAGCGTCATCGCGTTGCGCTCTGCCAAAATTTCGCAACCGTCTAACACCGTCCGCCCAGCCGCCATTTCGCAGGCGGAAATAGCCGGACGTCTGCCCGACCTGACGCTCGAACTTGCGGACGTTTCACTGCCGATGGCCGAGGAATATTTCAAAAAAATCATCACCGAACTCGTGCAAAACGCCTTTAAATTTTCTGAAGCCGGTTCGCCGGTTCACGTTGTTTTGAAAGCGGCGGGCGACGAGATTGAATTTTCCGTGCACGACCACGGGCGCGGACTTTCCACGGAACACATCCGGCGCATTGACGCCTACGTCCAATTCGAGCGTAAAATGCAGGATCGCGAAGGTCTCGGTTTGGGTCTCGCAATCGCAAAAAAGCTCGCGGAGTTGCACGGCGGCCGCCTCGTGCTCACCAGCCATAAAGAAACCGGAACCACCGTCACCGTAAAATTGCCGAAACCAAAAAATTAACGCAGTTCAAAACGGCAGACGGACATAGAGAAAATTCAGGAAACGTCCGGCAAATTCCGCCAGCAGAAAAACTAGCCCGATTGCCACCACCGGCGCGAAATCCACCTTGCCCGCGCGCAACGGAATTTTTTTCAGCGGCGCCAAAAAGTTTTGGGCAGTCGTGTTGATGTATTTCCACATTGGATTTTTGCCGAAGTAAACGTAGCTGTTTAGCAGGTGCAACGCGAGGATGGCGCCCGCCGGAATTTTCCAAATCAGATAGCTACCCAGCCCGATAACTAGGGATTGCTCCAACCGTTGCGCAACGGAAACCGGCGGCGGCAATACTTGCAACCAGACCAGCAGCCAACTCGCGAACCACCACGCCACCGCGGTGCCGAACAGGGGTAAAAGAATTTTTGCCCAGCGCGGCCAGCCATCCACGCGACCCAGAGGGATTTTTACCAAACCATGAATCGGTTCCGGTCCAGCGAGCAGCGACAGAAACAAAAGACCGATGTAAAAAATTCCTAGTGTAAGTCCAAAACTAAAAAACGAAAACAGGAGCATTCCCGAAAACCAGTCGCTGCGAAATGAAGATACAATCACGCCCATGTCGAGCTTGCCAATCCAAAACGGGGCAATCCAGCGATAGATTATGGCGCGGAGCAACAGCAGCGCGGCCAGAAAAACGAGTAGATGCCAGCGACGTAGTTTTTTTGGTGCAGCGGGACGCAGCGTGCCCATCAACGTCGCTGGCGTCCGTTTTGCGAGCGGGTCGAACCGGATGGAACGCCAGTTCAGCCACAGCAGCAAACCCGCGAGGTTCAGGATAAAATCAACAACGTTCATTCAAAAAAAATGCGAATCCAGAATGACGAACCATTCAGAATTCGCAATTCGTAACTCGAAATGTTTTACATCATCTTTAGCAGCGTGTCCGCCATTTCGCTCGGCGTGACAGCGATGCCGATGCCGGCGGCTTTGAACGCGGCAATTTTTGCCTCGGCCGTGCCTTTGCCGCCGCTGACAATCGCGCCGGCGTGACCCATACGACGTCCGGGCGGTGCGGTGGCACCGGCAATGAAACCCGCAACAGGCTTTTTGCAATTTGCTTTGATCCATTCAGCAGCTTCTTCCTCCGCGCTGCCACCGATTTCGCCAATCATGATGATACCGGTCGTTTCCGGGTCGGCATTGAAAAGTTTGATGACGTCGAGATGCGACGTGCCGTTCACGGGATCGCCGCCAATGCCGACGCAGGTGGATTGACCGACGCCGCGCGACGTGAGTTGCCAAACGGCTTCGTAGGTCAACGTGCCGCTGCGTGAAACGACGCCGATGTTACCCTTTTTGTGAATATAACCGGGCGCGATGCCGATGCGGCAGCCGCCGTGCGAATCTTTCCCTTCACCGGGTGTGACGAGTCCGGGGCAGTTCGGTCCGATCAGACGCGTTTTGGTATTGCCCTGCATGGCGCGTTTCACGCGCACCATGTCGCGCACGGGAATGCCCTCCGTGATGGCGACGACGAGTTCAAGTCCGGCGTCCGCGCCTTCGAGAATCGCATCGGCGGCGAAAGGCGGCGGCACGAACACCGCGCTGGCGGTCGCGCCAGATTGTTTCACGGCGTCAGCAACGGTGTCGAAAATCGGAACTTTTTTTCCACCGTGCTCGAAGAATTGTCCACCTTTACCGGGCGTAACGCCAGCGACGACCTGTGTGCCGTAATCAATCGAAAGCTGCGCGTGCTTGGCGCCGAAGCTGCCGGTGATGCCTTGAATGAGAACCTTCGTGTGGGGGGTAACTAGAATAGACATGGTAAAAATTATTAATTTAGCTTTTCGCAATTAAATGGCACAAGCCGTCACATCAGCGACGGCACAACGACAGAAAACGATTTTGGTGACCTTGAGCATAACCGAAGCGATAGGTTAAGCTTTTATGGCACTAAAACTCAACTCTTTTCAAATCGCCAACAGCAGACGCTTGATTTCTTTGAGCCGGCCTTTGGTGTCCTTTTTCGTGAGACGCGGGAATTTCCCACCGAGCGTGATGAAATTATTCTGGCGCGTAATTTTTAATTTATCGTCCTCCACCTCGATACTGGTCACACCTTTTTCGCTGGCGAGAATTTTTAATTCGCCCACAGCCAGCAACATTTCCGCCGCGGGCGGCAACGGACCAAAGCGATCGCGCAATTCTTTTTGCAACGCGTCCAGCAGCGGCTTTTCATTCGCCTGTGCGAGTTTGCGATAAATCTCAATGCGATGATGTGGCTCGGTGACGTAATTTTCCGGTAGCGAGCCGGCGTCGCCGAGAAAATCCAGCGCCACGCGCACTTCCACGCGCGGTTTGATTTTTTCGCCCTTCATTGAGGCGACACTTTGCTTGAGCAACTGGCAGTAAAGTTCAAACCCGACCGCGGTGATGTGGCCGCTTTGCTCCGCGCCCAAAAGATTTCCCGCGCCGCGAATTTCCAGATCGCGCATCGCGATTTTAAAACCGCTGCCGAGCGTCGCGTATTGCTTCATCGCGCTGATGCGTTTGCGCACATCCGTGAGCAGACGCGCGTGGCGTGGCAGCAACAGATACGCGTAAGCCTGATGTTTATAGCGGCCAACGCGGCCGCGCAATTGGTAAAGCTGGCTCAACCCAAAACGGTCCGCGCGATCGATGATGATGGTGTTTGCGTTCGGAATATCGAGGCCGCTTTCAATAATCGTCGTCGAAAGTAAAACATCCGCTTCGCCGTTCACAAACTTCGTCATCACTTCTTCCAAATCATCCGCGTGCATCTGGCCGTGGCCGACAACGATGCGCGCGTCCGGCACTAGTTCCTGCAGTTTGGTGCGCATCACTTCAATCGTCGTCACGCGATTATGCAAAAAGAAAACCTGTCCGCCGCGCGCGAGTTCGCGTTTGATGGTATCGCGGATGGTGCGTTCGTCGTAAGGCGTGGCAATAGTTTCGACCGGCAGCCGATCATGCGGCGGCGTTTGGATCGTGCTCATGTCGCGCGCACCGGTCAGCGCGAGATAAAGCGTCCGGGGAATTGGCGTGGCGCTGAGCGTCAGCACATCCACCATCGTGCGCAGGCGCTTGAATTTTTCTTTGTGCAACACGCCGAAGCGTTGTTCTTCATCCATCACGACGAGTCCTAAATCTTTGAACGCGATGTCGTCCTGCACGATGCGATGTGTGCCGACGACGATATCCACCGCGCCCGCCGCAAGATTTTCAATCACCTTGCTCGCCTCGCGCTTGGTTCGAAAACGCGAGAGCAATTCCACACGCACCGGATAATCCGCCATGCGTTCGCGAAAATTATTAAAATGTTGCTGCGCGAGAACCGTCGTCGGCACGAGGATCGCAACTTGTTTTCCGTCCATCACGCACTTGAACGCCGCGCGGATCGCCACTTCGGTTTTTCCAAAACCTACATCGCCACAGATCAAACGATCCATCGGCTTCGCGCGTTCCTGATCCGCTTTCGTCGCGGCAATGGCAGTGACTTGATCCGGCGTCTCCTCGTAGATGAATGAACTTTCAAACTCCCGCTGCCATTGCGTGTCCGGCTTGCACGGATGACCAGACTGCGTTTCGCGCACGGCCTGGATGCGCAACATTTCCGCCGCGATGTCGCGCACGGCGCGTTCCGTCTGCTCCTTGGCCTTTGCCCAACGCGTGCCGCCAAGCTGGTTCAGCGGCGGATTCGCCTTACCCGCGCCGACATATTTGCTGACGAGATGCGCCTCGCTCACGGGCACATAAAGTTTCGGCGATTCTTCGCCGTCGTTGGCCGGCGCAAATTCTACAACGAGACATTCGTTTGTATCCACGGGCTGATCATCACCCGCCGGCGCATGGCGGCTCTTGCCCACCGGCATCATTTTCAAACCGCGATAACGCCCGATGCCGTGCTGCAAATGCACGACCAAATCACCTTCCTCCAGATCCGTGAAATCGATGTCGAGCGCCGAGCGTGCGGCCTGCGCGTGGGAATTTTTTTGCCGGCGCGGGCGCTGGATTTTGTAGCGCCCAAAAATTTCCGCATCGGTGACAACGACGACTTTTGCCGCGTCGCAAATAAATCCGCGAGCGAGCGAACCGATTTGAATCACCAATTTTTCTTCGACGCCAAAACCCTGTTCCTGCCAGATTTCTTCAAAGCGCTGGCGCTCACCATCGTTGTTGCAAAAAACGTGGACGAAAAAATCCTGTCGCAACCAGCGATGCAGTTGCTGGAAAAATTCGCGGCGCTGCGCCTCGGCAATCTGCGGTTCCGGCGCGCGTTCCGCCAGCGGACGAAATGCGTCGAGGGTTTCAAATTGCAATCCAGTCTCGTCGATTTCCGCTTCTTCAGAGAATTCGACCGAAGCGTGACCGCGACGATTCAACTCAATCAAAAAGTCCGGCCACGAAATAAAAAACGCATCGCCCTTGGGAACCTGCTGTTCGTAGCCATCCGCATGGACAGCGAGCGAATCGGAATCGCACAAAAGAAAAACCGTTTCGCGCGGCAAATAATCGGGCAACGTGGCCAGCGGTTTTTGATTTTGCCTTTGTTTCAAGATGCCCAATTCGCCGGCGGGCGGCAAAGTTACACTCGTAATTTCCCCGCGCGAGACTTGCGTGAGCGGATCAAATTCGCGCAGCGATTCCAATTCATCACCAAAAAAATCCAATCGCACCGGCCACGGACTGGTCGGCGGAAAAATGTCCACGATGCCGCCGCGCAAGGCGATTTCACCTCGCTGCGAAACCTGCGCCTCCGGCTCATAACCCTGCTCCTCTAAAAATTCAATCAGGTCGAGCGGCGCGATTTTACTGCCGCGTTCAAACGTGCGCGTGCGCTCCTGAATTTCACCCGGCGGGAACGTTTTTTGCAGCAGCGCCGTGACGCTGGTGACAACGAGTTTTGAATTTTGAGTTTTTAGTTTTGAGCTTTCGGAAAGTGCAACCAATGTTTGCAGACGGTCGCTGATGACATCCGCATGCGGCAACTTACCCTCGTGCGGCAAAATTTCCCACGCGGGATAAAACAATGGCGGGGCGTCAAGCCAAGTCTCCAAATCCTGCTGGAAACTTTCCTGCTGCTTCAGATTTTCCGCGACAATGACCACAGGTCGCTGCGGAAAAATCCGTTGCATCAGCACGGCAAAAAACGGTTGCGCGCTCGAAGTGACACCGGAAAAAGTCTGCGCTCCGCCAGCTTCCAAGCGCCGGGCGAAGGTCTGCGCAGCGGGAATTTTTGCGAGGTCAGCGAACAAATTGCTCGTCGCCTTTGCTGGTGAATCCTGCGGCAAGCGCGAAAACATTCGCAGCGAATAGCGGCGGCGTCAAGCCGTGTCAATCGTGCCAGCCTTCGACACGGTAGAGCTGAAGATTTTCCATGAAGTTCAAATTTCCCACCGGCGTTTCGTAAACCATTTTGAACTCGCGGCTGTGGTTGCTTAAAAATTGGTTGAGTTGCATGACCCACGTCACGGTGTAAGGCCGGTCGGCCCAGCCGGAATGCGGCAACGGTGGCAGCGGCACGCCGGGCGCGGGCACAGCCATCATGCCAACCAGCCAGACGCGGTGACCGGCGCGCAACGTGGCTTCGGCTTGCGTCATCAACGGCTGCATCACACCTGATTTTTTCATCTGCTCGCAAATCAAGTCGTAGCGCGCCAACGAATGATCGGAAATCGGCGGTGCTGTTTCCCAAGGCGTTGCACTTTTGAAATAGCGTTGGAACGGAATGCCGCAATACCACGGACTCACGACCACCAAATCTTCCGGTGTCGCTGCCGCCGCGAGGCGGGGACAAAGCAAAGCAACATTCGTCAGCCGCCAGTTGACGGCTTTTTGATCGGCAAAAACCACCACGCCAGCGAACCCCACCACCACGATGGAAAAACCCAGCACGACCGCCCGCACATGACCGCGCACCGGCAGACCGATTTCAAAACAAACGGCGGCGAGCGCGAGCAGCGGAATGAAATACCACGGCTCCGTGGGCAGCGCGGCATACCAAAGAAATGCGGCGAACCCAACGGCCGCCACCAGCAAGGTTACGCTGCCAAACAACGCCAAGTCGCCGTTATTATTGGCGGAATTTTTTTCCTCGGTAAAATAATTTTGTTCCAACCGAACCACGCCGAGCGCCAGCACCACAAAAATCCACCAGTGACACTGCGGCGCGGCGGCGAACCACAAAAAACCCGTGGCCGCCGCGAGCGCTGCCAACGGCATCGTCCAGCGCACTGGCACAAGAAATTTTTTTGAAGAAGTTTCAGCCGCAGTTTTGTAACGCAAAAAAAATACAGTCACACCAACCACCAACATCGTCAGCAGATATATCGGCCAGAGCCAGCGGCACTGCTCCATCGGAAAGCCAAACGCCGTGGCAAACGTAGCCTGCAACCGGCCCGGCTCCACGCCAGTGCGCAGCGAACCCGCGCCCGCATTCAGCGAAATAAAATTCGCCAAATACGGCAACAGGGAAATTGCCGCCGTCACGCCGACGCACAAAATTTGCAGCGCCGCGCGCAGATTTTTTTGCCGTGCACAGACCGCCCATGCGCCGAGGCAGATGGCCGCGATAAAAATCGCGTTTTGAAAAAGGGTTTGAACGCTCAAGACCGCCAGCACCGCCCAGACCGCCGCGCGCCACCAGGAATTTTTTCCCAGAAACCACACGGCGGCCAGCGCGGTGAGCAAAATCAGCAAACTGCCCAAACCGTGCGCCCGCAACGAGTCGCCGAAAACAATGACCGTGCCATTGAGTGCGAGCAGCGCCAGACCGGGCAGCGGCGGCGAACGACGAATTTTCCACGCGGCCAGCCACAGCGCTGCCGGCAGACCGAGACCAATCAATAGGCCAAGCAGACGCAGACCAAAATCAGTTTTACTGACGCCGAGGATTTCCCAAAACCGCACCAGCAGCGGCATTAGCACCGGAAACGAATCATGCGACATCGCGCGCAACGAACTGGAACCGGCGAGGTTGACGAGATGCGCCTCGTCGCGCCAGAGGCCGCCAGCATGAAACAGAAAATAAACGTGCAACCCGACGGCCACGGCGGTGACCACCAGCGCCAAACCCCACGCGGTCAGCCAAAAATCCGGACGGCGCGGCAAATTCATGCGCGGCAAGAAACGAAATCGGCGCGCTGGTTTCAATCCAATTTGCCGGTTTAAGTTGACTGGCTGGTGCCCGTCCGTGAAAATTTTTAGATGACGATTGGCGATTTCATTTTGATGCTACCCTTCGCGCTCTTGCTCGGCGCGATGGCGCTCGCGCCCATTTTTGCGCCGCACTGGTGGTTGCGACACTACGCCAAGGCCGCACTCGGCCTCGGCGCAGTCACGGCGGGCTGGTATTTTTTTGCGTTGCACGATACGCACAGCCTCGGCGAAGCGGCGCATGAATATATCAGTTTCATCGCGCTCGTCGGCTCGCTATATGTCGTCGCGGGCGGCATCCACATCGGCGTCCAAGGTGAATCCACACCGCTCAAGAATGTAATTTTTCTACTCGTCGGCGCGCTGCTGGCAAACATTCTCGGCACGACCGGCGCGGCGATGCTGCTCATTCGTCCGTGGATTCGGATGAATAAATACCGCATCACGGCGCATCACATCGTGTTTTTCATTTTCATCGTGGCGAACGTCGGCGGCTGCCTCACGCCCATCGGCGATCCGCCGTTGTTCCTCGGTTTTCTGCAAGGCATTCCGTTCTGGTGGGTCGCGCAAAATTGCTGGCCGCTGTGGCTGCTCGGCGTCGGATTGCTGCTTGGAATTTTCTATTTCATCGACCGAAAAAATTTCCTGCGCGCGCCACGCGACGTGCGTGAAAAAGAAACCGCGCACGAAACTTGGAGCGTCGAAGGCCTGCCAAATCTATTTTTCCTCACCGTCATTCTCGTGGCGGTATTCGTGGAAAAACCTTTGTTCCTGCGCGAAATCCTGATGCTGGCGGCAGCCGCCGGATCATATTTCACCACGAAGAAATCCGTCCACGCGGCGAACGATTTTAATTTTCATCCGATTCAGGAAGTAGCCGTTTTGTTCGCCGGAATTTTTACGACCATGATGCCCGCGCTCGCGTGGCTGGATCACGGCAGTTCGGCGCTGCTCGGCCAAAATCCATCGCCGGGAATTTTTTATTGGGGCACGGGAATTCTTTCGAGCGCGCTAGATAACGCGCCGACTTACTTGGGGTTTCTCCGCGCACTCCACGGAGCCGCCGGTGCGGAAAACATTCACGATTTGCTCGCCACGCACGCGCACCACGTTCTCGCCATCAGCATCGGCGCGGTTTTTTTTGGCGCAGCCACCTACATCGGCAACGGCCCGAACTTCATGGTCAAAGCCATTGCCGAACAAAACCAAGTGCGGATGCCGTCGTTCGTGGAATTCATTTTGAAATTTTCCCTGCCTTTTCTGTTGCCAGTTCTAATTATCGTCTGGCTAATTTTTTTCCAGAGTTGAATTGCCGCTGCAATTTTGAAATAATTTTAGGGATTGGTCATCTGCCCAAAGCACACAGGGGCGAGGGAATTCATCGTGCGAATACTTTACAACATCCTGTTCCTGATTTTTTTCGTGCTGGCCTCGCCGTATTATTTCTGGCGAATGCGGCGGCGCGGCGGCTGGCGCACCGGTTTCGGCCAGCGCTTTGCGAATTACGATCATTCGCTCAAACAGGCGCTCACCAACCGACACGTCATCTGGATTCACGCGGTCAGTGTGGGCGAAGTGAATCTCTGCACGCAAATCATCGCCGCGCTCGAACCGCGCATTCCCAACGTAAAAATTGTCGTCTCGTGCACCACCACCACCGGCATGGCCGAACTGCGCCGCAAACTGCCGACGCGCGTCAGCAAAATTTATTATCCAGTGGACCGCGCCAAATTTGTCCGGCGCGCACTGGCGACCATCAATCCCGAAGCCATCATTCTCGTCGAAGCGGAAATCTGGCCGAACTTTCTCTGGCGCGCGGCGGATTTGGGTATTCCCGTTTTTCTGGCAAACGCGCGACTCTCCGACCGCTCCTATCCGCGTTACAAAAAATTCAAATTTCTATTCCGGCCGCTGTTCCGTTCTTTCGCTGGCGTCGGCTGCCAGAGCGAAGAAGATGCGCTGCGCCTGCGCGCCGTCGGATGTCGCACACGCGTGGTGCGTGTCGTCGGCAACCTCAAGTTTGACGCGGCCAAACTTACCGAACGCAGCACGCTCGATGTGCGCGGATTGCTCCGCCAAATCGGCGTGCCGGAAGACGCACTAGTTCTCGTGGCCGGCAGCACGCACGACGGCGAGGAAGTTATGCTGACGGATATTGTCAGCCGGTTGCGGACGAAATTTCCGAAATTATTTTTGGTGCTTGTGCCGCGCCATTTTGAACGCACCAAGGACATCAGCCAAAAATTGAAGGCGCGTGGCGTGAAATTTTTCCTGCGCAGTGAAATTTATGGCAACACGCAGCTGCCAGCGAATGGGCTGGACACCTTGCTGGTGAACACGACGGGCGAACTGAAATTTTTCTACACGCCGGCGACCGTCGTATTCGTTGGCAAGAGTATTACGGCATTTGGCGGGCAAAATCCAATTGAACCGGGCGCGCAAGGCAAAGCCATTGTTTTCGGCCCGAATATGCAGAATTTTGCGGACATCCCGCGCGCGTTTCTCCGCAAAAATGCCGCCGTGCAAGTCAGCAGCCCCGATGAACTGGAGCGCGTTCTTGGCGAATTACTCGCGGATGCGGAACGCCGCGCGGCGCTGGGCAAAGCAGCACTGGAAGTCGTCGCCGAAAATTTGGGCGCAGTTGAGCGCACGGTGGAAATGATTTTGCCGCATCTCGAAGGCCGGGGAATTTTGGTGACGAAAAAAAATGAGCGGATCGCGTTTCGCCGCTTGACGAACTCGCCGGCAATTTTCATATTCGCACCGCTTCCGGATTTTTTGCCGCGCCGGAACGAGTATGCCGAAAACCAAGCCACGCAAAAATCCCAAGTCGCCCCCTGCGAAAACTCCGGCGGTTGCCGTGACGCCGGAAGAACGCGCGGCGGTATTGGCCGCAAAAATCGAGGAGCTGATTCATCTCGCCAAGGAACAAGGCAATCTCACTTTCGACGATATCAATGAGGCATTACCGGAATCGCTCTCCACGCCGGAAACGCTGGATGAAATCTTTGCGAAGTTGCGCGAGTTGGAAATTGAAATCGTAGATCAAGCGGAGGTAGATACGGCAAAAGAACCGGAGGAAGAAGAAATCGAGCCACGCCATCTCGACGGACTCGACGATCCGGTGCGGATGTATCTCAAGCAAATGGGCGCAGTGCCGCTGCTGACGCGCGAACAGGAAGTGGAAATTTCCAAGCGCACGGAAGTAGCGGAAACGGAATTGCGCGAGGTTGTTTATAGTTTTGGTTTCGCAGCGAAGGAGCATTTAGCGTTGGCGGAAAAAATTCTAGCCAATCCGCCGCGCGAACGGTTTGACCGCGTGGTGCTGGAAAAACAGGCGACTAATCGCGAAGCCCACTTGAAGGCGTTGCATAAATTAGTGACGCGCGTGCGGGAATTAGACGTGGAAGTGGATCAGCATTTTAATCAATGGCGCGATGCGCATCAGAACGCGAAACGCAATCGCGAGCATGATGAATTTCTCAAACTGGACAAAAAATTGCAGGCGTCATTCCCGAAGTTTTGCTTCAAACAAAAGGTGAACGAGGAGATTGCGCTCGTAGCGGAAAATATCCACGACAAATTACAATACACGCTGCGGGCGTTATCAGACGCACGGAATCAGCGTGAATCTTCCGCACAAAAACATCTCGTCGAGGCGGAACAACAGAAACTGCGCGCGTTGGAGGAATTTGTGCGGATGCCCCACGAGGATTTTCTGGCGGCCTTCGACCGGCTGCGTGACGCGGTGGCGCGGGCGTTGCAGGCAAAAACTGAAATGGTGGAGGCAAATCTGCGCCTCGTGATTTCCATCGCAAAGAAATACACAAACCGCGGGCTATCATTCTTGGATTTGATCCAGGAGGGCAATATCGGCTTGATGAAGGCGGTGGAAAAATTTGAATATCGGCGCGGTTACAAATTTTCGACTTACGCGACGTGGTGGATTCGGCAGGCGATTACGCGCAGCATCGCGGATCAGGCGCGGACGATTCGCATTCCGGTCCACATGTTTGACATCATCAACAAGCTGCTGCGCGCACAGAAAAAATTATTGCAGGAACTAGGTCGCGAGGCGACGCCGGAAGAAATCGCGGACGAAATGCAGATGCCTGCTTTCCGCGTCCAAGCGGTTTTGCGAATGGCGCAACAGCCGGTGTCGCTGCAATCGCCGGTGGGCGATGGCGATGACGCGAGCTTTGGTGATTTCATCGAAGACAAGGCGGCGGACAATCCGCTGGACATGACGAGTTTCAGTTTGTTGAAGGATCGCATGGGCGATGTGCTTTGTAGTTTGACGGAGCGCGAGCGGCAGGTTTTGGAATTGCGCTTCGGTATCGGCGACGGCAACGCGCGGACGCTCGAGGAAGTCGGCCAGCAATTCCGCGTCACGCGCGAACGCATCCGGCAAATCGAGGCAAAGGCATTGCGGAAAATGCGCCACCCGACGCGGCTGAAACAGTTGAATGGTTTTCTGGAAATTGAGGGCTTGAAGCTGGGCGGTGATTGAACTTCGCAGTAGATTTTCCCTTTTCTAATTGAAACTCCGGCGTTCTGGTGTATTAGTTTAGGGACTAAAAAACGCATTTATGACACACTCTTTGGGGAGAAAAAAATTCGACGTGAAAACCATCCGCATTCTGTTGGCCGCTGTTTGTTCGCTAACCTTTTTGTCCTTTCCGCTCGTGGCCGCCACAATTGTGCGACCGACCTTGACCATTAGCAGTCCGGTGAATGGGCAGTTGTGGAGCAATAACACATTCACCGTCACCGGCACGGCGGCAGGTAGCGCGGGCATTTCCAACGTGCTGTTCTCACTGAACAAAAGTGATTGGACCAATAATGCGACTCTTGAAGAGAACGGAACCAACTGGTCGCAGGAAATAACTTTGATTCCCGGCACGAATATTTTTTCCGCCTATGCCGTGGATACCAACAATGTCCGTTCGCTGACGAACACGGTGAAGTTGGTTTATTACCTGACGGGCGTGTTGACCGTTCGCACCAACGGCGTCGGCAAGATTTCGCCGAGTTACAACGGTCAACAGTTAATGCTGGGCGCAACGTATTCAATGATGGCATCAGCCACCGTTAGCCGCCAAGCCACTGGCTACGGTTTTCGGAATTGGACGGACGGCAGCGGCAGTATCGTCGGCACCAGCGAGACGTTGAAATTTAAGATGTCAACCAACCTGACGCTTACGGCCAACTTCAGCAATCTCCGGCCACCAATGATTGATGTCATCAGCACCACCACCAATAGCGACGGCGTTGGGAGTCATTTTGTCGTTCACGGCACAGCTACCGATGATCAAGGATTGACGAATGTGATTTACGGCTTGAATGGCGCGCCCGTGACAAGCAATGCCACGAGCACGAATGGATGGAAGAATTGGAATGCTCCCGTGGTATTGGCACCAGGCGCGAATACTTTTAGCGCTTACGCGATTGATATCAGTTCAAATTATTCTCAGGTGC
>Ga0164297_10000064_pt1 | contig 127379 bp, 118 predicted proteins | sample GEODES058metaG_FD_113539 | JGI IMG/M metagenome (GOLD analysis project Ga0164297, IMG submission 113539) | Dystrophic lake water microbial communities from Trout Bog Lake, Wisconsin, USA - GEODES058 metaG | ecosystem: Environmental > Aquatic > Freshwater > Lake | place: USA: Trout Bog Lake...
GATTGCCCTCATTGTAAGTTTTGATGATCAAAACGAATCTGAGTCAAAATTATTAGAAAAGGGACTCATCGATGGCTTGAATTCACTCGGAATGGCCAAACATTTCTTGATAAAAAACATCAATGATGATCAAACTAGAAACGGTTTAGCAGCAAACAAAACAAGTCTAGAGTCGAATAACTCCCTATTTACAATGGTTGGACCCCTTAGCCGGGCATCTTCCTCAGATTATCCTGAGATTGCAGAAGAATTAAAGATCCCTTTATTAATTCCTAGGAGTACCCCAAAGGAATTTCAGGACCCAGAGTGGTCTTTCTCAATGCAACCAAATATGTTTACCAAGTCGGGCTTGGTAAATAGCGTTCTTTTAAAAGATATTCAGCCTAAGAGAATTGGTGTTGTTATTAATGCAGCAGATCGAGGCAGTCCCTACTTTACAGGGATCACTCAAACTCTACTAGATAGTAATATCCAAGTAGAAAGTACCGAATTAGTCAAATTAGCCACTTTGGATGATGCTAAATCTACTAGCTCTTTAGTCCAGTTTGATTTGTTATACCTGGATTTGAGTACTGATTTCGCAGCCGCAGTTGTCAAAAACTTGAAAGATCAAAACTACTCAGGAAATATCGTCCTTTTTGATGATCGTCTCAAACCGAATTTTTATCAAGAGTTTGCAACTTTCCCCAAAGAAAGGGAACGCCCAGGCTTTTATACCAATAACTTATTGATTGTTAGTGCTTTTTCTGGGGATGTAAGTAATGACCAAGGGCGCTTATTAGCTCAAAGCTATATTGATAAAAATGGTAAAAATCCTGAATCATCGTATGTCTCTGGATATGACACTGGAGTTTTATTAGCTAATTACTATAAAAATAAATATCAACTTGAGAAAAAGCATCTGACGACAGCAGAAGCTCGAGGGGATTTTAAAGTATGGTTGTCTAAATTAGAGTCAACCAACATCACCATGAGTAACTTTAGTGGCGATGTGAAGTTTGGAGTTACACACGAAAGAAATGTTCCTCCCCGTATTTTGAAATACAAAGACAATAATCGTTTAGAGCCCTATTCATCTCAGCTATCCAACATTCCGCCAATTCGAGTGGCTGACGATGATAGAACAATAGTGATAGATTACCAAGACCCAACTTACGCGATTGTTAACCATCTAAAGTACACAATTGTTCCAGTAGCCTTTACGGGCATTCACTTGCGTTCGATCTCCGATATTTCGATCAATAAGGGTATTTACAAAGGAGACTTTGATATTTGGTTTAGATCGAAGACTGTGATTGATCCGCAAGATATTATGTTTGACCCCGCCCCTGATGAGATTCCTAAGGCTGAGATTGTCGAAACTGAAAAATCTGGTGATATGCAATACACAAGGATTCGCTTTAAGGGCACTTTTCCATTTTATATTCAACCAATTGATATTGGATTGGGTACGATTAATGTTCAAATTCGTTGGTTCAATAAAAAACTAAATTCCTCGAACTTATTTTTTGTTATTGACTATGACGCATTGAACACTGGGAATAAAATTGATCCGATTTATAAGAAAATTAATCGTGAAGGAACGATTGATCCTTCTGCGGGGTATTCAGCGATTAACTCGATGCTTTCTGCTGCCGAGTCTCAATTCCCTTCTTATGGCAATCTTCGCACCATTGGCAATACGGATAGTTATTCCACCAGTTTATTAAAACTGACGATGAGCTCAAGTGGTGGTTTATTTTCTAAAGCTTCCATCGTAAATTTTTTACCTAACTTTACTTTAGGTTTAATTTGCCTTTTAATTGTGGCAGGTATTGTTGGCGTAAAATTCAGTAAAAAAATCATTCCTACTGTGAACGTCCCTCCGATCGTAGGATCTATTTTAGGCTTGGCCTTACTGTATTTTTGGGAGATGTTCTTCTTTACTAATAGTTATACTCAACTTCTCCCCAGAGGTTGGATGTTGTTGATTCGAAATTTATTAGATTTAGTCAACTACCTATTACTTGCTTCCATCCTATCTGATTTGGTTGGTGCGTTGTTCAGGTCGAGAAAAAACTACAGTGGTGTCGGTGGTACCATCATTAAAGCGATTCGCTTTATGATTTATGTGGTTGCCATTGCACTGTTTTATACCAATGTCCTAGAAAGAGATATCCTTCCAATTTTGGCAACCTCTTCTGTTATTTTGACGGTAGTGGGTTTGGCCGTTCGTGATGTGATTTTTGACTTTGTAGCTGGTATTGCTATTAGTTTTGATAAAACCTTCAAAGTCGGTCAATGGGTGAACTTTCAATCAAAAGAGCGCCGAATTGATGGAGTAATTGAACATCTGACTTGGCGTAATGTGATGATTCGTTCAAAAGACGAAACCAAGCACGTGATTCCTAACTCCCAAATTTACGCGATCATCATTTCAAATAATTCGATTACAGACGGAAATCGCCGGGTTGATGCTACTTTTTTCACCAATACGCATGTTGATATTCATACTGTGTATCAGGTAGTGATGGCAATGACTTTAGAAACCCTTAAAAAAATCCCAGGCGTGCCATTAGATAAGCCGGTTCGTATTATTTTTGAGAAGATTCATGCAGACGGCTTGCAATTAAAGTTACAGTTTTTCTTGCGCGATCGTGAGTCTGGCGAACAAGCGAGGTCTATCTTATTACATGACCTTCACTCAGAACTGGCAAAAATTAACGCTTTACCGGCAAAAATGGTTCAGAGTCAGGACTTTAGCTTTTTAGAAGACCAGGTGATAAAAAAAATGTCTGCTGGCGCAGAAGATTATTAAATAGGTCTATAAAGATCCTCTAAATGGGATGTTTACTCAAAATTTGTTCGTGCTTTAAAAAATGCATGTAACTAAAGTGTCATAAAAATTCATTATCATGAACAATGTATCCTTCTAACTTTCTTCTTTAAGTGATTTCTAAAATGGCAATTGATTTAAAGTATGACACACTCGCTAACGGTGTTACTGTAGTTAATGTAACTGGCACAATGGATGCGTTGGGTGCCCAAGCAATTGATTTGCGTTTTAATGCAATTTCGGGTAGCCAAACTAAAATAGTTGTTAATCTAGAAAACGTTGATTATTTATCTTCAATGGGTATTCGTACCATCATCATGGGCGCAAAAGTAGTCCAAAGAAATAATGGCAAGATGGTTATTCTTAAACCATCCTCAGATGTTGAAAAAGTGTTGACAGAAAGTGGTGTTGATACGCTTATCCCTATTCTGCAAGAGATGGATGCAGCTGAAGCACTCTTGTTAGGATAACAAGATCCTTTTCGGGTTTACTTTTATATGATTAGTCAAATAACTGTCCAAGGTAAACTTGAAAAGTTACTGAATATCAATCAATGGTTGGATAACCTGGCTGATCAAGGTGATTTATCCAAGTCGTCTCTCTTTGCCATGAAGCTGTGCTGTGAAGAAACGTTTATGAATATTGTGATGCATTCATATCAACCTGAGAATTTAGTAGTTCAAGAAGAGGATAAAGTTGTAAACCTAGCTGTAAAAAAATCCACAGAGGATATTATCTTATCAATAGAGGACAACGGATTTCCATTCAATCCTCTTGAAAAAGAAGAAAAAATAATTCCAACGGATTTAAAGGATGTACAAATTGGTGGACTAGGAATATCTTTGATGAAAAAGTTTTCCAAATCGATCCACTATGAGCCAAAAAACACCGGAAATCGTCTGATTTTCCAATTTCAACAATAGCAGTTGATTTTCCAACTGTCTATATTGAATTTATCAATGGGTGAAAATTTTTGTGATATTTTCATCTAATCATGAATATTAAATCAGCTTCTAAACCTCTACCTAACCATCTTCGAGAAATTGATTTGTGGGCTTCTGCCATTGATGTTGAGGCGCCGGTTTTTCAAATTGAGGCTGAATTTCGAGAGCAACCAAGATTGCCAGGTTTTATCCTTCTGCATGAAAATAAAATCGTAGGTATCGTTTCTCGTTCACGTTTTGCCTTTGCATTAAGTCGTCAGTTTGCACGCGAAATATTTATGAAGGGGCCGATTAAAGTCTTATTTGATTTTGATGTGATTGATAAAGATCCGATGATTTTGGATGAAAATTTGAGTGTTTCATCAGCAGTGCAAGAGGTACTTTCTCGTTCTTCACTCTTAGCCTATGAGCCGGTCATTGTGATGCATCAAAATACGCCAAAACTTTTAGAAGTTGATTTGTTAATGCGCTTGCAATCCGATTTACTTCAGGAGGCACTTCATCTTCATCAACGCTTGATCGATGATGAAAGAAATACTGCTGCTGAACTTCGGCAAACTATGCTTAATTTAGAACAAGCACGCGATCGATTACAACGGTCTGAAGAAAATTTAGAAGCCCAGGTTATTCAACGGACGCTGGAATTAAAAAAAGTAAATGAAGATTTAATTGCGCAGCAAAAGCAAATTAATGAGGATCTAGAAGTTGCTAGAACCTTACAGCAATCCATTCTGCCGAGCGTTTTTCAACAACATAATGATTACAAAGCACACGCATTTATGCGCGCTGCAAGAATGATTGGTGGGGACTTTTATGACGCCTATCAAATCAATGATCATCTGTTTGGTTTTGTGGTTGCTGATGTAAGTGGTAAAGGAGTACCAGCAGCTTTATTTATGATTTTGGTCAAAACCATACTAGAAGAGCAGGCCATTAATCATGCATCACCTGCCGCTTGTTTACAAAGATTAAATGCCCAGTTACTCCTTCACAATCCCTTGTCACTCTTTGTGACCCTGATTTATGGGGTATTAGATATTAGAACTGGAATTTTCACCTTTTGTAATGCTGGACATAGCATGCCGTATATTATTCGGAATAATCAAAAGATTGAAACAATATCGAATAAGTCTAATCCATTGGTAGGATTGCTAGACCATCCTAAATACACCAATATCTCAATTCAGCTCGGTAAAAATGATCGGATTTTGTTGATGACTGATGGCGTTACGGAGTGTTTTAATAGTCAGGCAGAGCAATACGGTGAGTTACGTTTACTTCATTTACTTGAAAAGACCCATGATATTCATCATATTGATGAGTTAATCAAAGCGCTAATTGATGATCTTGATCAGTTCTCGAATGGGACTCCTGCCTCAGACGATATTACAGCACTGGTCCTTCAATATAACAAAGAAGCAGTAGTAAATACGAATTTAATTGATAATTTGGGCGTTCTTAAAGAACTGACTTTGCACTAGGCTAGTCACTCAAAATCCTTTAAATTTTTTCTAATTTTTCCTTTTAAGATGACCCCTGATACTTTAGAAAAATTAGTCAGTATGAAAATGCCTTTTGGGAAGCATGCTGGGCAATTACTATGTGATTTGCCGGCTAACTATTTATCTTGGTTTGCAAGAGTTGGATTTCCAAAAGGTGAAATAGGAGAGTTGTTAGAGGTGATGCACACCTTAGACCATAATAACCTTAAGCACTTACTGACACCATTGAAAACTAAGGATAAAGGCGAGTAGTTGAGAGTCAATTAATACTGGGCTAAGCTTTTTTTCATTTCTTCAACAATCTTTTCTTTAAGCGATTTAGGTTCAAGTACCTCTACATGGGAACCATGCTTGAGAATATCCATAATGAGTTCAGGGTCCTGATTAAAATCAAACTCAATGATTAGATATCCATCATCATCTACTGAAGAGACTTGATCTGGATGCCACAGTTCTTTTTTAATATACCTTGCACGCTCCGGATCAAATCGCAATTTTGCTCGCTGGGTAGATTTGCCGCTAAATATTCCATAGCTTTGGGTAAAGTGTGCATTTAGTTCTGAACTAGCAACCTCTAATGCGCTGACATCGCTAATCTTTGCACTAATAATCCCATCCAAAGAAAAACTACGTAGATCCTTTCTTAAATGACAGTGAGCATCTAAATACCAGTTTTCACGGTAGTAAATCATTTGTTGCGGACTAATGATACGGCTAGTAGTCTCATCTCTTGATTTGACATAGTACTCAATTTCAAGCTGCTTCCTATTAAGAAGTGCTAATCCAACCTCTTCAAAGTTAGTAATGGAGGTTTTACGAGAAGACATTCCAATAACTTTTATTCGCTGACGAAGTTGATTGGTTGAAGTTTGTGCACTTCCTAGTAATTTATCAACAAATGAGGCTAGTGGTGCAATTCTGGGACTAATGATCCCCGATTGATCTAGCTCTGTTAATAAATGTTGCATTAAGACTAAGGCGGTTAACTCTGATTGTGAAAACCAAAGTCCAGGTAAATGTTTTCTAGGACCTGCTGACGGAGTGCCAATCGTATAGGCTTCTTCACTGTGATCATATACGATCGGTACATTATATTGGTCACGCAGTTTTTCAATATCTCTCTTAAAGGTTGCTACTGAGACCTCTAACTTATCCAAAAAATCTTGCTTTGTTATATATTTTCGAGACATCAGCATGATTTCAATTTCTCTTAAACGTTCAGTTTGGGCCATTTATGTCCTTATTTTTTTTCTAAAATAGATGGTTTTGAATTGAAAATCTTTACAAAAAAGATGGCAGGGAGGCAGAAGGTTTAATACTGTAAATTTTTGTAAATATTGTTTTAAAACTTATACTTATGTTCAAAATTTGCGTCAATTTGGCAGGGGTCAAGTTAAGATAATTTGTCAATTTACAAGATAATTTTAAACAATATTTTAAATTTACAACGAAGTAAACCCATAGGGGGTAATTTAAACTTCAATCAATGAAGTAAAAAAATGAAGGACTGAGAAAGCTTCAATGGAGAGACCGTTATCAAAGAAAAACTGGTCTTATCAAAAACACTGTCAAGAATTTAGATATGGGGTTTAATTCTTAAAAAGTAAATTCGATATAAAAAATCAATTTCGTTTAATCAGAAAACTGTAATTCAGCTAATGTCGAGTAGATGCCGCCTTGCTGAATGAGTTCATCATGCGTACCAATTTCGACAATCCTGCCTTGGTCAAATACAACAATTCTGTTTGCTTTTTTAACGGTTGCTAAACGGTGGGCAATCACTAGGGTTGTTCTATTTTGGGTGGCTTTTTCAATTGCTATTTGAATTAATCGCTCAGACTCGGAGTCAAGCGCACTAGTAGCTTCATCTAATAAAAGTAAGGCTGGATTTTTGAGTAAGGTTCGAGCAATCCCAATCCGTTGTCGCTGACCGCCTGATAAACGAATCCCGCGGTCGCCTAAAAAGGTTTGATAACCTTGGGGTAAGTTCAGGATAAATTCATCAGCAACAGCAATTTTTGCTGCTTCAAAGACTTCAGTATCCGTTGCTTCAAGTTTGCCATAGCGAATATTTTCTAGCGCATTATCTGAAAAGATCACAATATCTTGCGGAACAATTCCTATTATTTGTCGTAATTGATTTAAACTCAATTCATGTATGTTGACTCCGTTAATTTTGATCACACCATTTTGTGGATCATAAAAACGTTGTAATAATTGAAAGAGAGTCGATTTACCGGCACCTGACCTGCCAACAATCGCAATTAATTCTCCAGGCTCAATCGATAAAGAAATATCTTTTAAAACACTTTGAGGATTTGACGGGTAGTGAAAACGAATCTGATCGAACTGCAGAGAAACCCCATTTTTAGGAATTTGATCGAGAGATAACGGCTTATCGGGATTTTTAATATGAGAATTTAGTTTTAATAACTCTAATAATCGCTCGCTTGCACCAATGGCTCTTTGGGTATCACCCAGGACCTCTGCTAATCCCGCAATCGCACCCGCAACAATGACAGAATACAAAATAAATTGGGTTAGTTCTCCACTACTTAATTGCTTATCTAAAACAGCATAGGCACCCAACCATAAGACCGCAATAATGCTACAAAATCCAAACACAATCGCAATAAAAGTGAGTAGGGCGCGCGCTCTAAAACGCGTTTTAGCAGCTTGGAAAGCTTCCTCTACATAGCCCTTAAATAGAGTACTTTCAGCAGCTTCATTAGTGAAAGACTGAATGGTTGTAATTGCATTGAGTTTTTCACCAGCAAGGCCTGAAGCATCTGCAATTTTATCTTGAGATTTGCGCGAAAGTTTGCGCACCTTTCTGCCCATGATCATGATGGGAATAACGATGAGTAATAACATGGCAAATATCAATACTGATAAATGGGCACTAGTGAAAAACATCATCACCAACCCCCCTGTAAATAGTAAGCAATTTCTCACAAACATCGAAACACTGGTGCCGATCAGAGTTTGAATTAAAACTGTATCGGTATTCAGCCTAGACAATACCTCACCACTTTGAGTCTCTTCAAAGAATTCAGGGCTTTGTGAAATCACGTGAGTATAGACTTGTTGGCGTACATCACTAGTAATGCGTTCACCCAACCAAGAAACCAGATAGAACCGCAGTGCTGTAGTGACTGCAACCATAACTGCAATCATTAAGAGAATTAAAAAGGTACGATTGATTTGATCATAATCACCGTTACTCGGACTCACAAATCCCATGTCAATAATCTGGCGAAATGAGAGAGGGACCACAAGTGTTGAGCATGCAGCCAGAATTAAACTAATTGCAGCCAGAATAAATTCTTTTTTATAGGGCTTTAGAAAGGGTAATAGTGCTTTTAAGGAATTTAATCCTGAGGTGTTTTTTGCCGAGGTCATAGTAGATGCTTTTGCAAAAAAATTAAAGTAATTTCTCTATCGGAGTTCTTAATTTATCAGGAGCGTGCATCGAGCTAAACCTCTCGACCACTTTGCCTGATTTATCGACTAAAAATTTTGTAAAATTCCATTTGATTGCTTCAGATCCTAAAAGACCAGGGGCCTCATTCGTTAACCATTGATATAAAGGATGGGCTGTAGCTCCGTTCACGTCAATTTTTGACATCATCTGAAAAGTAGTATGAAAGCTCATCTCACATTGCTGCGCAATTTCTTCGTTACTACCAGGTTCTTGACTACCAAATTGATTGCAAGGAAAGGCAATAATCATCAAGCCTTGATTTTTGTAAGATTGATGTAAGACTTCTAACTCATTCAATTGCCCAGCAAAGCCACATTTTCTGGCAGTGTTAACAATTAAGAAAGGCTGACCTTTGAAATCGGCAAAACGAAATACTTGATCTTGAATTGTTTTTGCTTCAAAGTCATAGAGTGATGGCATGCGAGATTATTTCATAAAGGGTTGAACACCAATCAAAACACGGTGTAAATAGAACGCAAAGATAAGCCAAGCACTAACTCCAATCACAATCGCGGGTATAGTTCCCTGCCAGTTTGCTATGCTGGCTGATGATTGATTAGACGCAACGATCTTCTCATCTCGCGTGCGCGATGATCTAAAGTCGAGGACTGCCCAAATTAAAAAACTTCCAAAAAGAACCATTGCCGCCAAACTGCCATTCGCTAACAAATGTGCTAAAGCCCATATTTTTACAGCAATAATCATGGGGTGTTTCAGCTTAGCAAAAATGATATTTTTAGGTCTTTTAGAACTTGCTAGCAAAATAAAGCATAGGAGCATGAGTAAACCCGTTAAATGGCCAGTCCAACTGGGTGGTGACCATACGAGTATTCTTGATTCTTGAGCTAATGCGTAGCCCTTAATGATTAGGAAAAAACCAATGAGGGAGAGTAGGGTATAACTAATTTTCCAAACAGCTGGTCCACGTTTTTCAATTTGACTATTGGTCCAGTCATTTGCGAAAATGCGAACCGAATGCGTTCCGAGAAATAGAATCAAGCCTAAAACGAGCTGTGTCATATTGGATCTTTTTGTAAAATTTATTAAATCATCTTACCAAAGAAAGCGAATGTCCACTAGCATCGATTGGTTAAATCAAAATACCGAGTGTTCTTTTAAATCTATGCTCGTTTTGTTAGTAACTAACTCTTCATAAAACTCAAAAAGAGTTTGAGAGCCAGTAGACGGGGTCAGTTTTTCATCATATTGTCCTGTAATAGGATTCAAAACTAACATGGACTCTGTAGCATAGTAACGACCAATTTTAGCGAGTTCAGCTTTCTCTTTTAAACTCGGAATGATCGAACCTAGTATAGATAGAATTGAAATAATGACACTCATAAGACCAATTGGTACTCTGGAAAACTTAGGAGTTTTACCAAGGAGTTCAAATAATTTTTCACCTTGTTGCAAAGGAGTAACCGCCTTACCTGGACCGCCAATCGGTAGAATTTGATAATGTAGAGCAGAGTTATCAATACAGCTTACCAGGTATTCTCCTAAATCATGATCGCTAATAGGTTTGCAAGAGGTGAGTTGTCCATCACCAAAAATTAAGAAGGACTTACCACTCTGAACCCGCTTGATTTGCCCGGATAAGGATTTAAAAAACGCAGTAGGTCGTACGATGGAATAATTTAAACCTGAATTTGTTAATAATTTTTCAAAAGCTAATTTAGCCTGCTGGAAAGCAAGTAACGGTTTTTGTACGCAGATAGCAGAAAGCAAGATCATCTGTCCAACCTGCATTTTTTTTGCGCATTCTAAGATATTGGCATGCGCTTGATAATCAATCTTCCATGCATCTTTTGGAGAACCCGTTCTTGAGGCTAAACATGAAACGATTACATCAAAGCGCTCACCACAAAAGCCATTAGCTAAAATGGATGAGGAGTCTGATACATCCACAAACCGTATCTGAGCACCCTTTAAAAAAGGATATAAAAGATTTGGCTTCTCCGCACTATTTTGTCCTTTAGTTGGTCTGATTAAACAGGTCACATCATAACCTTGTCTCACGAGTGCTTGCGCAGTTGCTTGGCCAATAGTTCCTGTCGCTCCAAAAAGTAGGACACGTCGAGGAAGTGATACTTCAATAGAGATTGACGTAAGAGGGGATGCAAGACTAGAGAGAGGGTGAGTCATGTTTTCGACGGAGTTCGTAAAGTTAAATTACGCGAGATGATTGCATATCTTATTGTTGAATTATTTTGGATAAGAACTCTTTTGCTCTAGGAGACCTATTCCCTGAGTCATTAAAAAATTCATCTTTAGTACAGTCCTCAACGATCTTTCCTTGATCCATAAAAATGACTCTATCAGACACTTTTTTTGCGAAGCCCATTTCATGGGTCACACAAATCATCGTCATGCCGTCCTGCGCTAATTGAACCATAACATCTAATACTTCACCAACCATCTCCGGATCAAGTGCCGAGGTGGGTTCATCAAACAACATCACTTTAGGTTGCATGCAGAGCGCCCTTGCTATGGCAACGCGTTGTTGTTGTCCGCCAGATAGTTGGCCTGGAAATTTATCCTTATGTTCAATTAATCCTACTCTATCTAAATATTTCAAACCTTGAGCTATGGCCGTTGACGGATCTTTTTTCATTACCTTGATTTGTGCCAAAGTAAGATTTTCTGTAACGGACAAGTGTGGAAATAATTCAAAATTCTGAAACACCATACCGACTTGTGAGCGCAGCAGGGTGAGGGAGGTTTTAGGGTCGCCGACTGATATGCCATCCACCATAATTGAGCCAGCTTGAAAAGGCTCTAATCCATTGATAGTTTTAATCAAGGTTGACTTACCTGAGCCAGAGGGACCACAGACGACGACTACCTCACCTTGTTCAATATTGGTAGAGCAGTCTGTGAGCACTGCGAAGGAACCGTACCATTTGGAAACATGTTGCATTTGAATGAGCGGCATAAACTAAACCTTAAAAATTATCGAATAATAGCGACTTTAGATTGAATCTTACGAACGACTCTCGATAAACTAAAGCAGATTAAAAAATAGACAACAGCAGCTAACAGATACGCTTCTATCGGCCGGCCAAAATTTTTACCGGCCACTTCAAAACCTTTGAGAAGATCATACGCACCTATTGCATAAACCAAAGAGGTATCCTGAAACAGAATAATAGTCTGGGTCATAAGTACTGGAATCATATTGCGAAAAGCCTGGGGTAATACAATATATTGCATGTTTTGTGAGTAGGATAAGCCCAATGCTTGCCCAGCAGCTGTTTGGCCTTTTGCGATGGAACCAATTCCAGCTCTAACAATTTCTGAAAAGAATGCCGCCTCAAAAGCAATAAAAGTGATGTAAGCAGATAATTCAGCACCAATCGATTTACCAATAATACTTGGCATCAGTAAAAAGAACCATAAGATCACCATGACTAATGGAATCGACCGCATTAAATTGACATACCAAGTAGCAGGTGTAGATAGTAGTTTTTGACCCGATAAGCGCATTAAAGCCAAAATAGTCCCTAATACAATCCCACCAACTGTTGCAACCAAAGTGAGTTGTAAACTAAAGAGCAAGCCTTTTTGTAAAAAGTTTTTAAATAAATCCCAATTATAAAAACTAAAATCTAACTCCATTAGTGCGCTCCACTCGGTGAAGATAACAATAGCCCTGGGATTCTGGTTTTTCTTTCAATGATGCCCATGATTCGATTAACTGAGAAGGCCGTGATAACGTAAAGAACGGTAACAGCCAGATACATCTCAATACCGCGAGAAGTCTCTTCCTGAGTTTGCATGGCAAACATGGTCAATTCTGAAACAGAAACTGCAAAAGCAACGGATGAATTTTTAACGATATTCATTGCCTCTGAAGTAAGGGGTGGAATGATAATTCTTAAAGCCATCGGGAGAATAACGAAACGATAACTTTGATAAGTTGAAAGTCCCAAGGCCATTGCAGCTGCATGTTGTCCTCGAGGTAAGGATTGAATGCCAGCTTTTACTTGTTCGGCAATTCTGGCGGAGGTAAAAAATGCTAGAGCAAAACTAACTAATAAATAGGAAGGTACTGATTTTAAAAAAGGGAGCATCAACGGGATGACGTGATACCACAAAAATACCTGAACAAGTACTGGAATATTTCTAAAGAGCTCAACCCAACAGTTGGCAAAGTACAAACTACTTCTACCAATCAGTGACTTTCCTGGAAGAGTTCTGAGAGTTCCAATCGAGATACCGATGATTAACGCGAGGATGAGTCCAATAATGGATACACTCAAAGTCCAAACCCAAGCTTTTAATAACCAATCGAGGTAGGTCTGGTCATTGATGCCAATTAAAAGAGGTTGGAAGGTTTCCCCAAAACAGATTGGAGAATACTCTTCCTCTAAAGTACTTTTACATAGAATGGATAAGTCAAAGGTCATGAAGAACTAATGTGACCTAAATCAATTATTTTTTACTGTATTCTTCAGCGGGCTTATCGTTGGGGTTCGCCCAAGCATCTTTCGTATTTTGAGAAAGTTCAAGTCCAATTCTGACGTTTTTAGGAGGGATAGGATCTAAAAACCATTGTTGGTACATTTTAGCAATGGTGCCGTCTTTCATCATTTTGATGATCGATGCGTCCACGAATTTTTTGAATTCAGCATCTTCTTTGGGTAGCATTATTGCAATCGGTTCAGTATTCAATATTTCACCCACAATCTTAAAGTCCTTAGGGTTTTTTGACATTGCAATATTACCCGCCAAAATGGAACCATCCATTACAAAGGCGTCCGTTCTGCCTGACTCTAGCAATAGAAAACTATCCGCATGATCTTTACCAAAAACTTCTTCGAAATTGACACCATTGGCTTTTTCATGTTTACGCAAAAGCTGTACAGAAGTTGTGCCTGTAGTAGTGGCCACTTTCTTATTCACTAACTGGGAAATAGAGGTAATACCTGAGTTAGCTTTAACAGCAATCCTGACATCTTCAACGTAAGTGGTAACAGCAAATGCCACGTCTTTCTGGCGTGCGGCATTGTTAGTGGTTGAACCACATTCAATATCGACGGTACCATTCTGAACGAGAGGAATTCTATTTTGAGAAGTGACTAATTGGTATTTAGTTTGCAGAGGTATTTTTAATTGCTTTTCAAGATCAGCGATTACTCGTTTACAAATTTCCACATGAAAGCCAGTATATTTACCATCACCAAGAGTATATGAAAGAGCACCAGAGGAGTCTCTGACACCCATGGTAATTGATTTACTATTGGTGATTTTCTCCAGCGTGCTATTGGCAAACGAAGGATTACATACAAACAGACTCAAGGTTGTCATCAAACCAACCAGGGCAGTAGACGTAGGGGTAAAGGTTAATTTTTTAGTAATCATCTTAAAGACATAGTTTAATTTAAAGGAAATTTTATACTAGTGCGTTATCCAATATTACCTTGTTTTTAGCCAAATCTAATTTGTCAATGAACAAATTAATCAAATTAGATTTTCGGAAATGATCTCGCAGCCCAATAGATGGTTCCTTCTGCACCATATTTTTCAGCGTGTGGTGTTTCAGGTTCCATCGTAAAGGTGTCACCAACCTTTAAATGTTGAGTGTCATCTCCTCTGGTCATCCACATTTCACCCCTTGCAACGATCGCATGTACGGCAAACTCATGCGTATGAGTCTCGCTGACCGAATTGGGTGCCCATTCTCTAATAGAGACACTTTCATAACCCATCTCTTTAGTCCGTTGTGTGAATTCTGCTAAGCTAGGTAATGACATTTTTTTCTCCTTAGGCTAATAGGGGTTTGATTTTGTTGGCGGTCAATGGTAAATCGTAGATTCTTTTACCGATTGCATTCGCAACAGCATTCGCAATTGCAGCGCCGCCAGGACCTTGAGAACCCTCACCAACACCCACTGATTTCTCATTTGGACGATCAATTAATTCGACGCTAACATGTGGCATATCCTCAAAGCGCAAAATGGGATATTCAGCCCATGAACTTACTTGTAGACTATTCTTATCAAAAGCCAATTCTTCATGTAAAGTCCAACTTGTAGTTTGAACTAGTCCACCCTCTAATTGATTTTTAAAGCCATCAGGATTAATAATGAGTCCAGCATCAGCCGCACTATACATATGTAGCACCCTTACTTTACCTGTTTTACTATCTACTTCTACATCAGCGATGACTGCGCAGTAAACTTGAAGATTTTTATATTGGGCAAAACCGATGCCGCGACCAAATAACTTATCACCTTTTTTAGACTTCAATGGTCCATTCTTACTCCACTTCGCCATACTTGCAGCTTTGTTAATAACATCTTTCGCTCGCTGATTTTCTAAATGATTTAAGCGGAATTCCACAGGATCTATCTTTGCAGTCTGAGCTAACTCATCCATCATCGACTCGATGGCAAAAACGTTTGCATATGCTCCCAATGTTCTTAATGCTGAAACTCGAATAGGCATTTCTTCAATCAAATGATTCGTTACTTTTTGATTTGGAAATGAGTATAAGGGCAAGGCATTACGATGCGAACCACCAGCAGGCAATGGAATATTAGTAACAGGTGAACTTGTTTGTGGTTTATCCATATACCAACTGGATACCAAGTTGTTTCCTGTTTTTTCTCCAGGTCGAGTACTGTGAGTGTTACTCCATAAATCGTACTGCCAATCCACTATTTTTCCTGAGTTATCAATAGATGCCTTAATTTTCATTGACATCGCACTGCCGTAGGGTTCCCACTTGAACTCATCTTCACGCATCCATTGCATCTTAATCGCTTGCTCAGGGAACTTTACAGCAACTAAGGCTGCATCAAGTGCGACATCATCAGCACCACTTTGGCCATACATACCGGAGCCTTCAACGTGCATGCAGACAACCTTTTCAGTTGGCATACCAAGTGCTTTGACGATATCAGTTCTTAAAGGATACATACCTTGACTATGTGTATAAACTTTTAATACACCAGAATTCATCACTGCTATCGCGCAAGAGGGGCCAATACTACCGTGCGCAGTAAAGGGCTTGGTATATTGTTGTTCAATGGTTTTAATCGCTGGATTAGTCGCTGTTGTTTTAACACCGTGTTCAGTATCAATCGACTTCAAGGATTTCATCGTATTTAACCAACTGCCAGTAGAAGTAGGCAGATCGTTGACAAGTTCCCATTGTGCTACTTTTTTGGCTTCTTCCATTGCTTTAATGGCTTGCTCTTCCCGTTTAGCAACCACGGCAAGAAAACTACCATTTCGAACTAATCCAACAACTCCCGGCAAACTAGTGATCAGATTTTCATTGATACTTTTAAGAGTTGCTCTTGGGGCAGGTGGACGGACTACCCTGGCATATAACATACCGGGTATGCGCATATCTTGAACGTAAGCAACCCCACCTGAAACTTTAGCTGGAATATCTACGCGTGGAAATGACTGTCCGATGTATGTCCGCTCTGAAGCGCCCTTAGGCTTATATTTCAAGTCAGCTTTTTGTTTTAAAAGCTCTGGTTCAACGAGTTTCCAATACTCGACAGACTTGCCGTTGGCTGAACTAATCACGCCATCTTTAATTTTTAAGGATGACTGTGGAACATCCAATTGCTTGGCTGCTTTCTCTAGAAGCGTTCCTCTAGCCTGAGCGCAAGCATAGCGGAGCGCTAAGCCTCCATACTCAACGGATTGGCTACCAGAAGTAACACCCTCGTTGGGAGATAGACCAGTCGTGGTTGGTACCATGACAATTCTAGAAATGTCCACGTCCATTTCATCTGCAGCAATCTGTTTGAGGGCTGTAGTAATTCCTTGCCCGAACTCGACTTTACCCGCATAAATAATAATTAAGCCTTTGGGGTCAACGGCTAGCCAACTATCAATATTTGGATTATTAGGTAGGTCACCAGGTAAAACAATGGCTGCATTTTGTGCAAGGAGACTTGGCATCCAACTAAAACCAATAATCAAACCAGAACTTTTTTTCAAGAAACTGCGGCGAGGATTTTGAATGGGTGCGTTCATGCTAGTTCCTTTGCTGCGCGTTGGATCGCTTTTAAAATACGCGTATGAGTGCCACAACGACATAAGTTACCATTCAATGCAGTCTTAATTTGTTGTTCTGTGGGGCGTTTGTTGGTATCGAGCAGTGCTTTGGCACCCATCATCATCCCTGAGATACAAAACCCACACTGAGCCGCTTGTTCAGCAATGAATGCTTTATTTAAAGCTTTCAAAACACGATCCGTCTCATAGGATTCAAGAGTTGTGACATTCGAGTTCACCGAATTAATCGGCGTAATACAAGAACGCACTGCATTGCCATTAATAATTACCGTGCAAGAGCCACACTGGCCAAGCCCACAACCGTATTTTGCGGAGTTAATGTCACAGTCGTTTCTTAAGGCGTAAAGTAGGGGAGAGCTTGGATCGGTTTCAACCGTTTGCACTTTCCCATTGACTTTTAATGATGTTGTCATCTGATCTCCATTTTTAAATTATTTAAACCATTTTTTTATTCATTCATACTAAACTAAAGTACGGATTTACGGAACTAGAACTATAAAAACCAAATTTTTAATTTAGCTGAGTTTCATTGCTAAACCGGTGATGAGGGCACCTGTTAAGGCAGCCACAATTAACCACCAAGCGGGTACTTTTCCCTCATTATTTAAAGTTTGTTTCGCTGGACTCATTCGGGTAATCCCTGAGTTTGAAGCAGAGTTGCTAGAAGTACTATTTAATTCTTGATTCTGTGCATTTGAAGAGATTACTTCATCAGCCACTTCAGGTGTCACTGGAGATAACTCACGATTGAAGGCTTTAAAAAAGTCGTCAGACATTTTTTTTGCCACGCTATCAATCAATCTTGAACCGATTTGTGCCAACTTACCACCCACATGTGCTTGAGCGTTGTAGGATAGTTCTGTGCCGCTCTCAACGGTAGTAAGAGTCACCTTAGAAGAGCCCTTGCCAAAACCTACTGCACCACCTTGGCCCTCGAAAACCAAAATACAGGATTCTGGTGGATTTGCTTCAGTTACTTGTAAAGTGCCTTTAAATTTCGCTTTTAAAGGTCCTATTGCAGTAGTAATAGCCACCTTAAATTGATCGGGTGCTGTTAACTCGACAGATTCACAACCAGGTAAGCAATTCTTCAATACTTCAGGGTTATTTAAAGCATTCCAAACAGTTTGTTTATCAGCTGGGATGACTTGAGAGCCTAGTATTTCCATGAATTACCTCTAAAAATTAATCTTAATATTAAAAATGATAACAGTATGAGAATTTTAATGACAAATTCGATAGCGAAGTCAAAAGGCGTAAAATATTTCTTCTTATTGAGTATTAAATTCAACAATCCCTCCCACCATCATATTCAGGAATAAATAATGAAAATCGTAGTCTTAGACGATTATGAAAAATCAATGATTTTTCTTAAAGAAAATAAAACGATCACTAGTAAAGCATCAGTTGAGATTTACCATGACCGACTCATGGGTTCAGCTTTAGTAGATGCCATCGCATCAGCCAATGTCGTAGTCTTAATGCGCGATCGGACTCCATTTAAAGCTGATTTGATTAATCAATTACCAAATTTACAATACGTTATTTTTACCGGTAATCGGAATATGACAATTGATTATGATGTGTTGGCAGCTAAAAACATCCCCGTTAGCTTTACGGAGTTTGGGCCCTCAAAAGAGACTACAGTTGAGTTGACTTGGGCATTAATTTTGAGTGCCTATAAGCGTATTGGTGAACAAAATGCAGTGGCAATGTCAGGTAAGTGGCGCAATGAACACTCTATTTTGCCAGCCTTACATGGTGAACGTTTAGGTGTTTTAGGTCTTGGTTCTATTGGTTCAAAAGTTGCCAAGGTTGGTCTAGCCTTTGGTATGGATGTAGTTACTTGGAGTCCTAATATGACTCAGGAGAGGGCAGATGTCCATGGGGTCAAAGCAGTCAGTTTGGATGAATTATTACAGACTTCAAAAATTGTTTCATTGCATTTGGTACCCGGTACAGGCACAAAATATTTAATGAATGCAGAAAAATTAGCTTTGATGCGCCCCGACTCTTTCCTAGTAAATACTTCAAGGTCGACTTTAATTGTCACAGAGGATTTAATTCAGGCATTAAAGTTAGGTCGGCCAAGTATGGCTTTGTTGGATGTCTTTGATCATGAGCCAATAAATGTTAAAGATGCGCTTTTCCAATTAGAGAATCTATTCATAACGCCACATCTTGGTTTTGTTCACCAGCCTATTTTTAAGAATTTAACGATGGGTACCAAAATGGCTCTTGAAGCATGGGTAAAAGGCGAGCCATTAGTCAATCAAGTGAAATAATTATCTTCTTTATAAATATAAAAGCCGGTCATTTTTTAGATGACCGGCTTTTTTGTCTTCTTGACGCTTAGCTCAGGTTTTAAAACAAGATGCTTAAGTAAATTAAAAAAACCAGCAATACAAGATAGACTTTTTTTGATTCCATTAGACCTTAATAATTGGTAGTGATCGAATTCGTTTTCCAGTTGCTGATGCGATAGCATTTACAACGGCTGGCGCTACGCTTGGAACACCGACTTCACCCATGCCAGAGGGTTTACCACCACCCTCAATGATCGTAATGTCCATTAAAGGTGCCTCAGACATACGCATCATTGGGTAACTATCAAAATTTTTCTGCTCTACAGCACCATCTTTAAAAGTGATTTGCGTTTTCATGGCAGAAGATAAGCCAAGAAGCATACCGCTCTCGAGTTGGGCCTTGATTTGATCTGGTCGTACCGCAACTCCAGGATCTACTACTGCTGTCAATTTGTGAACTTTGGGGGTTGCTTTGGCATCTTTACCAATTGAGATTTCCGCAATAACAGCAATATAAGCGCCATATGCTTCAGTTTGCGCAACACCTAATGTGTGACCATTTGATCTATTTTCCCCCCAACCAGCTTTTTTGGCTGCCGTGGCAAGTACTTTTTGCGCACGTGGGTGTTTACTGAGTAAATCCATTCTCATTTTGACCGGATCTTGAGAAGTTTGTGCAGCAACTTCATCAATAAAACTCTCCAAGGCAAAGGTATTGAGGTTGTTACTCACGGCGCGCCAATAGCCGACACGCACACCTGTTTCATGAATCACGTTTTCAATACGAAGGTTAGGAATGTCGTAAGTTAAATTAACGGAACCTTCATTCATAAATGGGTCATTACCGTCCACAACAAAGGGTGGAAAAGCACGAGCTGTTACCGATTGAGAGGTCATTTTAGAGGACAAGCCAGTAATTTTTCCCTTCGCATCAACACTGGCAGAAACTGTATGAAGACTTATTGGACGATAGAAATCATGCGTCATGTCATCCTCACGTGTCCAAAGCAAACGAATCGCTTTACCTGAGGCTTTAGAGATGGCCACTGCTTGAGAAATAAAATCTAACTCAAGTTTGCGACCATAGCCACCCCCTAAAAAGGTCGTATGGATAAATACTTTTTCAGGGGCAACGCCGGCTGCAGCAGCGGCAACTCCCTGAGCACCTTGTTGGAACTGAATCGGGCCCCAAACATGGCATTCGCCATTATGCACATAAGCTGCACAATTCACGGGTTCTAAAGTGGCATGAGCTTGGTAAGGCATCATATACTCAGCCGTAATCGTTTTTTCACCGGCTTGTAATGGATTAGCAAAATTACCTAATTTGCCTACAATAGCGCCATTTTTTTGATGTGCAGCGCGTAATCCTTGCTCAATTGCAGCCATACTATCCGTCGCTTTGGTATCACCGTTTTGCCATTCAATCTTTAAAGCATCACGTCCTTTTTGGGCCAGATAAAAGTCTTTCGCTAGTACCGCAACTCCATCAGGGATTTCAACTACTGCGTCAATCCCTTTTAATGCTTTAGTAGCTGAGCTATCGACTGATTTCACCTTGCCCCCGATAACAGGTGACTGAGCAAGACTAGCTACTAACATGTCCGGTTGACGAACATCAATCCCGTAAATAGCGGTACCATTCACTTTTGTAGGTGTATCCAATCTTGGAAATGCTTTACCAATGTAACGGTATTCTTGAGGGGATTTTAAAGTTGGTGTCCCAGTCACTTTGATAGTGGAGGCGGCTGTAGCCATTTCGCCATAAGTTGCACGATTTTTACCTGAACTGAGCATACCTTGATTTGCGGTCACACTCGTTACAGGCACATTCCATTTGGCCGCAGCAGCAGCGATTAATTGCGCTTTTGCCGTTGCTCCAACAAGTCGTAACTTATCCCATGCTTCACGCACTGAAGTTGACCCACCAGTAATCTGACCACCTAGTAAAGAATTGATATAAACCGCATTGGCAGGGGCAATTTCAATTTTCACTTTATTTAACGGATACTCTAATTCCTCCACGATTAACATCGCCATCGTGGTGTAGGTATCTTGACCCATTTCTGAGCGAGCATTGTTGATAGTAACGGTGTTATCTGGAGCAATTCTCAACCAGGCATTCGTGTCAATGGCTTCAGCACCTATAGCAATTTGTTGATTAGCACCAATCCCAATAATGAGACCAGTACTTACAACGGAACTAGTTTTAATAAATGAGCGACGATCCATGATGTTTCTCCTTAAGCTTTAGCAGCGCGGTGAATGGCGCGACGAATACGTGAATAGGTTCCACAGCGACAAATGTTGCCATCCATTGCGTTGGTGATGTCGTTATCACTAGGATTTTTATTTTTTGTAAGAAGTGCCGCTGCAGACATCATTTGTCCATGTTGGCAATAACCACATTGTGGAACTTCCTCTGCAATCCACGCGTCTTTAATTTTTTTAGAGAGTGTGGCAGGTAAGCCGTTAATGGTCGTAATTTTGTTATTAGTGACAGCAGAAATCGGGACTTGGCAAGATCTAGCAGGTTGACCATCGATATGCACTGTACAGGCACCACACAAACCAGCCCCACAGCCAAATTTCACTTCCTTAACATCCAAATGATCTCGTAATGCCCAAAGCAGAGGCGTGTCACCTTGAGCATCGATGTCGAGTACTTTACCGTTGATATTTAATTTCATTTATATTTCCTTTTGGAAAAATGGGATAAAAACTTTTGGATCTACTGGAAAATGCATCAACTAACCACCAAAAGATTCAAAAGCAAAATGGACTTAAAAGAGCTACCTGAATAATTAAACCTATAATAAATAATTACTAATTTCTCTAAGTAACATTCTTATTTTAATTATAAAAAATAATAATTTTATTTTTTTTGAAAGAATCAATAAATTGTATTTATTTTTTTGTTTAACTTCTATCCTACGAAAGTATTTTTTTGTGGCAAGCTGTTTTTTGGGGTTTCTCCTGGCTTCAGAGTACCTAAATGCCCAAATATTGAATAAAACTAGGGTAAAACCACCAATAGTTCTCGCCGCCGCAAGCGTACGACCAGCTTTAGAGGAAATCGTTCTGAATTACCAACGAATATCAAATGTTCAACCTAAAATTATTTACGGATCGTCAGGTAACTTTTACCAACAAATTCTGAATGGTGGAAGATTCGATATTTTCATGAGTGCTGATGAGCATTTTATAAATCAACTTCGGGATAAAAAATTACTCCAAAATGATGGCATTATTTATGTTCAAGGCAAATTAGTGATTTGGTTATCAAAAAGAATGTTTCCTGAACAGATGACTCTTGAAAAGCTTCAACCCTATTTGAAGACTCAGCAAGTAAATAAAGTGGCAATCGCAAATCCTGGTTTGGCACCTTATGGGAAAGCTGCTGAAGAAGTGTTGCGGAAATGGCAAGGATGGCCTGAAATTAGTAAGAAATTGATTATGGGTGAAAATATAGGGCAGGTTGCTCAGTTTGCATTGTCAGGCTCAGTGCCTGTCGCGCTTTTACCCTTATCCTTGACTTTGAATCCAGAGATGCAAAAAACAGGTTTTGTTCTATCTGTCCCAGATGAGTCATATGAGCCAATTTTTCAAAAAATGGCACTATTAAGTAATAATCCTGAAGCGCGTGATTTTTATCAATTTATCTCAGATAAACAAAATAAAAGGATTTGGGAAAAATATGGTTTTACAGTACCCCAATAGAATGAAATATAAAGACTAATTAAAATGGATTTACAAGCGCTCTTCTTATCTCTTCAATTAGCCACTCTTACCGTAATCATCCTGATTCCATTGGGCGTTCTTGTAGCGCATTTTTTTCCGATGAAAAATACGCTTGGGTCATTCGCAAAAGAGGCCGTGATTACCCTTCCTTTGGTCTTACCCCCGACTGTACTTGGTTATTATTTACTCGTTGGATTTGGCGGTAATAGTTGGTTTGGACATTGGTTTGAAATGATGACAGGTCAAACTTTGGTCTTTTCTTTTTTAGGGATTTTGATCGCTAGTTTGATTTTTAATATTCCGTTTGCCTTGATGCCAATTCAACGGGCATTTGAAGCAATTCCACAAGATTTAAAGGATGCGAGCTCCACTTGTGGTCTCCCGCCTTGGCAGAGATTATTCAAAATTGAGATTCCCCTCTCTAATAAAGGCATCTTGAGTGCGGCGGTGATGACCTTTACTCACACTTTAGGAGAGTTCGGCGTAGTGCTCATGATGGGGGGCAATATTCCTGGTCAAACGAGAACCTTGTCGATTTCGATTTACGATAGCGTTCAGTCGCTTGATATGCAAGGTGCTGGGGTGATGTCAATGTTCTTACTCGTGTTTTCATTTGTCGCACTGATTTTTACTCAACGTCTATCCTTAAGTGCTCGGGACTTTCAAGGAAATCTTCGATAATGACTTTAAGCGTGGCACTTAAACATACTAATGGCATTCATTTAGAGATCGAGTTTGAATGTAAATCAGGAGAGCTTTTAGCCTTAGTTGGTCCCTCGGGGAGCGGTAAAACAAGTACCTTAAGAGCAATCGCAGGCCTCATGCCGATTGAGCAAGGTAAGATTTATTTACTGGATCAAGAAAAAAATCATATTTGGCTAGATACGCAAAACCATATTCATATTCCTAGTTTTGAGCGTCAAGTAGGGATGGTCTTTCAAAACTATGCGCTATTTCCTCATCTCACAGCCTTACAAAATATCGCTCTCGCATTGCCGAAGGGGGATTCAATCGAAATTGCTCAGCAACTGATGGAAGACATGGGCTTGATAGATTTTCATGATCGCTTGCCCGATCAATTATCAGGCGGACAAAGGCAACGTGTTGCACTAGCGCGAGCATTTGCCAGAAAACCGCAAGTTCTATTATTGGATGAACCATTTTCAGCTGTTGATCATCCAACCCGTAAAACACTTTATGAAGAGTTAATTAAGTTGCGGGAAAATATTTCTATTCCCATTGTGATTGTGACGCATGACTTGCGGGAAGCAAGACTTCTGAGTGATCGATTATGCATACTAGATCAGGGTAAATCGCTACAAATTGGTCATCCCGAACATATTGTTTCAAGCCCTAGAAATGGACGGGTTGCCGAACTCGTTGGTCTGACAGATATCTTTTCTGCGACTTTTTTAAAAGCACAACATCCTGATCAAATTTTACAAAAACAAGCGACCCTTTTATGGGGGCAAGGAGTAGAAGCATTTCCTCTAACCATCTTTGATAAAGGGCGCTTACCTGATCAAACGGAAGTCAAATGGGTGATTGCAAAAGAATTTGTTGAAATCAGTAAAAAACCTTTTGAAAGAATCAATACCCTCAGTGCTAAAGTGCTTCAAGTAAGAAGATTGGGGGAAATTTCTTCAGTAGATTTTGAAGTAGAGTTAGCCTTTGGTCCTACGATGCATTTTGAGCTAAGTACCCGCCTAGTGAACGAATTAAACATTGATATTGATGATCAGGTTTTCCTTTACTTAGATCCTAAAGGGATTCATATTATGCCGGTATATAGTAGCCCAGCGCACAAAGAAGTTGAGAAAAAAAAACGAGATAAGCCCCTCAAAATTGTGGCAGTAATTTTGGTCGCTGGTGAAGGTTCTCGACTTGGAAATTTGCCGAAATCGCTGATTAAAATCGATGGACAAACGATTTTAGAACGACAATTAAACGCATTACAGGAACTTGAGATAGAAGATATAGTCCTTGTCACAGGTTTTTATCAAGAGGCTTATAAAGAGCTTAATCTGCCCAGTAATGTGTTACATGCTCATAATGAGCAAGCCTCAATAGGGCAAGGTAGTTCTGTTCGACTCGCTTTGAAGACGGTCTATGAAAAATTAGAAGAGGTTGATGCCATCATTATGTTGCTAGGTGATTTACCACAAGTTAATGCTGCAGATCTGCGACAATTAATTGAGCAGTTCAAGATACGCTCAAAAGGTGAGGTCGTGATGCCATTAGTTAGTTCACAGCGTGGTAATCCCGTCATTATTTCTGAAAAAGTACTGAAAGAGATTGTTTCTTCAGAAAAATTAACCGTGCGAGGATGGATGGATCAATACCCGAATGAAGTTGAGGTTTGGCAAACAGAAAATCAACACTTTACATTTGATTTTGATACCAAAGAAAATATTGAAACTTTTGTCAAAAAGACCGGTTCTAAAGTTGAATTACCCAGTAAACCATAGTAAACACTAATTGAATTTGTTTTTAGATCGTGCATCATTAGAAAATCATCACTGCTTTAATGGAATAGAAATAACTCGGATCAATGGAAAATATTGAAATTACCGTATTACGTGAATTGCTTGATTGGCGGTTAAATAACAAAGCTGCTAAGCTAGTAACAGTTGTTAGAACCTGGGGATCCTCGCCTCGGCCGATTGGATCAATCATGGCTATTTGTGAGAATGGTAAAGTCATGGGTAGTGTCTCAGGTGGTTGTATAGAAGATGATTTAATTAGACAAAACACGCAAAGCCCTATCACCTCTGCATCTAGTCCCGAATTTTTAAAGTACGGGATTTCAGCAGATGAAGCCCATCGTTTTGGACTTCCTTGTGGTGGCACTATTGAATTATTCGTTGAATATAATCCTGATATCCAAGCTTTGAAAGAATTAATTACGCACTTGGATCATGGCAAGCTAGTGAAGAGATCGGTTAATACACAAAACGGTCAAGTCCTCTTAGAAATAACGAATAACCCCGCAGAACTAGAAATCAATGGCACTTCTCTGATCAATACTTTTGGTCCTGAGTATCGGATGTTAATTATTGGCGCGGGTCAATTAAGCGAATATTTAGCGACGATGGCTCTGTTTAATGGCTTTGCAGTAACGGTCTGTGATCCAAGAGAAGAGTATGTTGGTCACTGGGCAGTCCCAAATGTCACGGTGGTGACGAAGTCACCTGATGATGTCGTTGTCGAATTTAAACCCGATGCTAGAACTTGTGTCGTAGCGTTGACTCATGATCCTAAATTAGATGATCTGGCATTACTAGAAGCATTAGAAACTGGGGCGTTTTATGTTGGTGCCATTGGCTCAAGAAGGAATAATGCAGCCCGCAAACAACGCATGATTGAATATTTTGATCATACAGAAGAGAGCTTAACTAAATTGCGTGGACCAATCGGAATCTTCATTGGTAGTAAGACACCTTCTGAGATTGCTGTGAGTATCATGGCAGAAATATTGGCCGTGAAAAATAATGTTCAGTTGCCGAGAGAGATGGAAGTAGCGATTGCTAAAAATGCCTTATCAATCTCAGAGAACGACGGCGTCAATGATGAAAATGCGTGTAAGATTAATTAAAAAAATATAGACCTTAACATCTTTATAAGGAGACTTAGATGGACCATAAAAAGAACTTGAATTCCTCTTCGATTGCTTCAGACTCTGAAGAGGCTGCAACCGCCTTACCTAATTCCCAGCGAAGAAGATTATTAAAAAGTTCATTAGCTACCGGGGTTTTGTTTAGTTCAGCTAATCCAGCTTCGCAAGCCCAGGGTCTGGTTGAAAAAGATGCAACAAGTAATATCGCGGTGCCTAAAATCGCTAAGGGATTAAGATTAGTTACTTTTTCGCCAACTGCAGACCAAAAACCTCGTATCGGAGTGGTCCTCAATGATGGTCAAGTCATCGATATCGCGATGGAACTGCAAAATTCAAAAATGGTAAGCAGCTTTGATCCCTATTCAATGCTTTCCTTGATTCACCGTGGGAATGAAGGACTGAATCAAATTCAAGAAATACAGTCTCGAGCCATGCGTCTGCGCATTATGCGTCCCACCGTGAACCAAGTTAAACTTTTTTCACCGATTCCAAGACCACAAAGTAATATTTACGCAGTAGGTTGGAATTACTTAGATCATTTTGAAGAGGGGCGTGAGGCAAGAGCAGATAAAGCCATTCAGGAATTCCCCAAAAATCCCGTATTCTTCACCAAAGGTGTTTACACCATGAACGGGCCGTTTGATCCAATTCCCTTTGATGCGACGAATTCAATTCAGGCAGATTGGGAAGTTGAGTTGGCTTTGATCATCGGTAAAACGGGAAGAAATATTTCAGAAGAAAAGGCCATGGATTATGTTTATGGCTACTCTGTATATAACGATACTACGTTGCGGGAAGTTCAGCAAAAACGTCACGGAGGACAATGGTTTAAGGGGAAGAGTCTAGATGGCTATGGCCCAATGGGCCCGTGGATTTTGACTGCCGATGCAGTTGATTTAAATCAAACCCGCCTCATTTGTCGTGTCAATGGCGTGGAAAAACAAAATGGTACCTATGCACAAATGTACTTTAAAATTCCACGAATTATTGCTGAACTATCACGTGGCCTGACCTTAGAAGCTGGAGATATCATTGCCACCGGCACTCCACCTGGTGTTGGTTTTAGTAGAAAGCCCCCAGAGTTTTTAAAGCCAGGGGACATTATGGAATCTGAAGTAACTGGAATTGGTATTATTCGTAATCCAATTCGTTCAGAAGTTTAATGATTTATTGAATTCAAATTACTAACTTAGTTTAAAAATTGCATTAACAATTTTTCCTGTTAATGCAATTTTCATATAATTTAGGTAAGATGAAACAATGATGATTAATAAAAATTCTTTTACCTATCTAGTCTTATTCTTAGCCCTTAGTCTTCTATCGGGATGTGCTAACTTCTTAGATGTGAAAGTGACTCGGTATCACGTATTACCGATTCCTAAATTGGCACCACCTCCATCCCCATCAGGTGTTAACCCACCAACTTCAACCATTGGCTTAAATACCAATGTTCCTCCTACCGTTTTTAACGGACAACATTTTGCAATGGTCAAAGAAGTTGAGAAGGTCGAGGATTTGGAGTTTAAGCAATTTGTCAGAGTCATTGCGAACGAGCTAAGTTATTTGGGGTTAAAAGAGAGTGAGCCAAGTGACTTTTTGATTGATTTTAGACTTAGCTCACCAGCTTCCGTTGGGGAGAGAATGCAACCTTATACAACTCCGTACACACGGGTGAATTGCCTCAGGGATGTTTATGGCAATCCTAACTGCGTACCAATGACTTCTTATCAAACCAACTATTACCCAGTTAAGTACAACTTCTTTACAAACGAACTTAGCCTGTTCATTATTGATGCAAAAACTAATCAACGGATTTGGCAGGGACGAGCTGAAGCAATCAGCTATGATGAGCCTAATATGAAAGGGCTTTTGCCATTCTTGACGCGTGCTGCACTGAGTAATTTCCCAGGCCCTTCTGGTGTAACTGAGACAGTTCGTTTTAACTTAGAAAAAAAATAGATCTAAAGTCCGAACAAGCACCATTGCCAGAGAAGTCCAATACCTGCACAGGCTAAAAGTAATTGAATAATACTTAATTGCCAACGTATTAGGGCTATGGTTGACATTACAATGAGGGTCACGGAGAACCCGCTTTGTAAGAATGAGATATCCTTACCCATTCCGGTCGCAAAGATGGTGTGGTACATAAAAAAAAGCGATAAACTTGTAATCACTCCAGTTACTGCGCAGGAGATACCCGTTAAGATGGGCGCTAATTTAAATTCATGCCTAGTTGATTCAATGAATGGGCCACCTAAAAAAATAAAACAAAAAGACGGTAAGAAGATAAACCAACTCACAATGCAGGCGCCTAAAGCGCCCGATAAAATCGGCGATTCTACAAATACTGTACTCAGAAAAGCGGCAATATAACCTACAAAAGCTACCACAATAATTAATGGGCCCGGCGTTGTCTCACCAAGCGCTAAACCATCCATCATTTGCGTAGCACTCAACCAGTGAAATTGTTCCACGGCTGATTGAAAGACATAGGGCAACACTGCATAGGCCCCGCCGAAAGTGAGTAAAGCGGCCTTAGAGAAAAAGATGGCTAATTGAGCATAAATTCCACTAATACCCCATATTTGTATCAGTATCGACAAAGGTATTACCCACAGCAATATTGAAACGAATAAGATCTTTAAAAATCGTCGCTGATTAAACTCGGTGTGGGCTAATTGAAAAGAGCTATCGTTAATAACTGCATCAAAATCATCTAATTGATTTTTACTACCATGTTGCGCTGAGCTGACAAGCAACCAATTTGGCACAAAACGATGTGCCAACCAGGCCATTATTCCCGCCGTAAAGATAATGAGTGGATATGGAGTATCCAACAAAATACCCAGTAAAGCTCCTACGGCAATTGCAAATTGAAATGGCGTTTTAAGAATCCGCTTACCAATTTTATAACCTGCATGGATAACAATGGCAGTTACCGCTGGTTTGATGCCTAAAAAAATACCACTGATAAGCAAGGTACTACCAAAGGTCATATAGACAATTGATAGAACGATTAAAAGGAGTAGTGCTGGCAAAATAAAAAGCAAGCCAGCAATGATGCCGCCAATCGTGCGGTGTAATAACCAGCCCATATAGATCACCAACTGCAAAGCTTCAGGGCCAGGTAAAAGCATGCAGTAATTTAATGCATGCAAAAATCGCTTTTCGGAGATCCAATGTTGTTTTTCAACTAGCTCATGATGAACCGTCGCTATTTGCCCTGCAGGTCCTCCAAAACTGATGAAACCTAATTTGAACCAAAATTTCAGCGCTTCCTTGAATTGAACCGATGTTGGATTTTGGTCCATTGTGTTGAATTGTCTGCGGTTAATGTTCAGATTTCATCCATGCCACCAACTACATGACTAAAGCCTGCATCAACATAGGTGATTTCACCAGTTATACCGCTTGCTAAGTCAGACATGAAGAATGCGGCTGCATTCCCAACATCATCGATACTGACATTTCTGCGCAGTGGAGCATTTTTTTCAACAAAATCTAGTATTTTTCCGAAACCTTTAATCCCTGAGGCAGCCAAGGTTTTAATTGGGCCTGCAGAAATACCGTTCACACGAATACTCTTTGGACCCAAAGAGCCAGCTAAATAACGAACACTGGCTTCAAGAGAGGCTTTGGCCAAACCCATTGTGTTGTAGTTGGGTACGTTTCTCATTGAGCCCAAATAGGTGAGAGTTAAGAGCGCTGAGTTGGGATTTAACATTGGGAGTGCGGCTTTTGCCATTGCCGGAAAACTGTAGGCAGAAATATCATGGGCAATGCGAAACGACTCACGAGATAAACCATCTAAAAAGTCACCAGCAATCGCTTCTCTTGGCGCAAAGCCTATCGAATGTACTAAGCCGTCAAATTTTGGCCATGTCGAAGCTAAGTCCTTAAATAATTGATCGATTTGTTCATCACTACTGACATCGCAATCAAAAATTAAAGTACTATTAAATTCACGAGCGAATTCTGTAATACGATCTTTAAAACGATCACCTACATATGTAAAGGCTAATTCTGCACCTTCGCGATGACAAGCTTTGGCAATGCCGTAAGCAATAGACCTATTGGATAATAAGCCAGTCAAAACTATTTTTTTTCCGGTAAGAAACCCCATGTATATTTCCTCAAATAAGGTATTAAATGAACAAAAAAGGCAAAACTTTTTTGTCCTCATTACAATTGTTACATATCAATATCTTGAAATTGTGATTTGAATGTTAGCTATCGAATGAGAATCATCCTAATTTTATTCCTTTTTTTCTGTCAGCCTCTGAATAGTTGGGGCTCGCATGCATTTGCCCAATATGGTAGTCCGAAATATCCAAAGGATTTCAAGTACTTCGATTTTGTCAATCCGAATGCTCCCCAAGGTGGAACATTAACTTTAGCCAACCCCGACCGGCGTACCAGCTTTGATAAATTTAATCCATTTACTTTAAGGGGGGTCGCTGCCCCGGGAGTTGCTGGTTTAATGTTTGAGTCTTTAGCAATTGGTAGTTCAGATGAGACTTCAAGTATTTATGGCTTGATTGCCGATGACATGGTAGTGGCTCCAGACCACTTATCGATGACTTTTCACTTGCGTCCTGAGGCAAAGTTTAGTGATGGTAGCCCTATCTTAGCTAGTGATGTCAAATATAGCTTTGATACCTTGATGAGTAAAAAAGCACATCCACAATTTCGAACTGTTTACGCAGATGTGAAGCAAGCGGTAGTTCTAGATGACCATCAAATTCGTTTTGATTTTCATGAAAAAAATGGTCAAGCACCTTTATTGGTTGGCACGATGCCCATCTTCTCGCCCAAATGGGGACAAAAAGCTGACGGGAAAAAAATAAGTTTTGATGATTTGGCATTTGAAATGCCGATTGGAAGCGGTCCTTATGTAATTGATTCTTATCAAATGGGACGCAACATTGTTTTTAAAAAGAACCCAAATTACTGGGGTAACCATATTAACGTTCGAGTTGGTAGTAATAATTTTGAACGGATTGTTTACAAGTTGTTCAGTGATGATACTGTTCGACTCGAGGCTTTTAAAGCGGGTGAGTTTGATGCCATTGTTGAGTACCGAGCTAAATTGTGGGCAAAAAGCTATGTGGGTTCTCAGTTTAAAAATGGTCAGTTAAAAAAAGAAGATTTTGTTCATCATAACGGTGCTGGTATGCAAGGTTTTGCAATGAATACTAGACGTGAGATTTTTAAAGATCCAAGAGTACGTCAAGCATTGGGCTTGGCCTTAGATTTTGAGTGGTTAAATCGACAGATTTTTTACAACCAATATCGCCGTTTAGACAGTTATTTTTCTAACTCACTACTTGGTGCCAGTTATGAAACTAATAGTTTGCCTAAGGGCGAAGAGCTTGCTCTGTTACAAAGACTGAAAAGTCGGTTCCCGAATGAAATTCCTGAGACTGTTTTTGGTCCAATGCCTTCAGCAAATAGTACAACTCCACCAAATTCATTGCGTGGTAACTTATTAAAAGCTAGAGATTTGTTAGCACAAGCTGGGTGGAACTATAAAGATGGTGCACTTCGAAATGCAAAGGGCGAGATCTTTGAATTTGAAATGTTGGAAGATAGCCCATTTTTACTCCGTATTTTGTCTGCATATGTGCGTAATTTAGAAAAATTGGGAATTAAAGCAAATGTAAGAACTACCGATTTTGCTCTTTATCAAAAACGCCTTGATCAGCATGACTTTGACATGACGACCATTCGATACATGGATAGCCAAAGTCCCGGTAATGAATTATTGGATCGATTTGGAAGTTTGGCGGCAGATCAAAATGGTTCAGACAACCATATTGGTGTGAGACTAAAAGCGGTGGATCAATTAATCGCTGAAATTACGAATGCATCTACTCCTGAAAAACTGTATTCTGCATCTAGAGCTTTAGATCGGTTATTAATTCATCAATATTTTGTGATACCCCATTGGTATAACCCAACCCATCGCGTAGCTTATAGTACCCAGTTGGGTTTTCCTCCTCCGCCACTTTATTACACTGCTGAGTGGTGGATCCTTACCAATTGGTGGAGAAAATCAGATACTCAGGAAGCTAAATAATGCAACACGGATTATTACCCTATATTTTTAAACGTCTTTTATTAATGATTCCGACCTTAATTGGTGTCATGACATTAACTTTTGCTGTCGTACAGTTTGTTCCTGGTGGACCAGTTGAACAAATGGTGCTGGAGTTAAAAGGGCGTGGCGGGGCTGGTGTTGGGGCTGGAGAAGCAACCGGCGCTGGCAGTAATTATCGAGGTCGGCAAGGCATTGATGAAAAAAATCTAGCAGAAATTAAAGCACTTTATGGCTTCGATAAGCCACCAATTGAGAGATACTTTGATATGTTAAAGCGCCTTGCAACCTTTGATTTAGGGGATAGTTATTATCAACATCAAAGTGTATGGAGCTTAGTGGTTTCAAAACTACCTGTCTCGATTAGCATCGGCCTGTGGACATTTTTTATCACTTATTTGATTTCAGTGCCTTTAGGCATCATGAAGGCGGTTCGTGATGGTAGTCGATTTGATACCACTTCGAGTATTTTTATATTAATTGGTTATGCGATTCCGGGTTTTGTGATGGGGATTGTTTTGTTAGTTTTGTTTGGTGGTGGGAGTTTCTGGCAACTCTTTCCGCTTCGAGGTTTGGTTTCGGATCAATGGGAAAATCTTTCGTGGAGTGCAAAAATTGTTGATTACGTTTGGCATCTCGTACTCCCCATAACGGCCTCAGTTTTGGGTAGCTTTGCGGTGATTACGATGCTAACAAAAAATTCGTTTATTGAAGAAATTCGTAAACAGTATGTCATTACAGCAAGGGCCAAAGGCCTATCAGAACAGCAGGTACTTTGGAAGCATATTTTTCGGAATGCAATGATTCCTTTAGTAACTGGTTTTCCTGCTGCTTTTATTGGTGCTTTTTTTGCTGGCTCTTTATTAATCGAAACCTTATTTTCACTCGACGGACTTGGATTGATGTCTTTTGAAGCAGTTTTAAGAAGGGATTATCCAGTTGTCTTGGGGACTTTATATATATTTACCTTAATCGGCCTAGTTACCAAGTTGATTTCAGATGTCGCTTACGTTTTAGTTGATCCACGTATTCAATTCGATGCTGGGGGGAATTAAGCGATGGTGACTATTACAAACGCTTCAAAAAGAAATACTGCATGGAAACGATTTAAAAAAAATCGACTAGGCTATAGCAGTTTTTGGATTTTTTTGGTTATATTTACGGTAAGTTTATGTGCAGAACTAGTGGCAAATGACAAGCCAATTATTGCTGTATATCAAGGGCAAGTTTTTTTGCCCATTATTAAAGACTATCCTGAAACTGCTTTTGGAGGTGACTTCGAGTCCAATACAGATTTTCATGATCCCATCATTCGTAAGAATCTTTCAGAAAAAGGGAATTGGGCAATTTATCCATTGATCGGATTTAATTATTTAAGCCTGAATTATTTTGCCAAAGAACCTAATCCAGCTGCACCCAGTAGCGATAACTGGTTGGGTACTGATGATCGTGGGCGTGATGTCTTAGCTCGGCTGATTTATGGCTTTAGACTTTCTGTCTTATTTGGTTTAGCCCTTACATTGGTTGGTGTTGTAATTGGCGTATTGCTAGGCGGATTAATGGGGTATTTAGGTGGTACGTTTGATCTCATTACACAGCGTATTATCGATGTTTGGCGATCGCTTCCCGAATTATATTTATTGATTATTTTTGCTTCAGTATTTAGTCCAAGTATTTGGTTACTGGTTATTTTGTTATCCTTATTTAGCTGGATTAACTTGTCCGATTATGTGCGGGTTGAATTCTACCGAAATCGGAGTTTAGAGTATGTTCGTGCTGCGCGAGCACTTGGCGTATCTGATTTTCAAATTATGCGCAAGCATATCCTACCCAATAGCTTAATTCCAGTAATTACTTTTTTACCATTTCAAATGAGCGCTGCAATCCTTTCCCTAACTAGCCTTGATTTTTTGGGTTTGGGCGTGCCACCAGATACTCCTAGCCTTGGTGAATTGTTGTCGCAAGGGAAGTCAAACTTAGACGCTTGGTGGATTTCATTAGCAACCTTTATTGTGTTGGTGGGTACGCTTTTGTTGTTAACTTTTATTGGTGAGGGACTTCGTAATGCTTTTGACCCTAGAAGAGGGAGTCAGACATGAGTTATGACTTGAGTATTCAAGGGTTGAGTATTGGATTTGGCGATGGTCGCAAAGAAAAGAATGTGGTCAACAATATTAGTTTTGATCTCCAGCAAGGCCGTCGACTTGCAATTGTTGGGGAATCTGGCTCTGGAAAATCGATTACAGCACTTTCCATTTTAGGTTTGTTGCCAGAGACTGCTCAGATTCAAGGTGAAATTCTGTGGAATGGCAAAAATCTGTTGAGTTTGAGCAATCAAGAAATTCGTCGGATTCGTGGGCGTGAGATTGCGATGATATTTCAAGAGCCCATGACGGCTCTTAATCCATTGTTTACGGTGGGTAATCAAATTGCTGAAACGGTAGCCATCCACGAAGTTACTTGGACTAAATCTCAATGTCTCGACCGTGCATTACAAATGCTTGAGAAAGTGGGATTGCCAGATGCCAGAAATAAATTAAAGGTTTATCCGCATCAACTGTCTGGTGGGCAAAGACAACGCGTCATGATTGCAATGGCATTGTCTACCAAACCGAAATTACTCATAGCAGATGAACCAACTACTGCCTTGGATGTTAATTTACGTCAACAGATTCTCAATTTGATTTTAGAGTTACAAAATGATCCAGATGGTCAAGGCATGTCAGTCTTGTTGATTACACATGACTTACATTTAGTCAAAAAATTTGCTCAAGATGTTGCTGTGATGTATCAAGGAAAAATCGTCGAGCGAGGAACTGTGCAGGAGATTTTTGAGAATCCGCAGTTGCCTTATACACAAACTCTTATCAATAGTCGCCCCGAAAACAAACTCTTACCGATTGTGCCTTTGGCTACGGAAATTTTAAAAGTCGATGAAATATCGGTTACCTATCCCATTCCTAGAGTAGGTTGGGACCAATTTAAAAAAGTATTCAGTCCACCGAGTTTAAAGTATGTGTTAAACGAAGTTTCCTTCAATTTAAGGCAGGGTGAAACAATTGGTGTAATTGGTGAGTCTGGTTCGGGTAAAACTACCTTAGGCATGGCCTTACTTGGTTTGTCCCCCGGTATTTTTGCCAAAGTAAAAGGCTCGGTCGATGTTTTTGGTAAGCCTTGGTTAAGTCTCACAGATTATCAACGAAGACCTTTAAGGGCAAAAGTGCAAGTGATTTTTCAAGATCCTTTTGGTTCTTTATCCCCTAGGATGTCTGTGAGAGAAATTATCGGTGAAGGCCTCTCAGTACATGCAAAAAATTTAAGCCCCGGTCAAATTGATCAAATGGTGACAGATGTTCTTTTAGAGGTAGGTTTAGAAAAGAGTTCTGCAGATCGATATCCGCATGAATTTTCCGGCGGACAACGACAACGAATTGCCATTGCTCGGGCCCTTATCTTAAAACCTGAAATTTTAATTCTGGATGAACCGACTTCGGCTCTAGATGTCACTATTCAAAAACAAGTATTGAGTTTGTTAACTGATTTACAACATAAATTTAACTTAGCTTATGTTTTAATTACCCACGATCTTGCAGTAGTACAAGCAATGTCACATCGCTTAATGGTGCTTCAAAATGGTGCAATTATTGAACAAGGTGATACACAACTGGTTATTTCCCATCCTCAACACGCATATACTAAAAACTTAATTAACGCAGCATTTTGATAATCTTCACTAAAATCGTATAAGCCCTAGGGTCAAATAAGCCCTTGAAATTTTGTGTAAAGGTGTCTAAAATGTTAAAAGACATAAAATCTAATAATACTCAATAAAGTTATCATGAAATTTCAAACACTTACCAACAAATCACTACAAGCTGCATTGATAGCTACTGCATTGCTATCATCAGTAGGTTTTGCTCAAAGTATTGAAGATAACCAATTATCAGCTCCAAATTCAATTGGAAATAGTACTGTATTGAATTCAAGTAATGCACCAACAAATACATCCTCAAACACTTCAGTAGCTGCTCCTGTAAAGCCTAATTTCTACGGTAAGGTAACCACTCAACTTTCAGAGAGTTCTTCTTCCCTCATTAACAATGCCATGAACCTTATTGGAGTTCGTTACCGTTGGGGTGACAAAGTTCAAACCGGATTTGACGCTAGTGCTTTTGTAAAGTATGTCTTGAAAGATAACTTAGGATTTTTGTTCCCAGTAAAAACGACAGATGATATGAGTAAGGTTGGCCTGCAAGTATCAAGAGAAAGTTTAAAACCTGGTGATTTAGTCTTTTTTAATACCCTAAAACGCGAATATTCTCACGTGGGTATTTATGTTGGTGAGAATAAATTTATTCATTCACCAGCTAGAGGTTCAGGTGTCAGGGTCGATGATATGACTTCCGTTTATTGGGATATGCGCTTCGACGGTGCCAGAAGAGTGAATGAATCGAAGTTTCCTAAAGAAACCTTACTTTCTCAATAATTATCTGAAATTACGGTAATACTCGTCTATTTTTTTCTTCAGTAAGTCCATTTGTTGTTGCATTGCTTCTTCCCCTGCAATGATTGCGGTATTTCGGGATTTAAAATCCGTACCTTTCATTGAGCTTAACTTAGGAACAACGACTATATCAGCGAGTGGCATTTCGAATAAACTGATATTTCTTCCCATAATGGTCGTTGTTTGAAGAAGTACGCCTAACGTGCCACTAATATCTTGATCTGCAGGCTCTGAAGAAATATTAACTGCAATCACAATATCTGCGCCCATTTGTTTAGTAAAACGAATGGGTACTGGAGATGAGAGTCCACCATCTACATATTCTCGATTCGAGATACGGGTTGGAGAAAAAACACCAGGCACCGAACTCGAAGCCCTTACTGCTTGGCCTGTATCACCTCTACGAAACAGGATAGCATCGCCCGTTTTTAAATCGGTAGCAACAATTCCGAGGGGGATTTCCATTTGGTCAATGGGTTTATTTTTTACTAATTTATTAACATGATTTTGTAGTGCATCCCCTTTTATAACGCCACCAAATTTATTCGAAAATGGGTTAGCCCAATCAGTAATGCTAGCTTCATCGAGGTTAATCGCAATCCGCTGAAGTTCGCTTGCGGAAATTCCAGTTGCATAAACTGAGGCAATAACACTGCCAGCACTAGTACCCACAATTAAATCAGGTTTGATCTGATTTGCTTCTAAGACCTTTAAGACGCCAATATGGGCAAAGCCCCTAGCTGCACCGCCCCCTAAAGCTATGCCGATAACCGGGGGTTTTCTTACTGGAACACTTGAGATACTAGATGAAGGTGGGGGTGGCGGAGTTTGACAAGCAGATAAGCTGATTATCAAGCTTGCAACACTGAAAAACTTGAGTATTTGGGGGTGGTTAAAAAAGCTTGGTTTTGGGGACTTCATTGGAAAGTAAATTCTTAATATTCTAGTTAACAGTGTATTATCGCAATTAATGGTGAAAGAGCATACTTCTTCACTTTAAATCTTTAGAAAGTGGATTTTGCTTGGCTTAGAGTAAATTCGATATATAATTGCGTTATTCTTAGAGAGATACATCTTTTGAATTTCAGAGATAGTTCTTCTGATGACACTTAAAGCAAAATTAAAAGTAAAAATTTAGCATTGATTGCTAATTGAAATTTCTTGCTAATTACCATTGAAAGTTTATTAATAGCAATTATTATTGCGAAATATCATGATTGAAAACCATTACAAGTTAGTCCTTGAGACTGCTCTATTGTGTTCAACAGAACCACTATCCTTAAATGAATTAGGTCGTTTATATGGTGATGAAGTTACTCCTGAAAACATTATTGTTTGGATTCATCAATTACAAAATGATTGGTCTGAAAAAGGCCTTGAGTTAGTTCAAGCTGGAACCGGATGGAGATTTCAAAGCAGGCTCTCAATGCGTGAGTATTTAGATCGATTAAATTTTGAAAAACCGCCTAAATATTCCAGAGCTGTAATGGAGACTTTAGCTATTATTGCCTACCGTCAACCTGTTACACGCGGTGAAATTGAAGAAATCCGTGGGGTTGCAGTGAGTTCCCAAATCATTCGACAACTCGAGGACCGGAATTGGATTGAGGTAATTGGACATAAAGATACTGTTGGTAGACCAGGTTTATTTGCTACGACCAAACAATTTTTGGATGACATGGCAATTTCAGGTTTGAAATATTTACCAGCATTGGATGATGGAACGCCCGTGGCAGATATTGCCCAACAAGTAATTAATTTTGAAGAGTTAGCAACGGGCGACAATTCAGAAACAGAAAATACGCCCGTTGATTTTCAAGAAGTGATTAACCCCGAATCATTGGAAAGTACCGCTCCGGTGAATGAGATAACTTCTTCCGATATAAGCATTGAGGAAGAAAACTTAAGTAGCATAACTGAAATAAAAAATAATGAATGAACATGAAAAGAATGATCTGGCAGGTACAGCAGATAAAGTGGACAAAGTAATTAATCAAGATAGTACCGAGGGAAAAGAGTCCCACTCCCAAAATAATTCGACAGCATCTGAATCCAGTGAATTAAATGCTGAAATGAAGCCAAAACAAAGGCGCTCTAGAAATCCAAAATTCAGATTGAAATCAAATCGTCGCTCGGACAATAGCGCTTCGGCTGATCCTTCAGTTTCACCAGCAGAACATTCTCATAGCTCTGAAAATTCCTCAACCCATGCGGAAGGGGTTTCGAATGAGAGTCCTTCGCAAAGTATAGAAGGACAAGCTGATTTAACTCAAGGAGGAGTAAATCCTAATCCGAGAAATCGTAATCAACCAAGGTCTAATCAATCACGAGATCGTAATTCAAGAGGTAGTAAAGGGGCTAAGGGCGGGGCTAAGGGCGGGCAAAGAGTAAATAATGATTCTAGGCCTAAACAATCTTCTTCGGGAAATCCATTAAATACGCAAAGTCAGGAACTGTTTGCAAAAGTTGTGTCAGGAGAGTTTGATGCACTATTAGATACTCCCGAGTTATCCCCGCAAGAACCTGCTAATGGATCGTCACATGATGGTGAGTTATCACAGAATGCAATTGTTGATAGGAGTTTGCAAGCACTCGAGAATGCTGAGAAGAATGATCGTCATCATGATGACCAAGATGGCAATGACGATTCATCTCAAGAGTTCCCAGAAGGGGTAGGCAATAATCAATATCAATTTTCTAATCTTGATGATTTGCCAATGTCTTTACGAGATGAAGTTTGGTCTGATCTAGATGGTTTAGATGATGACGCGGATGATGAAGATACTGTTAAATTACATAAAGTTCTTGCTGATGCGGGAATGGGTTCAAGACGCGAAATGGAAGACCTCATTATTCAGGGGCGAGTTTCTGTTAACAGTATGCCTGCACATATTGGTCAAAGAATTGGGCCAACTGATCAAGTCAGAATTAACGGTAAGGCAGTACATCGTAAGCTAGCTACAAAACCACCAAGGGTGCTGATGTACCACAAGCCTGCAGGAGAAATTGTGAGTCAGGCTGATCCAGAGGGGCGTCCATCCGTGTTTGATCGCTTACCAAAACCAAAGGGTGGGCGTTGGATTGCGGTAGGTCGTTTAGACTTCAATACCGAGGGTTTGCTGTTGTTCACCACATCAGGTGAACTAGCTAATCGATTGATGCACCCACGATATGGTATCGAGCGAGATTATGCGGTACGAATTCTGGGGGAGTTGGAACACGAGCAATTAAGTCATTTGAAAAATGGAATTAGTTTAGATGATGGGATGGCTAAGTTTTTAAGGATTAGTGATGGCGGTGGCGAGGGTGCGAACCGTTGGTATCACGTAGCCTTGACGGAGGGGCGTAACCGTGAAGTTCGCCGTATGTTTGAAGCTGTTGGTCATATTGTTTCCAGGTTAATCAGAACTCGGTATGGTATTTTCGTGTTGCCCCCTAGATTAAGAAGAGGGAAATTCGAGGAGGTGCCAGTTGATCAGGTTGCTCAATTAATGAAAGCGGCAGGACTAAAAGTCCCGCAAAATTTTCAGGGATCCAGCACATCTAATCAATCTAGACCGAACCGGGGATCATCAAATCAGGATCAACCTGATCCGATGCAAACTTCAGTATCTTATTGGGGATCAAGAGAAGCTCTAAGAATGGCTGATAACCATACAGGGATTTCTCAATATAAAACCAACTCCTCTAATGGCTCTGGAAATGGTCAAACGAAGAATTCAGCAGGAAAGAAACCTGGTCGAAATGGGAAACCAGGCAGCTCCATGAAGGTTTCTCACGAACATGGATTTGCCCCATCACCTGGAGAATTGCGTAACGCGAGCTTGAGAAGATCGCCTAAAGGTCCTAAAAAACCAGCAGGTGGAGGCTTTAGTGGTAAGCCAAAATCAGGATTTTCAGGCGGTAGAGGAAGAAAACCTAGCGGAAATACGTAAATTACGTTATAATTTCGTTTTATTGATCTTAGCGAGTTAAGTTCAACAAAAATGGGCAATATGCCCATTTTTTTTTACTAAACAAAATAAGTCCTTAATCCATATTAAGACCGCTTTGAGATTAATTATAAAAACCTGTGAGTTAAGTAGAAATTTTGGATCAAAATTTAGTCATTACCGAAGTAGTTGAGAGTTTAGGATATTTTCTCGTGGATATTGAGCGAGAGGGTAGAGGCTTGCTACGCGTAACGATTGAAAACCGAGATTTTAATCAATTAATTAACGTTGGGGATTGTGAAAAAGTGAGTCATCAACTGACCTACACTTTAGCAGTTGAAAATGTTGCATTTGAGCGTTTAGAAGTTTCATCACCAGGCGTTGATCGGATTGTTAAAACTCCTCAGGATTTTGAGCGTTTTACTGGTTTGGAAATTACCTTGAAGCTGAGAGTGGCGATGGGTAATCGTAAGAATTTTTCTGGAGTGTTGCAGGGTCTTATTAAAGGCGAAGCACAGTCTAGGGATGCTGTTTGGGGGTTGTTGATTGAGCCAAAACCTGGTGAATCTGCAATGCTTGAGTTCACACTAGCTGAAGTTGAAAAAGCAAGGCTGGTTCCTGTTCTAGATTTCAAAGGAAAAAAATCATGAATCGTGACGTTCTCATATTAGCTGATGCGTTAGCACACGAGAAAAACGTAGACCGTACAGTAGTTTTCGAAGCGTTAGAAATGGCGTTGTCTTCAGCTACTAAAAAATTATTTGCCAATGAAGGTAAAGATGTTGATATTCGTGTAGCGATTGATACGCAAACTGGTGAATACGAAACATTTCGTCGTTGGTTAGTAGTGCCTGATGAGGCGGGATTACAAGAACCCGATAAAGAGACTTTGCTGTTTGAAGCAAAAGAAGATATTCCTGATATTGAAGTTGGTGAACATCTTGAAGAACAAATTGAATCACTAGCGTTCGGACGCATTGGTGCACAAGCCGCTAAACAGGTTATTCTCCAAAGAATTCGTGATGCTGAACGTGAGCAAATCCTCAATGACTTCTTAGAACGTGGCGAGAAGATTATGAACGGAACCGTTAAACGTAATGATAAAAATGGCTTAATTATTGAGTCTGGCAGGGTTGAAGCAATTCTTCGTCGTGATCAAATGATTCCGAAGGAAAACTTGAGAAGCGGTGATCGTGTTCGTGCTTATATTCTAAAAGTTGACCGTGAGGCACGTGGTCCTCAAATAGAGTTGTCACGTACTTGTCCAGAATTTTTATTGAAACTTTTTGAAAATGAAGTACCAGAGATTGAGCAAGGTCTTTTGGAACTCAAAGGTGCGGCACGCGATCCTGGCATCAGAGCTAAGATTGCTGTAGTTACCCATGATAAACGGGTCGATCCAATTGGCACATGCGTTGGCGTACGTGGTACTCGCGTTACAGCTGTCAGAAACGAAGTAGCTGGTGAAGCAGTTGACATTGTTTTATGGTCAGAAGATCCAGCTCAATTTGTAATTGGCGCACTGGCTCCGGCACTCGTTACAACGATTGTTGTTGATGATGAAAAGCATAGTATGGACGTCGTTGTAGATGAAGAAAATCTAGCTATCGCGATTGGTCGCAGTGGTCAGAATGTCCGCTTAGCAAGTGAATTAACTGGCTGGCAAATTAACATTATGACCCCAGAAGAATCCGCGAAAAAGACAGAAGATGAAGTTGGAAAAATTCGCTTAGTCTTTATGGATAAGTTGGATGTGGATAGTGAAGTAGCGGATATTTTGATTGAAGAAGGCTTCAATACTTTAGAAGAAGTTGCTTACGTTCCATTGTCTGAAATGCTTGAAATTGAAGCATTCGACGAAGATACGGTTAATGAATTAAGAGAACGAGCAAGAGCCTCGCTTCTCACAATGGAAATTGCTGCAGAAGAAGGTAAAGAGCCTGTGTCCCAAGAGTTGAGTTCCGTAGAGTCAATCAGTCAAGAAGTGATTGAAAAACTTATCGCAAATCAGGTGAACACAAGAGAAGATTTGGCCGAATTGGCCGTAGATGAACTAATTGAGATGACCCAAATGGATGAGGAAAGCGCAAAGCAACTCATTATGAAGGCTCGTGCTCATTGGTTTAATTAAAAATGAAGGGATCGCATGGCGACCACAACTGTAAAGACATTGGCTGAAGAGCTAAAACGTTCGACCGACAATTTACTGGAACAATTGCGTGCTGCTGGTGTTTCTAAAAATGCTGAATCAGATGTTTTATCTGAAAATGATAAGCAGGTTTTACTAGAGCATTTGCAAAAATCGCATGGCACTGTTACCGCCGATGTTGCAAGAAAAAAAATCACACTCACAAAGCGTGAAACGAGTGAAATTCGTCAATCTGATTCAGCAGGAAGAACGAGAACTGTTCAGGTTGAAGTACGTAAAAAAAGAGTCATAGTAAAGCATGAAGATGGCCTTAGCCCAGAGACTCCTGTTGTGCCAGAGCCCGTTATTCAAGAAGAGTTGCCTGAAGTTTTTCAGTCAACGATTTCTGAGGCAGAAGAGAAAAATTTATTAGTTAGGGAAGCTGAAGCAAATCGTGAAGCTGAACTACTGAAAATTCAAGAAGCAGAAATGCATGCTGCAAATGAAGCTAGAAAGCTTAAGCAAAAATTGGCGCAAGAGCTTGCGGAAAAAGAAGCTTCTGCAGTCAATGATTTACAGGTTAAAAAGCCAACTAAAGCGGTTGAAAAAAAATCAGATAAAAATGAGTCAGAAGCTGCTAAATTAGTTTCTACTGACTCCTTAGCAACTCAAGCTGACACTCAGGAACCAGAAGTTAAGCCTTCCGAGGTTGTTGCAACTGATGTTCAAAATGAAACCCTTAACCCAGATGTTACTGCTCTTAGTCCTGCACCGGTTAAAAAAATGGCCAAAGATGCTTCAACAGAAGCTACCAAACCGGCAGTTAAGGACACCTCTGAGGCAGATTTAGAGTCAATTCGTAAGCGTAGAGCCATTGCAGAGGCTGAAGCGTTGGCAATTCGTAATATGATGAGTTCGCCAGGCATTAAAAAAGCACCTGTGCAACCTGCGCCTGTAGCGGCGACTCCGGTTGCTGATGACAAAAAAGGTACGATTCATAAGCCAGTTAAAACTGAAACTGCTGATGATAAAAAAAAGGCGGTGGTAAAGCCTACTGGTAAGTTAATTAAAGCCGCTGAAACCTCATCAACTTGGCAAGAAGAAGGTGCTAAGAAAAAATCTAGTCTCAAAACTAGGGGAGATTCTTCTGGTGGCATCGGTGGTGGTTGGCGAGCTGGTGGTGGTCGTAAAAAGTCACACTCTAATCAAAGTGATGCTCAGACAAATTTCGTGGCACCAACTGAGCCAGTAATTCGTGACGTTCATATTCCAGAAACAATTACAGTTGCTGATCTTTCCCACAAAATGTCCGTTAAAGCCGGTGAAGTGATTAAATTACTCATGGGCATGGGGCAGATGGTGAGTATTAATCAAGTATTAGATCAAGATACTGCGATGATTATTGTTGAAGAAATGGGTCATAAAGCCTTTGCAGCCAAATTGGATGATCCAGAAATTGATTTAGGACAGCAAGCTCATACTGCTGAAGAAAAGACCAGACCACCCGTAGTAACGGTAATGGGTCACGTTGACCACGGAAAAACTTCTTTACTTGATAGAATTCGTTTGTCTAAAGTAGCCTCTGGTGAAGCCGGTGGTATTACTCAGCATATTGGTGCTTATCATGTGGAGACACCGAGAGGAATGATTACTTTCCTAGATACTCCGGGTCATGAAGCCTTTACTGCTATGCGAGCCCGTGGTGCTAAGGCTACGGATATTGTGATTTTAGTAGTTGCTGCCGATGATGGTGTAATGCCGCAAACGAAAGAAGCGATTGCGCATGCGAAAGCTGCCGGTGTACCAATTGTTGTTGCGATTAATAAGATTGATAAACCTGAGTCAAATCCTGACCGCGTTAAACAAGAGTTAGTAGCTGAGCAAGTGGTTCCAGAAGAGTATGGTGGTGATGCACCTTTTATTTCTGTATCTGCAAAAACTGGTTTAGGTATTGATGAATTATTAGAAAACGTTTTATTACAAGCCGAAGTTCTAGAATTAAAAGCTCCCGTCGATGCGCCTGCAAAAGGTCTCGTTATTGAAGCAAGGTTAGACAAGGGTAAAGGTCCAGTTGCAACCATCTTAGTTCAATCAGGCACTTTAAAGCGCGGTGACATGTTGTTAGTTGGACAGTCCTTCGGTCGTGTTCGTGCAATGTTAGATGAAAATGGTAAGCCATGTTCTGAGGCAGGCCCATCCATCCCAGTTGAAATACAAGGTTTGTCGGAAGTTCCTGCAGCTGGTGAAGATGTATTGGTCGTGGCTGATGAAAGAAAAGCCAGAGAAATTGCTTTGTTCCGTCAGGGTAAATTCCGTGACGTCAAGCTGGCTAAACAGCAAGCAGTCAAGCTTGAAAATATGTTTGAGAACGTCGGTGAAGGTAGTGTTGCAACGAAGTACTTGCCAATTATTATCAAAGCAGACGTCCAAGGTTCACAAGAAGCTTTATCTCAATCCTTGATGAAACTTTCTACGCCTGAGGTTCGAGTTCAAATCGTGCATGCTGCAGTTGGTGGTATTACTGAGACCGATATTAATTTAGCTGTCGCCTCTAAAGCAGTTGTGATTGGATTTAATTCCAGAGCTGATGCTTTAGCCAGAAAATTAGCTGAAGCCAATGGTGTTGATATTCGTTATTACAATATTATTTATGATGCTGTAGACGAAGTAAAAGCTGCGATGAGCGGTATGTTAACGCCAGATAAGAAAGAAGAAGTAACTGGTTTGGTCGAAATTCGTCAAGTGTTTGTTGTTTCGAAGATTGGTTCTATTGCTGGTTGTTTAGTGGTAGACGGCGTTGTTAAGAGAACGTCTAAGGCTAGATTGCTACGTAATAATGTGGTTGTATGGACTGGTGAGCTGGATTCTTTAAAACGTTTCAAAGACGATGCAAAAGAAGTTCGTGCTGGTCTTGAGTGTGGTTTATCACTTAAAAACTACAACGATATTAAAGAAGGTGATCAGTTAGAAGTGTTTGAAGTAACGGAAGTTGCGAGAACTTTATAAGTACTTCTACACTTTTATGAAAACATCTAAACATCGTAATCAGCGTGTTGCCGATCAAATACAACGTGATTTGGCTGAGCTTATTCCTCGGGAAATCAGAGACCCTTCAATGGGTCTAGTGACTCTTCAGTCTGTGGAGCTAACTCCAGATTTGGCGCACGCTAAAGTTTATTTTTCCGTATTAGGGGCTGAGCCTGAAGTTGCCTTGAGAATTTTTCGCGAAAAAGCAGGTTACTTACATTCTTTGCTATTTAAAAGACTGCATATTCACACTGTTCCGACATTACATTTTTTGCATGACCAATCAATTGAAAATGGCTTGGCCATGTCCCAATTAATTGACCAAGCAATGTTAACCACTGCCCCCGAAAAACCTAAGGACTAAAACGTGCGCGACACTATGCCGCGCTGGACCGATGGGGTAGTGTTATTTGATAAACCTCTTGGAATCAGCTCTCAAAAAGCAGTAACGATTGTTAAGCATGCCTGCCTAGCTAATAAGGCAGGCCATACTGGTACGTTGGACCCGTTGGCGACTGGTTTATTAGCTGTTTGTTTAGGGGAAGCAACAAAATATTCCCAAGATTTATTTAACGCAGATAAAACCTACATAACCAAGATTCATTTTGGTGTTACCACTGAAACGGGTGATGCTGAGGGTAAAATTATTTCGCAGCGTCAATACGAAGGAAATACTGATAATCAGGTTTTTCTTGAGACCTTAGAGGGCATTTGTCCTAGTTTTACTGGGGCTATTCAACAAGTTCCACCGATGTATTCAGCCATTAAAAAAGATGGTCGCCCTTTATATGCATATGCTCGTGAAGGTGAGATGTTTGATTTAGCTGCTAGAGAAGTTCATATTCGTTATTTAAAGTGGCTTAGTGTCGATTTTCCCTACGCTGAGTTGGAGGTGAGTTGTAGCAAAGGGACCTATATTCGAAGTCTAGTAAGTGATATGGGCGAGTTATTAGGTTGTGGAGCGCATTTAACGGCATTACGTCGAACCAAAATTGGTCATCTTCAGATAGAGGATGCCCAAATTGAAGAAGAAGTTAAAGTTTCAGCAAATTTAATGGCAGTTGACTCACTAATTACGCATTTACCCGCTATTATCTTGAATCAAGAAGTAGCCCTGCGGTTTAAGATGGGCCAGCGAGTTGCAGTAAAAGATATTGAGTTACCAAACTCCCCAGAAGCTAATCAAGGGGATTTGGTAACTATAAACACATTCAAAATCTATCATTTAAAGGATAAGCCAGAAATGTTTATGGGGCTAGTAGAACTCAAAAATGGAGTTTTACATCCCAAACGTTTAATGGCTACGGATAGATTGGAATACCTACTTGGATTAGGTGGTTCTGACCCTTTTTTAGGAACTGACATATCCATACGGCATCATTTAACCAAACCGATTCATTAGTTTAATTTTTAGAGAGTAACAAGATGACTACAAGAGCGATTCGAAATATTGCAATTATTGCCCACGTTGACCATGGTAAGACTACTTTGGTTGACCAACTATTACGTCAATCAGGAACATTTAGAGTAAATCAGGCCGTGACAGAACGCGTGATGGACTCGAACGATCTTGAAAAAGAACGTGGTATCACTATTTTGTCAAAAAACTGCGCAGTAGAATTTGACGGTACACACATCAATATTGTTGATACCCCAGGCCATGCCGACTTCGGTGGTGAAGTTGAACGGGTCCTATCCATGGTTGATGGTGTTTTGTTACTAGTTGATGCGGTTGAAGGTCCAATGCCACAAACTCGATTTGTGACTAAAAAAGCATTAGCGCTAGGTTTGAAGCCGATTGTAGTAATCAATAAAGTAGACCGTCCAGGTGCGCGTATTGAGTATGTTGAAAATGCCACCTTTGAACTTTTTGATAAGCTTGGTGCAACTGAAGAGCAATTGGACTTCCCGATTGTTTATGCATCTGGTTTGAATGGTTTTGCTGGTTTAACACCTGACGTCAGAGAAGGAACAATGCGTCCGCTGTTTGAAACCGTAATTAAGTATGTTCCAGTGCGTGATGATGATACAACGGGACCTTTACAACTTCAGATTTCATCCATTGATTACAACAGCTATGTAGGTAAAATTGGTGTTGGTCGTATCTCCCGCGGCACGATTAAGCCAGGTATGGATGTGATCTGTATGAATGGCCCTGATGGTGTTCCATTTAAGGGTAGGATTAACCAGTGTTTGAAGTTTAAAGGTTTAGAGCGTGAGCAAGTGGCCGAGGCAATCGCTGGAGATATTGTATTAATTAACGGTATTGAAGACATTGCTATTGGTACCACGATTTGTGCGGTGGATAATCCAGATCCATTACCAATGTTGAAAGTAGATGAGCCGACCCTAACGATGAACTTCATGGTAAATACGAGTCCTCTCGCTGGTCGTGAAGGTAAGTTCGTCACTAGCCGTCAGTTACGTGATCGCTTAGACCGTGAGCTAAAAGCTAATATGGCTTTGCGAGTCAAGGAAACTGATGATGATACAGTTTTTGAAGTATCTGGTCGTGGCGAATTACATTTAACGATCTTAATCGAAAATATGCGTCGCGAAGGATATGAACTTGCTGTTTCTCGTCCACGCGTTGTTTTCCATGAAGAGAATGGCGTTAAAAAAGAGCCATACGAAAACTTAACCATTGACGTTGAAGATACTACTCAGGGATCTGTGATGGAAGAGTTGGGTAAGCGTAAGGGTGAATTATTAGATATGGTGAGTGATGGAAAAGGTAGAACTCGTCTCGAATACAGAATCCCGGCACGTGGCTTAATTGGTTTTCAGGGTGACTTTTTAACAATGACACGAGGTACTGGTCTCATGAGTCATACCTTTGATTGCTATGATGATGTTAGAGAAGGTATTTTGGGCGAACGTCATAATGGCGTTTTGATCAGTCAAGATAATGGCGAAGCAGTTGCCTACGCTTTATGGAAATTGCAAGATCGCGGCAGAATGTTCGTTGTACCTGGCGATCCTTTGTACGAAGGAATGGTAATTGGTATTCATAGTCGTGATAACGATTTAGTTGTGAATCCAATTAAAGGTAAGCAATTAACCAACGTTCGTGCTTCAGGAACAGATGAAGCCGTTCGCCTTGTGCCAGCAATTCAAATGTCTTTAGAGTATGCGGTTGAGTTTATTGCGGAAGATGAATTAGTTGAAGTGACTCCTAAGAGTATTCGTTTACGTAAACGTTACCTCAAAGAAAATGAGCGTAAAAAAGCTTCACGTGACTAATTGATTTTTGGTGCTTTACTGGAATAGGGAAGATGAACTTGTTGAATATTCAGATTCCCATTCGGGATGGTGTTGGTGCTAGTAAGGTCTTTCTGCCAGAGGGACCTTACGCAACTGTGCTTGATTTCTTGGAAATTCGCTTTCCAAGAGGAACAAGGCAAGGGTGGGAAAACCGTATGCGGGAGGGGCGAGTCCTTAACCAATTTGGCCAGCCTGTTTTACCCGAGTCTTTATACACTCCCAAACAAATCCTTTATTACTATCGTGAACTAAAAGCCGAAGCTAAAATTCCATTTGCTGAGACGGTCATTTATGAAGACGACTGGATTGTTGTAGCCGATAAGCCGCATTTCATACCCGTAACCCCCATAGGTCCTTATTTACAAGAAACACTGCTTGTCAGGTTAAGAAATCGGCTTCAGGTCGATCACCTTAGTGCTGTCCATCGTCTTGATTTAGAAACTGCTGGACTGGTACTCTTCACGAAACAAGCGCATACCCGAGATACTTACGCTTCATTATTTAGAAACCGCTTGGTAAAAAAAGAGTATTTAGCCGTTGCTAGGTTTTCAGCGGACTATGAATGGCCAACCACGCACTTTAGCCGTATTGAGGCTGGTGAACGTTTTATGCAAATGCAGGAGGTGAGTGGTACGCCTAATTCAGTAACAAATATTTCTGTGATTGAAACGATTGATAACTGGTCTTTATATCTTTTAGAACCTATTACTGGTAAAAAACATCAGCTCAGAGTGCATATGAATGCGATGGGATTGCCAATCCGAGGTGATCAAATCTATCCGCAATTGAATGATTATGTTGTGCCGAGTCAAAGGGACTATGCCTCTCCTTTGCAGCTTTGCGCTAAAAGGCTTTCATTTCAAGATCCGATGACTGGAAAAGCGCATTTTTTTGAGTCAAATATGCATTTACAATGGCCTCCTGCTGATTTTAAGTAAGGCGATCGCTAACTCAAGGGAAAACCATAAGTATCACAGGGTTAGCAAAAGTGTTATAAATATCGGTTGGAACTTCAAATCTTATCAAAATTACTCAGAAATCTTCAAACTCTTTGTGTTTAAAGTGACGCACATTGATTTTTTTATTTTTTTAAGGCTAATTGATCATTTATATATTTATTTTTATTAAAAATTTAAGCTTTTAAAGTTAAATTAAGTTTCTTTAATAAATTATTTTTATTTTTATTTTTTGAATGAAAACAATGCTTAATTAGGTATTTATGCCTACTTAATTTTTGTTAAGTGCGTAGTAATCTGAATCTTTCAGATTACTATAAGGGTTTTCCATAGGTGGTATTTTTTTGTAAATAGATTAGCATTTGATCATTAATTATCAAAGGAGATAAATATGTTGCATGGTAATTTTCGTAGAAGCTTATTGATAGCATCCCTTGCTATCATGGGAGCAGTAGGTTTTGGCTCAGTAAGTGCCCAAGAAAAGCCACCATTACGGATTGGTTTTGGTATGGCCGAGACTGGTGCGATGGCAGCAAATGGTAAAGCCGCAAAATTGGCGATGGAAATTTGGCGTGAAGATATCAACGCTAAAGGTGGATTACTAGGTCGTAAAGTTGAATTTGTAACTTATGACGATCAAACGAATCCATCACTAGTTCCTGGTATTTACACAAAGTTAATTGAATCTGACAAAGTGGATTTGGTTGTATCTGGTTACGGCACGAACTTAATCGCTCCTGCAATGCCAACTATCATGCAAAGAAACTTAACCTTTGTTAGCTTGTTTGGAACGGCCGTTAATCAAAAATTTAACTACCCACGTTATTTCCAAGTGATGCCTAATGGTGAAGATCCCGCAGTTGGTTTGACTTATGGCTTCTTCGAAGCAGCAATGCAAGCAAGTCCAAAACCAACGACAGTTGCTTTAGTTGGTGGTGATGCTGAGTATCCAGCTTTGGCTCTCGAAGGCGCTAGAATTAACGCCAAAAAAATGGGCTTGAAGATTGTTTACGACAAAACATACCCACCTAATACAACTGACTATGCTCCAGTCATTCGTGCCATTCAGGCAACGAATCCTGATGTAGTGTTTGTTGCATCATATCCACCAGATACTGTTGGTATGATTCGTGCAGCGAACGAAGTTGGTTTAAAGACGAAGGTTTTTGGTGGTGGCATGATTGGTTTGGGCTTTGCTGCTGTGAAAAAACAATTAGGACCTTTGCTCAACGGCGTTGTTGGATTTGAACTTTATGTTCCAGAGCCAACTATTAAGTTCCCAGGAGTTGAAGCCTTCTTGAAAAAATATCAAGGCCGTGCTGAAAAAGAGGGTGTCGATCCACTCGGTTTTTACTTACCTCCTTACGGCTATGCAATGATGGAAGTTTTAGGAACTGCGATTGAAAAGGTTGGTAGTCTTGATCAAGGTAAATTAGCTGATTACATGCACAAGAATACTTTCAAAACAGTGGTAGGCGATATTACTTTTGCTAATAACGGTGAATGGAAAGTTGGACGTCCTTTATATGTTCAATACAAAGGTGTTCAAGGTAACGATATTGATCAATTCCGTAAGCCAGGAAAAGCTCCAATTATGTTCCCTAAAGACTTGAAGTCTGGTGAACTTCGTACTCCTTACGAAGAAGCTCGTAAACAGTAATTCTTCTCTCTGAAGCCCTCTAGCTTAAATGCTAGAGGGCTTTTTTAAATATTAGTGGATTTATGGACATTTCTTTTGATTTATTACTGAATGCAATATTTTCTGGCCTTTTACTAGGTGGTTTTTATGCTGCATTATCTTTGGGTGTTTCCATTTCTTTTGGAATGCTTGATATCGTGAACATCGCTCATCCTGCGATGGTGATTCTTGGTGCATACCTGAGTTGGTGGTTGAATGAAAAATTTGGCATCGATCCAATTCTTGCTGGATTTCTGTTAGGGCCCTTCTTTTTTCTAGTTGGTAACCTTATTTACCGACTTTATTATGATCGCTTTGAAAAAGGTGGTGGGGGAGATTCTTTACGCGGCCTCGCTTTTTTCTTCGGGATTTTATTCATCATTGAGATGATTCTGATTCTGGCTTTCGGCGTTGATTATCGTAACGTTAATACGAGTTATACCGATAAAACTATTAGTTTTGGCGTAGTTACGGTTGCTTACCGTCTGCTAATTCCATTCGTGATTTCAGTTGGTTTGTTATTGGTGATTCGATGGGCATTTAAGAAGACCTATTTTGGTCGCGCAGTCAGTGCGGTTGCTCAAGACCCCTTAGCTTTGCAACTAATGGGCGTAAATCCTGTAAAAATTAAAGGTTATGCCTTTGGCCTTTCTTTGTTCACTGCGGTTGTTGGTGGTGCGATGTTGATTATTATTCAATCAGTGCAACCTTCTGCAGGACGAGAATATATTGGATTGGTTTTTGCCATCGTAGTGCTGGGTGGTATGGGTAATTTAACGGGTACTTTACTGGGCGCGATGATTTTAGGGGTTGCTGAAAGTATGACAGCAACATTCGCAGGTCCTTCTTGGGCCCCAGCAGTTTCATTCGGATTACTTTTATTAACATTGGTATTTAGACCACAAGGTATTTTTGGAAAATGAATAAGAATCGTAATTTCTACCTCGGTCTGGTTTTGGTGTTGCCTTTATTGGCTTCACTCCCGTTTTGGGTGCAATCAGAATATTTTTTCTTTGCGGCGTATTCCGTGTTGCAATTTGTTATCTTGGCGGTAGCCTGGAACATCTTAGGTGGCTACGCAGGCTATGTTAATTTCGGTTCTGCAGCATTTTTTGCAATTGGTGCCTATTCGACAATTGTTGGTTATAAACTTCACTTTCCACAGGGCGCTAATATTCTTCTTGGTACTTTCATGGCCGGCTTAGTTGGACTCGGTATGGGATATATCACGCTTCGTCTCAAAGGTGTTTTCTTTTCAATTGCTACTTTAGCGATGTCAGTTGTGTTGTTGACCATCGTAACGAATACTCCTTTCTTAGGTGGTGCTAGGGGTGTGTATGTGATTGTTTCTAGAGAATCACCCGTTGGCACCGGTCCTTATATCCACTGGCTATATTTTCTGATTTTAGCGATGGCAGTTGTTTCAGTCATTATTTCTAGAATCATCGAACATTCATGGCTCGGACAGGGATTGATGGCCATCAGAGACGACGAAATGGCAGCAGAAGGTCTAGGTGTTCCAACACTTAAATTAAAGCTCATCGCAACTTCTATTAGTGGTGCGTTAATGGGCTTAGCGGGAACTACTTTCCCTTACCTAATTACTTACGTCGAACCAACCGCGACTTTTAATTTGTCCTTTGCGGTAAATAGTATTGCAATGCCGATTGTAGGTGGACTTGGAACTTGGATTGGTCCCTTGTTAGGTGCCTTATTACTGGGTTCAATACAGCAAATTGCTTCGGTAACGCTTTCTTCATCATGGAATCTACTCATTGTTGGTGGTGTTCTAGTTTTATTTGTGACTCTTGCGCCAAATGGTTTAGTTGGATTTTTTAAGAAATGGTCTGGAAAATAATGGAAAACACAACTCAGACACAAATGCCTTTAGTAAAGGTCAGTGCAGTGACCAAGAAATTTGGTGGTTTTACTGCCTTAAGTAATGTTGATTTAGTCATTGCTCCTGGTGAGCGAGTCGGTTTAATTGGACCCAATGGTTCTGGTAAAAGTACCTTAGTTAACTGCATCTCTGGTATGTTGAAAATTGACGGTGGATCAATTGAATTTGCAGGTGAAAATATTTCTAGCTTGCCTCCGCATGCGAGAGTTCATGCTGGTATTGCCAGAAGTTTTCAGATTCCACGACCCTTTAAGACGATGACAGTTTTTGAAAATATTATGGTAGTGCTGAATTTTTCAGGAAATGATCGAAAAAGTGCGGATGATCTTCGTTCCACTGAAGAGCGCGCAATGGATATTGTTCAAGGTGTCGGATTACATAGCAAAAAAGATCACGTCTCTGCCAGTCTTACCCAAGTGGAGTTACGTAAGTTAGAGTTAGCACGCGCCATGGCAGCAAATCCAAAAGTATTGATTGCTGATGAAGCTTTAGCAGGCTTGTCCGGAGCAGAGGTAGACGAAATTCTTGACCTCATTATGGGCATGAAAGAAAAAGGTGTTTCAGTATTAATGATTGAACACATTATGAGCGCAGTAATGCGCTTCTCTGAGCGTTTAGTGGTTCTGGTGGCTGGCAATAAAATTGCTGATGGATTGCCCCAGGATGTGATTAACAATCCCGAAGTGATAAAGGCATATCTTGGCGAATAAGATCATCTTAAAAGAGATTAATGCCGCCTATGGTGCGGTTCAAGTCTTACATGGTATTTCAATGGAAGTTGGTAACGGTGAAACGGTTGCTCTCCTTGGAACAAATGGCAATGGTAAATCTACCTTAATTAAATGCGTTGCTGGATTAGTTAAGCCAACTGCTGGTCAAGCTCTAGCAGTGATTGATGATGTCACGCATGACTTAGGTAAGCTAAGTCCTGAGGAGATTGTTAATTTAGGTATTGCGATGGTTCCGGAAGGTCGTCGTCTTTTTCCTTTATTGACGGTTGAAGAAAATTTATTACTCGGTGCATCTAGACCTTTTGCTCGCAATCATGTAAGTGAAACTCTGGAATTTTGCTTTGAAGTATTTCCAAAGTTGAAAGATCGTCGTACTCAAAGAGCTGGCAGTATGAGTGGCGGTGAACAACAAATGGTGGCACTTGCTCGTGCACTGATGACGATGCCTAAGATTCTCTTGATTGATGAACCATCTGTGGGCTTAGCTCCCATCATCGTTAAGCAGATGATTGATAAAATAGCAGAGCTAAAAGTTCAAAAGGGTCTTACAGTTTTAATGGCTGAACAAAACTTTACACAAGCAATGAGAATTGCTGATCGTGGTTATGTGATTGTGCACGGTGAAATTAAAATTGAAGGTAGTGCGAAAGATTTAGCGAACAACGATGTTGTACGTCAACTTTATATGGGTATGTAATTTCAAGGAAAATTTATGTCTTATGCTTTAGCGAGTGATCGCGTACCATTTTTACCAATCGTTGATCGACCACAATGGAAAATTCCAGGCGACAAGAACTTACTTGTCTGGTTAATTGTTAACGTTGAGCATTGGACGATGGCCAATCCTATGCCGAGAACAGTTCTCAGTCCACCAATGGGTCAACCATTGCAGCCTGATGTACCTAACTGGTCTTGGCATGAGTATGGGATGAGAGTTGGTTTTTGGCGGATATACGATGCTTTAGTAGCGAGAAATATTGTTCCCACTCTCGCGACCAATGGTATTGTTTGTGAATCTTATCCACGAGTTGTTGAATCAGCGATGAAACACAATTGGGAAATGATGGGTCACTCTTATATTCAAGGACCAATGCATAAGTTAGATGATCAATTAGCAACGATTCAGAAAACGATGGAAACCATAGAGCGTTTTACTGGTCAGCGTCCAGTTGGTTGGGAAAGTCCTGGCCTAACAGAGACTGAAGTAACCATTGATCATTTATCGGCTGCTGGCATTGAATATGTTGCAGATTGGCCATTAGATGATCAACCAACTTGGATTGCAGCTAGTCCTAAGCCCGTTCTTTCAGTGCCCTACACAGTTGAGACAAACGATATCCCAATGATGTTATTGCAGATGAATCGTGGTGAAGAAATGTTCTTGCGCGGTAAAGAGCAGTTTGATCGTTTGTTACAGGACAGTAAGACAATTCCACGTGTCATGGCAATCAGTGTCCATCCTTATATTACGGGTGCACCGCATCGGATTGGATACTTTGAAAAATTGTTGGATTATGTACAAGCTTCTTCAGGCGCGACAATTTGTACAGGTAAAAATATTAACGATTTATACAGAGCACAATTTCCAGCTTAATTCTGATTCTGTAGCAAGGGTTTACAAAACTAAAAAGTCCAACAAGTTTCTTTGTTGGACTTTTTTTTCATAGGGTATCAGAAGAAATCAACCTAACTTTGTTGCAGTTGTTTGGACAGGTCAACAGCTGTTTCGAGCATGACACGCTTGGCAATGCCAGGTAGGTCCTTTTTAAGCTCTTCCTGCCCCTGTTCAGTCATGTATTCACCAAGATAACGTGCACGTTCAATGATTTTTTGACCAATAGGTAAACGAATATTTTCATAGGTAGATAAAGCCTGAGCATTTGCTCCGAATTGATCGATTACTTCGCACAAACACATTGCATCTTCCGCTGCTTTTGAGACGCCCATGCCTACATGAGGTCTGGCAACGAAGCTGGCGTCTCCCATCAAGCCCACTCGATTAAATGCAATTTTTTCAGAGTAGACATCATAAATTGCTTGGAAAAATACCAAAGCTGTTTTCTCTAAAAGCTCAGCCCATTGCGGAGCAAGTGTTTTTCTAGCTGCTTCGCGAATGGTTGCAATATTTTTCCAACTCACTTTAATCGGCGAAATACCCTGAGGATAATAATTGCCATCAGCATCGGTTAATAAATCAACTAACTCTGCTTCATTTGTTTTACGGTACCAAACAAAGTTATACCGACGCTGACCTGTTTGAATATTATTATTTAATCCAGCTACTGGGTAACCTAATATTTGCTCACCTGGTGGTAGCCCAAATCCAAAAGTTTCAAATAAGGTCGACAAGGAAAGTTTACTGAGAAGGTGTTCATCACACACCCCCCGCCAAGCCACATAACCAGCATATTCTGGCACTACATTAGGAGCCAGTAAATGACGAACAGAAGAGCGAAGTCCGTCCGACGCAATGATTAAATCACCCGTGTAAGAAGTGCCATCTTCACAATGAACTGTTGCTCTATGCTCATCTTGATCAAGCCCTTTGATTGATTTACCATCAAGATATAAATGAGAAGGTAAATTTTCTTTTAGAAGATGGTAGAGCTTACTCCAAGAGGTCAAAATTTGAGGTAAGGTCATTTCGGCAATGTCGTGTCCTAATTGATCTAGAGTAACGCGACGATCTACAGGGATACCGATATTGTTATCCGTTTTTATTCCACATAAGGTGAGGGCTTGCATAAGACTCGGATGGGTGACGATTCCAGCTCCTCTGCCATCTAAAGAGCCAACTACTTTTTCTAATAAAGTTACTTCATGACCACGTTGATGCATTAAATTTGCGGCAAATAATCCGCCAAGTGAACCACCTACAATAATAATTTTTGCCATAAATAATGTTAATTTGTTGAATGTGAAGCGTTTGTTAATTTACTATCTAAATCAGTTCTTTCATGAGCTGGATAATTTAGCTCAATCGTGATGCCATTGGGATCTTCAAGAAATAATTGATGTAATTTAATCGTTGGAACTAAACGTTCTCGATATTGCACTTGATGAAGTTGTAAATGATTCAACATCTCTTCTAGTCCTGTAGCGTAAAAGGCAATATGATCAATTGCACCTGAGCCTTTGAGGGACGGCATTTCCTTATCACCTAAGTAATCAATTAAGCCACTAGGGTCGTTTAAATCAATTTCTACAATATGGACGACTGCATTTAAGTAGTTATTGAGGTCTGAGTCGGCTTTATACATCCAATAACCTGGGAAAGGAAAATCAGGTCTAGGGCCAGGTACCAAACCTAATATAGTGCCAAAAAAATTCTTTGTTGCATTTGCATCCGGACTGCGAATCGCGAGATGATTAATAATGAATTCACTCATGCTATTTCTTCTCCTGTAATAAATGTTGTGCACTTAATAAATATGATGCTACGCGGTCTTTAATGATGTCTTCATCACTCATGAAGTTTGTTTCAGACTGAAAGGATGCCCCGTATATCCAACGCCTGATCCCTAAATAAAAAATGCCTCCATGCAGTCCTAACAGTAACTCCATTTCTTTTTCAGAAATTGCTTGGTCTGATTTGAAGTTGCAATATTTCCTGGTCTCAAAAACTAGTAAGGGAAGGATATTGGTTTGGAGTAATTTGAAAAAACGGTCACTAAAAAGTTTGTCGGATAATCCTGAAAATATTAAAATTCGCACGAAGTCGTGGGTCAAAATTGTTTTTGCATAATCGATATAAAATTCTACGAATTTAGCTTCAGTAGATTTTCCTTCATCAGATAATAAAACTTGCCATTCTGGTTTCCAGTGATCAAGTACAACCTCTTGATAAACCCTTTCAATCAAATCTGCTTTAGTCGGGAAATAGTGGTAAAGCAAGGTATGTGTAATCCCAAGATCTTCAGTCAGAGTTCTTAATTGACCCTCAAATCCATGCTTTGCAAAAAAAGCAATTGCTTGATTAACAATTTGCCTTTCTCGTTTTTCAGGGCTCATTCTCCTAGGAGAAGGATGTTCTCCCTGTGATTCAGTCAAAGATGTTTCCTCAATAGGTTGAGTTTGCATAAGAGGGATAAGGGTTTACACGAATTGGTTCTTATTGAGCATTTGTTAAATAATAACAGTATTGTTATTTTAAATAAATATTTATTGAGCTATCAGACAGAATTTTGGAGAGAGAATGAAAGCAGCAGCCTTTGATTACCGTAAAGTACAAACGATTGATCAAGCTATCGGTTTATTACAAGATTTTGGTGATAATGCAAAGTTAATCGCAGGTGGTCAAAGTTTATTGCCTTCCTTGAATATGCGCTTATCTGCACCTGAGTTATTGATTGATTTAAATGGTGTCGATGAATTAAAAGGCATTCAAGTAAGAACAGAAAATAATCAAGAAATTATTTTCTTAGGTGCTATGACGACTCATACAGAGATTGAAGATTCCGCTGTGGTGGCAGAGAAATTACCACTCTTAAAAAAGGCCGTTCCGCATATTGCCCACCGTGCAATTCGAAATCTTGGTACATGGGGTGGATCCATCGTGTATGGTGATCCTGCTGCAGAATGGCCAGCCTGTGCAATTGCTTTAGGCGGCGTGATGGTGATTGCTGGGCCAGAAGGACGACGTAAAATTGCTGCGAAGGACTTTTTTATTGATTTGTACACGACCGATTTGCAAGCGAATGAAATTTTATTAGGCACTGAATTTGCGATCTCAACATTACAAACGAAAGATAATTTTGAAGAGTTAGCAAGACGACATGGTGATTATGCAATTGCCGGATTAGCAGTGCAAATAGAACACCTTGATGACGTTATTAAAGCTGCTCGAATCGTTTATTTTTCTGTGGCTTCCACACCCATGATTGCTTCCCAGGCGCAAACTTTATTGGTGGGAAATTCACTAAAAAAAATCAATCAGCCGGAATTGATTAAACAGTGTCAATTAGCCGTTCGTTCTGAAATTCAGACCATGTCTGACTTAACGAACTCAGTCAAAATGAAAACACATTTAATTGGTGTCTTGATTGAAAGAGCGCTAGTTGCGCTTGCAAAATAATCAATACTTTAACTATTTCAACCTAGAAAATTTTATATGTCACAAAAAACAACAATTCGGATGACCTTAAATGGTCAAGTTATTACAACTGAAGTTGAACCAAGACAACACTTAGTTGATTTTTTACGTGATGACCAATTTTTAACTGGGTCTCACTTAGGTTGCGAGCAGGGGGCTTGTGGCGCTTGTACTGTGAAATTAAACGGCAAAATTGTACGCGGTTGTTTAGTGCTAGCTGTTCAAGCTGACCAAGGAACGGTTGAGACGATTGAGGGGCTAACAGCTACTGGAAACTACAAAGATCTTCAACAAGCTTTCTTAAAGTTTAATGCTTTGCAATGTGGCTTCTGTACTTCTGGAATGCTTCTTGCTGCAGCTGAGTTAATAGAACAAAAACCATCGGCAACAAGGGAAGAAGTGCGTGAATGGATTTCAGGGAATTACTGTCGTTGCACTGGCTATCAAGCTATTGTTGATGCAATTTGTTTTGTCTTAGAAGAACGACTTGCTCAAGTTGTTCATCAGTCTTGAATGGATAAGGAATCATCGTGAATAAACCAAGTGAAATAAAAGAACAATTAAGTCCAGTAACCAGTGAGCAGCGTTACATTGGCATGAGCGAACCACGCCATGGCGCTAAAAGGCTAACTGAGGGTAATGGTAAATACATTGATGATATGTCTTTGCCAAAAATGGCCCATGTTGTCTATTGGCGCTCGCCAGTAGCTCATATGAAAATTTTAAAAATCATTAAGGAGCACGCGTTAAAGATGCCTGGCGTGATTGCAGTGGTTGACGGTAATGAATTGGCTACTATCTGTAAACCGTGGGTTGCTACATTGAGTCATTTGGCTGGTATGAAATCAGCACCTCAATATCCACTTGCCATTGATCGCGCATGTTGGCAAGGTGAGCCTGTTGTGGCAGTGGTAGCAAAGACGCGTGCACAAGCTGAGGACGCATTGCCATTTGTGGAAGTAGAGTGGGAGGATTTGCCTGCGTTACTAGATATGCAAGCTGCACTGGATCCAAACTCTACCATTATTCATCCTGAGTTAGGCGATAACATTTGTTTTAAACGTTCCTTAGATACGGGTGATGTTGATGCTCAGTTTGCTAAAGCTGATGTGGTTGCATCGGCCGAGTTTCGTTTTGGAAGACACACTGGCGTGACCTTAGAGCCTCGTTGCCAAATCGCAGATTTTGGTGCAGATGGCAGATTAACTGTGTATCACTCTTTTCAAGCGCCGCATATGATGCAAGATTTATATTGTCGTCAGTTTGATTTAGTGGAATCAGATGTACGCGTGATTTGTCATGATGTCGGAGGTTCATTTGGTATTAAGGTTCATGCTTATCCAGATGATTTTGCAACGGTTGGATTGTCAATTTTGCTCAAGCGTCCAATTAAGTTTGTGGCCGATCGTCTTGAATCCTACCTCAGTGATATTCATGCCAGGGAACACATTATCCAGGGCAAGATTGCGGTTAGCAAGGAAGGCCAGATTTTAGCTTTTGAAATCGATGACCTTACTGGTATCGGACCTTACTCGATGTTCCCACGTACTAGTGCCATCGAAGGTAATCAAGTAGTGAATTTAGTGGGTGGTCCTTACAAGCATCTCCAATACCGTGCCAATCTGAATGTGGTATTTCAGAATAAAACGCCTACCTGTCAGTATCGTGGGGTTGGTCATCCTATCGCCTGCGCAGTAACTGAAGGTCTTGTAGATCTAGCTGCTATGAAATTACAGATGGACCCTTTAGAGATCAGAAAACTAAACGTGATTCCTGATGATGCCTATCCTTATACCGGTGCGTCAGGTATCAAACTTGAGGTACTCTCGCATGAGCAGTGTTTAGCAAAGCTTGAAGATCTGATGGATTATGCAAGTCTAAGGAAAGAACAAGAGGAACTTCGTAGTCAGGGAATTTACCGTGGTATTGGGATTGCAACCTTGATTGAACTTACGAACCCAAGCCCTGCATTTTATGGTGTTGGAGGTGCGAGAATCGCATCTCAAGATGGTGCTACGATTCGCTTAGATCCATCAGGCGTAATTTCTGTGGCAGTGAGTGTCGGTGAACAAGGGCAAGGAAATGAAGCGATCTTTGCACAGATTGCAGCGGATGCGGTTGGCTTGCCGATTGAGCACGTTCGACTCGTTACCAGTGATACTAGCGTTACACCTTATGGTGGAGGAACTTGGGCTTCGAGAGGCGCGGGTATTGGTGGTGAAGCAGTATTGCTCGCAGGTCTTGCCTTAAAAGAAAATATTTTAAAAATTGCCGCAGCGATGCTTCAAGTAGAAGCCTCTACGCTAGCTTTGAAACAAGGAAAAGTCATTGATAGAATGACGAACGCTGAAAAACTGCCCTTGAGTGAAATTGGTCGAGTTGGCTATTTTAGAACTGATACCTTGCCTAAAGATCTCCAAGCGGATTTAACGGTAACAAGGCATTATTCGCAAAAAGATTTTCCATTCATCTTTACCAATGGCGTACAGGCTTCCTATGTTGAAGTCGATACCAATACTGGTTTCGTGAAGCTCTTAAAACATTGGGCCGTTGAGGATTGTGGTCGTGTCATTAATCCAATGTTAGTTGATGAACAAATGCGTGGAGCGATCGTTCAAGGGATTGGCGGTGCGCTGTTCGAAGAGTGCCTCTATGATGACATGGGTCAAATGATTAACGGCAACATGGCGGATTATTTAGTACCAATGGCTGCTGAGATGCCTGATATTGAAGTAGCTCACGTACAAACTCCAACCAAGTCTTCTTTACTGGGTGCTAAGGGCGCTGGTGAAGCAGGTACTGCAGGAGCACCTGGTGCAGTGATCAATGCGATTAATGATGCTTTGGCGCCGTTTAATGTGCATAGTTTTGATCAGCCACTTACGCCTGAGAAGATTCTAAAAGCCTTAGGAACGATTTAATAGTCGTAAAGCTTCGATGAGAATTATTCGCTAGGCGGAATAATTTTCATCGAGGTATCAAAAAAACTTATAGCCTCAAGGTCCAACACTTCAATATGGGATTGATTAAATACTTGCCAACGCCATTTCAATATCCCTACATGAGGTTTGCTAGTGGAGTATCTGTGATCGAGTACGGTTGTTTGAACCATTAATTCATCATCAGGCCTGACAGGTGCTGGCCAACGTAAGTAGGACAAGCCTGGTGAGCCACTGGATTCTGATCCTTGTAAGATTTCATTTGCAACTAAACGCATGGCAATGCCACAAGTCATCCAACCACTACCAATAAGACCTTGAAAAGGACCCGTTTTAGCGGCTTCAATATTTGTATGAAACCATTGCGGGTCATACGCCTTGGCAAACTGAATAATTTCTTCTTCAGTCACTTTATAAGCACTGGTTTTTAAAACTTGGTCTTTATGAAAGTCAGTAAATTTCATTAAATTTTTACTTTACTAAATTCTGGCGCTCTTTTTTCTTGAATAGCTTTGAGGCCTATTTTCGCATCATTCCCAGCAAAGCCAAGGATTTCGAGGGTTAAAGAGTGTTCAAAAGCGGGCCAAGCTGCTCTTAACCAATGATTGAGAGAGCGCTTAGTAAAGGCTAAAGCAGAAGGGCTACCACTAGCTAAAGTAGTGGCGATTTCCCGGGCTTTACTTAGTAACTCTTCATCAGGAACCGCAAGGCTCACGAGTCCAATCCGTTCAGCTTCTACACCGTCAATCGTATTACACATCAATAAGTGATATTTCGCTTTTGCCATCCCACAAAGTAGCGGCCAAATGACTGCTGCATGGTCCCCGGCAGTTACACCTAATTTGGTATGACCATCAATAATTTTCGCTTTAGTACCAGCAATTGAAATATCGGCAAGTAATGCTAAAGCTGCCCCAGCACCAACCGCTGCACCGTTGATAGCTGAAATAATGGGTACGTCACAATCAATCATGCTCTGTACTAGTTCTCTTGCTTCTCTTAGAACCCGAAGTCTAGCATCTTGAGAGTTGATCATTTCTTCTACTACCGAGAAAGATCCCCCAGCACAAAATCCCTTACCTTCACTACGAATCAGAATTGCACGAACTGATGGATGTTGGTTGAGTTTCGTAAATACCGTTCCTAAAGCGGCGTGCATCACCTCATCGGTCATAGGCATACCACCAACTGGACCAATAATTAATTCAGCAACCCCATTGGGTAAAATTTCTGCTCGTAAATTAGGGCAAATTTCTAAAATTTCACTCATTCAGTAAATCCTCACAAGATTTTCTTCGTAGCATTGGACTTACGCGATATCTTTCACCGCGATAAAAATCATCCATGCTATCTAATAAAAAGGCAACATCCGCCGCCGACCATTGTTCTAACCAATCGAATGGACCCTGAGGATAATTAACCCCAAGGCGCATCGCTTGATTCACTGCTTCTTCAGTACAAACACCCTGATTGACAGCGTCACATGCTTCGTTAATTAACATAGCAATCGTTCTCGCAACGATGAGACCTGGTGAGTCAATCACCTTGATAGGCTGAATTCCTAAATTAATTAAGAAATTTTCAACAGATTTCATTAATTCTTTAGAGGCAGTTGTGGAATGAGTCCATGCTAGATGCATCCCTGCGTAAGGTGCAAAGGATTGATCAAGGAGCACCGCGTTATGGTCCATTTCTGTAGCCATCAATCCATCTGTGATGCGAATTTCAATTTGGTTATAAGAAATTCCTGACCAATCACTTTCTTCATCGAATTCAAATTTTAAATTGATGGCCTCTAATTGCTCACTGAAGAAACTAATTAATGGTTGAGCACCATGTAGTACCACTTTTACTTTAGAGGGGAGTGGCTTTGGATCTGGCGTAACGATGTTAGGCTTGACTGCATCGCTTGAATAATCGTAAAAACCTTTACCAGATTTTCTGCCGAACAGCCCACCGTCCACTAATTCTTTTTGAACTAATGAAGGTGTGAAGCGCTTATCGAAAAAATTCGCTTCATAAACACTGGAGGTGACAGAAAAGTTCGTGTCATGTCCAATTAGATCCATCAGTTCACAAGGACCCATCTTAAAGCCTGCTGACTTTAAACAACTATCAATCTCAAAAGGACTAGCGACTTGCTCTTGTAACAGGCTAAGGGCCTCAGCATAAAAGGGGCGCGCGATACGATTCACAATAAATCCTGGTGTGGATTTGGTATGCACGGGTACTTTTGACCAAGCTTGTGCGAGACCAAAAATGGCGTTTGCTATGGCAGGATCGGTTTGTAAACCGCTGACGACTTCAACCAACTTCATGACAGGTACTGGATTGAAAAAATGCATACCAACAAGTCTTTGTGGGTGTTGCATACCGTTGGCAATAGCGGTTACTGAGATAGAGGAGGTATTCGTCGCTAAAATGCAATCTTTGCTCACCACGGACTCTAACTCTTGAAAAAGGGCTCTCTTCACCTCTAGTTTTTCAACGATGGCTTCGATGACTAAGATGGCATCTTGTGCCTTGGATAAATGGTCAATTGGCTGAATATTTTGTAAGGTGTGTTGCATTTTTTCAGCGGACATCTTACCTCGAGAGACTAAGTTCTCAAGGCTTTTGCTTAAAGATTCAATTGCTTTTGTATTTGCTCCATCCTTGGCATCAAACAAAGCAACTTGATGACCCGCTTGCGCTGCGACTTGTGCAATACCTGTGCCCATAATGCCAGCACCAATGACTAAGATTTTTCCATTGGATATTTCAATCATGGCTTTGGAATCCAATTTGCTGGTCGTTTATTTAAGAAGGCATCAAATCCCTCCTTTGCCTCTTCAGTACCTCTGACACGACTAATTGTTTTGGCAGTGAGTTCAATCACTTCAGGCGTTACTGGACCGTGTGCTAACTGGCCAAATAATTGCTTGATTTCTTTGATGGCATTTGGGCTACTAGCTAGCAACATAGTTACATTCTGATCGACTACCGCATCTAATTGATCTAAGGTGGTTACTTCGTGAACTAAGTTGATTTTGAGAGCATCATTAGCGGAAATTTTCATGGTAGTCAGAGCGAGTCTTCTTGCTTGACGTTTACCTATAGTATTAATTACGTAGGGTCCGATAGCAGATGGCAGGATACCAAATTTAGCCTCACTAATGGCAAAACTTGCTTGTTCAGCCGCAATCGCAATATCACACACACAAGCTAAGCCAAATCCCCCACCAAGAGCGGCTCCTTGAATACGTGCAACTACCGGTTTTGCCGATTGATCAATGCAACTTAACATCTTTGCGAATTTGCGTGCATCCTCGAGGTTCCATTCCTCAGAAGCAGTGCTCGCTCTTTTCATCCACTGAAGATCTGCGCCAGCACTAAAATGTTTGCCTGTGCCGGATAAAACAATCACACGAATTTCTGCTGAGTTATTTGCGAATGCGAATGCCTCTTGCATTTCTACAATCATTGTTTCGTCAAAGGCATTAAAAACCTCGGGACGGGACATCTCAATTTCGAGCACTCCCGGTGCTCTGTCTTTTAGAATTAAAGTAGTGTATTTTTTCATCGTATTTTTCAAAGGAACCCGCTTTTTAAAGCTTGGTTGGGACTAATAAGTTTCTAAATGTAATCGACCTGTAGATTTGAGTTGATTACCGAATTCGTTCCAGTTTAATCCATCCTTTTCGATAATTTCCTCTAAAGCCTTCATAACGCCATCTTCCATCGCTTTAAGACCACAAACATAAACATAGGTATTTGGGTTTTTAAGCAGTGATGCTACATCCTTAGCCCTTTCTATCATCGCATCTTGGACATATTTTTTAGGCTCATTAGGAGTTCTAGAAAAAGCTAAATTAATATCTATAAAGTCTTTTGGTAAATTTTGTAAGGGGCCAAAATAGGGGAGCTCAGATTGAGTTCTAGCACCGAAAAATAGCATCAGTTGACCATTTTTAAATTTACCAGATTGAGTTAATCTTCTGCGCCATTCCGTCATTGCTCTCATTGGAGCACTACCTGTACCAGTGCAGATCATAATGATATTGGATTCAGGATGATTCGGCATTAAGAAACTCGCACCAAATGGTCCAATTACTTCTACTTCATCACCAATTTTTGAATCACACATGAAATTGGAAGCAACGCCTTTAACAGGATTGCCAGAATGATCTTCTAAGACGCGTTTAATCGTTAAAGATAGGTTGTTATATCCGGGTCTTTCACCATTTCGAGGACTTGCAATGGAATATTGTCGGGCATGATGGGGTTTTCCTTGAGCATCTGTGCCTGGAGGGATAATACCAATCGATTGGCCCTCTAAAACCGGGAATGGTGTGTCATTAAAATCTAAAACAATATGATGTGTATCGTAATCGGAACCAACTTCAGTAACTCTAAAATTACCTACGACGGTCGCTTTTACGGTTTTTATCGCAGATTTTGGTCCATATAAATTGACATAGGGATGGGCTGCAGACCATGGTGGAATGGTGGAACCGAAATGAGCCGGTTTAATATGCTGTTGAGATGTATTTTTGCTTTGATCAGCGGAACTCTCTTTTTGTTCCATGGATACTGATGAATTGGATAATGTTGATTCTGAAGAATCCAAGTCCAATAAGGCATCTTCTGATAAGGTTTCTGGGAGTTCATCCCAAACGAGTTGCTCTTCGATGCTATACGCTCTTGCTTTAGGAATTTTTCGCCAGTTATCGATTGAACCCGTTGGGCATGGTGGCACGCATGCCATACACAGATTACAAATGTCCGCATCCACTACGTAGTTTCTGGAGTCATGCGTGATTGCGCCGACTGGACAGGTTGCCTCACAAGTGTTGCAACGAATACAAATTTCGGGATCAATCAGGTGTTGGTCGATGATTTCTGTGGACATAAGTAAAGTTGTTTTTAATAAAATTAATAAAGTATGTTTACATTCTAAAAGAGAGCACCTCTAGTGCTCTCTTTTTTATGAAACGTTAATTAAAACGCACATATTCAAAGTCAACGGGTTGACGATTTACGCCCATTACAGGTGGAGCAATCCAGTTTGCAAATTTACCAGGTTCAACACAGCGACCCATTAAGCTTGCTACAAATGCGCGATCTTCGGGGGTTGGTAACCACTCGTTTTTACGTGCTTGCCATTCGTTTTCAGAAATCATTTGACCTGCGGGTGAAACCTTAATGCCTGAGAGGGCACCAATATTTCTATGGAATGCTTTATGAGGAACTTTCAAACGGAATGGAATACCTGCTTTTTCAATCACTTTATTCCAACGCTCAATACCACCAACGCTATCTTTAATATAGTCGTCACGTAGAACTTCATTTAAGGCGTTTAACAACGGTACTTCTTTTTCGACTAGGTTGCCATTACTTGCATGCAAAATTCTGTATGAATCATTTTTGAGGCTATGGTCATCCATACGCTTGCCTTCTTCGTAACGACCTTTTAAGCCAGTTGAATAGAAAGTTGCGGCATTACTAGATTCATCGGCTCCAAACAAGTCAATGGTTACACTGAAATGGAAGTTGAGATAACGTTGAATGGTTTGCAAATCGATTACTCCTGCTGCACGAAGCTTCACTGGATCATCAGTTTTTAATTCATTCATTACTTGGCAAGTACGGTTAATTACGCGTGAAATACCACTTTCCCCAACAAACATATGGTGCGCTTCTTCCGTCAGCATAAATTTTGTTGTGCGTGCAAGCGGATCGAAACTTGACTCAGCTAAAGCGCATAACTGAAATTTACCATCGCGATCTGTAAAATAGGTGAACATAAAGAAGCTGAGCCAATCAGGAGTTTCCTCATTAAATGCTTCTAAAATTCTTGGGTTATCTTCTTGACCGCTTCTACGTTGTAATAATGCTTCGCCTTCTTCACGCCCATCACGACCAAAATATTTGTGTAACAAGTACACCATAGCCCATAAATGACGTCCTTCTTCGACGTTAATTTGGAATAAATTACGCAAATCATATTGGCTTGGTGCAGTTAAACCCAAGTGACGCTGTTGTTCTACAGAAGCTGGTTCAGTATCACCTTGAGTCACAATAATTCTTCTCAAATTTGCGCGGTATTCACCAGGAACATCTTGCCAAACTTTTTCACCTTTATGATCGCCGAAGTGAATTTTTCTGTCAGCGTCACCAGGATTTAAGAAAATACCCCAACGATAATCAGGCATTTTGACATGGCCAAACTGAGCCCAACCCTGAGGGTCGACGCTAACAGCAGTTCTTAAATACACATCAAAGTTACCAGAGTGATCTGGTCCCATGTCGTTCCACCAATTGATGTAATTGGGTTGCCATTGTTCCAGCGCACGTTGTAAGGTGCGATCTTCACTTAAATTCACATTATTAGGAATTTTTTCGTTGTAGTTAATGCTGCTCATAGTTATCTCCGAAGGTTAGTTACATTAATTAATTAAACACGGTTCCAATCAAATTGCGCTTTCTCGCCTTTGCCATAGACCTTTAAAGCGCCTTTATCGCCGACTGCGTTAGGTCTTTGAAAAATCCAGTTTTGCCAAGCAGTGAGGCGTCCAAAAATTCTGGTAAACATATTTTCTGGTCCATTAAATCTGAGGTTTGCCTCAAGTCCTGTAAGGGAGTCAGGTGACATAGATAAACGTTCTTCAAGAGCAATCCGAACTTCATCATGCCAATCAATATCGTCTGGATTCATGGTATTCAAACCAATTTCACTAGCTTGATCGGCATCGAGTAGTTGACCCGCTTTTGAGCGAACTGCATTTAATGCTGGTTCTTCGTCATAAAAGCGACGACCCAAGCGACTTTGATTTGTAATCATTGGATAGGTTCCAAAATTAACATCATTCACCATGATTTTTGGAGTTGTATCCATGTCATCCGGTAAGATTAGATGATAAATACGATCGCAAGTTAGGGCCAGTTCTAGGAAGGTGCCATTGAAACATGATCCTTCATCAATTAAGGCAAATAAGCTTCTGGATGAAACGTCAAGACGACTTAAGGTTCTTCTGAGTAAACCGATGGTTTCTCTGACTAGCCAATGATCTTGATTACTTACCAAGGTGGCATCCATTGCCTTAACATCATCATGATTACCCAAGGTCTTGATAATCCAAACGCCAACATCCAGCTCATTGGTGCGCATCATTAAAATAGCATCTTCTAATTCACGAGCCATCATGAGTGGATACCAGTTTGAACCTGCAGCTTCAATTCCAGCAACATCAGTGGGTTGATTGCCATTAGGTGCTTTAACTGTGAAAGTGGCAACACGTTTTGCACGATCAATTTCTACCGTTACATATTTGTACTTAAGTGCGTCTGCTTCCACTGTTCTATCTAGTGCAATTAACTCAACACCAGTAGCTACATCTGGGCGAATACTCTTTTTTGCTAGCTCTGCAGCTCTTTGCTTAACGGTTTCCAAGAAAACGGCTGGTTTTGCGATCTCATCAACTAGTCTCCAGTCTTTTGCTTTTTGGCCACGAACACCTTCGCTAGTTGTGCAGAAAATATCTGCTAAATCATGACGCACATGACGCTTATCTGTAACGCGTGTTAGCCCGCCAGTTCCAGGCAATACACCGAGCAGGGGAACTTCTGGCAAACTCACAGCACTTGATCTGTCATCAATTAACACGATCTCATCACAGGCTAAAGCTAATTCATAGCCACCACCAGCACAAGCGCCATTCACAGCAGCTAAAAATTTCAAGCCACTGTGAGTAGATGAATCTTCTAAACCGTTTCTTGTCTCATTTGTGAACTTACAGAAGTTCACTTTCCATGAGTGACTTGAAACGCCTAACATGAAAATATTTGCTCCTGAGCAAAAAACTTTATCTTTGCCACTGGTCATAATGACGGTTTTGACTTGCGGGTGTTCAAAACGAATTCTGTTAACTACATCATTCAGCTCGATATCTACACCGAGGTCATAACTGTTGAGTTTTAACTTATAGCCAGGTCTTAATCCACCGTTCTCATTGAAATCTGCAGTGATCGTTGCGAATGAACCATCAACTGATAATTTCCAGTGTTGGTATTGAGATGGATTGATTTGATAATCTACGGATAAAGCAGTGTTCATGTAAGGTCCCCTTATTCAAAATAAACAAAATCATACGAGCATATGATGAATAATAATGCATGAAGTTTAATTGTCAAGCACTTTTGTGCATATTTTTAAAATATTTATAGATTTAGTGCGCCACGAACAATTTTGATCAGTAATTGGCAGCTTTCTTCAAGAGGTTGTTGGCTTGTATTAAGTTGAAATTGCGCTTGAGAATAAAAAGATGCGCGACCAACTAAGATTTTCTTTAAATCTTCCATCGCTTCTTTATTGTCAGCCATTGGGCGTAAATCACCTTGTTTTCTGACTCGCTCCATATGGTCTTCAGGGCTTGCTTGTAACCAAATAGTTGTACAGTGATTGAGTAATAGGTTAAAGCTTGCCGGATCAGAAACGATGCCGCCTGGAGTTGCAATGACAGCTTCTGGATAAATTTGAATCGTTTCCTCTAGGGCTCTACGTTCGTATTTACGATATGCATTGACGCCATATAAACCTTGAATTTCTGCAATACTACAACCAGCAAATTTTTCAATTTCGCGACTTAACTCAACAAACTGAAAGCCTAAATCTTCAGCTAGCATATAGCCTAGAGTCGATTTTCCAGCACCACGTAAGCCAATTAAAGCAACACTTGAGTTAAAGCTTTTTGTGGTGGTTTCATTTTGGCTGAATTGATTAAGAATTAATAATCTAATTCTTTTCAAAGAACTTTCATCTTGATTTAGCAGTAAATCTCTCAGCAGCAACCACTCAGAGGATGAGGTGGTTGGGTCACCAATAATCTCCGCCATCGTGCATTGCATTGCCTCGGCAATTTGCGTTAATACTAGAAAAGAGGCGTTACCTTTACCGTATTCTAAGTTGGCTAGATGTCTTTCTGAGACGCCAGATGATTGGGCTAGGGCCTTGCGGGTCATTCCTCTTCTGGATCGAATCGAGGAAACACGCTCTCCGAGTGCTTTTAAGGCGATATTGTCTTGAATAATTAAATCAGTCATAGTTTATTTTATCAGTATTTACCCTTGAAGGTGAATTATAGTGCTTGACTTATCAAATTTTAAGAATTAAAGTTCTTTATGCACAATAATTCATATTAAATTAATTTTCAAGTGAAATGAAATGAATACATTAAATCTGATAGAGATCCACCAAGGTGAATTTAGAAAAAACCTTTCCACTATTACTCAATTGATAGGCATTCGTAAATTAGATAGCGATTTGGAATTATGGCTCAATCAAAATTTTGGAGTTAATTCTGTTTGGTATCAGGAAACAAAAAAACTTTGTATTACTGGCGTTGAGGAGGCTTGGTTGTGCAATCGCGAAGGGGGAGGAATTCGTTATGGTCGAATTTTTAAACCTGCTGATGATTTAGCAAGTTTTTCGGTTGATGTAGTAGAAATGGAAAATATAGCTGGACCGTACCATGTTCATCCTTTGGGGGAGATTGACCTAATTATGCCAATCGATGGTGAAGCATTATTTGATGAGCATGCGGCTGGTTGGATGGTTACACCTGCCGGTAGTGCTCATGCTCCCACAGTTACAAATGGTAAAGCATTAGTACTTTATTTGCTTCCCGAAGGTCAAATCCAATTCACAGAGAAAAAATAAGATGACTACATTGTTAGCAAATTATGTCAATGACCAATGGGTCAATGGTACGGGTCAAGGAATCGTATTAAAAAATCCGATTTCTGGTGAAGAACTTGTCCGAGTTGACTCTACGGGTCTAGATCTTGCTGATGCTTTTAAACATGCCCGAGATATTGGTAGATCTCAGTTGAGCTTATTGAATTATCAGAGTCGTGCAAGTTTACTGAAGCAAATTATTGGTGTTTTAAATGAAAACAAAGAAAAGTATTACGAAATTTCTGAAAAAAATAGTGGTACTGTAAAAAATGATTCAGCAGTTGATGTCGAGGGTGGAATTTTTACATTGGGCTATTATGCGAAATTAGGGGATTCCTTAGGAACCAACAATTTCCTGTTAGATGATAGTCAGGTCAGTCTAGCGAAAGATCAAAGTTTTGCTTCGCAACATCTTTATGTACCCCTCCCAGGCGTGGCATTATTCATCAACGCATTTAATTTTCCGACTTGGGGATTTTTAGAAAAAATGGGCCCCGCGATTCTATCGGGTGTGCCAGTCATCGTAAAACCAGCCAGTTCAACAGCGTGGCTTACCCATGAGATTGTAAAAGATATTATTTCAGCCAAAATTTTACCTGCTGGCGCACTGTCTTTGATTTGTGGCAGTTCAGCAGGTTTATTAGATCATTTGGAGCCTTTTGATATGGTTTCTTTTACCGGCTCTGCCCAGACGGCAAAATTAATCCGTTCTCACTCTGCGATTACTGAATCTTCAGTGCGTATCAATATCGAAGCGGACAGTTTAAATTCTGCTTGGTTAATGGCAGATGTAAAAGCTGATGATGTAATTTTTGATCTATTCATCAAAGAAGTTTGCCGTGAAATGACGGTTAAATCAGGCCAAAAATGTACGGCTATTCGTCGAATTTTTGTCCCTGAACATCTTTTTGAACAGGTATCAACCGCTTTATCTGCAAGGCTTGCTAAAACAGTCGTTGGTAATCCTAGTAACCCCTCCGTGAGAATGGGGTCTCTCGTGAGTATTGAGCAAAAACATTCGGTTTTAAAAGGTATTCAAGATTTATCAGCAGTCGCGGAGATTCTGTTTGATGCCAATCAATCTCCATTCGTAGATGCAAATCTAGATTCCTGTTGCGTAGCTCCCGTATTGTTTGGTATTAAAAATGCTGAATTAGCGGATTCCGTAAAAGAAGTCCATGAATTAGAGGTATTTGGACCTGTAGCGACTTTAATTGCTTATCGCGATTCTGCTCAAGCTCAAGAATTGATTGCTCGAGGTCAAGGATCTTTAGTTGTATCGTTGTACGGGGACCAGCACGAAAGTCTAGTAGCGGCAACTTTATCTGTCGCAGCGATGCATGGACGGGTTCATATTATTAGTTCAGAAACTCTTTCTCAAACAGGTCATGGCAATGTGATGCCACAAACAATTCACGGTGGTCCCGGTAGATCTGGTGGTGGTGAGGAGTTAGGAGGAATCAGAGCACTTTATTTTTATCATCGAAAAGTAGGGGTTCAAGCACACCCTAATTTACTGAATCATTTATAAGATTTGAGGAGTTTATATGTCATTAACGAATCATCAGGAATTCTTAGGCACTCAATTTAATTTTGCCCAGTTTATCCATGATACAAATTTAAATCGTTTGAATAAGGTCGCTTATATTGATGATCATGGATCACTCACTTACGGTGATTTATTCGATCAAATGAAGAAATTTGGTAGTGCCTTACTTACAAGTGGCATCAGAAGAGAAGAGCGTGTGCTATTACTAATGTTGGATTGTAATGAGTGGCCAATTAGCTTTTTAGGCTCTATGTATGCTGGCATCGTGCCAGTTGCCGTAAATACCTTATTGACGGCACAAGACTATTCTTTCATGCTTGAAAACAGCCGCTCTCAAGCCGTTTTTGTTTCTGATAATCTGATTCCTGTATTAATTGAAGCCCTCGATATTGTCAAAAAAAATACTCAATGCGAAGTTCGGTCCATCATTGTGCCGAGAATTGAGCATCAGCATTTAGAGATGTTTCAGAAGTCTCATCCCGAAATTAAAGTCCTTAATTTTTCTGATTTTGTCGCAAATCCAAAAATAATGGAATCTGCTAAAACAGCACCAGATGATCCTGGATTTTGGTTGTATTCTTCTGGATCTACGGGTAGGCCAAAAGGAACTGTTCATACCCATGCAAATCCATATTGGACTGCAAAATTGTATGCCACGCCTATTTTAGATATACAAGAAAACGATATTTGTTTTTCTGCGGCAAAATTATTTTTTGCTTATGGTTTAGGTAATGGATTGAGTTTTCCTCTAAGTGTTGGTGCAACGACTGTTTTAATGGGTGGGCGTGCAACCCCTAATGAAGTTTTTAAAAGGTTTACGGAGTTAAAGCCAACGATCTTCTTTGGCGCACCAACCGGATACAGTGGCATGTTAGCAAGCTCAGAATTACCAGCAAAAAACCAAGTCGCTTTAAGAATGTGTTCGTCGGCTGGTGAGGCTTTACCCAAAGAAATTGGGGAGCGTTGGACAAATCATTTTGGCTGTGAAATTATTGATGGTCTCGGCTCGACCGAAATGCTACATATCTTTTTATCGAATCGACCTGGTGACGTGAAATATGGTACATCTGGCAAGCCTGTTGCTGGTTATGAGTTAGAAATTCGAGGGGAAGATGGATTACCAGTTCCCGTTGGAGAAATAGGTGATTTATATATTAAGGGGCCAAGTTCTGCCACAATGTATTGGAATAACCGTGAGAAATCACGCGAAACCTTCCAAGGAGGCTGGACGAAGAGTGGCGATAAGTACGTCAAGGATGAAGAAGGTTATTACACCTATTCTGGACGTAATGACGATATGTTGAAAATTAGCGGTATCTATGTTTCACCTTTTGAAGTGGAAGGTACCTTGGTACAACACCCAGCAGTTTTAGAGAGTGCAGTCATAGGCGTTCACGATGAGACTGGCCTTGTCAAAACGAAAGCTTTTGTGGTCTTAAAAGAAAATCAACAAGTTTCAAAAGAAGAGTTACAAGCTTTTGTAAAGGATAAATTAGCACCTTATAAATACCCAAGAATCATTGATTTTGTAACTGAACTCCCGAAAACTGCTACTGGAAAAATCCAGCGCTTTAAATTAAGGGATCAAGAAAAAGCAGTTTCTTAATTAACTTATTGACTTGATATGCAAACGACTCAAATCATCTGGAAAAATCAATCGATTGATATTGAATATCAGTGGTTGAATGAAACGCAAAAGGAAGCTCCCATCCTCCTGTTTTTGCACGAAGGCTTAGGTTCCATTGCTTTATGGAGAGATTTTCCTAAAACTTTGTGCGAGACCTTAGGATATAGGGGTTTAGTTTATTCAAGACCAGGTTATGGTTGGTCCACTCCAAGACCAACCAAAGAATATTGGCAAATTGATTTTATGCATCAACAAGCGATTGATGTTTTGCCAATATTTTTAGAGAGTTTGCATGTGCAATCTCCTGTATGGATACTTGGTCATAGTGATGGAGGCTCCATTGCCCTATTAGCTGCGGTGAATAAGCCCTTTCTAGTTAAAGGGATTATTGTCCTAGCTCCACATATTTTTGTGGAAAATCTTACTATCTCAAGTATCAAAGAAGCCAAAGAGCAGTATTTGAAAGGGGATTTGAAACAAAAATTAGCAAGATATCATCAGGATGTTGATTCTGCATTTTGGGGTTGGAATGATATTTGGCTTGATTCTGAATTTAAAAATTGGGATATTACCAATGAGATATCTTCAATTCAATGTCCTGTTTTAGCAATTCAAGGATTTGATGATCCGTATGGCACGATGGTACAAATTGATGGGATTAAAGAGCGTGTTCCTAATACGACTTTGCTCAAAATACCAGATTGTGGTCATTCCCCACATCGAGACCAACCTATAATTGTTGTTGATGGAATAAAAGAATTTTTAGTATCACAAGTAGCTGCAATTTAAGTTGTATTTTTATAATCATCCGGAGATTAGATATGAAATTAATTAAAGTTAGTTTGTTGGCCACAAATATCATTTTGGCCTTAAGTTTGGGTGCTGCTCAAGCACAAAATGCACCAAAGCTGAAGGTTGGCATGATGTTACCTTACAGTGGTACTTTTGCTTCCCTAGGAAATGCGATCGATAATGGCTTTCAATTGTATGTGAAAGAGCAAGGTGGCAAAATCGGTGGTCGTGAAATTACTTATGTTCGTGTTGATGATGAATCAGAGCCCTCAAAAGCAACTGACAATATCAATAAACTTATCAAACGAGATAATGTGGATGTTGTTATCGGAACGGTTCATTCTGGAGTTGCAATGGCGATGGCTAAGGTAGCTAAGGAGTCAGGTACGTTGTTAATTATCCCTAATGCCGGAGCTGATATCATCACTGGCCCAATGTGTGCAAAAAATATTTTTAGAAGTTCTTTTTCAAATAGTCAGCCTGGCTATGCGATGGGTGAGGTAGCTGCTAAAAAAGGCTTAAAAAATGCCATGACCATTACTTGGAAGTACGCCGCTGGTGACGAGTCAGTTAAGGGTTTCAAAGAGTCATTTGAAAAGGGTGGCGGTAAAGTTACGAAAGAATTGAACTTACCATTTCCAAACGTAGAGTTTCAAGCGCTTCTGACCGAAATTGCTGCAGCTAAACCTGATGTTGTTTATTCTTTCTTTGCTGGAGCTGGTGCAGTGAAGTTTGTGAAAGATTATGCTGCTGCTGGTTTAAATAAAACAATTCCACTCTACGGCGCAGGATTCTTAACGGATGGTACTTTGGACGCTCAGGGAGATTCTGCAAAAGGCATGTTGACTTCCCTTCATTATGCTGATGGTCTCAATACAAAGCGTGACAATGCATTTCGCTTAGCTTATGCCAAAGAGTTTAAATTACAGCCGGATGTTTATGCTGTTCAAGGTTACGATGCGGCCCAGATGTTAGCGATTGGTTTAAATGCAACTGCTGGTGATGTTTCGAAGAAAGATGATTTTGCCAAAGCAGTTACTGCCGCGACAATTGATAGTCCACGTGGTCCGTTTAAGTTATCTAAAGCACATAATCCAATTCAAGATTTTTATTTACGCGAAGTTCAAGGTAAAGAAAATAAATCGATTGGTATCGCGTCAAAAGCATTAGCTGATCCTGGCCGTGGCTGCAATATGTAATTATTGAAGGATTTATGGACTTCTTTACTTTCTTGATTCAAACGCTGAACTCTGTCCAGTACGGTTTACTATTATTTTTAGTGGCCGCTGGCTTAACCCTCATTTTCGGTATTATGGGGGTTATCAATTTGGCTCATGGTAGCTTCTACATGATTGGTGCCTATTTAGCCTATGGACTTGCTCCGATTGTTACGGGGATGTTTGGCGGTGGTTTCATTACTACGATGTTATTTGGTTTAGTTGTATCCATCCTATTAGGATATTTTCTAGAGTGGGCTTTTTATAGTTATCTCTATCAACGCGATCATCTTCAACAAGTATTAATGACATACGGTTTGATATTGGTTTTTGAAGAAGTCCGAAGCATTTTGGTGGGCGATGATGTACATGGCGTTCAGATGCCTGATTGGCTATCAGGTAGTATTCAACTCAATGATGTTATGACCTATCCAACTTACCGCGTATTTATCTCCGGTATGTGTTTACTTCTCGCGGTTGGGATGTATATCGTCTTGACACGTACCAAGCTTGGCATGATGATTCGCGCCGGAAGTGTAAACCGTGAAATGACTCAGTCCCTAGGTATCAACATTCAATTTTTATATAGAGTGGTTTTTGCTTCAGGTGTGGCAATCGCTGCATTTGCTGGGATGGTTGCTGCTCCAGTTTCTTCAGTCTATCCAGGTATGGGGCAAGGGATTTTAATTATTTGTTTTGTGGTGGTTGTCATTGGTGGTATCGGTTCAATTAAAGGAGCCTTTGTTGCTGCGTTATTGATTGGTTTTGTTGATACCTTTGGGAAGGTCTTTCTTCCTCAAATAGCGGGTGTTTTAGTTTATATCTTGATGGCTGTCATTCTTCTTTGGAAGCCAAGTGGGCTTTTTAAGGCGGGCTCATGAAAAAATATCCAGTTATTTTCTTGGGGTGTTTACTTCTTTCTTTTGCTGCAATCCCTTTGTTTGGAGGTGATTATGGTATTGATTGGATGACAAAGACAATTATTTTCGGCATTTTTGCTTTGAGTCTTGAGTTGTTGGTGGGCAGGACCGGATTAGTTTGTTTTGGACAAGCAGCTTTTTTTGGAATTGGCGCCTATGCGACGGTCATTTTTTCTACGGATGTTGCTCAGCCTTTAGTAGCTTTTTTACTTCCCATTAGTGTTTTATTAGCAGCACTCTATGCGTTATTTGTAGGAGCTTTATCCTTAAGAACTAAAGGCGTATATTTTATTATGGTCACTTTGGCCTTTGCCCAAATGGCTTACTATGTGATTCACGATACCCCAATCGGTGGAGGTACTGATGGTATTTATTTATACGTCAAGCCAAATCTCCCTGGAAATATCTCGTTGAATAGTTCCTTAAATTTTTATTTGTTTACTGTTTTCATCTTGTTTAGTGTTTTGGGACTATTGGGTTTAATTACAAGGTCTCGCTTTGGTAGGGCCCTGCTTGGAATTAAATTAAATGAACAAAGGATGAAGGCCACCGGGTACAACACTTATTTTTATAAACTAGCTGCTTTTGTAATTTCTGGAGCGATTGCTGGTTTAGCTGGTTTCTTATTTGCTGTAAAAGATGGCTATGTCAACCCTGAGTTATTAAGCTGGCATCAGTCAGGAGCGGTCCTCATCATGATTATTCTTGGTGGCCTTGGCCATTTAAGGGGTGCTCTTATCGGGGCATTTGCCTATAACTTATTAGAAGAGTTCTTTAGATCTGAGGCAATATTTGGGGTATTTACGAAGCATTGGCATTTGGGACTTGGGATCGCAATCATTCTCTGTGTAGCCTTATTACCGAAGGGTTTGATTGGTCTGCCTAGTCTTTGGCAAAACAAACTCGTTGGTAAAACAGCCGAAACTCCCGATGATAATGATCAAGTTAGCTCTTCAGGAAGTGGACATTAATGATGACAACTCATAATCAAGATATCGTTTTAAGAGGGACTAATCTTACAAGGCGGTGGGGTGGTTTAGTGGCTGTTAATGGCGTGAATATTGAACTTTTAAAGGGGCAGATTCATGCTGTAATTGGTACTAACGGGGCTGGTAAATCAACCTTAATCAATTTGCTTTCTGGAGAAATTGAGCTATCTGATGGTCGAGTCGAATTGCTAGGAAAAGATGTTACTAACTCTGCGCAACATGAGCGAGCTCGTTTAGGTTTGGGCAAGAGTTATCAAAGAAATACGATTTTTAACGAGTTAACCGTTTTTGAAAATTGTCGTTTGTCGGCACAAGCAAACTATCAACAGCCCTGGAAATTTTGGCAGGATGGAACATCCTGTAAGCTAAGTACTGAACAAGCGATGTTCGTGATTCAAAAAACCGGTTTAGAGCATATTATGCATCGGCCATCTGGGGTAATTTCTCATGGTCAAAAGCGTCAGTTAGAAGTGGCGATGTGCCTTGCAACCAATCCCCAAGTCTTATTACTTGATGAGCCTTTGGCGGGAATGGGAGCGGATGAAACCGATAGAATGTTGAGTTTCCTCATGGAGATTAGAAAAGACCATGCAATTCTACTGGTTGAGCATGATATGGATGCTATTTTTAAAGTGGCTGACGTGATTACGGTAATGGTCAACGGTTCTGTGATAGCCCACGGAACAGCTGCTGAGGTCAAAGAAAATAAGGATGTAAAAGTCGCTTATTTAGGGGAGGAAGCTTGAATCATTTATTAGATGCGCGTGATATTCATGCTTGGTATGGCTCTAGTCATGTGCTACATGGCATTGATTTACATATTCAGAGTAAGGAGACGATTGGACTTCTCGGTAAGAATGGTATGGGGAAAAGTACCCTTATTAGAACATTACTTGGCCACGTTGCCCAACGTGAAGGACATATTGCTATTCGCGGTGTGGATGCCATGCAGATGCAACCTTATCAAGTTGCCAGACTCGGCGTTGCCTATGTTCCAGAAGGGCGGGGAATTTTCGGTAATTTGACGGTTAAAGAAAACCTATTAATGGCCTCAAGACCCGGTCGTCATGGTGAAATGGATTGGACTTTAGACCGCGTTCTTAGTACATTTCCTCGGTTAGCAGAACGATTATCTAATTTAGGTGATCAGTTGTCTGGGGGGGAGCAACAAATGCTATCCATCAGTCGTGCACTGATGACACATCCGGAGTTATTGATTTTAGATGAGGCAACTGAGGGGCTAGCGCCCTTGATTGTTGCTGAAATTTGGCGTGTAATTAAAGAAATCCGCGGAAGTGGCATTGCAACTTTAATTGTCGACCGTGACTGGCGCAAAGTGCTTCAACATTCTGACCGGGCTTTAGTTTTACAAAAAGGACAAGTGGTTTTGCAAGGGAATTCCCAAGAAGTTTTTCAGCATGCCGATCTATCCAAATACTTAGGAATTTAATTCCAGTTTATATCGGATAGATAATCGAATTAGAAATCATTTCTGAATCAAAGACGCAATTTCTGGATTTAATTTTTAATTGCTGATTTTCAAAAACCAGTACATCAATGTATCGCCCCACATTCATGACTTCCGTTGTTTCACTGAACTTGGTTCTAAAAACGGCATAGTTCGTCTCACAAAAAATCTGCTCCTCAGTGGCCTTTAAAATCAGGGGTAAACCAATGATGTGCCTTTGGTAGTATGGGTCATGATAGAGGGTATTCGTAATACCGTAGACACGGTCCTTTAGCATCCCTTTGGATAATAGAGCTAAAGTACATAATGGCATTTGACGATCAAAGTTTTCTCTAGGTTGAATTTTATAAGAGCAATCCTCTACAAAGAGGTCCATCCATGCTTGCCAATTTGCTTGGTTCACCACACTTGCGTATTGCGCATTCAAATGAATAATTTTTAAAAGTAAATTATCTTGATCCATTTATTTCTCCATCACTTTGCGCCAATATTGATACATGCCGCGAATCAGTGTTTCAGTAACCATGTGATCCGTATTTTCAACGCTGTATCCGCCTAATTGAACTAAAGCTCGGTGGCTCGGTTTTTGTTCAAAGCCTTTTTGAGAGAGTTCAATAACTTCACCATCATCCGCTGATACAAATCCCGCTGGGCCAAAGAGATTAGCTTGTATGAGGCGTCGTTGCGTCATTTCTTCGCTATCGTCTTTAAAACCGAAATGCGTCCAAACAAAGTCGAAAGAGCCATGCCCATTCGGTTGAATATGACGAGTTGAAACACTATTGACTTGCTGTTGAATAATGACAGAGGGAAAGAGGGTCAGCATGACTGCTGTTGGACCATTCCACCAAGGCTCTTCTACGATATCAATTAAACGTTTATCTTGGATTTGCATGGTATCTTTAAAGGTTGTTACACCCGCTGTTACTTCTTGGGACTTAACACCGGCATTACCCCTGCGTGAAATCATCGCCGCATGACGATGATGTTTGTCCATTAGTAATTTTGATTCATTATCTGCACGCCATAATCCGTAAGTGACAAACCAAGTATGTAATAAACCAGGGTGATAGGGGTCTTTAATATTTTCTTGCATCAATTTCCAGTTCCCCGGAATTTTTTGACGGTTATAGCCCAAAATCGTGAGTTCTCGCCCATCAAATAGACGATCGAAGTACGTCAGCATGTCTTCACCCAAAAATTCTTCAAGGGATTCGATTTCGTGATCAAAGCTGGCAAAAACGACACCACCCCGAGTAGCGACTTTTAACTGCGTTAAATGATTCTCACTCGGATTAAACTCTTTTGGCATGCCACCTTGAACTTGACCATCTTTTTTTACCCCTCTACGAAAGGGGACACCCTGTAAATCACCTTTTAAACTATAGTTCCATTGATGGTAAGGACAAACAAATTCTTTTTTATTGCCATGGCTTTCACGACAAAACTGCATACCACGATGGGCGCAGACATTTTCAACGACATAAATTTCTGAATTTTGACCGCGAACTAAAATGACAGAGCGCTCGCCAATCACTGTTCTTTTAAAGTCTCCTGCATTGGGGATCTCAGCTTCTAAGCCAACATAACACCAATGATTTTTATAATAAAAACGATTTAATTCTTCTTTGTAAATCTCTAGATTTGTGTACACCTCAAAAGGCACGTGACTTGTATCTTTGAATGGCCATTCAAATTGATCAATTTGATCTATGCTGGAATGAACTTGCTGTGAAGGATTATTCATTGAAATTTTATAACCTATTTTTCGGTGATTCGCTTAATTAATTCATCTTCATTTTAATCTCCTAACGGAGTCATCAGGCTATTTATTAGAATATTAAGCTATGAATAAGTGTTAGATAACTCAAGACGTATTTGGGTACTAATTTAGTGCTTAGGTGAAGTAGGTTAAAAAGCTGGAAGGTCATTACAAGAATTAGCTTCGGCCTATCTTTTAAAGATCGCTAAGCTAATATAGCCTGCTATGTTTACTGAAAAGAAATCTTTATTTGGGAGAAGTAGAAATGAATTGTCGTATCAAAGCGAATAATTAATATTGAAATAACGGGATGAATTATTGATCACCATAAGTTAAAGCAATTGCCCGAAATGTTTCCAATTCATCAATAAAGGCATCAACGATTAACGGGTCGAAACGAGTCCCTTTTTCACGCTTGATTTCTTCAACTGCGTCCTCGTGAGTCCATGCTTTCTTATAAACACGTTTGCTGACTAAGGCATCATAAACATCAGCTAGCATCATAATCCTAGCTTCAAGCGGAATAGATTCACCAGCTAAGCCTCGGGGATAGCCAGTTCCGTCCCATTTTTCGTGATGACCTCCAGCAATCTTAATCGCTTTTGTGATTACATCAGACTGGGCATCATCATTTTCGATGTCGCCGGATTGTAATATGGATTCTCCAATTAATGTGTGTGTTTTCATAATGGTCCACTCAGTTTCAGTGAGTGAGCCTTTCTTTAACAATATTTTATCTGGAATACCCACCTTACCAATATCATGCAACGGCGCTGCTTTAACTAATGACTTAACAAAGCTATCTGAAAGTTCATGAAGGTAACGCCCATTTTTTCGTAAACGTATAGCTAGTAAGTTGACATAGTGTTGGGTGCGGACAATGTGATTTCCCGTTTCGTTATCCCGTGCCTTAGCAAGTGCAGTGATAGTCGACAAGAATTGGAATTCTGAGTGACTTAACATCTCTTTGACTAGTTCAGCATTGATTGAATCATTGTCTGCAATCGACTCTAGCTTTTTGCGCCAATCGCTTTTGAAAGATATGTGGGAAGTTAAGTCCTTTGAAATAAAAGATCCAAGACGCGCCTCAAGATAGTTGGCTGTCAAATGTTGTAAAGAAGTAACCGCCATTTTTTGCATTACTCTCGATTTATGTATCTTTACGGTAGATTCAGAAATATTTAAAATCTGCGCAACCTCTTTACTTAAAGGAACTTTTACCAGTAAATCACAAACCTCTTTTTCCTTTGGGGTTAATAGGGCGTATAAATTTTGAATCCTATTTTTTTCATCGAGTGAATTCTGTGATTGACGATCTGCTTCAATCGCCAATTTAATTGGACTTAATAACTGTTGATCACTAAAAGGTTTTAAAATAAAATCTTTTGCACCATTTCTAAAAACATCAATTATTTGCTTTTGATGACTTTGACCGCTTATAAAAATGATTGGTGTCGTTTTACCTTTTTGGAGTAGTTTCTCTTGCAATTCTAGCCCAGACATTTCTGGCATTTGCATATCTAACAAAATGACTGCCGGCGACTCAATTGGAAATGCATCTAGAAACAAACTTGCTTTAGAAAAGCTGAAAACCTCGTAACCCATGTCCGTTAAGGTCAGGGTTAAAGAGTCTCTTATTGCCTCATCATCATCGATAAGATAGATGTATCCCAAAGTTTTCATTTATAACAATTCTCAAAGATTTTAATATAACGTTTAAAAAAATCTTACGCTATTGTCCCTAGGGATTATTCGTTTTAAAAAGACGTGGAGTTAATATTTTATTAGGTATGGAGAGAGTAAATTTAGCGCCGCCCATGTCACTTCTCTCATAAACTATTTTTCCATCATTTTTTGTAACAATGTATTTGCACAGCCATAGACCAATTCCCATCCCGATATTTTTTTCATTACTTAATAATTCAAATAAATTGTCCTGTCGGTCTACACTAATTCCTCTCCCACTATCTGAAATTGAGATACTAGTCATGTTTTCGGTAGAAGTCTGAGTCCCTTTGATGAGTATTTCTTTATGTGTGACATCAGAATTGGATAACTCTCTAATCGCGTTAGTCAGAAGATTTAATAAAATTTGATTCAATTCAACTTCATTCATCGATACTTGTATCTTAGGTTCAACATCAATATTTATAGAAATCTCTTTCTTATTAGCTTCTGGCATGATGATCGAAAGGACTGACTGAAGAACATTATCAAAGTTAATTAATGCGTTTTTCGTGTAAGTCTCTAGAAAAATAGATCGTAGTGATTGAATAATAGTACCTGCTCGGTCATTATCCCTAGCCAATAGGGCTAGAACCTTACTAGTCAGCTCAGGGTCTAGTTCATTTTGATTCAGCTTTTTTTGTAAAAATTGTATATTTAAATTCGACGCACCGATTGGTTGATTTAATTCATGCGCAATTGATGCCGCTAGAGCGCCAGTTACCGATGTTTTGTTCGCCCTGAGCAAACTAACAACAAGTTGTTCTTTTTCTTTTAAGAGCCTTGACGTTTCTTCATTTAACAAGGTTAATGAATCAACAGTTTTAGCCTTCATCTCAAACTGTTTTCGATTTGTGATGTCAATAATATACCCGCTCCAGGGAACATTTTTAAAGTCCTCGCCTCTTGGTGAAGAAGAAACTTGAATCCATTTAACTGAACCATCTGCCACGATTAACCTAGTTTCAATTAAAAAAGTATTACCAGAGTAATACGCTTCTAAATTGGTCTTCCAAAAGTGTTCTTGATCATCTGGATGAATTTGTTCGATGATCAGGGACGAGTCCGCCATAATTGACTCAGCGTCGTGTCCAAGAATATCCTTAATGGAAGGGCTAATGTACGTGAATTGACTAGAGTAATCGGGAAAAAGCACGAATTCATAAAGGGCGCACGGCAAAGTTGTTGCCATTCCTTCAAAGCGGTTAAGTGCTACTTGCTCAGCTTTACTTGCTTGCGAATAGAGAAAAGCACTAAAAGTAAAATACCAAAAGATACCCAAAACAAATATGCAAATAAAAATAAGTGAATTGATCATGTTCGTATCAAAGGCACTCGCAGATATTCCAAAGGGTGCAAATATAATTCTAAAAGCCCAAACTAAGGAGCTTAAGAAAGCCGTGACAGCTAGTATTTTTATGTGTAAATTAGGATTTTTTCGATTAATCCTAATACAGATGTAGCCACAATATAAATATATCGTGAATACAAGAGTTGATACACAAATTGTTTGATAGGTTTTACTGAAATACAAGCCAATAAAACTTAAAGCACTGCAATATAGTAAAAGATATCCAATCGAGTAAATTACCTTATGTTTGAATTTACTTTCATTACCCTCAATCTGTTGGAGTCCGATAGCGAAGAAGATATAGGCATTAAATGCGAGGCCATTTGAAAGGAGATAGGCTAATGATAAATTCGATTCAGTTCGGAATATCGTAAAAATCGTAGCAATACCCATCAATAAAGCACCAAAAGCCCAGAAAGTAATAGCAGAATCTTTAGTTTTACTAATGAATTGAAATAACACACCTGCATAAGCAAGAGACAAGATTCCATAAAACAAGAAAATAGATGAGATGAGAGTAATATTCATTTTTTTTAATCTGTGAGCAATCAATCTTAATCTGAATTTCAGGAATTAAGAACAAACTACAAGGCGTTTTAAAAAGTTTGAAGAATCATTATTACATGGTCTGAAACTGTTTTTAGGCTGGTATTAAAGTAGACTTTGTAATTGTAGGTTCTTCTCTAATTGTTAAAAAAAATGCTTTTGTATTCGCAATAGTTTACCAATGGTGACTAATTACATTCTTGTTGGTCTATTACTCGTCCTAAAGTAAGGAGGATGTCGCCCATTCGATCAACTCTCAAATCAAGAAGCGAAGATGGTTAGATTGCTCTCTGGCAATGAATTTAGATCAATTAAAGCTGTGTTTTGCAGCAATGGCTACCGTGGTCACAATAATTAAAGAAGTTAATGGTGGTGATGTAGATCATTTTTTGGATCTTGTGGCAAAATCATCGTTAGTGGTCCGAACGTAGTAATAAATATCAAGGTTGTTGTAGTATGAGGTTTAAGTAATTTTTTTTAGTATTTAATTCATTAGATAATATATTCATGATAGTAAAAATTCACGTAGATTTCGTTTCAGATGTCGCTTGCCCATGGTGCGCGGTTGGCCTTGGACATCTTGAACAAGCAGCACTGAATGTTGGCGATCAAGCTGAAGTAGAGATATTTTTCAGACCATTTGAATTAAATCCAAATGTGCCAAAAGGTGGGATGAATACAATCGAGCATTTGTCCGAGAAATATGGCTCATCGGCCCATGATATAAAAATCAATCAAATTAAAATTCGGGAACATGCTCGCTTAGCTGGATTTGATTTTAATGATGAAATTCGGCCGATGATTTATAACACTTTTACTTGTCATCGCTTGTTGCATTGGGCTTTAGAGGAACATGGATACGTAGCCCAATATCGATTAAAAAGAGAGTTGTTAGAGACGTGCTTTTGTCGGAATGAAGATTTAGAGGATCCTTATAAGCTTTGCGCGGCAGTGGAACGGGCAGATTTAGACCCATTACAAGCACTTGAAATAATTAACTCAGGTCAATATGGCCAAGAAGTACGCGAAATGGAAGAGCATTATCGACATTTGGGGATTCAGTCAGTTCCATCCATTATTATGAACGGAAAGTACTTACTGCAAGGTGCGCAGCCCATCGAAGTATTTGAAAATGCATTCCAAGAAATTGTGGATGAATTTCTAGCAGATACAAAATAGTAATCCAATTTAAACGATAGAAATTTTGTTTTGATTGAAATTACTCCAGAATATGAGGCGGTGCTGGCCGCTATTGAAAGCAAAGATCCTTACATTTTTATTAGTGGTAGAGCTGGAACTGGTAAATCTACTTTAGTTAATTATTTAAGGACAAACTCTACCCAGGAACTGGCTGTTGTGGCCCCAACCGGTGTTGCTGCTCTGCAGGTTCGGGGAATGACCATTCATTCTTTCTTTAAATTTCCCCCGCGTTTAATTTTTCCTGAAGAAGATATTAAAAAACTCAAAGATCGACGCCTTTATAACAAACTAGGTGTTTTAGTGATTGATGAAGTGTCCATGGTTCGAGCTGATATGGTCGATGCGATTGATATGTTTTTGCGAGTCAATGGACCAAGAGAAGGGCGGCCATTTGGAGGAGTGCAAATTATTTTTGTCGGTGATTTATTTCAGCTCCCTCCAGTTGTTAGAGCTGAAGAACTCGAAGTCTTAAGAAGTAGGGACTATGAAGAACCTTATTTCTTTCATGCAATGGCTCTGCGTAATCGAGAGTTAACATTTATAGAGTTAAAAAAAATCTTTCGCCAAAAAGATGAATCCTTTACTAGCTTATTAAATCAAGTTCGGATTAATCAAGGTGTTGAACAAGCCTTAAGAATTATTAACGATAGTTGCTATCAACCAAACAATCCGTCCAATAATCACACTATTGTCCTAACTACGACCAATCAACGTGCTGACAATATTAATCAACAGGCTATGAGCGCCCTGAACACCACTACGAAAATTTACCGTGGACGAATGGAGGGGAAGTTTGTGGTAGATGAGAGAAACTTACCCTCGCCTATGGACCTCACTTTAAAGTTAGATGCTAGGGTCATGTTTACTGCAAATGATAAAAATATCCCAAGAAAGTGGATGAACGGTTCACTCGGTAGAGTAGTGCAATTTTCAACTGATAGCGTCACAGTTGAATTAGATCCACCGCTTGGAAAATCCTCAAGATATTCAAATTTTGTCGAAGTACCAGTCTTCACATGGGAGTCTTATCAGTATGAGTACGACGATAAGTTAGACCAAATCAAACCAGTGGTAAACGGTAGTTTTCAGCAATTCCCCTTGATGCTTGCTTGGGCAGTTACTATTCATAAGAGTCAAGGAAAGACTTTGGAGAGAGTTACAGTTGATTTAGCGGGAGGTGCTTTTGCACCTGGTCAAGTCTATGTGGCTTTAAGCCGTTGTACGACTCTAGATGGAATCAATTTAGCTAAACCCATCAAGCCATTGGATGTGCGAAGTAACTCACACATCCAACATTTTTACCGACGTTTAAGCCATTAATTAAGATTTAGATACTTTTTTAGTGCTTTTGATAGGGGCTTTTTTAACAGCACTTGTTGACCAGTTCTCTAATACTTTATAAACAACTGCTGTGTCATCCTTTTGATGACCTAGTGCTGCTGCAGCATGATAAATTGGCATGCATGAACTAAAGAGTGGGGCTGGGACATTGTAAGACTTGATAGCTTCGCCAATTAAATGCATATCTTTCGCCCAGACCTCAATCTTCATAGTCGCTACATTCCAAGTACGGTTGGCCATCGATGGGCCACGGACCTGGAACATTCTTGAACTACCAGCGCCGTCACCAATTACTTCAACAACTTGGTTAGCATCTAAACCCATTTCAGCACCAAGCAGAATCGCCTCAGCCGCTGCCACGTTATGAATCGCTACTAAATGATTCGCCACCAATTTCATTTTCATCCCTTGGCCAAACTCGCCAACGTTATATCTGGCACGGGCAAAACCTTCAAAGACGGAATCCATTTTTGTAATGGCTTTCTTATCACCACTCGCATATACAGCTAGGTCTCTAGTAATCGCTTGAGCACCAGTTCCGGAGAGAGGGCAATCCAGCAATATGATGCCTTTAGTAGCGAGTAATACTCGAGCTGCTTCTTTTGCATCATGGGGTAGAGTACCTAATTCAGCAACGATAGTACCTTTTTTTGCATTTGCAGCAATCTCTTCAGAAACGGCTTTTAAAGCATAAACAGATGGCAAAGATAGCAATATGTAATCACAGGATTGTGCCACCTGCGACACTTGTGCACAGATGGTAATTCCTACTTTTTTGAGTAATTTTTGTTGTTCTTTGCTCGGGTCAAAGCCAAAAACATCGAAGCCTGCAGCATGCAAGTTTGTCGCGATTGAAGAGCCCATGATGCCCAAACCAACCACCCCAACTTTAGTTGTCAGGACGATTGTTTTTTCATCGCTAGATACATCAGATGCGGACGTTAATTTTGTTTTAGGACTCGTCTTAGTGGGAGTTTTTTTAGTACTTGTTTTCGTTAATTTGTTAGTCATCTTAGAGTTCTTTAAGTATTAATAAGTTAGTGGGTTAAAAAGTAAAACAAGACTACAACGATTGTTTAGTTTTTGATGAAATCTTGAATTGCCGCATAGAATGCCTCTGGATCTTGTAGTTGTGGAACGTGAGCTAAACCAGGCAAAATGTTCAGACTTGCATTCGGAAGTAAATTTGCCAACTCCTCAGACATCGCCGGTGGAGTTGCTTCATCCAATTCTCCACAAAGCACAAGTGCTGGAATCTGCAAATCTTTTACTAAGGGTCTTAAATCCATTGTAGCAAGAGCATTACAAGCGCCGTGGAAGGTTTCCATATCAATACTCAAAAAGCGCTCTTTACGCTGTGCAATTAACTCTGGATGTTGTTCTTGGTAAGCGGGTGCAAAAAGCCTACGCATCGCCACATCAGCAATTGCGGTCAAGCCTTTGTTTTTGGCATTCTCAGACATTCCTCTGAACGCTGCACGACCAGGTTCTGTGAAGCAGGCGCCACAATCAGCTAAGATCAGTTTGGAGACTAATGCTGGGTGTCTAATGGCCGTATTGAGTGCCACAAAACCACCGTAGCCATTCCCTAAAAAGATGGGAGCAGGTGATAAATTTAATGTTTTTAAAGCGCCGCCAATTTGATCTGCTATAGCATCTAGTGAACCACCTACGAAGCTCGATGATTCAAATCCCGGCAAACTTAATACGATTACTTGATGATCTTTGGCTAAGTTGGGTAAGACTTTATCAAAACTCGTTTGATCTGCTAACAAAGAGTGAAACAAAACAATGGATGGGCCTGCGCCGTAAACTTTAACGCTAAGTTGGTGCTGGTTAAATTGCAGATTGACGGATTCGAAGTTGATAGACATATTGATTTTCCAAAATTAGCGGTTAGTGTTTGACAGGTCTCTTATTGAATAATTTTTAATGAATGGAACTGTTGGATGAAAACATACAATTGCCAATTATACTTTTTTCAATCGCCTAAATATAGCATAATTGAGGCACGATTAATAAGGAGATAATAATGCAACTTAAAAGAAAAACTTTAGCCATTCTGATCGCTGCATGTGGTTTTAGCTTGAGTGCTATTCAACCATCTCTAGCCGCTTCTACAGAGCCTATTCGAGTGGGATTTTTAACGATCAAATCAGGTGCATTAGCTGCTGGTGGCATCCAAATGGAAGAGGCAATTAAACTTTTCTTAAAAGAAAGAAATAATACAATTGCTGGTCGCAAAGTTGAGTTATTTACTGGTGATACAGGTGGTCAACCGGCAATTACTAAATCCAAAATGCAAGAGATGGTCGAAAAAAATAAAGTACAGGTTGTCATTGGACCTTTAGCAGCCTTTGAAGCCATCGCTGTGGATGACTTTATCAAACGCTCTGAAATACCTACGATTTCGCCATCAGCTGGGGCTGAAGATCTAACGCAGCGTAAACCAAATCCATGGTTTGTTCGTGCTGTAGGAAGTTCTGCGCAAGCGAATCATCCCCTTGGTGAATACGCTGCTAAAGAGTTGAAATACAAACGTATTGCAATTATTGGTGATGATTTTGCTTTTGGTCATGAAAACGTAGGTGGCTTTCAAAGAACCTTTGAAGAAAATGGTGGCAAAGTAGTTCAAAAATTATGGGCCCCATTAAATACAGCTGATTATGGAGCTTACATTAGTCAAATTAAACCTAATATTGATGCTGTTTATATTGCCTTTGCTGGAAGTAACGGCGTTAAATTCCTCAGACAGTACAAAGAGTACGGGATGAAAGAAAAGCTTCCGGTCATTGCGAATATGACAGCTGTTGATGAAGGCATTTTGGGCTCAATGGGTGATGAGGCCTTGGATATTATTTCTTCTGGTTGGTATGCTGAGACAATTAAAAACCCCAACAATGAAAAGTTTGCTCAGGGCATGATGAAGGACTTTAAACAAGCGCCTGGTTATTATTCTGTGGGTGCATACGGTGCAGCTCTAATGCTAGAGAAAGCACTAAAAGAAGTAAAAGGGAATATCGAAAATAAAGCGGAATTTATGAGTGCTCTTCGTAATGTTACCGTTAGTGACGATCCCCGCGGAAAAATCACTTTAGATGCTTTGGGTAATCCGATTATGAATGTTTATATTCGTAAAGTAGTGAAGATAGATGGTCGTTTAACCAACTCCATTATCAAAACTTACCCAAATGTGACGCAGTTTTGGAATTACAAAACTGCCGAATTTATTTCAAAGCCAGTTTATTCCAGAGACTATCCAGTATCGAATAATATTGAGAAATAAAACTTAAATAAAAGTTTCAGCTACAAAAAATCCCCTTAGTTCAAACCTGAGGGGATTTTTTTTAGTACTTAAAAAATTGAAAATTACTTGATTTTAATTTTCATCATCTTGACAGCATTACCACCTTCAATTAATTTACGATCTTCAGAAGACAAACGCTTCACGCCTCTAATCGTATCTAATGGATGATCATCAGCCATGTCATATGGATAGTCAGTACCAAGCATCACATGGTCAGCACCAAAGCGACGGATGAGGTTGCCTAACATTTCTGAGTCATGCGTAATCGTATCGAAATAAATCTTTTCTAAATATGAAGAAGGCTTTTTCTTAATGACGGTACGACAGTCTTTACGAGCACCCCATGCATGATCCATACGAGCCCAATAATGTGCTAAGAATCCACCACCATGTGCTGCGATGAATTTAATTTTTGGATAGCGCTGAATGATGCCATCAAAAATCAAGTGACTTACTGCAACAGTAGTTTCTAAAGGATTACCAATAACGTTATTAAAGTAATGGTTACGTAAACGATCACCTTGTGTAAATCCTAAAGGATGCATGAAGATGACACAACCTAGTTCGTTTGCCTTGGCAAAAAACTTTTCAAGTCCAAGACTTGGATCGGTTAGGTTTTTACCATTGACGTTTGTACAAATTTCTACGCCTTTGAGACCTAAAGTCTTAACACAATACTCGAGTTCTTTTACTGCTAATTCTGCGTTTTGAAGAGGTACTGAACCAAGTCCAACAAAGCGATCCGGATTACCCGCCACTACATTGGCAATACCGTCGTTTACATCACGCGCTAAACTGGCACCTAGATCTGCTTCGGTGAAGTAAAAATAATGATACGGGGCTGGAGCTACTGCTTGAATATCCACGCCCATTTTGTCCATATCTTTTAAGCGCTCATCAACGCCCATCAATTTTGGAGCCCTAGTTTTCATTTGGGCAATATTGGTCTCATTCGTAATATCTGTAGCAAAAATAACGGTTGGATCATATGACGGTGCATTGAGGTGAGCCGTTTTAGCATTCACTTCTGGATTTAAATAATGGCAATGAATATCAACGACTAAATGTTGACCTTTTTTGTTTTTTACCATTGTTTGAGTAGGTGCTAAAACTTTCTTTGCTGGCGCTTTTTTAGCCGCTGTTTTTGCTGCACCTTTACTACTTGCAGATGCTTTTTTTGTAGCATTAGTAGCCATCATCTCAGCTGAGTCTGATGAACCATGGTTATGCGCTGGGTTAGAACAAGACGAAGAACAAGTGTAAAACATAATGACCTCTATTTAAAAAGAAAAATTAAAAAACACCGAGATGTTTAGTTGCCAACTCAGGGTTTTCATGAACATCTTTGGCTGGGCCTTGGTAGGCAATTTCACCAGTATTAAGAACAACTACATTATCCGCTACGCTCATCGCTAGTTGAAAGTTTTGTTCGACGAGAATAATTGATAAGCCTTCACTTTTAATGAGTTCAATACCACGCGCCACTTCAGCAACAATTAATGGAGCAAGTCCTTCGGATGGCTCATCAAGCAGTAATACATCTGGATTGCCCATTAAAGCACGCCCAATGGCCAACATTTGCTGTTCGCCACCTGACAAGGTTCCTGCTCGTTGTTTTGTTCTTGTTACAAGTTGTGGGAAGAGTTCATAAACTCTTTTTAAATTCCACATCGCTTTGATTGGTCTTTTTTGCTCAGCAACCAATAAGTTTTCTTCTACAGATAAACTTGGGAAAATACGACGACCTTGCGGAACCAGACGAATACCAGCTTTGGCGATAAATTCAGGTTTCTCTTTGGCGGTATCTTTGCCAAACAATAAAATCTCACCACTTTTTGGTGTTAGCAAACCAGAGATGGTTTTCATGAGAGTTGTTTTACCAGCTCCATTACGACCCAATAAAGCAAGTAAGGTACCTTCCTCGAGGTTCAGCGAAAGATCATATAAAACATGACTATCGCCATAATAGGAATTAATTTTCTTGAGTTCAAGAGCATTAGTGGCCAAGATACACCTCCTGAACTTTAGGATCATTGACAACCGTGTCACGGTCACCATCAACAATGACTTTACCGTATTGCAAAACTAAGATTTTCTCCGCAAAGGCAAGGGCAACATCCATATCATGTTCAATCATAACGATGGCAGTTTCTTTTGAAATAGAATTAATTAAATCAGCTACCAATACACGTTCATCACGCGAAAGACCAGCTAAGGGCTCATCGAGAAGCAATACCTTTGGTTGTTGCGCAAGGGCTAAAGCGATTTCAACACGACGCTGCTCACCATAAGAAATTTCTGTAACCCGACGGTGTGCCTGAGATTTGAGACCAACGCTATCTAGTAGTTCAAGCGCTTGATCATAAAGTGGATCATTGGCGGGCAAGCTCTTAAATAGTTGATTTTTTCTTTTGTGGATACCTAACAAAGAAAGCACGACGTTATGTGCCAGACTATCTTTAGCAAATAGGGTAATAATTTGGTAAGTTCTACTCATGCCTTGATGGGCACGATCATGAACTGGCTTACCAATCATGTTTTGACCATATAAGAAAACTTCACCAGAGTCGGGCAGTAAATCGCCAGTTATTTGAGCAAATAGAGTTGTTTTACCAGCGCCATTGGGGCCAATAATTAACCTTCTTTCGCCAGGCATCACTTGTAAATTAACACTTTGGGTAACAGCAACTCCCCCAAAGCTTTTTTGAAGATCCTTTACTTCTAATGCGATAGTCATTTTTTACCTCCAAAGAGACGATTCTTTAGTTGGATGATTCCAGGAACCATTCCAGTTGGCATAAAGATGACGATAAATACGAAAATAATTCCGAGTAACATATTCCAACGTTCCACAAAACCTGACACATAGTTTTTTAACAAAACAATCAAAATGGATCCAAGGATAGGTCCTGCCAAAGTACCAGCACCTCCAGCAATCACGCACAATAAACCTTCAGCCGACGAGGTGATGGACATCACACTAGGATGAACATACTTGTTAAAGTAAATGTAGAGTAGACCAGAAATCGCACCAAAAAAGCTTGACAGTACAAAGCTAATCCAGCGAATTTTCCATACGTTAAAGCCGAGCGCACTCATTCGTTTATCCTGATCTCTTGTGCCTTTTAAGCTAGCCCCAAAAGGTGAGTTCACAATCCGTGCAATAAAAAATAAGCAAACAATCGTAATGATTAAAGTAAACCAATAAAAATTAGTACTGTTCTCTAAATCCCAACCAAATGGAGTAGGGCGAGTTAAACCGGACAAACCATTATCGCCGTTGGTTAAACCTACCCAACGATAACCGATCCCCCAAACAATTTGAGATAGAGCTAGTGTCAGCATTAAAAAACTGAGACCAGAAGCGCGTAGAGAAATCCAACCAAAGATGGCTCCCACAAAAGTGGTAAAGGCAATCGCGATAATTGCGGTATAACCGTGATCTAAGCCTGTTTTCAAAAATAACCAAGCAGAGGTATAGGCAGATAAACCTAAATAGGTGGCATGACCTAAAGAGGTAAGACCACCGTAACCAACTAGGATGTTCAGACTTGCAGCAAAAACTGCTGCAATCATAATTTGGCTACCTAAGTTGACGTAATACTCCCCAAAAAACATTGGGGCAATCGTAAGGATTGCAGCAACCGCCAAATAAAAATAATTGTTTTTCAAAATCATGCTTTCATCGTCCCAAATAGCCCTGATGGTCTAAAGGCAATTACAAAAACCATCGGTAAAAATAAAATAACATAGGCAAGATCAGGAACTAGAGCAATCCCAAAGGTATATACGAAACCAATGATGAAACTCGCAACAAAAGTACCAATCAAACTACCAACACCACCCAGAATTACCACAATTAATGCAAGTGGCAACATATCAGCATCAAGCCCAGGGTAAGCATTTAACATCGGTCCGCCAACTGATCCACCGAGACCGGCTAGTAGAGCGCCTAGACAGAAAACTACAGTAAACAGTAGTGATGCAGGGATGCCAACTGCGCGAGCCATTTGCATATCATCGACCCCAGCACGAATCATAGCCCCTAAGCGTGTTCTTTCCATTAATAAATATAAGCCAATCGCAATCACAACCGAGATAGCTACTACTACTAATCTATAAGTTGGAAACATAAAGCCAAACATTTGAAGAGGGGAGCGAAACATTTCCGGAGCATTAATTGGAATCGGATCACCACCCCAAATCATTAAACAGGCATCAGCAGCAACAAATGAAAGGCCGAGTGTTGCTAAAACTTGCCCTTGGGAATTGTTACTCAGAGCACGTAAAATAAAGCGCTCAATTAAACCACCAATGATTGCAACTCCCACCATAGCAACGATAGCAGCAACCCAAAGACTATATCCTTCTCTTAAAGTCGCGGCGGCTAGATAAGCGCCGATCATAAATAACGAACCATGCGTCAGATTCGCGATACGCATTAACCCAAAAATCAACGCAAACCCAGAGGAAAGCATAAACAGCAATCCTCCGAGTGCGAGACTATTAAGGGTTTGAATTACCCAAAATTGCATAAAATTACCTAATTACCTATTGTGATGAACTGTGATGCTTAAGACTCTAAATTCTTCGCTGGTGGGAAGTCTCTTGAGTAAACCGGATTTGCTAAGAAGGCCTTTTGATCATATGTCCAAAACTGGCTTACGTTTGTATACGTTTTAGTAACAGTATTGACTAAACGACCATCCTTACGTTCTACTTTTCTGATATAAACGTCACCAACAATATTGCCAAGGCTATCAAACTTTACAGGTCCACGTGCAGTTGGTATGTTGGATTTTTTCAAAGCAGCCATTAAAGCTTCTTTATTTGCCACATTACCATTAACTGCTCTAATAGCTGCATCGAGAACAGCGGCATTTGTATAGGTAGCAGCGGCGTAGAAGCCTGGGTCATATTTATTAGCAGCGCGGAATGCAGGAGCGAATTTATTATTGATTGGGTTGTTAAGTTCAGCAGAATACCAGCAAGCAGTTTCAATACCTAAAGCTTCGTTACCCATATTCTTTAACACAGCTTCATCAATTGCTGTCATACCACCAACAATTGCCATTTTGCCATTCAATCCATATTCATTAAATTGGCGAATAAATCTAAAGCCATTTGAACCAGCAAAGCCCAAGAAAATAGCATCAACTTTTGGATTTAATTGAGCCAAGAAGCTACCGTAATCAGGCACTGCTAATGGTGAGAAAAGTTTTTGAACGATCTTGCCACCGTTTTCTTCGAATACACGCTGGAAACCAGCATTCATTTCATGGCCATAAGCGATATCGTCAGCAATCATGATCATCCGCTTGTAACCTTTTACCTTGGCACAATACTCAGCCATTGGGTGAGCACACTGTGAAGAAGTGGACGTTGCTCTTACGAACCATGGATTTGGTTTGCGTTGAGTCATGTCTTCTGCTGCGGCAACTGATAAGGTTGGGATTTTTTGAGCTTTGATGTAATCATCTACAGCTAGCGCCTCAAACGCAGCTAAAGGACCCATCACTGCATGTACTTTATTACGCTCGTATAGTTCTGAAATCTTGGTTTTGGTGTTGGCAGGAACTCCACCAGTATCAGCAACGGTTAGCTCAACTTTTCTACCGCCCATCATATTATTATTTTCAGCTAGCCATTGCTTCAAACCTAATTCCATATCGATTCCGCCGGACGCGAGAGGACCAGTTTTTACAGTTAATAAACCAATTCTTACTGGTTCATTCGTTTGTGCTCGCAGAATACTTGGGGCAGCTAATGTTAGACCTGCTGCAGCAGTGCCTTGTATAAAAGAACGACGATCTAAACTCATGGTGTCTCCTCCAATGTTAATTTAAAAGTAGTACATTAAAAAAAGTAGTACATTAAAAACGCATAAATACTTCACTAATGATTAGTTGATCAGTAAAAAGTTTTAGACTTGGTTTAACAATTATATAAACATATTAATAATCACAACATGGAGATTAAAGGATTCTACGGCTTTAAAATATAAGGGTATTTACCTATTTTTAAAGAATTCAAATATTAGAGATACCCTCCTGGGAAACGAATAAGTACTAATACCTGATAAAAATAGGATTAATTCCTTGTTCTTTATTGATTATTTGATCACTACTAATTATTATTGGGAATTCAGCGATAATCGTTGATTGTGGGTAAACTTTTGTAAATATTATTTTTCGGAGATGATGATGAAACTTGGATTAATTGGTACCGGCAAAATGGGTAGTGCAATGGTAGAGCGCCTCATTGAATGTGGTCATGAATTGGTAATCTGGAATCGGTCAATAGAAAAAACCGTTCCTTTAGTTGCTCTTGGCGCAACCACAGCCAAATCACCAGCAGATGTCATTAGTCAAGTTGATGTCATGATTTCTATATTAACGGATGCCGCAGCGATTGATTCAGCTTATCGTGGGGAGCAAGGCGTGCTCAAAGCAAATATTGCTGGCAAATTGATGATTGAAATGAGTACTGTTCGTCCATCTACGTCAATTGCTTTAGCTGATGAAGTGAAAGCTTTAGGTGGTTCAATTGTGGATTGTCCGGTTGGCGGCACGGTAGCTCCTGCTAAAGCTGGTAAATTATTAGGACTAGTTGGTGGAGATGAAGCTGCAGTTGCTAGGGCTCGCCCAATTTTGGAACAATTATGTCGTCGGGTTGAGCACGTGGGTAAAAATGGTGCTGGGGCGACTTTAAAGTTAACGGTCAATTTACCATTGTTGGTATTTTGGCAATCCTTTAGTGAGGCATTATCAATTTCCTCAAAATTAGATATCTCTCCAGAGCGTTTGATGGATATTCTTTCTGATACATCAGGCGCTCCAAATATGATGAAGGCTCGCGTTCCAGCCTTAGTATCCTGCTTAAAAGGTGAACCACAACCCCCAGCGGCTTTTACTTTAGATAATATTCGTAAAGATTTAAGAACGATGATCGAAGAGGCTCAATCCCTAGGTTGGAACGTGCCTGTTACGCAAGCAGCACTTTCTGAACTGGATAAAACATCTGCTGCCGGTTTGGGCAATTCAGATGGCACCGCTGTTCCAGCTTGGTTTATTAACACCTATTGCAAGTAAATCTTATCAACTAATCTATTTACAAAAAACCTATTTTTCTAACTTATGTCAAACTCAACTCAATTTCAACTCAACGGAAAGTTATGCGAAGTAACGACCAATGAGAATACTCCCCTGTTATATGTACTCAGAAATGACCTGGACCAAAAAGGTTCCCGTTTTGGTTGTGGTACCGGTAACTGTGGTGCTTGTACTGTAATCGTCGACGGTACCGCGACACAGTCTTGCAACACCCCATTATGGTCTGTAAGTCAAAAGAATATCTGGACAGCAGAAGGGCTTGCTTTGGATCCGATTGGTAAGTTAGTTCAAGAGGCATTCGTTAGAGAACAAGCTGCCCAATGTGGTTATTGTATTAACGGCATCATGATGAGTATTACTGCGCTATTGAAGAAAAATCCGAATCCTAGTAGAGCTGAGCAAAATGCTGCTCTAGATGCTAATTTATGCCGTTGTGGAACCCATGTTCGAATTTTCAAAGCCCTTGCTAGTGTGGTTGAGACTTTGTCGAAGGAGGCTGTAGCATGAGTAACGTCCAAACAAATCCATTGCCAACTTATATTCAATCCCATCCAATGCTCAACCAATGGTTTGCATTGGATCAATTGCCTTTATTAACGGTTTATAGTGGCAAAGTAGAACTAGGCCAAGGTATTCAAACTGCATTACAACAAATTGCTTGCCAAGAGCTGGGTATTACACTTGATCAAATTCATTGGGTTGCTGGTAATACTCAGCATTCACCGAATGAATGGTATACGGCAGGTAGTCAATCGATTGAAAATGGTGGCGCATCTTTACGCTGTGCACTCTCTCATGCGCGTTGGCTCTTTTTGAATGCTGCCGCAAAAGCCTTGAATGTCAATGTGCATGATGTGCAAATTAAAGCGGGCATTTTTTCCTGCTCAGGTGTATCAAAAACGGTGACATATGCAGAATTAGCCTCCCAAATTGATATTCATATTCCAATCGAGGCGCTCCCTGAAGCAGCAGCATCCTCATCTCAGGTAAAAGAAGCAATTATCGGTCAAAGTATTCCAAGAAAAGACCTACTTGATAAGTTATCTTCTGGTGCATTTATTCACGATGTGGTTTTACCTGAAATGTACCACGCTAGAATGCTGCGCCATAGTCATGCTCAATCAACGATCCAATCTGTCGACCTCGATGCAATCAAGGCATTAAACGGAGTAGAGCAGGTAGTTTTGAGCGGTAGTTTTTTGGCAATTCTTGGTAAAAATGAAGCAGCCTTAGTTGCTAGTTTGCCAAAGGCCCATCAATGTGTTCAGTGGCAGTTGCCCTCGTTTGTTGAACGTCAACGGCCCATCGAAGAAATCTTAACGACTCTTCCTGCCAGCGATAAGATCGTTTTTAACAAAGGTGAGGCAAGTGCTTCTGCGTCACAAATGACTGCGAGATACACAAGACCTTTTATCGCCCATGCCTCCATTGGTCCAGCTTGTGCTTTAGCTCAAATGGTTGATGGACATTTAACTGTGTGGTCCCACACCCAAGGTTCCCATTTATTGCGCGATCAAATTGCAGTTGGACTTCGTCAAGATGCATCCACAATTGATGTGATTCATTTGCACGGAGCAGGTTGTTATGGTCATAACAGTGCCGATGATGTTGCTTTTGATGCCGCTTTTATTACCCAACAAACAGGTTTGACTGTTCGCGTGCAGTGGACCCGTGAGGAAGAGTTATCAGCAACCCCATTCGGTTCAGCTAGTATGATGCAAATTGATGCAGGACTTGATGAAAATGGCAGAATTGTTTCCTGGCAATCTGAAGTTTGGTCTCCGACTCATATCGCAAGACCTGGTTGCTGGCAAGGTACTATTAATTTATTAGGTGCATGGATGATTGATCCACCGCATCCTGTCGATGCTACTCAGGATGTGCCACTGCCAAACGGTGGGGGATTACGCAATGCGGTTGCAATCTATGATTTTGCTCATCAAGAAATCCGTCACCATATGTTGCCTCAGGTACCTGTTAGAACTTCAGCTCTTCGTAGTTTAGGGGCTTACTTAAACGTCTATGCGATCGAATCCTTTTTGGATGAATTAGCGGAGTCTATTGGGCAAGATCCAATTGACTTGCGCCTGTCTTACTTATCCGATCCTCGCTCGATTGCTCTTATTCAGCGTGTTGCACAAATGTCGAATTGGGCTCAGCGTGATCAATTACCGGAAGGAACTGCTTTAGGGATTGGTTTTGGACGTTATAAGAACTTCGGGGCTTACTGCGCAGTCGTGGTTCAAGTACGCGTTGAAGAAAAAATTCATGTTGAGAAAGTTTGGTCAACTGCTGATGCAGGCAGAATTATCAATCCAGACGGTCTTCTTAACCAAATTGAAGGTGGGATTATTCAAGCAATTAGTTGGACTCTCAAAGAACAAGCGACTTGGGATGATCTCAACATTACTTCTAACACCTGGGATACTTATCCAATTCTGAATTTCTCCGAAGTTCCTGAAGTGATGGTGGAGTTACTGGATCAGCCGAATGCCCCAAGTCTGGGTGGCGGAGAGGCAGCAGCGGGCCCAACTGGTGCGGCGATTGCGAATGCACTGAATGCGGCGCTAGGTGTACGTGCAAGACACTTACCATTAAGTCCAGATCGTTTGGCTCAGCTCATCGCTAGTTAATTTGATGTCGATTTAAAGCAAAAAAGCCCTGAATTAGAAATAATTCAGGGCTTTTACAATGAAAAGGGTGACTTGTTTTTACTTGTCGCCGGTATCTGCAACTAAGCCAGCAGCGGTAATACCTGCTACCGCACAAATCTCGTCATTAATCGAAGTATCGCCAGTAATACCGACTGAACCAATAATTTGTCCCTCAGCGTTACGAATGAGAACGCCGCCAGGTACAGGTACCATTTTTCCACCTGACATAGCGTTTAAGGCAACGAAGAAACTTGGCATCGCCTCAGCACGTCTTGCTAGTTCGCGACCACCAAAGCCCATACCAAGCGCACCCCATGCCTTACCCATGGCGATATCTTGTCTTAAGATACTGCAGTTGTCTTCACGCAATAGTGCTTTCATTTGACCGCCAGCATCTAAAACAATCACCGTTAGGGGGTGAAATTTCATTTCGCGGCCTTTTTCTAAGGATGTTTTTGCAATTAAAAGGGCTTGCTCTAAATTAACATTTGACATGGTGATCCTTCAAGATTGAGATATAAGTAATTGAGAAATAAGTGAAATATTATGCTGTATGATCTGCTGCTGAGTGATACTTTCCCTTCCAAAAGAAAAGTGGGGCAGTATTTTCAGAAGTGTTATAAGAATAGCTTAACACTTTTCCGATGAAGATTAAATGGTCACCACCTTCAACTTCATTTTCCTTGGTACAAACGAAATGGCCAAGGGTGCCATCCAAAATCGGAATGCCATGTTCATTTAAATGATGGGGAATGTCTTTAAATTTATCTTCACTAGGTCTTGCAAAGTGATTAGAAATATCCTTTTGATCTTCTGCCAATATATTGACAATAAAATAGGGCGATTCAATAAATGCTTGATGACTCGGTGCACCTCTCACCTGTGACCATAATACAAGAGGCGGGGAAAGAGAAACAGAATTAAAGGAACTTACGGTAACCCCGAATACCTTACCATTTTTATCAATAGTCGTAATTACGGTGACACCCGTTCCAAAGTGTCCTAAAGCGTTACGGAAATCTCTTGAGTCAAACTCTGGACTTTGTTCTTGGGTATCTTTTGCACGATCGACTGGGCTCATCTTTATCTCCATTAATTTTCTTAAATAGTAATCGCTTGATCATTAGAAGTCAATCTGAAGTGATAAAACATTTAATCAATTTGTTTCCTACCCATTTTTAAATTGATAAAAATTGATCTTTTATTAGGGAAAACCCATACTCTTGCTGTGGATTACCTTCATTATTGAGGTAGATACTTGCCAATTGAAGTTGAGTATATTAAAGTGATCAAACGATCCTTATTTTTAAAACAACATACATAAAGAGACAGTTATGACAATTACTTCATTTCAATTAGAAGGGTGTAGTAATGCACCAGTATTAGTGATCGGCAACTCCTTAGGAGCAAATTACTCCATGTGGGACGATCAGATTGAAGTCTGGAAAAAGCACTTTTTAGTTTTGCGTTACAACTACCGTGGCCATGGCGACACCCCTGCCATCGGCGCAGTTGCCTCAACAGAAGATTTAGCTAAAGACATTATTGAACTCACTGACCGATTAAATATTCAGAAATTTCACTGGTTAGGTTTATCACTTGGCGCAATGTTGGGCTTATATATGGCAGCGCATTATTCTGATCGGGTATTGAGCCTGTCAGCAGCTTGCTTTAGACATTCACAAACAGATGAAACAAAAGCGCAGTGGTTAACACGTATTGCAACCGTAAATGAAAAAGGTATACAAGCAATTGTGGATGGTACTGCTGATCGTTGGTTAACAGAAGGTTATCGTGTGGCAAACCCTGCCGATGATCAAAAATTACGCAAAATGATTGCCACCACAAGTAATGATGGTTATATGGCATGTGGTACGGCTGTGATGACCTATGATGCGAGACCGTATGCTGCAAAAATTCAATGTCCAACATTACTAATTAGTGGCGAGTTTGATATGGGTGCACCGACAGCTGAAGTTGCTTCTTTGACAAATGTGATTCCAAAAAGTCAACATGTGATGTTGCCAGCTGCGCATATTGCTAACGTTGAATGTAAAAGAGAGTTTGAATCATTAGTCGTGAATTTTATTAATACTATTTCTGCATAGAACGAGATAAAAATGAATCCTGTAAATGTTGCTGTTATTGGTTATGGTTGGTGGGGGAAAATTATTACTGCCACTTTGCAAGCGAGTGAGTTTTTAAATGTAGTGATGGTCATTGAAAATGATCCAAATGTTGCTTCTCAAGCTACTGCTGACGGCCTAAAAATGGGCTTTGAAGTGGCTAGAGAATTTACGAATGCCATTGAAAATCCCAAAGTTGAAGCGATTGTTTTATGTACGCCACATCAATTCCATGCTCAGCAGATTCAATTAGCTGCCAAGGCTGGTAAGCATGTGTTTTGTGAAAAGCCACTTTGCCTTACTTTTGCGGATGCGCAAGCTGCGATTGAGGCTTGCAACAACGCTGGTGTCAAATTAGGTATCGGTCACGAGCGTCGTTTTGAGCCCGCAATCGTTGCCTTAAGAGAGGAGATTGCAAAAGGAACTTTAGGTACTATTTTACAAATCGAGGCAAATTTCTCCCAGGATAAATTCTTTGCATTACCAAAGGATAATTGGCGTCTGTCGAATAAGTTTGCTCCGGTTGGACCTTTAACTGCAACGGGAATTCATTTAGTGGATCTCGCGATTGCTATTTTTGGACCAGCTAAAGAAGTTTGGGCAAGACTAGCTACTCGTGGAAGTGATTTTGAAAATGGCGATACATTGGGCATCATGCTTGCCTTTGAAGGTGGTGCAAATGCTTTGATTAGTGCAATTTTAGCCACTCCATTTGATGGTCGGTTTTGTGTTTATGGATCGCATGGTTGGATTGAAATCAGAGATAACACCCATCCTGAAAACCCAACTGGATGGAATGTAACAACCCAATTACGCGGTCAAGAGAGAACTACTCATTTCATGCCGCCAGCTCCAACGGTTCGTTTTAATCTTGAGGCCTTTGCAAAAGGGATTCGAGGCGTTAGTGACTATCCAGTGATGCAAGCTGAAATGCTTGCAAACGTCGCTGCACTCGAAGCGATTATGCGTTCTGTGGAGACCAAGCAATTAGAAATAGTGAAGCATTAATTTCTGAATAAGTGAGTCTTGAATGATGAAGTCGAATGATCTTGTAGTCAACAAACCTATCAATTCTGCACCTCGCAAGCGGCTGAAACGTGAAGAGCGTGATCGTGAGATCGCTGCTGCTGCTGTGGCGTTTTTTGCAGAGGTTGGGTTTGATGGCGATACACGTGAGCTTGCTCGTCGCTTAGGAGTTACTCAATCCCTCATTTTTCGTTATTTCCCAAGTAAAGCAGCTTTAATCGAACGTGTCTATCAGGAAGTATATGTTGGTAGATGGAATCCTTACTGGGAAACCATTATTGCTGATCGCTCAGTACCTTTAAAAGATCGTCTTATTAGATTTTATAAAGACTACTCGAAAATTTCTCTAACCTATGACTGGGTTCGAATTTTCATGTTTTCGGGTTTAAAGGGTGAAGATATTAATACAAGGTATTTAAAGTTTTTGCGCAGCAGAATCCTCGAGCCGATCGCTATTGAGGTGAGAGCAGAACTTGGCTTGCCGACAATTCAAGAGATACCCCTTAAAGAAAGTGAAGTTGAATTGGCCTGGGGTATCAATTCACGGACTTTTTATTTAGGACAACGTCGGTGGATTTTTAATATTCCTTTATCTTTAGATATTGATGAGATTGTTGAACATACGATCATTACTTATTTGGCAGGAGCTAAAACAGTGGTGCCAATGTTGATTAAACAAGATTAAGTAATTGTTTTTATTGTGATTTTTATAATTTATTGATAGTTTTTTATAGTATCTTAATTTGTAAACATCCCCCTGAGTTAGGGTATTTACTGATTGAGTAGATCTTTTTTAAGTCTTATAAATGATCAAGTGATTACTTTGTTTTATAATTCATTAAATTAAATTGTTTTACAAACCACTTTATGCAGTTCAATTACAGATACGGACAAGCAAATGAAAATTAGTACCTTTATGATGCCGATTCACCCACCAGGAAGAAATTTGGTGGAGACTTTTAATGAAGATAGAGAAGCTGTCATCTTAGCTGATCAATTAGGTTACAGCGAAGCTTATGTTGGCGAGCACGTCACTGATGCTGCTGAAACCATTACCAATTCGATGATCTTTTTAGCGACCTTGATTCATGCGACAAAACAAATCAAATTAGGTACTGGAACGATTAACTTGCCGAACTCTCATCCAGCTGCCATCGCTGCTCAGGCTGCGATGATGGATCATATGTTAGAAGGTCGTTTCATTATGGGTATTAGTCCGGGTGGATTGATGTCTGATGCTGAAGTATTTGGTAACTTTAAATCAGATCGTAATGCAATGTTTGTAGAAAGCATTAATACGATTTTGAAAATTTGGGACGGCGAAGCACCTTACAACATTGAAGGTGAATATTGGAAAATCTCCACACAAAATACGATGATTCCAGAAATTGGTCAAGGTTACATCATGAAGCCTTTCCAAAAGCCTTATCCTTTGATCGTAGGTACTGCCGTAGCGCCATATTCTAAAGGTGTTACAGAAATGGCTAAGCGTGGCTGGCAACCAATTTCTGCAAACTTTTTAATGCCTGAGTGGGTTGCAACGCATTGGCCAAAGTATGTAGAAGGCCGTGAAGCTGTTGGTGCAGTAGCTCACCCCGATGAATGGCGTGTGGCAAAGAGTATTTTTGTGGCTGATGATGATGCTACTGCTCGTCGCTATGGTTTAGAAGAGGGTGGTCCTTATTACGCATACTTTAAATCGCTGAGTCGTAAATTAGTGAATGGTGGTCGTAGTAATTTGTTTAAAGTTGATCCAAACATGCCAGATTCTGAAGTGACTCCTGAGTTTGTGACGAATCGCTTAGTTCTCGCTGGAACTGTGAACTCTGTAGTTGATCAACTACTGAAGTTTAGAGAAGAAGTGGGTGATTTTGGTAACTTACTCTATGCATGTCACGACTGGATGGATCCAGCTCTTGCTAAGCGTTCGATGGAATTGATGGCAACTGAAGTGATGCCGCGAGTTAACGCTGCGATTGGTAAGTAAAACAGTTACTTGTTCATAACAAAAAGGCCGATAAATCATACGATTTATCGGCTTTTTCAATTTTGGCAATGATTCCTAATCATTTTTCAAGGTATTGCCTAGTTGAAATGCAATCTTAATGAAGATGTGGCTTTGCCATCAATTGGCTAAACGCTTGAGTATTGTTTGCCGTATTGGCTAGTTTTTGTAGACATGCTTCGGAGTCAATACAAGAGTTTGTTGGATTCGCTGTTTTAACCGAGCGATCATACACAATTTTGTCTTCCTTAATGGTTTTTAAGACTTTAATCTCTTCAATTTTTAGACGATCTATTGTGATGGGATTATCAGACAATATGGCAAAGTCAGCGAGTTTACCCACCTCAATGGATCCTTTGGATTTGCCTTCGTTGTATTGCATTGCAGGCCAAAGAGTAATTGCTTTAAGTCCAACGATAGGCTCTACACGTTGATTTGGGCCCAGAACTTGGCCGCTTCGCGTAACACGATTCACAGTTGCTGAGAGTACGCGCATCATATCAGGAAATGCCACGGGCGCATCATGATGAGAAGAAAAAGGTATACCTGCATCTTTTAGCCATTTGGTTGGAGAGATATTAGCAGCGCGCTCTGGACCTAGCACTGATTCACGGTGCCAATCACCCCAGTAGTAGGTGTGCATTGGAAAAACGGATGGGAAGATGCCTAACTTTTTAAGTTCTGGAATTTGATCAGCCCGCAGGGTTTGACCATGAATCATGACAGGTTTCATCTGTGAATTAGGGTATTTTTTTTCAGCTAAGGAAATCCCACGAATCAATTGATCGATGGCAGCGTCACCATTGGTGTGAGTAATGATTTGCCATTTTTTAGCATAAGCTTGTTTGATAAATAGATTAGCCATTTCATCAGTCATCGAAGGATAGCCATTGTAGTCATCTTTTTGACCTTCAGGAACTATAAAGTAAGGCTTTGATAACCAGGCTGTTTTACCCTGAGGTGAACCGTCGAGCACCAGTTTTACTCCACCAATCCGTAAGTGATTTTGATATTTTTTACCTACAAAAGGGCTTTCCATTCGTTTTTCAATACCTGGGAGCATGATGGGAGGATAGGCTACAACATCAATATCTAGCTTGTTATTTTTGGCAAGTTCGGTCAGGCCCAATAAAAACCCATCAATCGCTAAACCTTCTTGGGCGGTGGTATGTCCAAAACTTTTATATAACTCTTGTCCAGCTAAGGCTAAATTGACCATTTCTTCACTACCAACTTTAGGTAGGATTTTTGAATCCACTAACATCATTGCCGTTTCTTCAAAAACACCATTTGGTTCTTGGCTACCTTTTTTGCGCTGAATAATGCCACCAACAGGGCTCACAGTTTCGCTAGTAATTCCGGCTATTTCTAAGGCTTTACTGTTGTAGGAACGGATATGTCCACTTTGATGAAAACACATGATGGGGATGTCTTTTGAGACCTCATCTAGTTCTTCTTTCGTAGGATGACGTTGCTCTTTGAGTTGAGAGTCGTCATAACCAAAGCCAATAATCAGTCCATATTTTTTTGGAACTGGTGAGTTATCTACCCACTCTTTTAAGACTTTTTGCAAAGCGGGAATAGAGTCCACAGTACCGTCAGGAGGGGGAAGTAGGTTTGCTGAAATGGCTTGGAGGCCTACATTAACCATATGACCATGACCATCAATAAAACCAGGCACTAAAGTTTTTCCGTCCAAGGATACTTGTTTGGTTTTCATGCCCGTGAATTGTTTCATCGAATTCTCAGATCCAACCGCGATGATTTTGCCCTTTTTAACTGCTACAGCTTGGGCAGTTGGTTGCTTATCGTTCACCGTAACGATGGGACCATTGTAATAAATCGTATCGGCAGCTTTCGTGTCACTGACAAAAGTTGTTGCGAAGCTAGCTGAAGAAAACGTCATGACTAGAAGCGTTAAAGATGTTGCAATTTGGATACGCTTTGACATACTTACTCCCATCAAAATAAATTGTGATTTTTTAGTTTATTTACGAATTATGACAATTTGCTCTACTAGAAAATTTGAGAATTTAAACTTTTTGACAATTGTGCCGCCCAAATTGTGAAGCGCTTGTTTCTTGAGATTTACTAATCCTATCTTAGATAGTGATTTTCCCCGCTTGAATTACTTCTTTCCATCGCTCGGTATCTTCTTTAATCCATTTCATGGTTTCTTCAGGAGATTCACCGATGGGCTCAGCACCCATTTCAGCAAGTTTCTTTTGCATATCTGGTGTTTTTAAAATACTACCGATTGCAACGGAAATTTTATTGACGATACTTGATGGAGTTTTAGGTGGAGCGACCATGGCAAACCAAGTGGTTGCAATCATTCCTGGGATGAACTCATTGAGTGTGGGAGTGTTCGGAAATGATTTGTTTCTTTTTTGGGTTGTGAGAGCAATGAGTTTTAATTTGTCAGATTTGACATACTGCATTGTCGCGCCAATATTTCCAAACATAATATCGACGTGTCCAGCTAATAAATCAGTAATCGCTGGGGCGTCGCCTTTGTAGGGAACATGCAGCATTTTGAGACCAGTTTTAAGTTTAAAAAGTTCCGCAGTTAAATGCGCCGTTGAACCACTTCCTTGAGAGGCGTAAGTTAATTTATCCGGATTTGCTTTTAAATAATTTAAAAATTCAGGAACGGTATTAAATGGTAAAGATGGATGCACCATAAGGGCATTAGGTACTGCGGCCATCACGGTAATCGGGACAAATTGTGAAGCTTGATAATTTAACTTAGGATATAAATTAGCGTTAATTGAAAGGGCAGGTGGCGGAGAAGCAAATAGTGTGTAGCCATCAGCCTCAGCATTAAAAATGTATTCAGCGGCGATATTGCCAGCTGCTCCTGGTTTATTTTCAACAATAATGGATTGACCTAGAGCTTTGGATAGTGGCTCTGCAAGTAAACGCGGTAAGGCATCTGCCGTGCCACCAGCCGGGTTCGGAACTATTATCCGAATTGGCTTTTGTGGCCAATTGTTTTGAGAAAAAACAGATCCAGACATGACAAGGCCAGATAACGCCACCGACTGTTTAAGGAGAGTTCTGCGATCAATTTGTAGTTTTGACATAGGTTTTAAACTTCCTTAAATTGGAATAACAAGTAATGTTTCAATGGCTCTTGAGTCAAATACAAGATGTCTTCTTGTAAAAAGAATCGTTTGCTGATCAATCAATATTTCGTCTCTCGCTTGACCTGTGAAGATGATTTGAATTTGTCCATCTAATTCCATCGTTCTAATGATAGAAAAGTTTGACACTACTTCAAGAAGGTTATTTTCTTTCTTTAGTATTTGAATCCCCGAAATCATATGTCGATAGTGATGCGGTTCATAAATATTAGCGATACGCATGGATAAGATTCGATCTCTTAACTGCGCTGGGCTATGACAGTCAATGGAGCAATGCGGTAAGTTTCTATCAAGGTTGAAACGAGACTGTACTGTATATCGGCCATTGGGAACTAATAAATCAGCAATTTCTTCGACTCGATTTTCATCGATGCGACGGGCCCATTCAAAAATTAATTGTTCAACGAGACGGTAATCAGATTCGTTGGTATAAAAAGTATTCATGATTAAAATTCTTTGACTTAAAGGTTCATATCTTGGCGATAGTTATGCCAAAAATTACGAATTGCTCGTTCGGATAACTTACTAGATCCGCCGGAAGTCAAATCTGTCCCGCCCATTTCTATAAAGGAGTTACCGACCTGACCATCTGCAATGGCGCGGTAAGTCATTTCACATACCGCTGCATCCTCAACGGAAATCATGCCTGCCGAGCCGGCTAAGTTAATTTGGATTAGGCGTCTTTGGGTGGTTTGTTCATCGTCGTCGGCAAAACCAAAATACGTCCAAACTAAATCACATTGGTTTTGTCCTTTGGGCAGTAATTGTCTGGTGGCTAAGCTATTTGCGATTTGATGTAGCACGAAAGAAGGGTAAGCAGATAAAATTTGAACACTAACACCATCACCTATTTCATCGACCCACTTTAAGATGGAAGGATCTTCTAGCTTGAGTTGATCATTATGTGATCTTAACTCTGAGGTGGTATTTTGATAGTTGGCATCGTTCTTTTCTGTCCCCGCTTTAGTGTAGAAGCAAGAATGACGGCCCAACATATCTAGCACCATCCCCGACTCTTGAGATTGTCTTGATAAGCCAAATGTCCCGTAAAAGGTATGCAAGATATTGGCATGATAGGAATCCCTGGGGTTTTCATGATAATTTTTCCAGTTCGATTTGATTCTCTGCGTGTCATAACCTAATATTTTTAAAGGGCGAGTTAGCAATCGTTTAATACCGTATGCAACATCACCAAGCCATTCTTCAAGGGGTTCAATTGTTTCGCTAAACGTAGCAAAAACTAGGCCACAAATAACCTCGGTCCGAAGTTGGGTAAGACCATGATTGGCTTTATCAAAATCTTTCGGTAAACCGCCTTCACCACGGATTCCTCGGCTAAAGGCAGCATTTTTTAAATTACCCTTAAGGTCATAGTTCCAAGCGTGGTAGACGCAGTAGAGAGATTCAGCTTTACCAAAAGCATCTCTGCAAACCATGTTGCCTCGGTGAGCACAGCGATTGACCATGCCGTTAATTGAACCATCCTCAGCCCTAACCATCAGAACAGAGGTATCGCCAATATAAGTGGTTTTGTAGTCGCCGGTCTCAGGAACCTCGGCATCGATTCCTAAATAATGCCACGCATTACCTCTGAAAATATTGGCTTGTTCTAACAAATAAATATCTGGGTCTGTATAAATCCAATAGGGAGCTCTGCTCACACCCTCAGTGGGCCAAGTTCTATTTGAGGTAGGCTGAGTCTTGGATTTTTGAAAATTCGAAATGGTTTGTGATGTCATTGTTAACTTTTTTAATTTTTACGTTTATTGTCAATCCTTCACTGCTCATAGTATAAACGACCGTATTTTCTTCTTTTAAGAAATCATATTTTGATTGAAAAGCAAGCACAAAAGCACCTCGTTAGCCTTATTTTCGAATCCAATTAATGTTGCTGTAACATAGGATAAAGTGGAATCGTTAGCCCAGGTAGGTTAGCAATTACAGTCGAACTCCATAGCGAAATATTGATTGTGAACCGTTCTTATTCAAGCCGTGATTCACTTCGCTAAAGAATCAAAGTTGTAAGGGAGTTCTTAACAAAATTGGAGTTGAATTCGTGAATACAATTAAATACAAAGGCTTTAAGGCAAGTTTGGAATTCGACCTTGAAGATAAAATTATTGTTGGAAGGGTTCTTGATATTTCTGACATCATCAGTTTTCATGCTCCTTCTATTCCTGAATTTGAGGAGGTTTTTCAACAGTCAATTGATTCTTATATTCGAGATTGTGAAGCTTTGAATCGAACTCCAGAAAAACCTGCATCAGGAAAATTAATACTTTCGTAAATCCCTCTATTCATGCCGCAGCATTGAAAGAAGCTAAACTTAATGGCGTGAGCCTAAACAAATAGGCTGTGTCTATTTTGAAAATAGCGGCACATGAATAATATCGATTATTTGTTCTTCCTTGGATTAGTGCAGAGTTTAAAAAAGTACTTTAAAGTTGTTTTTTTAGTCAGGATTTCAAGCTGATTTTGAATTGAAGTGAAGTAGCTTTAAAAGCGAGCTTACTTTAAATAAACTACCTAGTTACTTTAACTGACTTAAAATAAATGTTTTTAAAGTGCTTATAGCTTTAATTCAGGACATTTTAAAAAAAGAACAAAAAAGGTGGCAGTATTTATGCTTTTACATCTGATTTATACTTTTTATGACTATCAAAAATCAAATAAATTTTTGAAAACAAAAACATATTGATTCAAAGACAAAAAATATTAGCCGTAGCCCCTATGATGGATTGGACTGATCGGCATTGCCGCTCGTTTCATCGAATACTTTCTAAAAAAGCCATTCTTTACACGGAAATGATTAATACTGGGGCAATTATTTATGGTGATCGTCCTAAGCATTTAGATTTTGACAAAGATGAGCATCCTGTTGTGTTGCAATTAGGTGGAAGTGAGCCAGCAGACTTAGCGCAAGCAGCCAAAATTGCTCAAGAGTGGGGGTATGACCAGATTGATTTAAATTGCGGCTGTCCTTCAGAACGTGTTCAGAGGGGCTCCTTTGGCGCTTGTCTCATGGCTGAACCGGATTTAGTGGCGGACTGTGTTAAAGCCATGAAAGATGCGGTAGATATTCCGATCAGTGTCAAACATCGTTTGGGTTTAAACGAGATGGATCCCACACAAGAACAAGACTATCAATTTGTCCTTGATTTTATGCTGAAGGTCTGTGACGCTGGAGCTTCACAACTCACTATTCATGCTCGTAATGCCATCCTAAAAGGTTTGTCACCAAAAGAAAATAGAACGATTCCTCCTTTAAGATATGAAGTCGCAAAGCAGCTTCGGCTAGATGTGAAAAATCAGTTTGCCCATGTTAATGTTTTACTCAATGGGGGGCTAGAAACCAATCAGGATATTGCCAACCATTGGGATGATTTTGATGGTTTTATGATCGGGCGAGCGGCTTACCATACCCCAGCCCACTTATTAGCCTGGGATCAAATGATTGAGAGTTCAGGCAAAAATTATGGTTATTTTTTAAATGCCCAAACATGGAAGGTTATCGAAGAACAGTTAATTGATTACTCAATTCGTTGGTTTAGATACTGTCAACAAAGTCAGGGTAAATCTATTTTTAATATCGCGGCGATTACTCGTCATGTTTTAGGCTTTGCGCATGGTATTGGAGGCTCAAGATATTGGCGACAGATTCTCTCAAATCATCATCTTCTCAATGATGTTCAAAACGAATCTCAGATTCGAGACTTTTTTATTTCGGCTAGTCAGACTTTAAGAATCTTCTCTGATCTAGAAAAAGAGTTTTCTTTTCAGGACGATTAAATACTAAAAGTCTTTAAAAAGGATAAGGACTGTAATGCCTGAGTTCCCATGCATATCTAGGGTGATTCCTTTGGCAAGGGTTGGATGACTTCTTCGTAACTCTTCCAATCCTGATAAACCTGGTTTTAGGACCTCACCGTAATAAACCTCAGCTATTGCATTGGTCCACTTCCCATAATCCATTGCATCCCGAAAAGCCTTTTTAATTTTTCCAGTTTGTCCAGTTGATCCTTGACCATGAATGACCTTAATTAGTCGAATACCCGTATTTTGTAGGCGAGTCAGATAATGCTCAAACCTTAAAAATGCCTCATCGATTGTAGGAAGGCCAGACTCTAAGTTAATCGTAAACGCTTTAACTTGTGCATCCGCATCCGAGAGAAAATCAGTTTCTCCGCAATAGGGACATTCTTTGAGAGTAAATTGGCGGGGGTTCCCGCACATCGAGCAAATGATTTGATGACTGTTCATGGTTTTTTTTAGCTAGTCAAAAAAGCAATGACTATTAGAGCTCCATGTTACTCCTTCAATAGTAGAGTAGTGGTTTTTGTAAGGCCTATTAACTTTCAAACTTAAGATTTATTCTCGCCTTTTCTACGTTGCTCTCTAAAATCCCATGGTGCTGTAGGATTTTCTTGGATCCATAAACCTTTTTTGGTTTTTTTTGCATATTCTTGAGCCAGATCATAACGTTTTGCTTCTTCAGCGGGTTGATCTTTTGCGTAATGTTTGTAATGCCATGCAACACCCTCGTGAATAAGATATTCATTAATATCTTCATCACCTAATCGAACGATTCCCAAAGTCCGATCATAACGATCGATTCCTCTAATTTCTACCCTAACCACATTACCAAAGACTTTTTCACTGAGTAAGCGTTTTGCTCGATTACCAAAAGCCTGATTTTTTTCTGGACAATCAATCCCTGCTAGTCGAATTTTTAATTGAGTATTATCTTCATTGAGAAGGGTGATGGTGTCACCATCTGAAATACCAATCACCTTGGCAATAATGATTTGGTGTTTCTGATATTTAGGAGATTCTTTTGCGGAGTTTTCCGCTGGTAAAAATGTCAGCGAAACACTCAAAAATAAACCCAATAATGCATTGATGCGAAATTTTGATGTCATGACATTTCTCGTTTGTTAAATGATCTAATTAAATTAGTAACATTGCATTAATTACTTATTCTTAAATCGGTATTTTTATTTTATCTTAAATCTTTAACAAATTTATAAGTTACATCGATTCAAGAAGAATATTTTTGTAATCATCAAATGTGGCAATTCTTGGATTGGTAAAGTGGCAATGATCCTTTAAAGCCCCTTGAATAATCTTCTCAAAATGATGATCTTCAATCCCTAAGTCTTTTAAACCCGTTGGTAGTCCTAGTCTTTTGGAAAGATTCAACATAGCCTCGGGCACAATGCTTTCATCTGAGACACCAATTTTCGTAGCAATGGTTCGCATCTTTTTTTGCTCAATCACTGATTCTGCTTTAGCATTAAAGCGCAATACAGCTGGTAAGAACACCGCATTCAACGTGCCATGATGAAGATTTGGCAATAAACCGCCTAGACTATGGCTAAGACTATGGATGCAACCCAAGCCTTTTTGAAAGGCCATTGCACCATGCATCGATGCGGTCATCATTTGTAGTCTCGCTTCTTGATGTTGGCCATTTTGAGTCGCCAACTCGATATTCTGCCAAGCTCGTTCAAGGCCGTCTAAAGCAATAGCATCAGCAGTTGGGTTAAAGGGTACATTTAAAAAGGTCTCTATGCAATGTGCAATTGCATCCATTCCAGTAGCTGCAGTGAGGTAAAGGGGTAAGTTTAGGGTAAGGTCTGGATCACAAATAGCTGATTTAGGTAGGATATGCCATGAGTGAAATCCCACTTTACGTTGATCGTCCAAAATTAAGATGGCGCCTCTGGCTACTTCACTACCTGTGCCACTAGTCGTTGGCACTGCTATCAAGGGGGTAACTTGGGCAGTAATTTTGTTAGATCCACCTTCAATCGTTGCGTAGTTTTTTAGTGGTTCTTGGTGGGTGGTAAGGATTGAGATTACTTTTGCACAATCAATCGATGAGCCTCCTCCAAGCGCAATTAAGCCGTCACAGAAATTTTTTTCATAAAGTTCTTTACCTTTTTCAGCTGCATGCTGAGTCGGATTTGATGGGGTTTGATCGAACACCACAAAGTCCATCCCCTGCAAAACCACTTCAATTTTCGATAAAATTCCTGCAGATTTAATGCCTTGATCGGTAACAACCAAGGGTTTTTTGATATTTAGTCTGATACATTCTGATGGGAGTCGTTGAATGGCACCAGATTCGAGATAAATTTGAGTTAAATATTGAATATGTGACATTTAAATGGCCTCTTCAAAAGAATGTATTTCCATTGATTTTTACATAAATCACAAAGCTATTATTTTTTTTAGATGAACTCAGGCAAATCCCCCCATTTTTTAAAAAAGCGAAGTTAGGTCAAGCATGGGGATATTTCATCCCATAACGCCAAGTTGCTTTGCTAAGTGGTTTATTATTGTGTGCTTGAGACAAATTTTTTAAGGACGAATCATGAATTATGTGTTTAACCCAGAAGCCATTCCAAGTGTTCCTGTAAAAGGTACTGATGCTTCCTACGCAGTTTCTAGAATTTTTTGTGTTGGTCGTAATTATGCTGCGCATGCCAGAGAAATGGGCTTCGATCCAGATCGTGAACCACCTTTTTATTTTATGAAGCCTGCGAACGCTATTGTTTTGAGCCCAGCAACAACTCCTTATGCTCTGAGCACAAATAACTTACATTATGAAATGGAATTAGTAATTGCCATTGGTAAGCCTGCTTTTAGAGTGACAGTTGAGGATGCAGAAGATTGTGTTTATGGTTACGCTTGTGGCTTAGATATGACACGTCGTGACCTGCAAATTGCCAGCCGTGAAATGGGGCGTCCTTGGGATTTTGGTAAGGCTTTTGAAGACTCTGCAGTCATTACTGAAATTATTCCTAAATCGGTGACAGGGCCTCTGAATAACGGCAAAATTGAATTAACCGTAAATGGTCAAGTTAAGCAATCCTCTGATCTGAATGCCTTGATTTGGAGCGTTGCAGAAGTCATTTCTAACCTATCCCAGTTTTACCATCTTAAAGAGGGTGACTTAATTTATACAGGAACACCTGAAGGTGTTGGCAAAGTTGAGGTTGGTGATCATCTAGTTGGTACGATCGATCATTTACCAACCCTTGAACTTACTATTGGACCAAAACAATAAAAGATTTATATGATAAATAAAGTTTCAGTAGACATGGACCAGCTCTTTGCTGGTCTCAAAGATGGTGCGACCATTATGATTGGTGGTTTTGGTGGATCAGGTATCCCTCATGAATTGATTGAGGGTTTAGTTGGTCAAAATGCCAAAGACTTAGTCATTATTACCAATAATGCTGGTAGTGGTGAAACAGGTATCGCAGCTTTACTAAAGGCACGTCGAGTCAGAAAAATTATCTGTTCTTATCCACGCATGGCAGATTCTTACGTATTTGATAATCTTTTTAAAGCTAAACAAATTGAGCTGGAATTAACCCCACAAGGTAATTTAGCAGAGCGAATCAGAGCGCAGGGTGCTGGTTTAGGTGGATTTTTTACCCAAACTGCTTACGGCACTTTACTCGCAGAGGGTAAAGAAACTAGAGTAATTAATGGTAAAAACTATGTCTTCGAAACGCCTTTAAGTGCTGATTTTGCCTTAATTAAAGGAAACAAAGGCGATCGTTGGGGCAACCTAGTCTATCGTAAAGCGTCTAGAAACTTTGGTCCTATTATGGCGATGGCTGCAAAAAATACGCTAGCTCAGGTGAATGAAGTGGTAGAGCTTGGCGAGCTTGATCCTGAAACTGTTGTAACACCCGGTATTTTTGTTAAATACGTTGTGCCAATGGGCAATCAAGGAGCGAAATAATGACTCAACCAACAGAACTTTCTTCATTAAAGCCAGTTTCGCGTAATGAAGTTGCTGCCAAAATTGCTTCCTACATACCAGAGGGTGCGTATGTGAACTTAGGTATTGGGATGCCAACGATTGTTGCAAACTATTTACCTTCGGATAAAGAAATATTCTTACATTCTGAGAATGGTATTTTGGGGATGGGGCCAGCACCGGCAAAGGGTGATGAAGATTGGGATTTAATTAATGCGGGTAAACAACCAGTAACCTTGCTTACTGGTGGGTCTTATTTTCATCAGGCAGATTCCTTTGCAATTATGCGTGGCGGTCATTTAGATATTTGTGTATTAGGTGCTTATCAAGTTTCTGAGTCAGGGGATTTAGCTAATTGGCATACCGGTGATGCAGATGCTATTCCTGCTGTTGGCGGTGCAATGGATTTAGCCGTTGGCGCCAATAAGACCTTTGTGATGATGGATCACTTAACTAAAGAAGGTAGTAGTAAATTAGTCCAAAAATGTACCTATCCGCTTACAGGTGTTGCTTGTGTGGCGATGATTTTTACGGACTTAGGTGTTTTTGAAGTAGTCCCAGGGGGATTACTCGTCAAAGAAATTTTTAATGAGATGTCCTTTGAGTTGTTGCAATCGGTGACTGATGCAAAACTATTAAAGAATTAAGGGGAATTAAATTGTCAAATGAATTGAAACCAAATGTAGCTTATATCTGTGATGCGATTAGAACACCAATCGGCCGTTATGCCGGAGCATTATCGAATGTGAGAACTGATGATTTAGGTGCTGTACCAATTAAGGCCCTAATGCAACGTAATCCTCAAGTAGATTGGACCCAAGTGGATGAGGTTGTTTACGGAAATGCTAATCAGGCTGGTGAGGATAATCGCAATGTCGCCAGAATGAGTTCTTTATTGGCTGGTTTACCAATTGATGTCCCAGGCTCAACAGTAAATCGCTTATGTGGCTCGGGCATGGATGCTATCGGAGTTGTATCTCGCGGGATTATTTCTGGTCAAATCCATTTAGGTATCGCAGGCGGAGTGGAGAGTATGAGTCGGGCCCCATTTGTCATGCCTAAAGCCGATACGGCATTTTCTAGAAGCAATCAAGTATTTGATACAACAATTGGCTGGCGCTTTATTAATCCACTAATGAAGCAATTACACGGCGTTGATTCAATGCCTGAAACAGCAGAAAACGTTGCTGGCGACTTTAGTATTTCAAGAGCAGATCAAGATGCTTTTGCCTTAAGATCTCAGGCAAAGGCTTCGGAAGCGCAACAAAATGGTCGCTTTGCACTAGAAATTACTCCAGTAACGATTCCCTCAAAAAAAGGGGATCCGGTTATTGTTAGTCAAGATGAACATCCAAGAGCCACCACGATTGAGGCCTTACAAAAATTAAAGCCAATTGTCAAACCGGATGGTACGGTTACTGCAGGTAACGCATCTGGTGTCAATGATGGAGCTTGTGCCTTATTGATTGCCTCTGCTGATGCAGTCTCGCAATTTCAGTTAAAACCTAGAGCAAAGATTCTTGGTCTCGCCACAGCTGGTGTGCCTCCCCGTATTATGGGTATCGGTCCAGCGCCTGCAAGTAAAAAAGTATTGAAGATGTTAGGCCTTGATATTTCACAGATGGATGTGATTGAACTGAACGAAGCATTTGCTTCACAAGGTCTTGCAACTTTGAGAGATTTAGGAGTTGCTGATGATGATGCTCGCGTCAATCCTAATGGCGGGGCAATTGCTTTAGGTCATCCTTTAGGTATGAGTGGAGCCAGGTTAGTGACTACAGCTTTATATGAACTTGAACGCAAGGGCGGTAGGTACGCGCTTTGCACAATGTGTATTGGGGTTGGTCAAGGTATCGCTATTGTGATTGAACGCGTTTAAGTAAAATTTTTATGATGGATACAACCCAAGTAACCAAAGTAGTTGATGAGGTAATGCAGTTACGGCGTTCGGTAAGGGGCTTTTTACCGACGCCGGTTCCGCGTCAAATGATTGAGGATATTTTAAGAGTATCCGCTAAAGCTCCTTCCGGCTCCAATATTCAACCGTGGAAGGTTTATGTCCTAACCGGTAATAAAAAACAACAAATCACGAATGCTGTTTTAGAAATTTTTAATGATCCTGAAAAGAATCTATTACATCGCCCCGAATACATTTACTATCCTAAAAATTGGACAGAACCTTTTTTAAGTCGCAGACGGAAAGTGGGTTATGACCTTTATGCTCTGGCCGGTATTGCCAGAGGTGAGCACCAAAAAATGCATGAATTGCATGCTAAAAATTACGAATTTTTCGGCGCACCCGTTGCCTTGATGTTAACTATTCCTAGAGTGATGGAACAAGGGAGTTGGCTTGACTATGGGATGTTTGTGCAAAATATTCTGATAGCAGCAACTGCTAGAGGTCTTGCTAGCTGCCCACAAGCTGCATTTATTTCCTACCATCAAGTCATTTCTGATATTTTGGAAATTCCATCGGATGAGCAGTACGTGATGGCAATCAGCCTCGGATATGAAGATACCTCTGTAACTGTGAATCAACTTGTTACGGAGCGAGCTGAACTCGATGAATTTGTAAAATTTTGCGATGAGACTTAATTTTTTGAAATTAATTTTTCTCGTTGGCTTTGGCGTCAAGACTTTTTAAAAATTGCATCTTTTCCTGAATTTGTTTCTCGAGACCTCTGTCAGTAGGTTGATACCAATTGGGTGCAGCCATATTTTCAGGAAGGTAGTTTTCGCCGGCTGCATAAGCATTCGGCTCATCATGGGCATACCGATAGGCATGACCATAACCTAATTCCTTCATTAATTTGGTTGGTGCGTTACGAAGATGGATTGGCACCTCTTTAGTCTGATCATTTTTAACAAATGATTTGGCAGCGTTAAAAGCTTTATAACCAGCATTACTTTTTGCGGCCATAGACAAATAAATGACGGCTTGTCCCAAAGCTAGTTCCCCCTCAGGTGAACCTAACCTTTCAAATGTGCTAATGGCATCATTGGCGATTTGAATTGCTCTTGGATCAGCTAGTCCAATATCTTCCCAAGCCATTCTGACAATGCGTCTCGCTAAATAGAGGGGGTCTGCTCCACCATCAAGCATTCTACAAAACCAGTAAAGTGCCGCATCTGGATTTGATCCTCTGACTGATTTATGTAAGGCAGAAATTTGATCGTAAAAATATTCTCCACCATGATCAAATCGTCTACTTTTAGTACTGAGAAGATTTTCTGCAAAAGCTAAATTAATAACTTGTAGATTTTTAGTAACAGCTGCTTGGAGGATTTGTTCCAGAAGATTTAAAAAACGCCTAGCATCACCATCTGCAAAAGCGCTAATCATCGTCACGGCATCTTGATCCCATTCAATATTTTTATTGACGAAGGCTTTGACCTTTTCTAAAAGTTTTTGCAAATCGTCTTGATTTAGCGATTTTAAGACATAGGTTTGAGCACGAGAGAGTAGCGCAGAATTGACTTCAAAAGAAGGGTTTTCTGTTGTGGCTCCAATGAAAGTAATCAGACCTGACTCAACAAATGGTAGTAGGGCATCTTGCTGGCCTTTATTAAAGCGATGAATCTCGTCAACAAAAAGTAGGGTTCTAGTCCCGAATTGCGCTAGATTCTGTTCAGCCTGCTCAATCGCTTGACGAATTTCTTTCACCCCAGCCAGTACTGCTGATATCGAAATAAAGTCACAATCAAAAGATGCTGCCATTAACCTAGCGAGGCTTGTTTTGCCGACACCCGGAGGTCCCCATAAGATCATTGAGTGCGGTTGTCTGGATTCAAATGCAAGTTGGAGTGGCTTGCCTACACCGAGTAAATGTTCTTGTCCCACAACATCTGCGATTGATTTTGGACGAAGTGCCTCAGCAAGGGGAATTGCTGGCCATTGATTGGTTTGTGAGACGGCAGACTTCAGTATTTTAGACATGGGCTACTTAAAAAACCTTTGGATTTATAATACTAGAATATACGAACTTTTCTCCATTGTGAAAAGTAGGTGATTAGTAATGTCTTTAGACGTATTCAATGGTTTGATGGTCTTTTCTTTTTGTTTAAACTCTTTTAAAAATTCATGAATCAATCTACTTCAAATCTAACTTCTCAAAATTCCACATCCATTAGTGAAAATATTCATCATGCTGGCTATATCTTAACGATTTCCTGCCCTGATCGACCTGGAATTGTTCACGCAGTAAGTGAGTTTTTGCATTTGAAGGGTGCGAATATTCTGGACTCAGCCCAATTCAGTGATACTTTCACCGGACGTTTTTTTATGCGGGTTCATTTTATTGAAGCCGAACCGAGTGTTACCTTAGCTGGACTTGAGGAAGATTTTGCTGTTATTGCTAGACGTTTCTATATGGATAGTCATTTTTATGATGCGCAAAAAAAACCTAAAGTGCTCGTGATGGTATCGAAGTTTGGTCATTGTTTAAATGATTTATTGTTCAGAAGCAATAGCGGTAGTTTGCCAATTGATATTCAAGGAATCGGTTCTAATCACCATGACTTTGCAGATTTAGCAAAGTCCTACAAAGTTCCATTTCATTATTTTCCAATCAGCTCATCCCAAGACGAAAAAAAATCGGATCAAGAGGACCGTTTATTAGAGTTGATTGAACAAGAAAAATTTGATCTGGTTGTTTTAGCTAGGTATATGCAAATTTTGTCGACAAAATTATGTGAGAAATTAACTGGTAAAGTTATCAATATTCATCATTCATTTTTGCCCAGTTTCAAGGGTGCTAAGCCTTACTGGCAAGCTCACCAACGTGGGGTGAAATTAATCGGAGCGACAGCGCATTATGTTACTTCTGATTTAGACGAGGGGCCCATCATTGAACAGGAAGTGCAACGTGTCAATCATTCTATGGATCCGGACCAATTAGCTGCAGCAGGTCGTGATGCCGAATGTATGGCCTTAGCCAGAGCGGTAAGATGGCATGCCGAGCACCGAATTCTTCTGAATGGTAAAAGCACCATCATTTTTTAGAATTTACAATTAGCAAAAATGTGCTACCTTGGTAGTTGTAATACCCCCAACTTCATTATTTATAAAAAGTTTGGTATAAATTAACTATCTCCAAAATTTTAAAAATCATGCTTATAGTTCTATCACCTGCTAAAACTTTGGATTTCGAGTCGCCCATGCTCGATGTTCCCACAACATTACCTGGCTACATTGATCAGTCTGCTGTTTTGGTCAAGCAACTGAAAAAATTTTCACCGCTTGAAATCTCCAAGTTGATGGATATTTCAGATAAGCTCGCTACCTTAAATGCGGTGAGGTTCTCCTCTTGGCAAAAAAACTTTTCTAGTGAAAATAGTAGGCCTGCAATTTTTGCTTTTAATGGAGATGTGTATGAGGGTTTGAATGCAAGTTCTCTGAATAAAAAGCAACTTCAATTCGCTCAAGAGCACCTTAGGATCCTTTCAGGTTTGTATGGCATCCTAAAACCATTAGACTTAATGCAACCCTACCGATTAGAGATGGGTACTGCCCTTGTCAATAAAGCTGGAAAAGATTTATATGCCTTTTGGCGGAGCCAGTTAACTACTAATATGAAGAGTGAATTATCAGGCCATCAGCATCCTTTTTTAATTAATTTAGCATCTGAAGAATACTTTAAAGTGCTGGATATGAAAGAGTTAGGATATCCAGTTATTTCTCCTGTATTTCTAGATGAAAAAGACGGTAAATATAAGATTATTTCTTTTTATGCAAAAAAAGCCAGGGGTTTAATGGCTCGATTTATTATTGATCACCAAGTGAAGTCGCCAGCAAAGTTGATTGCCTTTGATTATGAGGGGTATCAATATTGTGAGTCAGAATCGACTCCGATACGTCCAGTTTTTAAGCGTAAAGCTACAGTCTAAGGGGCTAATGATGAGCACTTCAAGAATACGCACTAAAGCAAGAATTTCCCCAGAGGTTGAAAAGCTGGTTTCAGAGGTATTAGCTCTGGCATCATCCGGAAGCAAAGTAGAGGATATCTTTTGGGAGAGTAAGATTTTTGATAGGCTCTCAAGACTTCTTAAAGGACAGTATCAAAATGTAATTGATAGTGCGCTTGATATCACATTTAAAAGCCAAACAAGTGCTTTTGAAATCCTAGCGGATGCTGCCGAAACCGCTGCGGAGTCTTTTGTTTATGAGTTTGAAGGAAAGTCCTACGACGTTCTTTTAATCTCCCTACCGATTATTGCTCAAACCAAGTACAGTATCCCTTATGGGGCAATATCTACTTCAGTTGCAGCAACCATTGTTGATTGTTTAAATGAGTGTTTAATTGCAAATAATGTGAAGTTAAGTATTGCTCCATGGCTCTACAGTATTGATCAAATTCCACAATCACATTCCCAAACTCGTCAATTGCTTGAAAAAATGGCAACCTGCGCTGTCGAACAAACAGATTTATCTTATGACTTAAAGGAGATGCCAGATACTATTGCAGTATTGGCCGATCCACGCTTTATTTTATGCGCTATCGCCACCGAGAAAGGACAACCTTTCTTTGTCTGGCAGGAAGAAGAGGCGGAACGAAAAGAGCGCTCACAGAGCTTAAAGAGCCTCCAAGAAGCGATTCAACCAACACTGGTCAATTTACTCCCAGGCTGTGAATTTGAAGTGATGATACCAGATGCTTTTTATACCAATTGTCGCGATGCAGATAAGCGGGTAAGACCACTTAGTCTTAAAGCTGCAGTCAATTATTTAGAAACGACTTTAGGTTTAAAACCTTCAGAGTTGTCTTGTATAGTTGCCCCCTTTGGTTCTGAAATCGCAGATGAGTTCAGGATTTCATTTGCCATAAAAGGTCATCCAGACATTATTTATGGGGTTGTTTGGCCTTTATACGATCGCGAGTCGGTATCTAGTGAGGATATTGAAGCCGGTGGAGATCGAGATGTTACGATTCAACTGATTTCTTCTACCTTGGTTGAGGCTGGAGTAGGGGATGTGTTTAAACATGCAATGTTGTTTACACCTGAAATGTGTGAAGACTGTGGAGTACCCTTGTTCCCCAATCGATCAGCTGAAGTCGTACATGCTCAAATGCCGATTGACACTCCTGCTCAGCAAATATTATTTCACTAATTTACTTCATTAAATCTTCTTGATTTTGGTTCGGAGCCTGGGCAGCAAGTTCAGGAGTTTTGCAGTAATCAAGAACGCGCTGACCAAGTTTGAAGTTAAACAGCATGGCCTTATCAGGTATTTCAATCCAGTTGAGATGGAAGGTATCATTGGTGTAACGTTGAACACCTTTTAAAGCGTCAATCTTGTTCATGATATAGAGTTTGTTATTCCAAAGCATCAAATAACCCTGAGAAGATTCTGCTGTTTTAACGATAATATTGTTTTCACATCGCCAAATACTGGCATCAACCAATTTCAGTTCATCAAACTTATTGGCATCTGTTTTGACAAGCCCAGAATTATTTTTAAGAGGTTTCTTTTCGGCAGCTTGAGAGCTGCTATTAAAAATAAAAACCACACAAGTAACTAATATTAAAGTAAATAAAAGTTGAAAACTTTTTGATTTGCTAATGAATCGTTGTGAAACGTGCAATGTTGCTAAGTTCATTCAAACCATCCTAGATGTTCAATTGCGGTTAATTTTTTAATATCTGTCTGATGTGCTTTTTGTAAAATCATCCAATAATAACGAAAGCTTGCACGATCATGTAAGCGACCTTCATATTGAATTGGGCCCCACTTTGCATCAACTGCGCGAGTCAAAATATGAATGGCTTCAGAAATTTGTTCATCACTAGGGCTAAAAGCTTGGACAATGAGAGGAATCTGCATTGGATGAATACTCCACTTTCGAGTATATCCATAATGATTTTTGGCTTGTAAACTATCACTGGTTACTACATCAGCCGAGTGAATATTCGTACATACATTGTGAGATGGAATTTTTCCGTAGGTATGGCAGGCTGCTGAGATTTCACACATTGCCCTTTTTACTAAAGGGTGGTCAAACTGATCCTGTGCCATCGCACTACTTGGTATAGCGCCATAATGCCCTGACACAAAATCCATTAAGCCAAAACTTAAACATTCCACTTGCGGAATTGCGGCAATGTTGAAAACATCGGCGAGGGCTAAGTTTGTTTCGATCAAAACATGGATAGGGATTTTTTTACCAGACTCAAGATGTTGCGCATACTCGTTAATTTTTTCAATCAAATCAATTGTTTGATTGGCTGAATCAATTTTGGGTATAACGATGTAAGCTACTTTACTGCCCACGGCGTTGACAATCGTTTTTACATCATTAATAAAGTGTGGACTTTTTGGATCATGAACCCGTACACCGATTCGGTTGAATTGGTTTGCAGGGCTAGCAATTAATTGACAGACTAGGTTGGCATGTTCAGACTCCTGCCCAATTGGAGCCCCATCCTCTAAATCAAAAGTAATATCAAAGCAAGGTCCCATGTCATTCTGTAGTGTCATTGCCTTTTTCATGCGTAATTCAGTACCGCAGTAATGATCACAAACGGGAATTGTCTTTGGGACAATGCCGTCAAATAACACTTCAGAAGGAGTCATGGGGAACCTTTAATTAATTACAGTAAATCTTGAACGCCAGCTTTTTCTTCTAACAACTCATTTAAGGTGAAATCCATTCTTTCACGGGAGTATGCATCAATCTCGAGACCTTGAATCAATTGGTACTCGCCGTTTTCGCAAGTAACTGGCACGCCGTAGATAATACCTTCAGGAATACCGTATGAACCATCTGAAGGAATACCCATTGTGACCCATTTGCCATTTGTACCAACGTGCCAATCATGAATATGATCAATCGCCGCATTGGCCGCAGAAGCAGCTGAAGATAGACCACGAGCTTCAATAATGGCACCACCACGCTTACCAACAGTAGGTAAAAAGACAGTCTTGTTCCATTCTTCGTCGTTGATCATTTCTTTAATGGACTTACCTGCAACATTCGCAAAACGGTAATCTGGATACATTGTTGGGCTGTGGTTACCCCAAACTACTAATTTTTCAATATCTGCAACTGCAATTTTTGCTTTCGCTGCTAATTGAGATAGAGCTCTGTTATGGTCTAAACGTAACATTGCAGTAAAGTTTTTTGCTGGTAGGTCTGGCGCAGACTTCATGGCAATATAGGCGTTGGTATTGGCAGGATTACCAACAACCAAGGTTTTTACGGTTCTTTTCGCTACGGCATTCAAAGCTTTACCTTGAGCTGTAAAGATTTTTGCATTTGCTTGTAAAAGGTCTTTACGTTCCATTCCTGGACCGCGTGGACGTGCGCCGACGAGCACTGCGTAATCA
>Ga0164297_10000069_pt1 | contig 124718 bp, 89 predicted proteins | sample GEODES058metaG_FD_113539 | JGI IMG/M metagenome (GOLD analysis project Ga0164297, IMG submission 113539) | Dystrophic lake water microbial communities from Trout Bog Lake, Wisconsin, USA - GEODES058 metaG | ecosystem: Environmental > Aquatic > Freshwater > Lake | place: USA: Trout Bog Lake...
ACGTCCAATTAGACGTTTTGCATCATAAATTGTATTTTTAGGATTTGTTGCTGCTTGATTTTTAGCACCATCACCAATAAGACGTTCACTATCAGTGAATGCTACATAACTTGGAGTTGTTCTGTTACCTTGGTCATTTGCAATAATTTCAACACGACCATTTTGAAAAACACCTACACATGAATAAGTAGTACCCAAATCAATACCGATAGCAATATCTTTTCCTGACATCTTATCCTTATTATGTATATGTCATACTTTCATAATCTTTAAATAATTTTATTAAAAATGAATAAAAATAATTAAAATTATTTAAGCTAAAGATTTAAGAACATCTGCTCTTTTAGCATTAGCTTTTGGTAATTTTTTCTTGCGTCCTTTTACTACAATTTCATCAACTTTATCAATATTTTCTTTAATAAAATCACATTTATCTTTTTTTGGCATTTTTCTAAATATATTTGTAGCTATACTATCAAGATCTTGAGCTTTAACAGCAACACATTTATTCTTAGAAAATACACCAGTATTCATATTGGTAACTAATTTTATGGATTTATATTCCATAGTATTCTATATTTACTACATAAAAAAATGAATTTTTCTTAATATTATTTTTAAACGCAAAATGGATTATCCTTATAAGTTTCGTGATCTTTTCTCTTACAAAGAAATTGATTTAGTTTCCAAATCATTTATAATATATAAAAATATTAAACTTTATAATCCAATATTTGGTGATCCAGAATATAATTGGTTGATTATGTCATTGCTAAATGGTACATTTTATATGTGGAAAAATAAATTAAATTTTGATGAAAAAAAATACTGTTTTGGTGCCGATTTTATAATATAAAATAACAAAATTTATTTTTAGTAAATTCTGTTATTTATTTTTAGATCTTTTTTATTACTTTTGTTATTTAGATTTTGTATCCACAAATTTCATCATCATCATATACCAAATTTTCCTTGAAAAGACTGACAAGTCCATCATTATATCCAGGAAATTTCTTCAAATCATTGATTACATTTTGAGTACCATAGAAATTATGGTAAATTACTGGGCCAGTAAATCCATGTCCCAATGTGCAGCAATTGATTCCATTAATATTCATGATATGAATAGAATCTAGCACGAAATTATATACTATTTGTTTTGTACTATTTTTAATAATCTTACAAGTATTAGGAAAAACCCATTCATTTCCGAAAAGAATTGGATGCCATGGAGTAATCTCAAGCATTCCATTTTGAATTGTAATAGTATCACAGCCATGGTAAATGATTACACATTCAACGGTTGCTCCATTATCAAGTACATCACCTTTCTTAATATCTTTAATAAACTTGAATTCTCCATTTTTTAGCACAATTGTTCCATCGCTACCAAAGCAGCCACCTTGAGCATTATTATAAGAAGATAAGAATTCAATTTGAGAAACTGGCTGACTAGATACTGCTCCACGAGAGATCATTTGTAGGGATGGTTGAGGAATTTCAGTAGTATTAGCAACTTGATCAACTTCTTCACGTGATTTCTTGATTTCAGCAGACTCATAAATTTTAAGACCAGGATCCTTGAAATTCAGACAATCACGATTAGTATGAGCAGTAATCAAAGAACGAATATAATGCATTCCCCATTTATTCAAAGCAACTTTATCTTGAAATCCAGCAGCGATTTCTCCAGTCATATCATCAAGAATCGGATGAGCATCAACAATATCATAAGCAGCTGAAACAGATGTACGCAATATTTCTTGCGATTTATTAATATCAATAGTTGCAAACTTTAGCATATCATTCATTGATTTTAGAATAGAATATCTAACTACTTCAAATAGTACAACACTTTCATTCTTAGAAATTGAATTATTAATTGGAATATGAATAATAGTATTATCAATCGAATTATATTGAATAGAATTAATCTTCTTAAAATCATCAGCATCAAGAATGAAAGTTTTGTTCTGACCATATTTAATTGTTCCAAGATTCATAATTTTATCATCAAATGATACAGAAAGATCTTTACCAATAATATTTTTCTCATTTGCAAGAAGATTGACCCAAGAAGTAATCATCATGCTTCCATCTGGAATGAAAATGAAAGATCCACCAAACTGGCCATCATCAGTCAGATCAGCAAGAAGCTTACTCTTAATATCATAACCAATTCCAATAGTATGAAGACGAGTATTGTTTTTCATTTCTTTGCGATATTCTTTTAGAGTCTGAACTTCTCCAGCAGAAGGAGAATTAGAAGGTTCACCATCAGTAATCATAATAATAGTAGAATCACCAAGTTCATTACTAGTAATGAGAGCAGCATCCATAGCAGCTTTCAGACCACTCCATATATCAGTTGCGCCACGAGGCTCAATCTTTTTGATAGAAGCCAGAGCAATTTTTTTGCCTTGCTCGTTCATAGCAGTACGAGGAAGAACAGTTTCAACAATATAATCATAAGTAATAATTTGAATAGTATCATTTGGCCCAAGAGAATTAATTACAATTGACATACTATGTTTGCCAAGATCATTCTTAGAATAATACTTAGTGATTTCATCACCATTTGGATTTGCAGCATTATTCATTGATCCAGAATGATCATATGAAATAATAATGTTCACAGGTTTCTTGGATCCAGAAGAAGGAGGAACAATTGTTCCAAGAATCTGATTTTTAACATCAGATTTCTCAAACTTAAGAATGCAAGAAGAAGCCATTTTAATAACAGTTTTTAATTACAAAAATAAATACATTAAAATCAAATTTTTATTTTAATATTTTTTAATTGATAACTTCAATTATATGCCATCTTATTCCCATTCTATTATTTTTAATCCAAGCAAATCGTGCGGCTATTTTTAGCTTAATTGTTATATAATTTTCAATACTTGAATCATTTGGCAAATTAGTTATTCCAGTATGAACTGCCAATGTATTTTGATAGTTATTTCTTGCACCTAATTCTGTTCTTAGAATATTATTAGGATATTTAGTTCTAAGAATATTTTCAACAGCTTGAAGTTTATTAATAATATTTAAGTTTTCCAAAATTAAAGTTACGCGTCTATAATTTGATCTTGAAGAAGTTCTTTCATATAACTTAAAAGTATCTTCAAAAATGATTGGAATATTATAAATTATACCATTTGAATTTTCAGATAAGAAAGAATGAAAATGTTCATCATTAAAACTAAATTCAAAGTTATTTAATTTATAAAATTGAATATCACTTTGAATTGATATTTCATGATTTTGATACCAATCCGAATTAAGATTTTGATAATTAAATTCACAACAAGCTTGAGTTTCTAGCTCTCTCAAAGTAGGATTATAAGGTAGAAATGATGGTAATGTATTATAAGTATAATTAGTATTATTAGTAAAAAATCTATCTCTTGGATCACCTATATTATTATTTAATCTATTAACAACTGAAGAAATATTAGATCTAGGAGCAGTTATTTGATTTGTTGTATTAAACATTGTTTCAAATAATGCATCCATTATAGGAATAATGCCATTTTCAAGATGAGTAGCAAGAGGTTGAAATATAACTGGTTTTCTGGTTACTGGTTTTCTGCATAAAGGACATTTAATGCTACGAGAAGAATTATTAATACCACGAATGCAATCAGAACAAAGATTATGACCACATTCAGTTAAAGCATAAACCCCAATTTTATCAATACATACAGGACATCTAAATATTTCTAAAGGATCATTGGCTTCAACAGTAGATTGAACAATTGCCATTTTTAAATTAAAAGAAAATAATAAAAATCAAATTTTCTCAAAAGAACAAAAATAAAAGACACATATAATTAAATTTGTGATTTTTGGATTTAGGAATGTAATTTATACCAATCTTCTTTACCTTCTTTAATAATATATTCAACTTGTCTTAGAGTTAAAGCAATAGATGCACCACTATGTGTAGTTGTTTTAATGTGAGAATGTATTTGTTCAACAATACTATTCCTATTATACATCCAAGATTCATTATATGGTTTATTTTTTACAAATTCATATCCACCATCAACCATAAATATTGCATTATATGCATCATTTATAACTCCAGCCCAATATCTATCTTTTACAACTGAGAAATCAATAGTAGTATCTTTCATATTTATTCAAATTTTATTTTGTTTTTATTGAAACAGCTTTTTTGCTATCATTTATACTTGAATTATTCTTATATTCTTTATTATTTTCATTAAAAAAATCATTAGAACGTGGCATATAATTATTAAGGTTAAAATGTTCATCAGAATCGGAATCAGATTCTTCTTCTGCAGCAGCAATAACAGCTTTTTTATGTTTTTCTCTAACTTCTTTCCATAAATCAGCTGCCATTTCATTTACTTTATGAAGTACTCTTGTTTCTTCAGAGGTCCAAGTATAAGCTAAATTATTTTTAAAACAATAAGAGAGTCCCCATAAAAGTCCGATGCGATTTAGTTTTAAAGATTTTTTATAATTTGAGCAAAATATTTTAAAATTTGTAGCTACTTTTTTATCAGAGAAATAGCACATAAGCATTCCCCATAAAAACCAAATTGGATCACCAAGACCCATGTGTTTTTGTAAAGATTCAAGAGGCCATGCTGTAGGCAAATTCATTTCATTTCTTTTTCTAGTAATATATTCTAATGCATTTCTAATATCATCTTGTTTAGAATCTTCACCATTATCAATATATCCTTCAAAGAGTCTACTAAAAGATGCTAATATTCTAGAATAGAAAATATAACTTTCAGAAGTTTGAGAAGGTAATAAACGACGATACATTTTAATTCCTTCATAAGATAATGCAGCAGTCTCAGGGAAATATTCTATAATTTCATTTCGTATTTTTTTAATATTTCCATTTGTAGCTACATTTGCTTCCGATAATCTAGAATTTAACAGATATAATTTAGAAGTCATTAAAAGAGCATCTTGAACATTTAGATTTTCTATGGTAAGTAAAGTCAGCAATTCTTCATTAACTTCGCACCATAATTTTCCAAATATTAATTTTTTGCTGATTCCAATATGAGAACTAATATTAATCCATTCGTCTTCTAATTGACTAATATTTCTATTTAAAAGATAGTCGCATGTAATATATAAACACGCGCTGCTATCTTGCTCTAGGCATTTTTGCAACAAAGCCATATTTTAGTTAATAAAAGAGCACAATAAAATTTGATATTTTAATATTCACTTTTAAATAGATACTTTAATGGAACCACTTTTAATACAAAAAAGAAATAAATATGTATTATTTCCGATTGAATATCCAGATATTTACAAAATGTATAAATTAGCAGCCAGTGTTTATTGGTTAGCAGATGAAATTAATTTATCACAAGACTTAATTGATATTCAAAAACTCAATGACAATGAGATATTTTTCATATCACATATATTAGCATTTTTTGCAGCAAGTGATGGAATAGTAATGGATAATTTATCAACAAGATTTTCAAAAGAAATACCTATACCAGAAGTTCAAGTATTTTATGCATTTCAGAATGCTATGGAAGCAGTTCATAGCGAGACATATTCTTTATTGATTGATACTTATGTTAAAGATGAAAAAAAGAAAAAAGATTTATTTAATGCGATAGAAACTTTTCCAGCAATAAAAGAAAAAGCAGATTGGACAATTAAATGGATTGATGATAAAGAATCTTCATTTGCGATTAGATTAATTGCATTTGCAATAGTAGAAGGATTATTTTTTTCATCATCATTCTGTGCTATTTTTTGGTTAAGAGATCGCAAGATATTGCCAGGATTAAGTTATGCAAATCAACTTATTTCAAGAGATGAGTCAATTCACACTGATTTTGCATGTCTTTTATATAGCAAGATTGAGAATAGAGTTGATGAAGCAATAGTAATAAAAATGATTGAAGATGCGGTTAAAATTGAATCAAAATTTATAACAGAATCGATCCCTTGTAATATGATAGGAATGAATACAGAATTGATGTCAGAGTATGTTATGTTTATGGCTGACAGACTTTTATTAAAACTAGGATATTCTAAGATATATAATAAAGAAAATCCATTTCCATTTATGGAGATGAGTGCATCAGAAACAAAAGCATCATTTTTTGAGGTAAAAGTAGCATCATATGCTAAATCAGTATCATTTGTTGCAGGACAATCATCAGTACCAGATAAATTAATATTTGATAATGATAATACAGATTTTTAGAATATTATTTATAATTTTGAATAAACAATACTTTCTAATGATAAATATAGAGTCAAATGGCAGTTAATGCATGTTCATTAACACCAGAACAAATATTGGAATTATCACCATCAGATAAAGCTGGATTATCAGCACATGATATAGCTACATGTTTTAATGCAACAGGAACAGCGGTAACAGAATATAATATGGAAGCAGGATTAAGATTACCATTATCACCAGATAATGTAGCAGCAGATTATCAAAATCAAATAAATGCTTTTGGTTCTTTATATAAATTACAAGCACCGATATCAGATTCAACAGGGATACCAGTTCCAACACCAACAATACCAGTTCCACCACCACCTCCTCCACCATTATGGAAAAGAACATGGTTTATAATTTTAATGTCAGTAATTTTTGCTATATTATGGTTACCAGCATTAATTATGTCAGGATTATGTTTTGGAAAACAAAGTTTAATGAAAGACAAAATAATAGGTTTATTTCTTGCATTAATATTTGGACCATTTTATTGGTTATATTATCATTTTAATAAAAGTTATTGTAATGTATTAACATTTACACAATCAGGTGGACGTAAAAAAAGAAATACACGTAAATAACTTAAGCAATTACGAAAGAATTTTTATATTTCATTAATTTTTTATAAAATTTGGTAACTGTGACTTCAGATGATTCACATACTTTTGCAATTTGTTTTTTATTGAAGTTTAGTTTTTTCTCTAAGCAATAATAATACAATGCGGCAGCTGCAACACTTGTAGGTGCACCTTCACTAAGGATTTCAAGATCATCAATAACTTTAGCAAAATCTTTACATTTTTGTATATCTGTTGAATCTAAATCTAGTTTGGATCCAAATCTTGAAATATAGTCATCAGGATTAGATGAATTTACATTTATTTGCAATAAACCTTGAAATCTTGAATTTCCTTTTGTAAGTATATTTGGATCAATATGAAACATACGAGCAATTTCTTTTGGGGAGCGGGGTATTTTATTAATTAAACAAGCGTAATAAATACATGAGGCAATTAATCCTTCTTTATTATCACCTCTACTAATCTTTTTTTCACTAGCTTTTTTATATAGCACTTTTGCATCTTCAATAACTTTTGTGGGTATGCCAGAGGTTGAACTATTTTGATATAATTTTTCAAAAACATTATATAAAGTTCTTTCCCAATAGGGCATAGAATTCCACATCTGGTACATGCGAATTCTACGCATATCTTTATTATCACCTTTTTTATTACCAATAACAGATCCTAATGAAGATTTAGGTAGTAAAGGGTTTGTTGGCATACCACATCGTGTTGGATCAGAATCACGATTATCATCACAACCATAATATCTCCATTCTGCACTCATATCAATCATATGACTTTGAATAGCATTACATGAACTACATATATATTGGCCATCATCAATAATTATACTATCACATTGACATTTTGAACAACAATTAGCATCATCTATTTTTATAGGTACATCATCTAAATTACAATCAATTTTAAGATTTTTTAATAATTCCCAGATATTATCATTTTCCATCTTCCCATAATAATTCCTTAAGTATATCCTTAAATAGTTTTTAAAATTTATATCATTTTTTATTTATAGTATGTCAATACAAAAAAAACCTCCTTCATTACAATATTTAACATTTAATTATTTGAAAGATAATACAAGTCCAGAATCTAGAAAAAATTTAGAAAGCTCAGATTTGCAAACTGCAATTGAAAATAGAACTATATCTAAAGTTCAAAAATTATATAGACGTAAAAAAAGATTAAATACACAAGAAGAATTGGAATTTATTAACGCAATTGGAGATGGAGATGTATTAAGAATTAAAGAAATGTTAAATATTAATCAAAATTTAACTAAAACAATTAATTATAGATATGATGAATTAGCAATTAATGAATTTAATATAAATGAAAATGATTTTAATGAAGATGTAGAATATACAAAACAAGATATATATGATATAGTTAAAATTTTAATAAATAATGGAATAAATGTAAATAAATTTTGGAATTTATTTCCACTTCCAGACGCAAAATTTATTAAATTTTTAATTGATAATGAAGCAAATGTTAATTTTCGTATAAAATTAAATGGTTCATGGTCAAGACCATTAATTTATTTATTTAACATACCAATTAATATTCAATATTCATACTCATCTAATTTTTCTAAATTATTAGATTCTATATACAATTTAGAAAAATCTATTAAAATATTAATTAAAAATGGTGCAAATATTAATTATTGTGATAGTAAAAATTATGATGTTTTAAAAAAAGCGCTTGAATTTATTGATATAATTTTTACATTAAGAGGTTTTGAACCAGGTAATCAAGAAATGTTATTTGATAGAATATATATGAAAAAAATATTTGAATATCTAATAATAAATGGAGCAAATATTAATAGATTAAATATTATTCTTTCTTATCCAAATGAAACTATATTAGATAATACGATAAAACAATATTTTAGATATAAAAACGAAGAACTATTTTCAATCATAACTGCTATATTAAAATCTCCATTAAATATTAATATATCTCAAGAAAATTTATTAAGATTAAATCAACTTGTTGAAGAATCAAATGATTCAGATCTCAAAAAAGAATATACTAAAAAATTTAAAAAAACTATTTCAAAATCATTACGTTCTAATTCTAGTACAAAAAGAACATTAAAATCAACAATATCATTAAATGATAAATATACAATTTAAATAGTTTCATAAGTCAAATATGAAGCAAATGATAGCCAACCAAGTAAAGGAATTAAACAAAATGTAGCTACATTTGAAGTTTTATAAAAACTTAATGCAATGATTAAGAAAAAGATTGCAATCATCACTAAACTTATAAAAGCTGATTTGGGATTACAAATTTTATTGAATATTATCCACCATAATTGAAGTAATATTACACCTATAATAAATAAATAGAAAGGAATAGTTGTTTTGCGTCCACTTTTACGCCAATAAAAGAATATACTAATACCCATTAATGTATATAATTGACCCCAAGCAGCACCAAAAACCCATCCAGGTGGTTGTAATTTTGGTTTTTTACCACATATGCTTTCTTTAGGAACAAAAATAGATACTAATCCAAGTCCAACAACAATAGGAAATACTAATAATGCTATATCAGTTAATTTAATGTCGTATTTTGTCAATAAACTTGTCATCTATTTAAATTGAAGAGTTAATTTTTTATTAAAAAGATCACATAAATCTTTTGGAATTTCAGTAAAATCTATAAGTTTTTTATTAAATTCATAATTCTTAAGAGCTTCTTCACCTTTAGATTTGATCCAAGCATTCCTTTCAATTTCTGGCATTAATGCAACTCTTAATGCAGTCTTTGGTCCTAGTTTAGGACAGATTGGTTTGATATTGTCAGAATCATCACCTTTAAGAATTTTAATCATTAGATCTAATTCAGGACGTCCTTTGGAACGTGTAGATATATCTTTACCAATAGTTCCTTGTAGATTAAATAGTTCAATTCTTTCACATTTTAGTTGAAGATAATCATTATCATTTGTAATAATGATAATTTTTTCATTAAAATCTTCAGTTTTTAGCAATTTTTGGGAAAAGAGATATATTACATCATCTGCTTCAAGACAGTCTTCACCAATAAATTTTATAACTTGATATTCTTTTAAAAAAGGTAGAAGATGTTTTAAAACTATTTTATTTACAGAATCATTATTTCTACCATCTTTATAAGATTGGAAATTAAGACGCTTAGGATCCATGCGCCAAACAGTATAGCGAGGTGCATCCATACACATAATAATATTTTTAGTATTCCATATTTTTTTGAGTTTTTCAATATCTTTTATAGCATGATTTTCAAGTGCTTCAATGAATTCAGTATTGTTATGTAGATTTTCAATATCTACGTTATTTTCATATTTGAAATTGTACCATCTCAAAGTCGCAAAGTATCTATAAAACATGAAATATCCTCCATCGATTAAGATTACATTACTATTTTTTGTTAATGGAACAGTGTGCAGTAATCCTGCCATTGTTTTATATTACTAAATTTTTAATATTTTATATCATTTTTTTATGCAAGACCAAAAAAATATGAAAAAATACTACTTAGCAAACTCTTTTCTTGCAGCTTCTACAATTTCTTTCTTTTGTTCATCAGAAAATTGTTGCCATTGGACTGCAATATCAGCAATTTTAACTTTTTCATATTTAGCTTGATATTTGACGAACATATTATAATCACTTGGTGGTTTTTTAGTAACAGTTTTTTTAGGTTTCTCTTCTTCAACTGGTTTAGCTGCTTCTTTAGCTACTTCTTTTTTCTTAGGTTTTTCTTCAACTGGTACTTCCTCAGCAGGTTTAACAACTTCTTTTTTCTTAGGAGAAAGTTTCTTAGCTTTAGATTCTGGTTTAACTTCTGGTTTAACTTCTTCAACAATTATTTCTTCAGCAATAATTTCTGGTTCAACTAGTGCAGGTTTTGTATCTTTTTTCTTAGGAGCAGCTTTCTTAGCTTTAGTTTTTGGTTCAACTTTTTCAGCAATAATTTCTTCAGCAATAATTGCTTCTTTAGCTGCTTCTTTAGCTGGTTCTTTAGCTGCTTCTTTAGCTGGTTCTTTAGCTGCTTCTTTAGCTGGTTCTTTAGCTGCTTCTTTAGCTGGTTCTTTTTTAGGAACAGCTTTTTTAGCAATTTTTTTAGGAGGCTCTGGTTCTGCAGCAGGTTCTTCATGAATAACAGGTTGATCTTTATCTAAAAATTCAGTAGGAACACGTGACCATACATGTACTTTATTTTTCAAAGTAACTCTCCAATCTGTTCCATCAGCTCCTTTCATCAAAGTACCTATTTTTTCTGCAGCAGCTGAATACCCTCTACCAAGAGGTGTTTTCTCTTTACCAGTATATTTGTATTCATCACTATTAAGACATTTAAGATTGTTCATTTTGTTATCTATATTTCTATAATTTTTAATTTCTAAAAATCAAATTTTAGAAAAAAATGATTTTATGCTAAAAATTATCTTAACAGCTATTTGATAATACTAATGGATTACATTGATGATATTGACACTATATTTAATAAAATAATAGATAAATATCCAATAAATATAGATGAATTTAAAAAAGAGATAGCTAAAGCTAAAGAACAAATAATAGATATATTAATTAATAAAAATAAAAAATTAACGATGATATTTAAAGAATTAGAAGTAATAGAAACGTTTGAAATATAATCGACGATTATAATAAGAAGAAATGAATTTTAGAAAAGGTATTCATATTGTAATCGTGCTTGTTGTTGTTTCAACAACACTTGTGTTTTTATGGCTTTTGTCATTACCAATTTTGGGTAGATTAGGTATTCCATCTATAAAACCATATTGGTTAACTACTGCAGTATGGAATATTATAACAACAATATTGGCAATGATTGCAATAATCGGAAATGTAATATTTATAATATTTTGGCTTATTTGGAAAGTATTAAAAACTTTAGATTTCTTCCCACTTGATATATTTGTAGATATTATATTAGATTTAACACCTTTTCCAGAATTAGATCAATCTGGATTTTTCAGATTGTATGATAGGATATTTAGCATTGGTGGTAGTATGGAAAATCAATTTAAACAATATGGAAAAGCCTTAACACAATTTTTAATAGATAATAAAGGAGTGTATGCAGAGGTTACTAAACCATTTGCAGATGCAGTTAGTATATCTGATCAACCTCAAAAATCATCAGATAATTCAGCAGATAAAGATCCAAATCCACAAAAACAATCATTATTAAATGATACCGAAAAAAGAACAGTTGATGAATTATATCAACAATGCTTAGAAGAACAATTACAAGATATAAAGAATAATATTAGTCAAAGTGATAAATTAAAATTACAAACAGCAAATGCAGCTGCAAAAATGAAATGCAAAGCAAAATCAGTATTTAATATTCAAAATTTAATAACGTATAAAATGCCTTCTTAATTTTATTGAATTATAAAATGCCTTCTTAATTTCATATAAAATATCTATTTAATTTGTAATAGTATGGAAGCAGTATCTTCAGCTACAAATGAAGGAATTTCATTTTGGATGCCAGTTAGTTTTTCTGAAATTTTTGTAATTGTATTATTTATTGCTGTATTAACTATTACATTAATATTATTTCATTATGGAGAAGTTCAAAGAAAAGTATCGAAATCAAGATGTGCATTACAAACATCATCTGCAATTACTGGAATCTATACAGTTTCTGCAGTTGATGTTAATAATAATAAATTATATCACATAGATTATAATTTTGATAGCAAAGGATTTGATGTAATATGTGATTGTACAAGTGGTCAAGTAGTTAATAATTTTGATAATATTCCATATTTTAATTTAAGAACTCAATCAGCATCAACACTTGATAAATTATGTAATTGTGATAATGCTTATGATTTAATAACAGGTAAAACATATTTCAATGGTGATCCTGGATTAGTAAGATTTATGAATACTGGCGATACAAGTTTCTTTGCTCAAACACAAGCAAGTAATTAGTCAATGCCAAATTTAGAAAGTGCTTGAAAATTAGTCAATGCCAAATTTAGAAAGTGCTTGAACTATTTCAGATACATCATTGTTTTTATCAGCAAGTGATGGATATTTAATACCAAATATTAATATCATATTACCAAATGCACCTGGTCTATTTTCAATTGGCATACCTTTACCTTTAATTATATATTCAGTCGATGGTTGAATAACAGTAAATTTTTTAAGATCAATATCAAGTATTTCACCAAAATAAGAAAGTGTTATTTTTTTACCAATAATTGATTCTTTGAAAGTTATAGATGAATTATATATTAGATCATTGCCTCTACGTTGATAAGTTGAGTCATCAGATATTGTAATTTTAACAATTAGATCTCCAGCAATATCATTTCTATTTTGTTTTTGCTCACCAAAACCTTTAAATGTTTGTTGATAGCCGCTTTGAACTCCTTTAGGAATTTCAAAATCTAATTTATGATATTTTTGAATTTTCATTGAACCGTTGCATTCTGGACATGACGGATTTGATTTTAAAGTTTGACCACTACCTGAACAAGAATTGCATTGTTGATGAAATACTTGTGTAAAAGGTCCAGTACGAAGCATTTGTTGAATTTGCCCTCTGCCTTGACAAGCTCCACATTCTGTTTTGCAAGATAAACATGTTTTTGTAATATTAATTTTAATTGATTTTTTAGAACCAAAAAAGGCTTCATGTAAACTGATTGTTAAATTATGTAAATGATCATTTCTTTTAACATGATTACCACCACCACCATGACCACCATTCATATGCATATCAAATGGAAATCCTCCACCAGGGAAACCACCACCACCAAATAAATTTGCAAATATATCATGTGGATTCATTCCACCAAAAGGATGCATACCACCACCTCCTCCACCACTTTGTGCATTTTCTTTGAACATATCATCACCTAAATGATCATAATCACGACGTTTGTTTTCATCACTTAAAACTTGATAAGCATTTGCAATTTCTTTAAATTTTTCAGGATCACCTCCTTTATCTGGATGATTTGCAATAGCTGCCTTTTTATATGCTTTTTTAATATCATCTTGTGATGCATTTTGATTAATACCTAAAAGATCATAATACTTATGAGTCATATCTAAAAATAATTAAAATCATTTCTTTAAACCAATATTAATGGTTTAACTTAATGCGCGATTTTTGGTATGTGTTTTTAATATAGCAGCTACAGGATTAGAAGTACTAAAATATTCTTTATAAAACATATTACTAATAATTGATATTAATGCAGTAAATATTAATAATAAAACTGCTATAATAAAATTGTTAGTTTTCATTACTTAAACTGGATATAAATTATTTAGTAAAGGATCATTTAAAATAATTTGTGCAATTTTTAATGGACTTATATTTTTATTATTTGCATATTCAGTTATTATTGGATATTTATTAACTAAATTTCGTTTTTTATCATTTAATAAATGCATCATTGAACCAGAACCAGAATCCCAATTATAACTAACAGTACTTCCTAACATTAATGATTGAGATGTAGATGAAATATTATTTAGTCTTTGTAATTTTTCAATTTCAAGTAATTCTGCAATTTGTTTTTGTGTTTCTTTTTGTATATTTGCGATTTCTAAAAGTTCTTTTTGTAATTCAAAATTACCATTATGATTATCATGATGTCTCATATAATTATTTAAACTAGCAGAACCATTATTATTCATACTTGACCCAGATCTAGAAGCGAATGCAGAACCAGACCCAAATGTAGATACATTATTAGGGCATATTAAACTAGAACCAGAGCCTGAACCATTATAACATGTAGATGTAGATGTAGATGTAGATGTAGATGAAGCTACAATTGATGGATCAATATCTCGAGTAATAGTTGGTAAAATAAATGGATCACCTTGAGATGTTAGTCCATTTGGATTGAATTTTCCTAATGATTCATATGGCGAATCAGGATGTTGAGTAAATAATGAACCTCCATATCCATTATGTGGAAACATATACATATTTAATCCTTACTATATATAATGTAAATTATTTAATCAATAATCTTGTAACTCTTTCATGATGTTCAGCAATTTGTCTATCTCTTTTATCAAGTCTAGATAATCTTTGTTCTTCTTTTAATTTTTCTTCTTGTTCTTTCATTGCAATCCATTTTAATTCAGCTTCTGTTGGTCCATTCTTTACTGCATCTTCTCTAGCAGCTTCAAAATCTTTAACTGATTTATAATTTTTTTGTGTTACACTTCTTGGATCTACTAATCTGGTAGTAGTATATGCTTTCATATAATCTGTATATTTAAGACCACTATCAGATCTGGTATTACTATAATCATTTGGTTTATCGCCACCGAGTTCAGTATATTGTAATGATTTAGACATAGGTAATGCTTCTGGTTCTTTATAAATAATAACATCTTTCTTATCAGACATTGTAACAGTATCAAAAGTTTTATTAAAAGTTTCAGTATTATATTTACCTTTTAATAATCTAGTGATATTAATATCGTCACGTGTTCCTGATGATTTTTCCATAATATGACCATAGCCTGTATCAAATTCTTCATCTTGTAATTTATTAGCATCAAAAGTATTATTAAATCGATCATTAAAGTTTTCTTCAGGTCTCAATTTAATAGGAGCTATAGGACTTGCAGATTCTTGTGTTTTTTCACGATATTCATTATATTCTTTCTTTAAATCATTATGTGATCTATCATTTTGTCGCATTTTATATTCTTTTGCCAAATGTTTAAAACATTCAGTTATTTTATTGAAAAGTATTTTAGAACCACCTTTATCTGGATGAACTAATCTTGCAACACGACGATATGAATCTTTCAATTCATCAAATGTAAATTGATCATGAAGATCAAAAACTTCATATGGATTCATATCACTAATATCAACAGAATCAAATTCATTTGGATTAATTTGTAATGAATTATAATATTCATTTGTTTTTGAACTATTATTACCCATTAGTGGTTTAACTCTAAAGTTATATTTATAAATTCTTTATATAGAATAATACGATTAAATGGAAAATAAATTGGGAATATTTATTATTCTAGTATTAATACTGGTCTTAATAGCAATGACAATACATTATAATATAAATAAAAATAAATTTGAATATTTCGCAACAACTACGACTGCACCTACACCTGTGCCATATACATTTTATGGATATCAAGAATTCGTTGATAACAATATTATTATTGGTCCAGCATTAACAAAACCAGTTGCAACAGCTACTATACCTTTAGCACAGGTTCCTTTTGATGTTAATAATGGTATAAATAATGGTGGATTTATACAAGTTGCTTCAACACATTATATTACAAATAATAATGGAATGTATCAATATGGTATTGATGCAGATTTTGATAATTTAAAAAATCAACAACAAAATCCATCATCTATTAATTATAATATTAATTTTATTAATAATGGTGTTTTTAGATTAAATTATACAACACCCACTGGTACAAGTTATTATTTTCATATAAATGGTCAAGATACATCTGATCCAAATGGTCGTTATTACGGTTATTTTGTAGATAAAAATAATGCACCAATATCATTTTCATCTAGTCCGTATACATCATTAACACCTGTGGCAATTCCAAGTGGAAGATTAGATGTCGGATATTATACAAATGTACCTCAAGTCGTTCCACCTCCATATAGTCCACCACCACCACCATCACAATTAAAATTACAAAGTAGTCAATCAAATATTGCAATGCCACCATTAATTACACCAAGTATTTGGTCATCTTGTCAAGCAAATAAAATAAACCCCTCACTTACTACGTATATAGGTCCAATAGATCCGAATTATGCAGGTGGAAGTCATGCTGATCAAAGAACTAATGTAATTTTTGATCAAAGTGGATTAGGATATTTAACAAATACCAATATATTTGATAATAATTATAATAATAATGCTTGCAATAATTATACACATATAAAAATAGTATTTAATGCATTAGATCTAACAGCAAATCCATATATATTTAAATTAGTATCTCAAAATCGTCAAAATATATTTGATTTATATGGATATTTTATAGATACAACAAATGCAAATAATAATAGATTAGCAATTACTCCAGTAAATAGAACCGTAAATCCAAATGAAATTGTATCATTTGAACCAGGATTTTGGGTATCAACTTTATCAAATGATGCTGCAAATGCTAACTTTGCACGATCACCGAGTGATAACGTTTTCCAAAATCCAGCAAATGGTTCATCACAAAGAACATTTTGTAGATGGATGAAACCAACCGATACTGATAATGTAAATGGTGGTGAATTTTGTCAAGTTCAATATAACGATTCATCTGAAGTTATTACAACAGAATCTTGTATGAATATACCAATATCATCTCCAAATGTTGGTAAATATACACCTTTGACTAATAATATGTTTAGTACAACTACTGAAAATTATTATTATCAAGATCCAACTACGAATAATATATATATACAACCAGGACAAACATGTCCAGATATATCATTGGCAAATGCATTTGGAAATTTAAATGGTATACAATCTGTATCAAATACACCAGGAGCACCAGGAACACCAGGAGCACCAGGAGCACCAGGAGCACCAGGAACACCACCATATACAGGTCCAGCAGTAGCAATTAGTCCAGCAGCACCTTTAACTAGTGCAAATTGCCCTCCAGGTAAATCGTACTTACCAGGAATAATACCAGGAGTATCATGTATATAAATTCATGTTTATAAATAATAAAATTAAATAATAGTATTATATAATATTAAATGAACGATAGTGCATCCTTAGAAACAACTGATGAAGTAATTGAAAAAAAATATGATAGATGGAGTCTTTCTATTGAATTAGCACATGCAAATCCTGGAAGTAATGCTAATAATTTTACTGTTTCACTTCCAAATATTATAAAAGACGTTGTTGGTATATGTTTAGTTGGTGTTGAACTTCAATCACCAAGTAGTGCAAGTTTTAATACAGGTGGTGTATATGTAGGTATTAATAATTTTGATTTATTAAGAACTGGTAATAATAGTATTCCTCCATCAATTTATAGATTTTATATGCCATCAACTGGTGTAACAATAAATCATTTATCCAATCCAACTAATTTGGGAATGAATGTATATACATATGTACCTGATCCAATTATACCTAGATTAGATAGAATACTGGTTAATTTATATACAAATACTGGTGCAAAATATACTGCACCAGCAGATGCAACAGTATGTGTTAATTTAGCTATTTATGCAAAACGTAATAAATACAGCCGTGTTTAATTTTTACTTAAGAATTCACTTATTATAATTCTAAATATGTATTCTATTGTATTGATTCTAAAAAAATATACACATACAAAAGATGAAGATCATAATAATCTTAATAGATTTGTTAATATTGCAATGAAATATTATGAAAAGTATTTAGATTTAGGATCATTGACTGAATTTATCATTATAACTGCTTCTGCAGAATTAGAAGAAATCTCAAAAACGATAACAAATCAATATCCAACTTCTAAATGGCCATGGATGTTTTATTCAGAAGATCAATTACTTCATAAAACTATACCATTCGGTCCTGCTAGAGATCAAATATTAAGATTAGCTATTGCACCTTTAATAAAAACGCAGAACTATTTAATATTAAATACAAATAGTTTTTTAATTAAAAATCTATCAGAATCTAATATTATAATTAATGATAAACCAATATTAAATAAAATAGATATTGATTATCCATTTCATTATTTAACAAGCTCTCAATTACTTCATTTTGATTATGATAAAGTTCAAAATTCAACTGTAATGGGTAAAACACCTCAAATATATATAACAAATATAGTAAAAGATTTAATAAAATGGTTAGTAGATATATATGGTAATCAAAAATTATGGCAAATAATTTTAATTAATAATAAATTTTATGATCATGCATTATATTGGGTGTGGTTAGTTAAAAATAATTTAACTGATCAATATCAAAATTTTGAAAATGCAAATGTAGCTACATTTGCTTTAAATACATTTTTATATAAATTGAAATTTGAAAATATAGCTAATTCAGAATTAGAAAAAATATTTAATGCATAAAATTTGATATTAAAGATTAAAAATATAAAATATAAAATGGCTTTTACATGTACAGCAATTGTTGGTCCTTCAATTGCAAGAAGTCCTAGTTATTCTGAATATACTTTTGATGACTATAAATTTATTATAGAATCATGTGATTTTAATTATTATTATTTTTTACAAAAAGAATATATTGAAAATATATCATATCTAAATGATGATAAAAATATTATTAAGATTAAATTAAATCGTTTTAGTATACGTTCTTGTGATGAAAGTTATATTTATATTAATATTAATACTAATGTAATTATTCATATTAATGAACCATTATCTGGACCAACATCAGAATGGTATCGTGAAGATATACTTGATGATACAAAATTAAAATTTATATTAGTTAGTAAAAATAATAAAATAGAAGATAATATCTTAAATTTCGTTTTATTGCGTTATCTAGTTTATCCAATTGTTATAGGAGGTGGTATGATTGGTACTTATTTATTTACTAAATCTAATAAATAAATATTTATTCGTTTTTGTTTTTATATAAAATTTGAATAATCTTATATAATAAGTATATACATGGATATCATTCAAAAAATAAATGAAGGTAATATAAACACTCTTAAAACAAATGATTTAATAGAGGCATTAAAATATGTATCTGAAAAATATTACAATGAAGGAATATCAGTTATATCAGATGACTTATATGATGTGTTAAAAGAAAAATTAAGAAAACTTTCTCCAAAAAATCAATATCTTAGAGAAATTGGAGCACCTGAAGATAAAAGTGTTGCTGTTGATCTTCCTTACTGGACTGGATCTCTTGATAAAATAAAAGATGACGAAAAAGCACTTAATAAATGGAAAAAACAATATGAAGGATCTTATTTAATATCTGATAAATTAGATGGCAATTCTGGTCTTTTAGTATATGAAAAAGGTAAAGTAAATTTATTTTCACGTGGTGATGGATATAAAGGACAGAATTTAAATAATCTTTTAAAATATATAAATGTGCCTCTTGTATTAGCTCATGCAAATAGCAAACCAGTTGCAGTAAGAGGTGAATTAATTATTTCAAAGAAAAATTGGGAAAAGATATCTCATTTAGGTGCAAATGCAAGAAATGTAGTAGCAGGATTATTACATTCTAAAATACCAAATCCAGAAATTGCAAAATATTTAGAATTTGTTGCATATCAATTAATTATAATACCACAAGTAAAGCCAAGTCAAGAATTTACATCATTACAAGAATTAGGATTCAAAATCCCATATCATACTGTAATTGATACTTCAGATAATTTAACAATGAAATCATTATCAGATATTTTAATGACACGTCGTACAACTTCTGAATATGAAATTGATGGTATTGTGGTAACACATAATGAAGTTCATAAAATTATTAAAGGTAAAAATCCAAAATATTCATTTGCATTTAAAAGCATTTTAACAAATGATGAAGCGGAGGCAATAGTTGAAAGTATAGAATGGAATATATCTAAAGATGGATTAATAAAACCAACTGTACTTATTAATCCAATTGCTTTAAATGGTGTAACAATATCAAGAGCGACGGGATATAATGCATCTTTTATAGAAAAGAATAATATTGGTCCAGGAGCTCGAATAGTTATTATTAGAAGTGGTGATGTGATACCTAAAATTATTAGAATTATTACACCTGTAAGACCACAAATGCCAAATATTTCATATGAATGGAATGAGACTCATGTAGATATCTTTGTAAAAAAACAAGAAAATGCAAAAGATAATATCAATTTGCAAATAGATGCAAAAACTTTGGAGCATTTTGTGAAAAAATTAGATATTAAATTTGTAGCTACAGGAATAATAAAAAAACTAATAGATGCTGATGTAAATACTATTCCAAAGTTATTAAAATTATCAGTAGCAGATTTAATGAAAATAGAAGGATTTCAAAAAACTAGTGCAGAAAAAGTGTATAATTCAATACAAGATACAGTAAAAAAACTATCAAATGATACGAGATTATGTGTAGACTTAATGGCAGCTTCTAATTTATTTGGAAGTAAATTAGGAAGTAGAAAAATAGAATTAATTATTCAAGAGTATCCAGATATATTATCAGACCGCAAAGAACATACCAAAACAGAATTAATGAAAGTTAAAGGAATAGCAGCAATAACAGCAGAAGCATTCTTGGAAGGTATTTCAAAGTTTTATGTATTTTTAGATGAAATTGGTATTAATTGTAAAGAAAAAGCTCCAAAAGAAATCGAAATAAATAAATCGAAATCAAGATCAAGCTCACCAAAAGAACAAAAACAAGAAAAAACAAAAGTTAAAATACCATCAGGAGAACAAATAGTTTTTACAGGTTTCAGAAATAAAGATTGGGAAAGATTAATAGCAGATGCAGGAAGTAAAATTTCATCATCAATTTCAAAGAATGTAACATTAGTTGTTGCAAGTGATCCAGATGATACTAGTTCAAAACTACAAAAAGCTAGAGAATTGAAAATAAAAATAATATCAAAAGAAGATTTTAGTAAAAATTATCTTTAATTTTCATTAATAGTAGTTATTTCTTTATTAACTCCTAAACAAATATCATCATCAGGATGTTCAATTATAATATTTTGTATTATAAAATCTTGATGATCATGTATATCATTAATATTTGGAATTTCTTCCATTATAATTGGTGTTAAAATTAGCTCACTATGTCTTCTAATGCAGCATTTTTTAAGTATTGGATCAATAAAACAAGCAAAAAATACAATAGATCCTGGTATAGTTATAAAACAAATTAAAATATTAGTTAAATTTATATCAGTATTATTAGAATTATCACTGTGTTGTGGTGGTATATAAGTTTTAGTATAAAACATAATTAATAATAACTTTATAAGAAGTATTTATTTAATTATTTGATTATTTAATTCATTTGATTTCTTTTTTTGCAATTCTTAGTAAATAATCATGATAACCATTAATAAATAATTTAAGAGCACCTTCTTTAACAAGTTCTTTCCATGCTTTTGTGACTAATATTTTACGTGGAACTAATGGATTTGCTAATCTAAGATTCATATACCACATAGTCCATACTGCACAATTTCCACCAAATTTAATAATTTCACCACTATCTTCACGTCCTTCAATACCTTGAAATCCATATGGGCATGTTTTCATCATTGGTACATATTCTAGATTAAATTCTTTGAATGCATCTGTAACTGCATCATCTAAATCTTTACCATTATTAAAATCTTCCCAAGGAGATGGTTCATTTGGTTCATATCTTTCAATTGTTCTAGCAACTTTATCAATTATTAAACAATTTGAATGAGTATCATCATGAGTATCTTGATTTAAAACAATAAAAAATACGATAAAACGTATATCAGGATTTATCATACCTTTTTTAGTTGTTTCAAGATAATTATCTGGTGGTGTAAGTTCCCAATAAGCAGTTGAATCATCTTCAGGTATTTCCCATAAGAAATGGCTATTTTTTGGATCAGATGCCATATAAGGATATTTTTTCATAAAATAACTAATTATAGTACTTACATATTTATCATCCCATAATGCATGAGAATGTAAATATTTTTTACGTTTTTCATTAATATAATTTGTATTTAAATCAATTTTTTTGCATCTTTTAGATTTAACATTAATAACATTTGGAAAATCACATACTTTTTTAATTCCTAATAAAGCTTTACCAGTTGGTGTAGTAACATTTACACATTTACCAGATTCAGTATTTAATACTTTCATAGGATGCTCACATCTATATTTAACTTTCCAATCATTTGTAAATTTCATTAATTCAATAGAATATTCTGGTAATTTTTTATAATCAATATCTTTGAATAATTCATCATAAGATTTGCTTGGTGATTTAATACGTTTTTTAATATAATCAATTAAATATGCAGCATAAATAGATGTATAATTATTATTTAAATTAGCTTTTTCCATAGTTGTTTTAAGTTTACCAAAAAAGTTTTCTTTGAATTTGGGAACAGCAATTTCTTCATTGTCAAATTTAAAATTAAAATGTTCTTTTAACACTGAAGTTAAATAAACGCGTACAAATATAGATTCATCAGTTCTGAGAAGTCTATGAATACCAAAATCTTTTTGAGAAACACCAAATAAATCATCCCAAGATTCAAATTGACAAAGAGCTTTATTATATATTAATAAAGTTGTATGTTTTTTCAGATCTCTTCTAGCACAAGCTCCTTTTTTCTTACAAATTATTGGAAATACAATAAATTTAATATTTTTATCTGCATATAATTTTGAAATAACACCCCATTTATTAGGTAATAAAAGACGTCTGCTTTGTAATTTATAAAATTTAGGAGGTAGATCAGCATATGGAACGCCTTTTACTTTTTTCATTAAACGTTGTTTTTCATATCTTTCTTCTGGTAAACAAAGATATACTAAATTATTACTAAGAACAGGTTTATTAACATTTAAAGGTAAATATCCAGCAATAGAATCTGATAAAGAACAGACATAATTATAAAAACGCAAAGTGTAATCACCAAAATCTTCTACAACCATTTTACACTACACTAAAATAAGATAAAATCACTTCGTATAAGATGCATTATTTAAATATTTATGTTTCTCAATACCTGTATTTATATTTGAGTATACAGTATTAAAGATTACATATGAAAATGGTGCATCAAATACTTTTCTTAATGTTTCCATACAAAACAATGTTTCATGATAATTATTTTGAATACTAATTCTCATAAAGCCTTTTTCAGTTTTAAAAGATTTAAAAGTCAAATATAAATTAGCTAAATGATTAAATGTAAAAAAATCGTTAGATATTAAACATTTATTAATAATTATATATCTATCATGCATTTTTTCTTTAAAATCATCATTAATTAATAATTTTCTAGGTCTCATTTTTAAAGCAATTTTAGTATCAATAGATAAATCAGCAAGATATAATATATGCTTTATAATATCATATGGTAACATTGCCATTGTTATTATTATAATATAAAAATGTAGCTACATTTAAATAAATATAAATTATAAAAAGGATGAGTTCAAGTTCATTTCCAATAACAAAAATTGATATAAATAAAACCAAATTTAAATAACAAAAACAACAATGAGACAAGATAAGGCTGAAAAATATTATGAATTGGCAACTAGTTTTGCTAATATATTTTCAAAAGATCCAGCGACGAAAGTAGGTACAATAATTTTAGCACCAGACAGTTATCAAATATTAACAATGGGTTATAATGGAATGCCACGAGGTATTGATGAAACAATTGAAGAACGATGGGATAGACCACAAAAATATTCATGGGTTGAACATGCAGAAAGAAACGCGATAGCAAATGCATCAAGACATGGAACACCATTGAAAGATTCTATTGCAATCATTACAATGTTTCCATGTGCTGAATGTACAAGAATGCTAATACAATCAGGTGTGAAAACAGTGGTAACTAAAAAACCAGATTATTCATCAAGAAACTGGGGACTAAGTTTTCAATATTCAATAACAATGTTACAAGAAGCAAAAATAAATATTATTTATATACAAGATCAGGCAAAAGAGCCAGAACAAGATCAGGCAAAAGAGCCAGAACAAGATCAGGCAAAAGAGTCAATTAATTAAACTAATTAAATTTCACGCACTGCACCAACAACATCAGTTACACCAGAAAATGCAGCTACATATTTATTTTTTTGTACAAAATAAAACCATATTGAACCACCAATAATTAAACATAATGCTAAAAATATTAATCCTACACCTATTAATTTTAATGGTGGATCACCAATTGAAAAATTACTAGGATTGCTAGAAGAGTAACGTATTGTTACTGTTTGGCCTACATTATATGAAGTATTTTGATTACCATTAGTATTTCCAGTACTTGAATAATTTACATTATATTGTTTTCCATTTACTATAAATTGAACACCAACAATACCATTTTTAACTGAAGTTACAGAACCAGTAGTTACAGAATCATAAGTATGTTTACGAAATAATAAATAAACTCCAATGCTTAAACATATAATTCCTATAAATATTTGACCAGCTAATTGAAAATATGAAAGTGTTTTTCCAACTTGAGCAGATGTATCAAGTGCTTGTGTTTGCCATGATTGTTGTTGAGGAGCTTGAGATGGTGCTTGTACATATATTACATTTGGTTGTTTTTCCCCAGCTTTTTTAGATGTAATGGTTTTTTTCTTACCCATTATTATATTCTAATTAGAAATAATATCATTTCTATCATTAATTCTTTTTTCAAGTTTGGATTCAAAAGGTTCATCAGCAGTTCCATCAAAAAGATAAGAGAATTGTGAATCTTTTTCAGGATTTTCTAATTCAGTATATGCTTTTTTGTAATCACACATATATAAATGTTGAGTTTTTAAAGTATAATCATCAAGTTTAGAAATAGTATCAACACTTTGTGCAACACTTTGTGATGGTAAAAAGATAGATTCAGGTTCTTGATAAACTTTAATATCTAGTTTTTCAAATTTAATAATTTCAGCTTCTTCTTTATGAATCATTGAGTCTCCATATCCATGTTGAACACTTGCATAGCAAATAGTAGTATCAGGTTCTTTATTATTATTATTTAATATTATTTCAACTTGTAAATCAATAATTTTCCACCACATTTCATCATCATAATTTTCACTTTCAGGTTTTAATGAGCGATTATATAATTCAGCTAATATTAAATCATAAATAATTGGCATAGTCATTGAATTTTTAAGGTCATTTTCAATTGATTCGTATTTTTTGAAGAAATCATCATAACAAAAACCGATAGACTCAGCAAAAATGGTATTGATTCTAGGAGGACGTTTAGATTCTTGATCATCTAAGAAAGCTTTAAATTGTTCTTCAGCTTCTTCAATAGTTTTATCACCTCTTTCATCAATAATTTCTAATTTTGATTTTATCCAATTGTAGCTATTTTGTAATATAATCATTTCATCTGGGCTACCTCCTTTATCAGGATGGAGCAAAAGTGCCATATTGTAATATGCTTTTTTAATATCTTTTAATGGTGTTTTATAATTTACACCTAATAGATTATATGGATTAATCATAATAATAATTAGTATATTATCTTTAAATAATATAATGAGAGTAATTATTTTATTAATTATAATTCTTATAATTTTATTAGCATTAGCTTATATTAAATATAAAAAAATAACAGTACAAGAATACTTTAAAATAATTACTAATTTAGATGGTTATAACGAAGATGATATATTGGTAGTTTCATCACATTATAATGAAGATATTGAATGGTTAAAACAAAATGATAAAAATGTTGTTGTATGTAGTAAAAAAGATGAAAGTACCTTGTGTTCTCAAGATTTTAATAAAGGTTCTGAGGCATCTGCTTATATAAAATTTATAGCAGATAATTATGATAATTTGCCAAAACATATTGCATTTATTCATGGACATGAGAGTGGATGGCATCAATTATATCCACATAGTCTTATGGTATTAATATTTGAAAAAGCAAAATATAAAGAATATGATTATATTCCATTAAATAATTACTATTTTAATGATCAACATGACATGAAACATGAAAGAATAAATAAAGTATGGGATGAATTTTTTAGACCTCATTTAAATAGAGATTGTCCTAAAAAATTAACATCAGATTGTTGTGCACAATTTATAGTATCAAGAAATGCTATAAAAAAATATCCAAAAAGCACATATGAAGATTGGTATAACAAAATGGGAAATTATGAAAATAAAGATGATCCAGAAGATACGAGAGGTAAAGAAATAGCAATAATATTTGAATGGTTGTGGCATGTTATTTTTGGAGAACAAGATGAAGTATCAAATGAAGAATATAATAGTAGATTTAATTAAACAACCATTTTATATGAAAGAGTACCATGATTATTATAATTAATTAATGCAAAATCTTCAAAAACTAATGATTCTATCCATTTAATAATTTCATCAATATTTTCTATTGATGGTTGAATTAAACAGGGTTTAGTTATTTTAAGAGTAGGAGGATCAAGTGGTGATCTTGTAATTTGAATTTTAGCGTTATTAATATGTTCTTCATAAAGATGAGTATCACCAGAGACAATTATTATTTTTTTTGTATAAAGTTTTAGCACATGAGCTAATATAATAGTAAATAACGCAGTAGATGCAATATTAAATGGCAATCCAGCCGCAACATCACAAGATCTCATATACATTTGACAACTAAGAGCATTTGCATTATCAACAAAGAATTGATAAGTCATATGGCAAGGAGGTAAAGCCATTTCAGATAATTGAGCTGGATTCCATGCACTTAATATAGTTCTGCGTCCATTTGGATTACTAATAAGTTCTTTAAGAATATATTTTAATTGATCAGTTCCATTAAAAACGGGATAATTTCCCATAAAACTTCTCCATTGATAGCCATAACCAGGTCCAAGAAGACCTTCTTCAAGATTATTGAGACCCATTGAATCTAGAAATTCACGAGATGTATTACCATCCCAAATATGAATATTTTTATCTTGAAGTTCTTTTGCATTAGTAGATCCTTTTAAAAACCATAGAAGTTCTTCAACAATACCACGAAAGAATACTTTTTTAGTAGTAAGCAATGGATAATTTAAATTAGATATATCATATTCAGTACGACCACCAAATATTGATAATGTTGATCCATTGCGTCCAATACGTTTTTCTCCATTTTTTAAAATGGAGTCGATAAGTTCTAAATAATTATTTTCAGATAAAGCTACCATAATACTATTAATAAAATTAAATACTTATATCAAATTTTATTGAATTTTATTATAGCTTAAATATAAGATGAAACTAGAAAATATAGTAAAAATTTTTAAGCAAGGCTTTGGTTTATATGATTTTATTATATTTGTAGCTACACTTTTATCAATTGCTTTAGTAATTTTATTAGGATTTATGGTAACATTAAAATATTTAATAAATAAAGAATATTTCGAAGACTTGTATGCAGATATAAATAGTGAATATATAATGCCACAAATATTGCCTGATTTAATATCTGATGAAGAAACTGAATATATTATTAGTAAATCACAAGATAGATTTGTTGAGAGCACAGTTGTATCAGGGAAAACGGGAAATGAGATAGTTAAAAAAGCGAGAGATAGTAAAACAGCATGGTTATCTAAGAATGATCCAGTAATAAGACAAATTATATTAAGAGTATGTGATATAACTGGTAAAAACATAGATAATTGTGAAGATTTACAAATAGTTAAATATGGACCAAGTGGTTATTATAATGAACATCATGATTCATGTTGCGATGATACAGAAGCATGTGCTAATTTTTCAAAAGATTTAGGTAATAGAGTAAGAACATGTGTAATATATTTAACAGATGGTTTTGAAGGTGGAGCTACAAAATTTCCAAGATTAAATTTTGAAGTAAAACCACCAAAAAATTCAGCAGTTTTATTTCATCCAATGGATATAACAGAAAAGAAATGCCATCCTTTAGCATTACATGCAGGAACACCAGTATTGAGTGGAACAAAAATGATTGCAAATGTATGGATCAGAGAAAAATCATTTGATTCAAGAACATCTATATAATTATTTAGCAATTTTAGAAGGTCTGCCTTTCTTTTTAATTTCTTTTCCTTCAACTTTATTTTTAATTAATTTGGGATAGTTAGTTCCCCATTTAATTTCAGAAAAGAGATCATTAGTACCTCTTGTAATATTAATGCGTGTATCAGCAATATCACGAATAATATCAAGATGAGACATAATAACAATACTATGATAATTACCATAACTCATAATATTTCTCAAAATCAAATTAGATTTTTCAAGATTAAATGAATCACAAGCAGTAAATCCTTCATCCATATATAAATGACGAATATTTTGACCAACAGCACCAATTCTAGAAAGTGCTAAACGCAATGCAATAGCAATAATAAATTTTTGATAACCAGAAGACATATCAAGTGTAGGAAGATTACCACGATCATGTATCATATGAACCATTGATTTTCCATTATATAAAATTTTCAATCTGATATTATCAATTGGTTCTAAAAATTTATTGACTTCAGATTCAAGCAAAGGAATAACATGAGTTTTATAAATCCATTCTTTATAACTTGTTTCGTCATCTGATGTGGCATTGCCAATAAATTTAGATTCCAATATTAATAATTTTTCTTTTTTAATCTTCAGAGTTTCTAGATATTCTTGAAGAATGTTGCATTTTTCTTGGGTATCGTCAGAATCAATTGATAATTTTTTAGCAATTCCATATTCTGATATATATTCTTGGACTTCAGAATCTAATAGTTTAATTGTCTTTTTAAGTATTCTAGATTGAATATATGATATTTTCTTTTCAAGTTCTGTTTTATTATTCAAATGAGTTTTATATATTTTATATTTTTCAGTATTAGTTTTAAGATCATCAAGAGCCATTTGTTTTTCGGTAATTGTAGTTTTAAGTTGTTTATATTTAATACTATTATTAATAATTTCAATTTTATTTTCTAGATCATCATAAAGTGCATATTTATCTTTTTCAGTTGCAATTAGTTTGTCCATTTCAATATATTTTGAAGAATCATTGATAAATAGTTGAATAGCAGCTATTTCTTTTTCTAATTTATCAATCTCAGAAATAAGAGATGTTTTAGTAATTTTAATATCAAATTTAATTTCATCAAGAAGAATTTCAGTTGATTTTAGATCATTTTTCCATTTTTTATATTGTATTATAACTTTATCAGATTCTAAAAATTTGGCTTGAGTTTCATTATAAATATCTTTGGTATCTTCATAATATTTACGTTTTTCATATAGAATAATAAGATTTTTTAATCCATCATGATATTGCTGAATATTAGTATGTTTATTAAAATATTTATTTATTTTTGCAAGAGTTTCTTGAATTGTAGCTACAGATCCAAGAAGTTGTTTTTTTCTAATTTGCATAGGTTGTTTATTACAAGCCCAGCAATCATGATTATAAGGCAAATCTTCCATTTGTTTCAATTCTTTTTGAAAATCTTCTAAATCTTTAGTTATCTTTTGTTTCTTTTCAGTTTTAGCATTATAATTATCAATATATTCTTTATATTTATCAATTTGTTCTTTTAATTCTTCACTTGAATTTGAATTATCTGAAGAAACCTCTTCAACTGAGACTTTCCATTTTGAATATTTAATAGACCACGAAGACATCTCATTTTCACTCATGGACAATACTACAGGATTATTTGAAAGTTCTGTATATTTTGTATTTAACTTAATAAATTTAGGATTTGTATCTAAATCGCATTTTGATAACTTAGCTTTAAGGTCAGTTAAATTTTCACTAGATTCAGAATGCCAATTTGACAATTCATCAATATTTGTAAGCCAATCAGCATTCTGTTTTTTAGCCCATTCTTTATAATCATTTTCTTTTTTGCTGATTACTTCTCTAGATAGTTCAAATTGAATATTAGTAATTTGTTTATTATAAGAATCCAATTTTTCTTCAAGTAATTCTGATGCATCTGATGATTCAAATGTGGTATGTTGTTTAGCCAAATCAGAAAAATGACTTATAAGTGTTTTAAGTTCATTTTCTTTAATAGCAACTTCAATAAGCATAGTTTCAATATTAGAAGTATCCATATCAAATGAATTAATAGATCGATTAATTTTTTTAAGTTCAGATTCATAATCATTTATGGATGATTCATTAATATCAGAAGGTGAATAATTTGCACCAATAATACCAACTAGTTTTTCAAGTTCACTTCTTTTTGTATTTAATATTTCAGTTTTAGTAGCAATTTCAGATTCAAGATTTTCAATCTTTTGTTTAGATACACTTGATGTTTTTGGTTTATCTTTTGTGATACCATAGATTGTATTAATAACAGTTGTTATAGAATCAATAATATCTTTATGTGCAAGAATACATTCATGAAGATATTTAGCAAAATATCCAACTGATTCAAGATTCAATGATTTATCAAGAATAGCTTTTTGGTCTTCAGACTTCATATAAAAGAAATTATTGATATCAACTTGAGATATAATAGTGCTCATAAGGATTTCATCAATAGTACCAAAATGCTTATTAATCCAATCATTAACTAAAGTAGTTCCTTCACAAATGACAGTTTTTGTTGAATTATCAATATCAACCGTACAAATAGAAGCATTAATACTACGTGCCCATGTATCTTGTTGACCAAATGTGCGATGAATTTCATAAAGAGATAGATTATTTTCATCAGGTCCACATTTGAAAAGAATACTAACTTTCATTGAATTGTCTTTAGGACGATGGTCATGTATCATTTTGCCAGTTAATTTTTTATTTTGTACATTTCTTTGTTTAGATGGTTCACCATAAAGACCGATACATAAAGTATCTAAAAATGCAGATTTACCAGAAGCATTACGACCATTTAGAAGTGCAACTTTACCTTCAAGTTTAGTAAAATCAAAATAGTTATTAGCACCATAACATAATACATAGTCCCATGACATATTTTGAAGAACAATATGGCATTTATTTATATTATTAATTTTTGAAAGAGATTGATTATAATCATCAAGAAGATTATCAAGTTTAGAAATACGATCAATTATTCTTTTTTGAATATCACTAGATAGTTCAATATTATTTGAATTTATTTTCATAGCAGAAGGATTATTCATCCATGATTTAATAGTATTATCAGAAACTCCAATTGAATTAAGATATTCCATCCATTTATCAGGATTATTTAGATCAGATATTTGATTAATAATATTTGTAATATTTTCATTATCAATTTCATTATTTGTACCAGAACTTCCATCATTTAATATAGTTGGACTATTTACATAAATATCTTTTGGGGTGATTTGATGAGCATTTAAATAGGTATTTAGTTCAATTTCTTCATTAATTTGGCCAATATAACGAATACGTGGTTCAGATGGAAAAAACTGTCCAAAAAAAGCTTCTTCAAGATCAATTTTTTCATTTTGATTGATAAGAACAAATTTAGAATTTATCTTACGAATGGTGAGCATAGCAAATGGATTATAGATATTAACAGGAGTTGCATTATATTTTTTAAGATCCCAAAGTAGATATCCATGTCCAGTCATGGATTCTCCAAAATCTTGTTGAATCAACGACCCAGAATACCCCCAGTTGTAATCATATTGAACATTTTTATCAATAGTTTGTTTATGATTATCTCCAAGTGCTACAATATTATAACCTTTGAACCAATCAACTGGAAAATTGCACCCATGAAATAAAGCAACATTTATAATATTATCATAACTGGATGGTTGAGGGAATTCAGGAAAATCAGCATAATCAATAGATCCAGAAGTATTATTTGTTTTTAGAATATCTTTAATGGAAACGACACCAAAACAGATATTATGAATTGTATAACTTCCAGTATCTTTTAGATAATATAAAAGATGTGTTCCATGTTGTGCATTAAAAGGTGAAGTAAAAACATCAATCATATCGGGATGTTCAAGGTCTTCTTGTTTATAATCATGATTACCACAAATAATAACAACATCAGTAAGATCGAGAAGTTGCGTCATCCATGCAAAATAAAGTTTGGCAGCAGGAGTATCAATTTTGCCTTTATTATGGAATAGATCACCACATATAACAGTTAATGCAGTACCATTTTTAACAGAATCAAGTTCTTTAATAGATTTAATAAAATTATTTAAAACGCAATGATATTCATTATATCTAGAACGTTCAATGTCACCATGACGTATATGAATATCAGCGATATGTATAATTTCTGAGATCATTTTTGCATTATATATACAAGTGAATATTTCCTTAAATACTTTTTGCATCAGCATTTCTCTCAAATAAAAAATCGGATCCATTATTATGTATCAATTAAGATCTTCAGTTAAACGCGTACCAATAAAAATGACACTACCACATAAAGAAACTGCGGTTCCTTTAATTAAAAAACCACCAGTTAAGTTTTCAAAATGGAATATTGATATACCCAAACGTAGATCAGATACTATTAAACATGTAATATTAGACAAAACAGGCATTGAATGGCTTGACAAACCAGAGATTGCATTATATTATGCTTTAGATTGTATTGAATTTGAAGATGCCGTATTTTTTGTAGAAAAAGTAAAAGAACATGGAAGAATTCATTTATTTGGCACCACAGAACAAGAAGCAATTAGATATAAAAATAGATTAAAACATTTTGGATATTATTATGTTGATATAATATAAAAAAAATAAACCTATTTAATAATGAAGAGTGATCTTATAATATTTACTATAGAATTAATTATTTTAATAATTCTATTTACTTGTATTTTAGGCATCACTTTTGCTGTAAAAGATCATCGCAAAGTTCGTAAAATTGGTTATTGCATTTTATTAAAAGATGAATTTCCTACAGATTCTATATGGGAACAATTCTTTGAGAAAATACCAAATAAAAGATATAAAATAGCAATTCATTCAAAAATTGATCTATCAGAATTTGTTGATCCAAGTTTAAAAATAATAAATAGTGCTGTTGTCGTACCAAGAGTAGAAACAAGATGGGGACATTATTCCATTGTAAAAGCACAAGTCAATACTTTAAGAGAATGTTTAAAAGATCCTCATGTTGATAGATTATGTTTTATTAGTGGCAATTGTATTCCAATCAAATCTTTTGCAAATTCAATTAAATTCTTAGAGAAAAACAATAAAAGTATTTTTAGTCAATTTAATATGACTGTTCGCTTTCCAAGATTTGATGAATTACTTAAACATGGCATTGATAAAGATGACGTCGGGTTCCATCATCAATGGTGTGTATTAAGACGCTCACATGCACAATTAATTGTTGATAAATATGATGAATATATTGAATGGTTTAGTGATATACATGCACCAGATGAATGTACTATGTTAACTGTAATACAACATTACAAAACACCAAAAAATCAAATAAGACAAATATCTTGTTTAAAGAAGAAAGATGGAGAAGATGGTATTCAAGGAACTACTTTTACACATTGGCATGATATCAATTATAGATATAGAATGGATAAATTAGATAAATTATCAGTATCTAGTCCAAAATTATATGAATATATTAGTTATCAAGAATTAATGTATGTTATAATGAAAACACCATGTATATTTGCACGTAAATTCACAAAAAATACTAAAGTTGTAATGTGGGACGAAAGCCAAATAACTATAACAGAAGCTTTAGAAAAAGAAAATATCATTTGAAATTAATAGATGAATACTTATATTTCTTCAATATTACTAATCATATTAATAGTAATATTTGATTTTAGTGCATTTTATTACATTAAAAAATCAAAACAATCTAATTTTATTAAATATATTTCAATTGTTGTATTATTATACATTGGAATAATTGGATTTTTATACTTATTAGATCATGATATTATACCAGGACATCATTTAAATATATTACGTTCTATGATATCTTTAATGATGGCAATAGTATTAGGGACATTGGTATTTGAACAAAAATTTAATAAATATAGTATATTATCAATTATATTAGCATCACTTGCAATTATGTCATCATATATATCAATAAACATTTAATTTATTAAATTCTGTTATTTAATTTATTAAATTCTGTTATTTAATTTATTAAATTCTGTTATTTAATTTATTAAATTCTCATATATAATTTATAAAATAATTCAGCAAGAACTGTTAATAATAACATAGTACCAAGAATCCATGAACTTTTAACTTCTATTGATTGTTCTCTAAATGTTGGATATAAATAGAAAACACCTTCTATTATAAATGGTGTTATTAAGAATAATATACCACCAAATAAACCAAGCAATTTGTAGTTCTTTTTATATTTCATATCTTTTTTGATAGGAACATTAGTAAATAAAACAAGTGAATAAAATACAATTAATATACTACCAAGTATTATGAATAATGTATTTTCAGTATGTTTATATTCAAGAAAATTTGTTATACTTTGTGGTAATACATGAAATAAACCGATACCATATATAATAGTGTAAACACCAAATAATATTAAAACATATTCATAAAATCTACCAGCTGTTGTTTTATCAGCATATTCATCTTTTAATAAATTAAATCCAGGTAATGTTTGTAGTTTAGTAATAAAAAGAGACGATCCTAATATTAATTTAACTACACCATAAAAAATATAACAACTTGCAACTATTTCTTTATACATTTCTTATTATTATATATGATTAATAAAATTTATTCATCAATATTGAAGTAATAAATTAATAATAATATAAGAAAGAATAAAGTAATTGCTACACCAATTATAATAAATAAATAAGTTGGTTTTTGAATTTCATTTTGTACTAAATCAATGTCATAATTTACATCTATTGCATTATCGCTAGTAAATTCTGAAGTTAATTCGTCGCCTTTTATTGGTTTTACTTTAAAAGTAGTTATATTACTTGTAGTTATATTTGGAAAACATGTTTTACTAACTTTTCTTGGTAATAAAGATTTGTTAGGTGGTATAGTAACTATTGTTGGACTAACTTTATAATCACCAGTTGCAGTAAATTTATTAAGCATATTTACATCATTTGATTCACGACTTTGAATTTCATTAAGATTTCCAATAGTATCTCTTGATGATATTCCAGATAATTGTGTAGTTTCTGTTGATGAAAGACCACCTAAATAATTCTTATCTCTTGCTACATCACAACATGTACATATTCCACCAATTACACAAGATGTTTTACCATTTGGACATAAGATTGAACAAGTTGGTGGCATAAATGAAGAATTTCCTGAAATAATTGGAAGAGATGAAGATGCTAAACCATATGAAACAGGAGCAGTTGATATACTAGGATTATTTATTAATTGAATAATATAATTTGAAAATGTATCACAATTTACTAATGTTGGTGTATCAAGTATAATATTATTGATATCTATATTAATAAAATTAGATCCATCACATACATAATAATTCATAGTTGAAACACCACTTCCACTTGAACCAACTGATGAAATATAAGTAGTCATAATTGCAATAAGTAATAAATATCCAGATAATGTTTGATATATAGCTACATTATTTAATAAACTAGCTGGTACAAAAGTTGAAGTAATACTAGTTGGAACTACAATAGGTGTAAAATTAGTATTTAAATTATTTGGTGATGTAGCTACAACAGGAGCAGGAGAAGCTGCAGCAACAGTTATAACAGGAGAAGGAGAAGCTGCAGTAGCTACAGTTATAACAGGTGAAGAAGAAGCAATAACAGGTGGGTTTACGTTTGCTAATTGTAATTGATTAAAATTATATGAAGCAGATGCTGCTGCATTAATTGCTGCATTAGTTGCTGCATTAGCTGCTGCATTAGTCATTTGTTGTTGATTAAAATTAAATGATCCAGATGCAATTGCTGCATTTGTTGCATTCAATAATTGTATTTGATTAAAATTAAATGAAGCTGATGCTGCTGCTATTGCATTAGCAACTTGTTGTTGATTATAATTATAAGAAGCTGATGCAATTGCAATTGTATTATTTGATGAAATATCATAAAGCGACCATTGATATATGGCTGCATCTCCATCTCCAACACCTTTTTGTACAGCTTTAATAATTATTCTATATTTGTTATACAATGTATTATTATTATTAATTATAAAAGTTTGTGATTGTCCTTGTGTAAAAGTTATATTACTTTGTGAATCAACTTGTGACCATGTATTCCCTCCATCATTAGATCCTGCAATTATCCATGTATTTGGAATTTGATTAAACCAAGCATCATTTCGACTTCTCAATAAATAAGATCCAAGCATAATTTGATTAGGTAATGATATATCTAACCATTCACCATATACAGGTACACCATTTACTATTGTACTAACTTTTGTACCAGTATATAGACCTGATGTATGATCATATCCTACATTAATACTAGTACCCCATACACACCAATCACCAGGAGTACATGCATGTGTAGAAAAAGTGAATGCTTTATATGGTAAAAAATTATCTGGTGCATAATATGATGATGAAGATGCTGTATATATGCCATTGCCATATGATTGTCCAGAAATTGTAGTTGTATTAGCTGTTAATGGGATTGGTGGATAAACCAAACTTGTGGTTGCCATACTCTGTTATTTTAATACAAAAAAAGGATTAGTAAAAGCAGTATTATCAAAATTATAATAGTAATTATTGCATAATTATTTATTTTATCATTAGATCCAAAATGTTCTAATAATGATGTACTCGTTGATATTGTTTTTGCTTGTCCTGCTGCATTTTGCTGATATAATTGTAATCCATTTGATATACCAAATATTTTATTTGTCATTGGTATAATTTTAGATTTTACTGCTATTTTTTTTGGTACTGTTGCAGGAATAATAGCAGGTGGTACTTTTGCAATAAGTTGTGTAACTGTTGGTGCTGGTATAGGTGCAGGTGAAATACTTGGAGGAACTGGTAATACATCACCTTCACATGATTGTGTATTACATGTTTGAGATGATATTACTGATATTCCATCACATGATTTACCACCATTTGTTGGTTGTACTAATGCAAATGTTCTTTGTTGAAGCCCACCTCCACATTGCTTTGAACATTCACCCCATGCTCCATATCTAACATAACAATCTGTTGCTTGTATAAAGTTAACTTGTGAATTATCAATAAAAGTTAATATCATAAACCCATCACCAGTGTTATAACCATTTGTATTATTTTTGTATCCATATAAAGATCCAGTATATAAATTTGCAGAACCATTTGAATCAAATGATCCTCCTCCACCACCTCCTTTACCATTACCACCACCACCTCCACCTGAATACCCTCCACCTCCTCCACCGTTCATTATTGTAGATTGATTTGATATTATATAAGTTCCAAATCCTCCTCCTCCTCCACCAAATCCTCCACCACCAGTTATTACAGCAGTTGAATTAATTACTGCATTTAATCCACCAGTTGGTACATTAACAAAACCATTACCATTTGTATTATTACTTCCTTGTTTTTCAACACCATTTGAATAAAATCCTCCACCTCCTCCACCATTTATTAATGAATTAGTATTAACAGAATTATTACCACCTCCATTACCATTACTTCCACCTATTCCACCATTTCCATTTCCAGATTGTCCATTTTGTGATAATACTGCATCAGTACCAATATAATATGTATTATCAACTAGATTACCATTACCTCCACCACCACCTGCAATAAGTAGTGGATTTTGATTATCAGCTCTAATTACGAAAGTACCACCACCCCCACCACCATTATTTGATAAAGTATTAACAGTACCAATTTGTCCAATTGCAATTTGTATTATATCTCCTTCATTAAAATTAAAAATATTAGATATTATAATACCTCTGCCACCAAGACTACCACCACCAGTTGCACCTGAAGCACCTCCACATATTATTTGATATTTTCCAGTTGTTGGAATAGTAAATGCTTGAATACCTTGTGTAGGCATTTTTAAATAATGACTATTTGATGCCCAATTTGCAGAAGAATAAGTAGATGTAGATAATAAATTAGCTAAAGATGGACCATTTTGGCCAGTTGCACTTCCATTTGTAAATATAAAATTAAAATTACATTGTTTTGCATTATTAATTGGTACTGTTTGAGAATCACCAGATGAAAATGGACAGTCTGCTCCAGTTCCAACTTTTTGTGATTTAATTTGATAAGATTGATTTTTATAAGCAGCAGGACCACATGGAATTACAGTTGAAGTATCATTCCATTGACCTTGACAATCAGCAGGACATGGAGCACCATTAAAATCAAAAGTAGTTTGTAATGCTTTATCTTTATAAGCACAAGGTAAACCACCAGATGATTGTTTAATTATATTGTATTGTTGCATTATAGTTGCATTATTACCACAACCTTGTTGTGTATTTGGAATATTAGTCCAAGTACCAATACAATCTATACAAGTTGGACCATATGGGTCAGAAACAGTTTGAGTGGTTCCAGCAGATATTTGACAAGGAGCTCCACCTGCAACAGCTTGTTGTGTATATGTATATTTTTGAATTTTTGTTGCATGTATACCACAACCAGAATTTGAATTTGGAACATCTTGCCATACACCAACACAATCTGCAGGACAAGTTGGACCAGTTGTTGAAACAGTTTGTTTGTCACCAGTTTTATTTGGACATTCTGCACCACCATTCTGTGCTGAAGTAGTTATGCTATATTGTTGTTGTTTAGTCGCATTGGGACCACATCCAGTTGTTGTATTTGGGATATCAGTCCAATTACCTTGACAATTAACAGGACATGCAGCAGCATTTACTATAAGATTACGTGATTGACCGTCAGAATAAGGACATTGACCACCACCATTTTGTGCAGGAGTTATTACTTGATATACTTGTTGTTGAAATGCAGATGGACCACAACCTTGCACACCGCCAACATTATTCCATTGACCTTGACAAGTAACTGGACAAGGAATTTGTGATGCTGGAATAGTTTGTTGTTGACCATTCGAATATTGACATGGTTGTGGAAATCCTTGTGTTCTAATATTATACACTTGTGTAACTTTAACAGTATTAGGGCCACATCCTTGTATAATATTTTGATTTGATACATCTGTCCATCCAGCATCACATGTTGTTGGACATGGAGATCCACTAGTTTGTACATTTCTTGTATCTCCATTATTATTTGGACATTGATTACCACCATTTGCAGCAGGAGTAATTATTTGATAAACTTGTGGTATATAGGCATTACCACCACAACCTTGAACACCACCAGCATTTTGCCAAACACCCATACAATTTGTTTGTGGTGGAGGAGGTGGAGGTGCTGGAGCATTGCAATTTACACCAGCATTACAATCATATCTTCCTGCAGCAGCAGCATCTGCTGCACTTTTATATGGTATTGGATTTTGTCCATTATTATCTAAACAACATACATGACCTTGTTGAGGACAGAAATCTTGGCACCCACAACATTGACAATTAGAATTATTAGGTCCACCACAATTACCTGGACAAATACCATTACATGTTTGACCTGCACTTCTAGGTCCTTGAAATCTTTCTATAACTTTGCGACTACTATTGGTATTACCCATATCTTATAATTTAGTTATTTTTTAAAAGTTGGAAAAATTTGTAAAAAAAAATATTGAAAATTTCAAAAATTTGATTTTAATTTTTAAATTTTAATTAAAACTTTTCGCCTACTATTAAGTAATCAATTCTACTTATAAACAAATGGCTACCTCTACTTCTACTCTGAGCTTTGCGGATAAGATCCGTGAGATTTCTAAGTCTGCTCGTGAGAATGGCAGCAAACCTGAGACAATTGAGGACTGGCGTGAGAAGAAGAAGCTGGATGACGTATCCAAGTTCTTTGAGTCTGAGGTTGCTAAGTCTGCCATGCAGAAGATTGAGGAACGTGCCACTGAGGGCTGCCTGAGTGCCAACATCTATGAATATCATTTCAGTGCTTACTTCTATATCAACAAGAAAAACGAAGTGATTACTGTTCCTGAGTTCAAGAAGGATGCTGGTTTCTATATGCATCGCATCCATCACATGGTTCACAGCGACTGCTTTCAGGAGAAGCTGAAGAACTTGGTGGAGAGCTTTGGTGGCAATATGCAGTTTGACTCATGGTATCCTGGCCGCGACAAGATCAATGTGGTGACTGTGTTCTGGGGTCCAACCAAGACGCACAAGTTTCCCATGGTCTGGTCTGAGGAAAAAGCTGAGACAGACGGTGCATCTGAGCATTCTGAGTATGATGGCTCAGAGGCTGTTGAGGAAGTTAAGATAACTCCTGATCTCAAGCCATACAAGACTGCAGTCAAGAAGACTTCTGAGGAGGCCAAGAAGTAAATACAAAAACAAGATCTAAAATATTACAAAAAACTGAGAAGTTTCAAAACTTAGAAATAAGTTTTGTTTTTTAAATGGCATAAATAAATTACTATTTTATGCATTAAAGTAGTTTTTTCGTTTAGTTCAAAATATTTTTCTTTGCATTCTAATGCTCTAATACTTGAAGCATAATTATATATTTTTGTTCCATCTACAAGATTGATATTAAAAATTTTTGTACATTTACCATATTCATGCGAGAAAAGAAATTTATTTTCATAAAATTTACAATCAATACATAATCTTGGTAAGTTATTAATAGTACCTTTAATAATTCTTTGACACATAGTTAAAATAAGTATATTATTTTTTTTATATAAGTTTGTACTTTAATAACAAATTTTCTATAGGTTTTTAAAATTAACATTTTTCTTCCCCCCCCTTTTTTGAAATCAGTGATTAATCACTGATTATAATCACTTTTTAATATATTTTTTATATAAGAAAATAAAAATATCATTATATAAATAGTATGGAAAAACAAAAATGTTCCCAGTGCGAATATTATTCTCAATGGAAACAAAATATAACACGACATTACAATAAAAAACATGCTATAAAAAATAACCCAACTGAACAAAAAGATAACCCAAATGAACAAAAAGATAACCCAAATGAACAAAAAGATAACCCAAATGAACGAAAAGATAACCCAAATGAACAAAAAGATAACCCAAAAACTTTAAAGAAATATCAATGTATCAAGTGTGATAAAATATTATCAAATAATAAAAATTATAATTATCATATTCAAAATTGTAAGGGTAAAATTAATAAATTAGAATGTCAATTTTGTAAAGAGATATTTACATTAGCTCCTGCAAAATATAGACATCAAAAATTATGTAAAGCAAGATCACAAGAATTAATTATTCAAGAACCTCAATCTCAACTTCAACAATTATCAAATAATGTTAATGCAACTAATAATGGTAATATTGATACTCAAATAATTAATAATAATTGCAATACAAATAATATAATAGTATTTGCATCAGAAACTGGAGCTATAGAATTTGTAAAAACTCCAGAATTTAATGAAAAATTAAAATCGTTTTTAGCTGGAAATAATCATATAGATAATATTAAAAACTATAATAAAGAATTATTATCAATAAAAGAAAATAGATGTATAAAAAAAACAAATATAAAGTCATCTATATCTAAAGTTCATGTTGGTAATAATAAATGGGAGACAAAAAGTGATGCAGATATTTATCCTAATATGGCATGTAGTTTAGCAGATGATATGTGTAATAAAATAATGCAATTAAAAACGAGAGATCGTTATAGAGCTTTTGAAAAAATACTAGATTGTATGGCAGATAATGGATATGTAAATGATAGCAAAGAAATACAAAAAGAAATGCTTGATAATTTTAATAACATAGTTAAAGATCTTAAATTATTAGTATATGATATAACTAAAGATTGCTAATATAATCTACCAGATTATTAAATCCATTGATAATATTAATAGTTTGCATATAAGTTGTATAAGTAATAACACCAGGGATGCTTAGAATCCAATCACGATTATTAATTTCAGGACGATCAGTTCGCACACTTATAATTTGAATTCCAGGTGGAACTTTTTCACGAAGAGACTTAAGAATAACAGGATACATCAGGTGCCAATCTTTTTGGCTTTGATAAGCAGTGATAGTCTTACATGCTACAGCCATAGTATCATGGATATGTTTGAAGATCATACCATCTTCAGGTACAATTTTATCAAAAGAAATGAACTTCGCTTTGACTTTAGAATCAGCAAGGAAATATTTTTTATAAATATCAATGAAGCAAGATGAGTCATTAGGATTACAATTGAATTGGTTATCAATATAAAATTTAGGAAATTTTAGAAGAACATTATCTCGAGAAAAGCATTGAATATTTGTAGTAAAATCAGTATCAAATCCAGTGTGAATAGGAATGACACTATCAATAATGGGAATTTTAAGGCGAATACCAGGATGTTGAACATAAAGGCTACTGAAACGATTGACAATACCAACATTATTGACAGGTACAATCCAGAAACTTAGAGCACACAGACCAATATAACAATATACTATAGCGTGGTATAAAGACATTATAAACGATGGAAGATCTAATAAAAATAAAAAAATAAAATTCAAATTTTTATAAATTTATATTTAATAATATATTAAATATGAAACTAAGAATAAAAATATAAATATTTGTAGCTACATTTTGAGCATTATTTTTTTGTAAATCTATTTGAATTATAGTTAAAGTATCATTGATAGATTTTAAAATAGGAAAAAAATCAGGAGATTTTGGTAAGGGAGGTGGTAAAAATAGAGGAGGTAAAGGAGGGTATCTTGGATAAGAAGGTTTAGGACTTGGTTTAGGAGATGGAGAAGGTGGAGGAGAAGGCATAGGAGGAGGTGGTGGAGATGGACTAGGTGGATAAGGCATAGGAGGCATTAAAGGCATAGGAGGTATTGGAGGATTGAAAGGAGCAGGTGGAGGCAATGGAGGATAAATTGGCATGGAAGGAATAGAAGGAGGAGAAGGAGGTGGAGATGGAGAATGAGGAGGTTTAGGAGGACGAGGAGAATATGTAGCAGAAGAACTAAATATCAAAAAATTTACAAGAATATATTTGAGCATTTCTATAATATAAATGCAAATTAAACGCATATTTAGGTGCGTTGCCGCACATAGTTGATGATTTTATTTACGGGTTTATAATCAAATGTATATTTTTGTAAGATTTTAAGCATTTGAATTTATTTTTGAACTAAAATACTTGTGAATATAATTAATAAAATAAAAACGAGTGAATAATTTCTTATATATTATAAACATCAGTCATATAACGCGCGTTATATGACTGATATTTGGGATAGTATATGTTTTATTCACGTGTATTAAAATATATCATTAAAAACATAAGTATTATATCATAAAATTAAATTCATCTGTATAAAATCTTACAAAAATATACATATGAATAAAAACCAACAATAAAAATCATCAACTATGTGCGGTAACGCACCAAAATATGCGTTTAATTTGCTTTTTATCGCGTTTAATTTGCTTTTTATCGCGTTTAAGTTGCTTTTAGTCCCGTTTAATTTGCGTTTATACTATAAAAAATGCCTTGCTGTTTTTCTCCTATAGCTGATGACGAACATTCTAAAAAATGCACTTACTGTAAAAATGATTTAAACGATTTCTACGTAGTATATATGAATAAAGATTATCATATGGTATGCTATAAATTAATTAAAAAAGTAAATCATCGTGTTCAAAATTCATATATGACTTAAATATAATGACATCTGCCCTTATCGGAAAAGGTGCTTATGGTATGATATTCTATCCACCTATACCATCAGATTCATTTAAAAATAAAATAAAAGACGATACTTTATTCGTTAGTAAAGTTTTTCTAAACAAAAAAGATGCTCTCAAAGAATGGAAAAACTCTATTATTATTAAAAAATTTCCCAACTATTTAAGATATTTTATAATATCTATGTATCATTCAAAAATAACTGCACAATCACTATCTAACAATTTATCGGATAATGATAAAATACAATATCTTAAAAATAAAAATCAACTATTCTTCTATCAACATTATAAATATCATGGAGGATATACTATATGCAAATACTTTATATATAATTTTAAAAAATCACAAGCTTCCCATTTTGAAATAATCTATTTACTTGAAAATATCTTTTATGCTATCGATTTCTTACTCAAATATAATTATGTTCATCAAGATATTTCTATCAATAATATCCTTATTCATAACTTAAATTCTAAAATTATTGACCTAGGTTTCAATCTAATACATTTCAATAACTTTTATAATATCCCAATATCTAAAGTTCTTAGAAATGATAACCCTTTATTAAGTAGTGAATTTAAATATTATCTAAGTCCACCTGAATATCTACTTATTCATAATTGCGACCTTCTCAATAAGTTAAAAGAATCTCCAAACAATAATGAATACTTTGATCTTATAATCAATAAAATTAAAAGAAATTTAAATATCCCAATTCATGATACTGTACTCTATAGAATTTATAATAAATATATTGATAATAATATTTGGAACACCGATTTTAAATACTATTTAAATGATATATTTAAAAAAGTTGAATTAATTAACGCTGAAACTTTAATTCAATATTATAAAAACATAAGTATACATCTCAAATCTGATCTATATTCACTCGGAATAGTTATGCTTTGGTTAGATAAATATATCAATCTAAAATATTTTAAATCTAATCGTAATTTAAATATTCATAAAGAATATATTAAACTTATTACTGGTCTTCTCAATCCTAGCCCAATCCATCGTATAAATATAACTATCGCAATCTATTATATCAAAAAAATTAAAAATTTTCACTCATATGGTTCTCAATAATTCCATAAAACTTGTATCATTTTTATCATAATATTCACCTCTGCAGTAATTATTATAACTTATACTCGTATCCACAAAATCTACTTCTTTTGTAAATAAATTTACCGTTACAAATAATACACATTTATTACCATTATCAAGTGTTCTAAAAAAAGCACAATTAGTACATTTACCTGGTAATGTTGGCATTATTATTGTTTTTTTTGATGCACACATCATTGTTCTGCATATCGAAGCCATACTAAGCTATACTAAGCTATATATAGCTTAGATCTTTATATAAAATTGCTTAAAGATTATTATCATATATATCTAAAATGGTCCTATGTGTATGGCAATCAAATGTTGGTGATTTTGAAATTGATTGGATAAAATATCTATTACCAGAAAATTCTATTATTATTAATGAAACAGAAAAAACTGAAAAATATCCAAATGAACCATGCATTTTTGTTACTAATTATTGGATCGATTTCATACCTTTAATTCAAAATGTTAAACATCCATTCGGTATTATTTATCTTTCTGAAGAAATACTATGTGATAAAATAGACTATTTTATTAGCAATCCATTATGCCAATTTATATGGCGTAATTATATTCATCCTAAATATTTACAAAATCCTCTCGTAAAATTCTTCCCATGTAGCTACAAAAAAGATTTTACTAAATTTGAATCTAATTATGATAAAGAATATTTATGGAGTTTTGCTGGTTCTGTTCATCATCAAGAAAGACGTTATCCAATCGATTTATATACCTTTAAATTCCCTGATTCATATAAAATACATGAAACACCTCCTTTAACCTTTGATGCACCTGAAGGTTTATCTACTAAAGATTATCGCGAATTAATACAAAAATCTAAATATGTTATTTGCCCACCTGGTAAAATTATCATGGAATGCTCAAGAATATATGAAGCTCTAGAAGCTGGTGCTATTCCCATTACCATCGCTAATCATGAAAAACATTTAGATTATAGACATTCATATCATCATTATGTTTTCCCAAAACATTTTGCATATATTCCTTTTATTATCGCCGAATCATGGGAAGATACAATTGAAATTGTCAAAAAAATTGAAGATACAAATCAATATAATGCAATATTAAATGAATGCAAAGATTTTTGGTCTAATTGTAAAAAATATTGGAAAAATGAATTGGCAAATGATATAAAAAAATTAAATACTACTCGATTCTCATGGAAACAAATATTAGATGCCCCTTCTTATATTATTAATCTTCAAAGAAAACCATTATTACTTAGTCGTTGCATGAAAAGAGTTCAAGAAGCTGGTTATACTAATGTAAATCATTTTATTGCAGTTGATGGATTAAATGATAATTTAGAAGAAGTCTGGAAATTACATAACAATCCTAAATTTAATCATAGAGATACTGACTTCCTTAATCCTAAAACACCATTTATTCAAGCTATTCTTTTATCTCTTTTAGGATCATTAAAACAAATTATTGATAATAATATACCAATATCAACAATTTTTGAAGATGATATTATATTTCATAAAAATTGGCATGAATTAGCTTATAAATATTATGAAATTACACCAAATGATTTTGATATGATTTATATCGGCCAACATTGCGGTAAAGGATTTAATAATCATATTGCAAAGAATTTACCTGTTTATGCTTTACATGCATTTATTATTACTTTAAAAGGTGCTACATATTTATATAATAAAATTATTAATGATCCAAATGGTGTATGGACAAGTGATTGTATGATTTATAATTATATGATAGATAATTATAAAGGTAAAAATGAATATCTAACTTGGTATGTTTGGAATTCTGAAATGTTTCCTGATAATAGTTATTCTAAACATCCTGTACATGGAGATAAAGAAGCTGGTTTAGTATTTCAAGAATATAATGGATGCGATAAATGGAGTGAAAAACTTCCAGATTAATATTAGATTTTCATTATAGATATGTATCAAGTTGTAGTTCTTTTTCTACTTTCTATTACTGAAATTATTGGCGATTTCGCTCTTGAAAATTACGCAAATTCAAATAATCTTTATGCTCTTGGTCTTGGTATCTCTGGTTATATTGGTGTTGTATATTTCTTAATTAAAAGTTTAGTTGGGTCTTCCATTCTATTTGTAAATGCCGCTTGGGATGGTATAAGTGCTCTTATTGAAACTATCGCTGCTATGGTACTTTTAGGAGAACGCCTTGAACACCCTTTACAATACATTGGTGTAATTTTTATTATTGGTGGTCTTTTCCTTTTAAAAGTTTTCAAAAAATCTACTGAAAAAAAAATTACCAGTGGCGGTGGATTATTAGAAAAATTACTTAAAGTTTAAAATAGTTATATATAATGAAGACCTATAGGACAATGGATAGTCCATTCCTCTTCTATAAATAGATGTAAAGGAAAAATCTGGGTTCGAGCCCCAGTAGGTCTGTATTTTTTTTATAAAAAATGAAATTTTGCACGATTCCATTTTTAATTACAAATGAGTACTCCAAATAATGAACAATTAGAAGTTCTTGAAAAAGTTAAAGATGATTCAAATATTCTTATCACTGGTGGTGGTGGAGTCGGAAAATCTTATACTGTAAAATTAATTGTAAATTATGCTAAATCAAATGGCAAAAAAGTTGGTATTTGCGCACTCACTGGATCTGCTGCTGTTCTTATAGATGCTACCACGCTTCATTCTTATCTTGGTATTGGTCTTGGAAAAGAATCTGTTGAATATCTTGTCTCCAAAATTGGAAAAATCCCTAAAACTAAAAAAAAACTAATATCTCTTGATATGCTTATTATTGATGAAATTTCAATGCTTAACGACCAATTATTCTCTAAAATATCTGAAATCTTTAAAATTCTTAAAAATTCTAATGAACCATTTGGTGGTATTCAAATTATCCTTGTTGGTGATCTATTTCAATTAGCACCTATTGAAGGTAATTACTGTTTTCTAGCTCCTGATTGGGATGAATCTCATTTTTTTACCTTTCTGTTGCAAACAAATATGCGTCAAAAAGATGATACCATATTCAAAGATCTTCTCGAAAGATTAAGATGGGGAAGGTGCTCTGATGAAGACTTTAAAATTCTTTCTCAAATAAAAAAAACTACATTTCCTCCTGATATTCAACCCACCAGACTCTATGCAAAAAATAATGATGTTGATAGAATAAATACTACAGAATATAATAAACTAATTATGAAAGATCCTAAAATTAAACAACAAACTTATCATCTTACGTATCCAACTAATAGTACTAAAAGCGCTGCCACCAAAAATTGGGTTAAATCTGTTAAACTAAATGAAAGCATTTCTCTATGTATTGGTGCTCAAGTAATGGTAACCAATAATATTGATATTGAAGAAGGTATTATTAATGGTACCAGAGGCATCATTGTTGATATGTTCAATGCCTCCATTAAATTAAAATTAATTAATGGATCTATAATTGATATCAATTATCATAAATACGTTTCTGATGATAATCCTCTCATTGAATGTTCGTTTCTTCCTATTCGTTTAGCTTGGGCAATCTCTATTCATAAATCTCAAGGAATGACCATCGATGCCCTTGAAGTTGATCTTGGTGAAAGTATATTTGCTTGTGGTCAAGCTTATACTGCTTTGTCTAGAGGCAGAAATCTAAAAAGTATTAAAATTGTAAATATTAATAAAAGCTCTTTCAGAGCTTCACCTGCTGTTGTAGCTTTCTATTCTGATCTTTTATTCTAATCTATAGTTAATGAAATTAATACTCAAAATTTACTTTTTTATACTATTAATTATACTTTTGTTTTCAATATATCTGGAAATATTTTGCGTTCAAGAAAATTTTAATCAAAAATCTTTAAAAAATAAAAACAACTCATCTAATTCAAATGAATATGACTATTATTATGATCATCATTATGATGTTGATGAAAATTACAATCAACTAGAAGAAGCAGATTACAATCAACTAGAACACAATGTTGATTCTGATTAAGTTCTACCCATTACTGTATTCAAATGATTCATTGCTCTGTAATATGTCAATTGATCTTGTGGAAGTAAATGAGATCCAATTGTATATATTCCTATTCTTGAATTGCTAAATTTTGTTATCACCTGTGGTGAATCTGAATTTAGTCCATTTGAACTTCCATTCATTGCTAAAAGTGTTACTGACCAATCAGATGGCTGACTGTAATTTTGTAATTGTGTATTTGTCAATGCAATTTGTGTTCCATTTACATAAAATGCTGCTACTGATGTTATTAATGGTGATATATTTGAAGATACTATTGGTCCAAATGTATCATTTGTCATTAAATATAATCCTGCTGCTGTCTGTGATGAATATTGTAAATTAGATCCCCAATAATTTGATGTTCCTGGTGCTGCATATGGTATATATGTTCTTGTTGTTGGATATGTTGGATTTGCTCCTGAATAAACACCCATTGGTACACCAGTTGCTGATGTTGAAAATATCCATAATCCCATATGCAAATCTTTTCCTGTTGATGTTATTGTATTTAAATTTATACTTGTATCTATAAAATTTGTTGATGAATCTCCTAATATTCCTGATGATGATCCTGTTGAATTATATGTTAAAAAATTGGATCCTCCAACTGATTCCTGAAGCATCCCATATCCTGGTGTTATTTTTAATGGTACTAATGCTGCTGTTAGTTGATCCCCTGAAAATGTATTTAATCTATAAATCTTTTGCCATATATTTTGATTTAATAATGTAGCTACAAAATTAATATGATATTGTGCATAAAGTGCTGATATCGTTCCTCCAGCTTGTGCTATTCTTGTTATCCAATTTGAAACAATTAATTGAGCCCCATAATAATAATTTAATGATGTCGCTGATGTTAATGTATCCACTTGTGGAAAAATTGTAGATGGTGGTGTAAATGGTGCAAGATATCTTGGATAATATCTTGTTAATCTTACTTGACTTAAAAGACCTGCATAATATCCTGATGTTGATGTTGATAATCCTGCTCCATCTCCACCAACTGCTAGATAAGATGTTACTGGTGGTGTTATATCTGCACCATCTAATGAAATATTCGCTTTATATCTCAAAATAACAATACCTGAACCACCACTACCTCCTGTTCCAGAAATTGAGCTAACAAATCCTGTTCCACCTCCTCCACCTCCTGTATTTGGTACACCACTATTTGCAACTCCATTAGTTGATGTACCATTACCTCCACCACCTAAACCACCTGTACCAGCTGTACCGCCATTTATTCCTCCTCCTCCACCACCTGCATAATATGTCGCTACTCCATTAATATTACATATAAGACCAACTCCACCATTACCAGCTATTGCACCACTACCATTGCCACCTACACTTCCAGCACCACCCCCTCCTCCACAAGGATAGTTACCAGCTGTAACTGATGATCCTCCTGCATATCCTTGTCCAGATGTTCCAGATCCTGGTGAATTACCACCTGAACTACTTCCACCTGATCCACCATTACCACCAACACCATTACAACCATAACCACCACCAATTGAAGCTGTTAATGCTCCAAATTGTGAATTTCCTCCTTGTGTTCCTGCACCTGTTGTATTATTTCCTGGACCACCAGCACCTACTGTTACTGTATATAAACCAGCTGCTATTGTTTGTGATTGAAAATATTGAAATCCTCCTGCACCTCCACCACCACTTATACCATATCCTGCTCCTCCTCCTCCTGCTACGACTAATATATCACATATCAATGTACCTCCTGTTACTGTAAATGTACTATTGCCAACTGTTGTAAATGTATGTACATAATAATTTATTCCATTAATATTTACTGGTCCTGTTTTTATTCCACCAGTTGCATATGTTGATGGTATTGGATTTGTTATTAATGATGATGATAATGCTCCTGGTTGTGCAAGTAATCCAAGTTCCGCTATTGTAATAGGTACTGATGGAGATGCAACACCATTAAATAAAAATACATATTGATTAAATGCAATTGGATAAGCAGATTGTCCTGCAAAAGAATAACAAGCTGCTCCTATTGCAGTAGTTGAAAGAGGATAATAATTTGTTTGTCCTGTTGTAAAATATTGTGATTGGAAAGCTCCTAATTGTGATATTCTTGTATAAGTATTACCACCATCATTTGATCCATAAAGACTAAATAAAGTTGGTGAATTTGATGTATTACCAGCTGTAATATAATATCCTACTACGTTAATTGGATATGGTAAAGTTATACTTATAGATGCTCCAAATGGAAAATTTCCAATTCTTTCACCAATTACTCTAAGATAAGAAGTCACAAATGCACCATTATTTCCCCAAGTATAATAATTTATATTTGTTGATGTAGAACCATAATTATAACCTGACTGCCATACGGTTGATGTATTTTTATCAAATACTATATATGGATTAATACCAGATGAAGATAATATAGTATATGTTCCATTTCCATATGATTGACCTGATATTGTTGAAATATTACCAGTTAATGCAACAGGTGGATAAGTAATTACCGAACTGAAAAAATTTATACCATTGAAATATATACTATATGGGCCTCCACTTCCACCTTGTGGTCCTGTTATGTATGCTAACCATGCAGATGTTGCAATAATTCTATATTTATTATATGCTGTTGTATTATTAATCAAATTTGCAACTGAACAATCACCATATGTCATACTTACTGCTGTAAAATTATCTAATAATGTCCATGTACTTCCACCATTATTAGAACCTGCTAATATCCAAGTATAAGGACTAACTGCATTATTACTAAAATTCATCTGTGACGATAATGTATAAAAATTTACAACTACTGCAAATGGTAATACAATATCAATCCATTCACCAAGATAAGCTGTTCCACTAACAGTCGTACTTGTTGAACCAGTATATGAAGAACTTACTGCAGCTACTACTACAGATGCATAATTAACATTTGTTGTAGTTGTTAATGAAAGAGTATAAGTAGTTGGTGGATACATTGTTGTTGTAAAATATGCAAATGCATATTGTGGCCCACCTGATCCACTCAATAAACTTGATGCCTGAAATGTATATGAACCATTTCCATATGATGGTGTTGTTGTTAATGTTAATGTTACTGGATTCGTTGATCCTGTTGTTGGTGTCGTCTGGGTCGGTGGATATAATGGCATATATTGTGGAACTGTGTAAACTTGATATAATATAGTTGTTGGAAAACTTGTATCTTGTACTCCATTTATATACAAATAATACTGTGTTGATGTATATTTTACAATTGCTACATGTGTCCATGAATTATTTGGTATTATTATTGAACTTGTAAAAACTTGAGTTGTTCCTACTATAAATCCTATTACATTCGATGCAAATGTTATTGCCCATGTATATGAACCATATGAACTTGTTGTCGCATTTCCCATTATTCTTGCAACTGTTGGCTGTGTTGCTGATGGATTCATCCAGAATTCTATAGTAAATGGATCTGCACCAAACATTATCGTCTTATTTGCTGATGTTCTTAGTACAGTTGTTCCATTAAAACTAAAAGATTTACCAGCAAATTTACTATTGCTTGAATAAGTTATTGATGGTGTTATTCCTCCTACCGATAATGTATTACTATAAATACTATAATCAATTATATTTCCATTTAATGGAAGCATTAATGTTGTATATGTATATAAATTATCATTTGGGATTGTTGTATAATCTGTTATTTGTGCTGATGGAAATGGTGCCTGAGGTATCACAAAATTAGCTGTATATCTTGCAATACCATTTGTAACTCTAACTTCATCTATAAATCCTGTAAAATTACCAATTTGATATATTACATCATTATTATTTATTCCTATTTGCACATTTGTATATTGTGATCCATATAAATACATTTCTGCAATCGATAAATATCCACTACTCGCACCTGATACTGCAGTAATAACTATTCTATATTCTTTAAAAGGTGCTGAATTTGTTATTGAAAAACTTTGTAATTGATTTGCTGTATATACAATTGCTGTTTGATTATCTAACTGTGTCCATGTTGATCCTCCATTATTTGTACCTAATAAATACCACGTACCAGGTGCTTGTATACCAGTATCACTTCTTGATTGAATACTATAACTTGTTAATATTATCTCATTTGGCAATAAAATATCAAGATATTCTCCATATGTTGGTATATTATTAATAATTGTTGTAAATGTTGGTGATTGTGCTGTAGATAAAGTCATTGATCCTCCCGATACTGTTGATGTAGCTACAAATCCATATAATGATACCACTGTATTTGATATTAATTGATCAACAACATAAGTACCTGGAATTAATCCTCCAAAACTTGTTCCTGAAATTATTACTATTGTACCTGAATTCATTGCCCAATTATTCACCAATCCTGGTGATATTGTTATATTTGCTGAATTTATTGTCGTGTTTGTAATTGTTTGCACTGTTCCTATATAATTATAAGGACTTGATGAATTATATACTGCCGCTGATGCTCCCCATATGTTATTATCTGTACCACCTGCTTTGTTGAATGCCAAATACGGTGGATCAATTTGTGGTATCGTTGGTATATTTACAAATGACGATGCAGATGCTACATATTCTCCATTACCATATGACTGTCCTGTAATTGTTGTCTGATTCGCCGTCATTGCTGCTGGTGGATATACATTCGTTCCACCTAGTACATTTGCTATATTTAATGATGTTGTCTGTGCTGCTGTTGAATAATTATCTAAAGATCCATTTATAAATATGAAAAATGTTGAAATAGCTGTCGTATTACTTCTAACAACTGCTATATGATACCATTGATTTATCTGCAATGGCGTCCTTCCTGCTATCATTATCGTTGATCCAAGATAACAATATAATATATTTGATACCAATTTAGTACTAAAATTAGAATATGTTGGCAAATATGTTATTATTGATGCACTCTGATTACATGGTATATATAACCAAAATTCTATCGTAAAATTATTATTATTCAAATTCAATTGCGTATATGATGTTGAAGACATCACCTCTTATCTAATATACAGAAATAGATAGCAAATTATTGAACTTATGACTTTTAAATTAACAGAAATTAATAAAAATAAATTAACATAAATTAATTAACTGATAGATTATATATCATTCCATTGAAACCTTCTGATTCTAATGTACTCATATTCATTCCTATACCAAACCAGTAATTATTTAAATATAATCTTTGATATCCCATATTATCTTCATTATTATATGCAGAATTCATTATTATTGGAGCAGAATCATTTATTGTTATTTTTATATTATTCTTAGTTGTATTATCAACTTCAAGTATTATTACATTACGTACTGTTGTATCTAAAGTTTGATTTGATATCGCATCATTATAAACTCCTTTAAATGCAATATTTCCAGAATTAATACATAATGCCGCTCTTTGACATGGTGTAATAGTTCTTGCATTATGTTCACATAACGCATATGTATTCATTTTAGATACATCAAATGATATAAAATCTATCATATATGAATATTGCTTTGTTCCTTTCGATAAAATCCCATTATTTAATCCTAAATATTGATTACCATTAAATACTATTGCTTTTACTATTGTGTCATAAATTGGCTGAAATCCTGCATCTGATTGCGTTAAATGTTGTGAGTTTCCTGATTGATCCCACCATTTACATACATATGCTGGATTACCTTCCAATATTGCTTCAATCGGTAGTCCATCAGAATATGTATCTGGATTATTATATGTAAATAAATTACCAAAATTATTACTAATAAAATTAACTATTATATTATCTGGCTTTTGTATTGATAATATTGGATCTGTATAATCTTGATTTATCTGGTTTAATGAATATATAGCCATAGAATCACTTATAATTATGCGCGATATCTTAAAATAACTATTCCTTGATAACCATTTCCACCAGTATTTGTATTTCCTGTATTTCCTGCTGCACTATTACCTGCTGCACCACCACCTCCACCTCCATAATATGTTGCATTACTTCCTGATGCTGTAGTTACTGAATCATTTGGACCAAGTGTTGTTGCACCTCCACCACCCCCTCCTAAACCTCCTACACCTCCAACTGGTCCTGCAGTTCCAGTATTCTCACAACCTCCTCCACCTCCTCCTGCGTAATATATATTTGATCCTGTTATGCCATTTTGAATACCAACTCCTCCTACACCACCACCTGATATTGTACCATTACCTCCAATTGCTCCTGCACCTCCTCCACCACTTGCTGCAAATGATCCTGATACTGAATTACCTGAATCATATCCAATTGTACCTCCTCCATAGCCTTGTCCTGATATACCAATACCTGCTGAAGAACTTGCATTATGTGTTCTACCACCACCAGATCCCCCATTGTTTCCTGCAAATATATTACTTCCTGCTCCTCCTCCACCTCCATAAGCTATAAGTGAACCTCCAAAACTTGAATTACCACCATTTGTACCATTTGCTGTATTACTACCAAATCCAATTCCACCTGTTCCTCCACTTCCAACTACGACTCCATATAATCCAGCTGAATAATTAGAACTTGGAAAATATAAAAATCCTCCTGCACCACCACCACCAGCCGTTCTATCATTTGTTGAACCTCCACCACCTCCCCCTGCAACGATCAATAAATCGACTGTTAATGATGTATTTGTTATTATAAATGTATCATTTGATAAAAATGTATGTATATAATAATTTATACCACCAATATTTGATGGACCTGTCTTAATACCACCATTTGCTCCTGATACTGAAAATGTTATTCCATTTGTTATATTTATATAATTTGTTGGAGTTCCATCAAAATATACGCTTTCACCACCAATAAAATTATTATATGTTGGATTTGCTCTCATATTTCCTGTAATATTCAAATTGGTTACCTTTTGTTTGTAAATACTAGTATCTGTTATATTTGCATTTAATGTTGATGATGTATATTCATTCACTGAATCACAATGCAATAATAAAGTTACATCATTAAAATATGGATCCGTTGTATAACTTGATAATATATTTCCATATGGCATTTTTTCCATTAAATTACGCTCTGCATCTAATAATGCTATGTTAAATATCGATAAATTATATAATTCGCCATTTAAATATTGACCACCTGATGCTCCTATCGCATTATTTGCTGTTGTATTTGCATGACTTGATGATGCTAATGGCGTTACAGCTGATATACCATTTGTATATATATATCTATTTGCTAAATTATATACATATGATACAGTGTTATTTGATGAATACCATCCTGATGCAGTTTGTATTGAAGTTGCCCAATTATCTGCATATGCACCCGATACAGCTGTACATGAAAATGAACTATTTGCATTACCTGATTGTGTTGTAATTGTTTGAGTTCCTGAATTTAAAATTCCTGCTGTTGAATTAGTTGTAACTGGTATTCCAAAACCAAGTGTATTATGACGAAGTACTACTGTGTATTGTGAATTTACTGCTGGTACTGTTCCATTTGGTAAATTGAGATATCTACTAAATTTGAAATCTACTTGTCCTGATATATAATTCAATATTGGTTGAACATTTGATGAATACTGATTTGCATGATTTGCACACCCTGATTGATCATACCATTTTACTACATATGCTATTGTTCCTGCTGCCCATGATTGAACTACCTGACCTTTTAATGATGTTAAGACTCCTCCATAATTTCCATAAAAATCTAATATTTGATTATCAGTATCTCTTCTTAATTGAACAATTGGACCAGTATATCCACTTGATAATAATCGTAATGAATATACTCCACATGCTGCTGCACGACTATACTGATTAAGTGCATCTAATGGATAAAATATTTCCTGTTTTAATGAAGCACTTTGAATTGTTTGTAATTGATAATTAGTTAATTGTGATGCTGATGAATTTATTATATTTATATAAACAAATCCTGCTCCCAAATTGTAACCTACATTTGCACCAGTCGTAAATGGTGTTAAAGCTCCATACATTGTACCTGTTGCTGTTGTAACTGTTAAATATGATGATAATGCTGGTGTAGCTGCTGCAGAAAATATCACTGTATTATAATTAATTATTGAATATATATAATAAGTTGTTGATGTTGCAATACTACCAAATGTTGTTCCTGAAGTAACTATTGTTTGTCCAACAAACATATTAACTGTTGATGAAACTGTTATAAAATTTGGTGCAAGTGTTGCAGTTATTAAAACTGTATTTTGAAATAAAGTAGTTACATATGGATAATTATATGGAATTGCACCTGTATAAATTGTAGCTACATTATTAAAACCATTTATATCATAAGATCCTCCACCAGCACCTGTGCATCCTATTGATGATAATACCCCTGCTGCACCTCCTGAATATCCTCCTCCACCTCCTCCTGCTGATACTGGAGCTGATGCACCTGGTGCACTAATAGATGATAAACCACCACCTCCAAAGCCTCCACCATATGCTCCAATGAAACTTGGTGATGCTGATAAATTATATGGATTTACTTGCAATTTATTATATACTGCTGCGTAATTCAATAAAACTTGTGATGCTGTTAATGGTATATTATAAATTCTTGCCATTGCTAATTTACCAGATAAGCCATTTGTAGATTGCCAATTACCTAATTGAAAAACTGTATTTGTTAATGGAAATGTACTTTGATTATATGTACCATTTGACTGTGCTACACCATTTAAATATAATATACCAGATATTGATGTACAAGTAAATATAATATGATACCATGTTGCTGCTGAAATTGCTGATGAAAAGATAACACCTGAACTATTAGGACCTGAACCAGATCCTGCATAAAATTGTAATGTACCACCAGATACTAATGCTGACCAATTACCAGTTCCACCATAATTATTTCCTGGACCACATGAAATTAACCATTGATTTCCACTTGTTGTTGTAAGATAAAATAACATTTCAAAAGAAATTGCTGCTGCAAATGTTGTTAATGTAGTTGCACCATATGTTGTTGTTGTCCAAGCTGCATTTATTTGACCTGTTGATGTAAAAGTACCTAAATTTGTCAATGATAAATTAAAATTATTACCACTAAGATCATATAAATTAGTTCCTGATCCTGGATATGATGCTGTTGTGCTGAAATCCCAATATGCTACCAATCCTGCAGTAATATATGTAATATTACCTCCTCCACCAGTTCCTCCTGCAATATATGATAAACCATAATTTGATCCTGAGCCACTTCCATAATATCCTCCTCCTGCACCTGCATAATATGATAATGGAAGTCCATAAGGATTTCCTGAAAACTTAAAACATAATGCTTGGTAATTCTGAGCTACTTGTCCTGCTGTAAGTGGACTATTATATATACGAGCCATTGCAAGTTTACCATTCAAATATTGTCCAGTAATCCATGGATCACTGCCTAAATATATTTGTGTAGATGCTGGATTATTTGGAAATGCTGTATAATTTGTACCACTTGCATTTGCGATTACAACTCCATTTATATAATTTACACATGTTGTATATGTTAAATTTGTATATACTGATACAAGATGATACCATTGACCAAGTAATATTGCACCTGTAGCTGTTGAAAAATTTCCATTATACAAACCAGCACCAACACTTTGAAAACTACCTGATGTAGTTATTAGTTGTAATACATAACTTGAACCTGCTGCTAATGCATATGATATTGTAACAGGTGTATTTGATATATTTGTAAAAAATACAAACGATTCTAATGTAAATCCTGATACTAAATTGAGTAATACTGCACTTGAACTACCATATGATGTTGATGAAGGATTAAATGATATTGCACCTGTTGAATTAAATGATGGTGTACCACTAATTGTTATTGTATTCCCATAACCACTTAAATCATATAGATTTGATCCTGAACCTGAATATGATGATGATGTACTAAAATCCCAATATCCAACTAAATTTGCAGTTACATATGGAAATGAACTACTATTTTGTCCTACTCCTCCATACCCTTGAAAACCTCCATTATATCCTGATATTGTTGTTGGTATTGCATTTGATGAAACATTTCCATATGGTGTTAGTGTTGCATTTGCAGATGGATTGGCTATTTCTGTTGTACCTGTCCATCCTGTACCACCACCTCCTCCTGCTACAAATAACAAATTTCCATTTAATGATACATATGTACCTCCTCCTCCTGAACTGCCTAAACCTGATGCATTCTGATAACTTGATTTACCTGGTTGTCCCACTAATACTTCTAATGTCTGTCCTTGATAAACGTAATAATTTCCTATAATTATTATACCTTTCCCTGCATTTGCTGTAGATACATAACCACCTGATGCACCTGCAACTATGAATTGATACATTCCTGATACTGGTGCTACTAATGATTGAATTCCATTCACACTTTGTAAATAATTTGTATTTAATGTAAATGATAATGGTGGAGATCCAGTTGTACCAGTAGTATAATTTGTTGCTGTCCCATAAGCTGATAATAAATTTGACGTAGTTGGACCAATTGAACCATAAATTCCCGTATTTTGAATTTGAAATGGCATTGTTGGAAAATTATATAAACTACTCGTACTCAATACACCATTATTTGTTATTTGTGGTGTTGCAGTTGGTACAATTCCCCATTTATTCATTAAATAATTATTAACTAGAATTCTATCATTATCACCTAATGATGTATTATATGCAATTATTTCATGTATTGTACCATTTAAATAATTAATTGGACCTAATCCAGTTACTGAATTGCCAATCCAAAATTGTCCTGTAGTATCACTTGATTCATTTAAACCATTATTTACTAATTGCATTTGAGTACCATTTGTATAAAATGCAAAAGAATATAATGATACCAATTTAATACATAAAACGAATCCATTTGAATTTACACCATATGATAATAATGATTGTGATGTACTACACCATCCTTGACTACCACCAACAAAAGTTGGATATAATCCAGAATAACCTCCATTACCTTGTAATCCATCTCCTAACCAATACATTCTTTGACCTACTGCACTATATACTGTTGGTAGTGCATTTGATGTTAATTTAGCAAATAATGATCCTCCTTGTGTATTTGATAATACTATAAATATTGTATGATTGCTTGAAAATGACCATGAACCAACTGATGTATTTCCTAATGCCTGTCCTCCTGAAAATACAATTCCTGGTTTATTATTTAATGCATTTATCTTATAATATGGTGCATTTGTATAAGCATTTGCTGTTAAGGCATACGCATTTGCCGATTTATCTGTCCATTGCGATATTGTTTCTGATGATGTTATATAATTTATTACTGTTGTCATATCTGCTGCATCCAACCATAATGCACATGTTGTTGTAGCTGCTAAACTTGTTTTTGGATTAAAATTAATACCAGTTTGCGTATTAACTGTATTCTGACTTGCAGAATCCAAATTCCATCGATTTTGCATTGTAGCTATAATTGCATTTATTGATGCATCTGATAATGCTGATCGATATACTAATAATTCACCTAATATAAGTGATGCTGATACATCTACTGGATTATTTGATCGCGATATAAAGCAACTTGTATAAGTCGTTAATGGTTGTACTGCATAATTAAAAGTATCAATTAATTGTGTCCCTGCATTAGTTCCATTGTTATAAAAAAATTGAATTGTTCCATTTTGTGTTAATCTTATTGCATATATACGTAATGTATTATCTATATTTAAAACTGATGCTGTATTTGTTGGACTATTTGTAGGTATTGCAATTCCTAATCTATTTGTTGATGCATTACATATTATAATATCATTTGTATATGTTCCATATGCTGATGAAAAATCTAAAAATCTTTGAAATGTTAAACTTTGTGGCATTGAAGCTACAAATATAAAAGTTGCACCTGTATTTGCCAAATTCAATGTTAATGTTGGTATCGTAAAATAATTATTTCCTGGAATTTGTACATAATATCTATTATTATTTTGAGAACGATATTGTGATAATTGTATTGTTGTTAATTGCGTTGCATTATTTCCTGCCACTGCATTCAATGCTGTTCCTCCTTCGCTTCCCAGATTCGTCCAAGTTTTTATATACTGTCCTGCTGTCAATCCATCATATGTATTAAGTGTATCTGCATCAAAATATAAATATAATGGGGCATTTGTAATTGCTTGATAGAAATATGAAGTTTTTAATGGTATCTGTGGCGATATCTGGGTATAATTTAATATTGATGTATTAAAATTATTGATTTCTGATGATGTTAATAATCTATTATATAATGCCAAGTAATTGATATTGCCTGTAAAATAACTCGTTGGATAATTTGAACCTGATGTAAAACAACCTATATATGGATAATTGTAGCTAATTGCTGAATTTGCATTCGCTGGTATCTGTGATATTGATACTGTATTTATATTAGATCCATTCAGATATATAGTTGATGTTGAACCATTGAATGTCGCTGCAAAATTATAATTTGTTCCCGATGAAATTGTAGCTACATTTATATATTGTTGTGCTGAATTATTAAAAATTAATGATAAATTAGAATATCCAGTCTGTTGCAAAGAAATATAATTTGTAGGTGTCGTAGAATTAGTTTGTGCAAATGTACATAAAGTTGATGTCTGTGTATTTGTATTTGTCCATGAAAATTGTGTTATTAATGTAATACCACTTGATAATGTCAGCGTTATCGGTTGAAATTGATAATATTGCGATTTAGATGCTATAAATTGATAATTAAGTGAATTAGCATTATCAACTACTGGGTAAAACATTGAATTATTTGTCAATTGGGGATAAAGTCCTGAAGGTGTTATTGCAAGAAGAGGATATCCTGAAAATGGCTGTGTTGTCAAATCAGTATTCGTATTAACTGATACAGTTGTCAATAAATTATTATAAGATATTGGATAAAAATTGGATATCTGTGCAGTTGATAATGATTTATTATAAAATGAAAGATAATATATAACACCTATGAAATAATTTAAAGTTGAATTAACACCACCTGTATAAATATATTGATATGCTCCTGAAGTCAATGATGATATTTGTGTTATTGATGTAGTTGTTTGTATTAAAACACCATCTATATATAATGTTGCAGTAGTTATTGAATTATTATAAATAAAAGCAATATTATATATTTTATTTTGTGTTAATGTAGTTGAACATATTATAGTTGATGTATTTGCTGGATTCATTATATTAAATTGAATAACATTTCCTGATGTTATTGATATATTAAAACCAACTGATGTTGAATAAACATTGGTATTTGTAATTGATAAAAGTGTCATTGTTGATGACGGTGTATTATATTGAAATTGAAATAAAACGCTGAATCCATTAGTCCATGTTATTGTTTGTGATGGAAATGAAATAGTTTGTGATGTTCCATTTAAAAATATAGAACTTGTTGATAATGTATCAATAAATAAATTAGATCCTGATACATTTGTATAATTTGTTGGATATATTGTATTTGCTGATAAAGTAATTAATGATGATGGTGGAACATAATTATATCCAATTGTTGCATTAATATTATTCTGTGGATTTATTATTGCATTATATGTTGATATTTCATACGATGTTAATACACGATTGAATACTGATGCATAATAAAGATTTCCTTGAAAATTATTTGTAATTCCCTGAGTTGAATAATTTTCAATTGAATATATTAACCATATTTCATCTGCTGATAATACACGATTATATAATCTAATATTATCATAATTACCAATTTGAGAACCATATGTAGTATTCGTTCCTATATAAGCTGTTCCTGTTGCAGATGATATTCCTGTAATACCTGTTACAGCTGGTGAAACAAATATACCATTTACATAATTATATAAAGTATTTATATTCCCATTAAAAGAAATTGCAAAATGTGTCCATGTATTAAATGCTATTATAGGTGGTATTGTATAAACGCGATTACCATAATGCAATATTTGTATTTGATTAGTACCTCCTATACCTCCATTATTATATATTAAAAAACCAAATGTATTATTATTTACTGCAAATACACTTGAATATCCACCATATCCTGTTATATAAATCCACATCATAAATGTATAAGAAGTTGATGTTGTAACATTATTAAAAGACAAATAAGGTCCATTTGTTTGTAAATTTAATACATTTCCACGTTGTGTATCAGATGTTATAATAGGTGTATTATATTGATTAATTTGATAAGAACTTAAACTATTTATTAATGGATTATATATCGTATCTGTATATACTGGTACCGTAAAAGCTGATTTAAACGTTAATTGAAAAACAATACCATCTTGTGGTATTGCTAATTCTGATGGATTTCCACCTACATAAATCGTAGATGACGACATTCTATTAAATGAATAGGATTAAGTTTATTTATTGTACCCGCTAGAGCTATAAAGTTATTTATTGAATCTACTAGCTATAAAGTTATTTATTGAACCCGTATAATTTCATTTCTCCTATTGCCAATGCTAAACTTGCTGTTGCTGTTACCAATGTAATTCCTATTAATCTGAAATATGTATATGCTAAAATATTATTTGATACTGTAAATGTCTGCAACATGCCGTTATTTGCCCATGTCAAACCTGTTCTGATATCTACTAAAAACCAATTTACATTATCTGTCGATCCTGCAATCACAAATGATGCTGGACTTTGTGTTGTTCCAACTGTTGCTGATGATTGAATACTATAATATTTTAATACTATTGGTGTAGGTAATTGTATCTGTAGCCATTCCCCTGATCTTGTTGTTCCTGATACTGATGTTGAAAATGCAGATGATGTTGATGTATATGTTGCACCTGATAACCATTGTGTCGATGATGTGTTATCAAATGCATAATATGCAAATGTTGATCCTGATGTATTTGATGCTATTATATAATAAATTCCTGCACCATATGATGTATTTGTAACAGTTGTTATATTTGATGTCATTGCAGATGCTGGATAATATGTAATTGGTACTGCTAATTGTTGGAAATTATTAATTGGTGCTGTTGTATTTGTAAATACTTCTTCAACTGTAGGTAAAGTTAAAAGTTGTGTTGGTGCAGTTGATGGAAATTGTGATGATGATAAAGTATAATTAGTTGTATATCTTGCAATACCATTTGTTATTCGTAATTCATCAATATAACCATAATAGTAATATCCAGTTGCTGATGTACCTGCTGTTCCATCTGTTCCCAAGAATAATGGCCAATTTGTTCCATCATCTATTTGATATGTATAAATGACACTTGTTTCCAAATTTCCATTTATAAATATCAATAAATTATTTTTATTTCTTATAATTGCTATATTATACCATAATCCTGATGTTATTGTTGAAACTGATGTATAACTTAAATTACTGGCTGTTATATTATTAGAAATTACAAAAGATATTTGAGCACTTGATGTAAGTAATATATACCAATTAATATTTCCCATAATTCTCGATGTAGTCTGGGATGAAGGATATGTACCATTCCAATTAATCCAAAATTCAATCGTAAAACTGGAATTCTTAAAAGCAAAATTTGATGAACTTGGATATACTAAATACGTTGATGATGCAGGTGCAAAATATAAAGATGAATTACCAAACATATATCTTGCAGTTGATGCTATTGCAAAATTAGTACTAGATGGTAATACTTTATAATTACTCGAATCTTGTATATATGTTGTGACACCATCAAAATGCAATAATAATGTTACAAAATACCAATATAAATCATATGTATCTTTAACTGTTGTCTTGATACCTAAATTTGTATTTGCAAATGGTGAAGATTGTATTGTATAATTTGATAAATATCTTGCAACACCAACTGTAATACGAAATTCTTTTAAATATCCTTGAAAATTTGAATAAGATGATAATCCAGAAGTAACAGTTTTTCCAAATAATAATAAAAGTGATGATACAGTTGATGGTTCTATACTTGCTCCAGTAGTTATATAACCAAAAACATCAAGTATTCCATTTATATATAATGATATTACAAAATCATTTCTAACTATACATATATTATACCAATTATTAAGTAGTAATATCGTTTTACTTATAATTGTAAAAGCAGTATAATTAAATATTATTTTTGAACTATTATTTATTAATAAATATATATAATTAACAGATGATATAATTGATGTAGAAAATATAAATGTATTATTTATTATTGGACATATAAAAAATTCAATTGTAAAATTATTAGCTCCAAATAAATAACATGAATTTGAAGAATATATTAATTGACTTGATCCATTAAAATATGCTGACCCAATTGGTATTGTACCTATTACTGTTGTTTGTGCAGTGCTATACGTTGTTAATGTATTTATAGGTTTATTATTGAATACACTATTATCTGCAAAAGTACCATCATTAAAATGAATTAATGTAGTTACTTTATTATAATATGGATCAATTACTAAATTAGATGTTGATACTGCTGCAGATGACGCTGATATTGCCGTTTCTGTTGTTAAGCTTTGAGCTTGTGACAACAAATTTACATTAAATGGTGCTGCAATTGATGGATATCCTGTTGTTGGTATTGATACTGTAAAATTTGTTGTATATCTTGCTATGCCATTTGTTATTCTTAACTCGTCTATTTTACCATTAAAATAACTAAACCCTGATGGAGCTAAATAACCAATTGAAATTATTGATGTATTATTACCTATATTATATGGCACTTGTGAAATATACTGAACTGTATTTATACCATTTATGAAAAATATATATGTAGCACCCTTTCTTACTAATGCTACATGATATGATGTATTTGCTGTAAGTGTATTTACTGCTGTTGCTAAAAGTGGTGTACCAGTACTATTGTAATCAAATACATAAAACTGTAAGACACCTGTTGATAAAAGATAAATATACCATTGATTTGCTATAAAATATCCTGATGATAAAACATATCTATTTGTATCCAATACTGGATTTATATAGAATTCAATCGTAAAATCATTATTCCCAAATGCATTTCCAATAGAGGACATACTTAAAATATTGGGTTAAATTATTCTTTTGATATTATTTTGCGTCTAAATTAAAGAGTAACATTCCATTAAACTTATGCATTTAAGCAAATTTAATATTGTTAAATATAATATGTCAATTAGATGCGACAATAATTACATATTATCTAAAGTAAAAGACAATAAAAAAGAAAAAGACTCTAAAATTATTAATGAACTCAAAAAGAATCCCGCATTAATTAGTTTATCTGATACTGATTTATTAGAAATTAATAAAAAAACTATATCACTTCATCAAAAATATAAAACAAATAATGGTGCATTTCTAGAAAAAACAATTGAAGATATCTTAAAAGATAATGCAATTGATTATAAAACACAAGTAACTATTGATAAAAATGGCATCATTGTCGGATATAATGAAAAACGAAAAAATTGTTATCATATTGCTGATATTATTATTGGTAATGTTGAAATTGGCAAAAGTATCAAAGATTATAAAGTAGTTAGTTGCAAAACTACTTGTCGTGAAAGATGGACCCAAGATAATTGGACTTTTGAATTTGAACCAATGCTTTATATTTTATTAACTATTTCAAATGACTACCCATCTAGCATAAGATTTAGAGAATCTGAAAAGAGAAAAATAATTACTTGTTGTCCTAAGAAAGACTCCAAAGATGATAGACTTTATAAGTTAAATTTTGAAAATTTAGTATCAGAATTGAAAATTTGAATTTTATTTTTGTTTATTTTTATCAAAAAACTTAAAATGTATTCCAATGATAAATCTGTTGTTAATGCTCAGGCTCCCAAATATGTTACTTTCGAAGACGTTCGCCATGCTATTCTAAAAGCTAAAAAAGCTCATCCTCTTTGCAAGAAATTTGCATGGAGACAAGTTTTTAAACTTTCTGAATCTTATAAGAAAAATGAAGAACAAATGCTAAATAAAGTAAAAAATCAAAATATTGAGACCATTGAAGAAATAGATTTCTAAGTGAAGAAATGGATTTCTAAGTAGAAAATTATTGCAGAATATTAGAATTCATTAAATTTGAATTGATTATTGATAAATCATAATATGGTATTATTCCATTAAACCATAATAATGATGATACTTGTGCATTCAATTGAGAACTATAAAATGGTTCATATCCTAAGTATGTATTTCCTGTTAATTGGTAATAATCATTAATTGTACTATTTGTAATTATATTAGAATATGATATATTTGATGTATTGATTCCGCGATACATTGTTACTTGTCCATTTGCACCATTTCTTACTATTGTATTTAATGTAAAATTACTATATCCATTTGTTGGAAGATTTGATGATGCTTGATAATAATATCCATTATAATTTCCAAAATTGAAATTGACTCCATTTTGTACATTTAATCTTAATCTTGGATAATCATATGCTGATAAAATTGGATCTTGATAATTTATATTACTATTTGAATTGCCATAATAACCATATGGTATAAATCCAGTTGTAAATGTAAAAGTGGATCCAATTGAACTATTTGTTGAATATTGTAAATTACTTGTTGATAAGAATTGCATATAATAATTATTGCTTGTATTTACAAGTATTGGTTGTGTAGCTGTATTATTATTATAAAAATATGCTCCAGATCCACTTTGACTATATATTGCTTGTACATATACTGGTCCTGCATTACTTGCCCATGCTGCTAATGTAAATCCACCTCCATTATAATATGTTCCCAAATTACCTGTAGCTGCATTTGCATAAAATCCTATTGTTGAATTATCACTTGATCTTCTTAAATTAGCTACTGGACCTGTATAACTTGTAAATAATCTTTTGAAAGAAAATGCACCTCCAAGAACACTCATTGATGCAGCTGAGATTCCATCCAATATTGGTTGTCCATCTGTTACATATTGTAATTGTGTAGATCCACTAAAATTCATTGTTGAATTTCCTATTATTCTTGGTATTTGTGATAATAATGAATTATATTGTGGTATAATGCTATTACCACTACTATTTGTTGTTACTGATGTTCCTTCAAAATGTGAAAGAACTGTTGTATATGAATAATATGGATCATATTGTACTGTATTTACTGCTGGTGTTTGATAATTTGTTGAAGGATTAAATCCTGATTGAGGATATAACACAAATCCATAATTTAAATTGGAATTTGTTCCTGCATTACCATTTGGTAAAACTGGGAAATTATTTAAATATCTTGCATATGATGTCATACGATATCCTGCCATATTTCCTGTTAAATAAACATTACTTGATACATTACTATTACCTCCAATATTAAATGGTGCATATACTTGTGGAATCGTAGATGTAAATAATGCACTCGATGTTAAAAGACCATTTATAAACATACCATAATTACCTCCTGCATATAATACCATTTCCCATATTGACACTTGACCAGTTGGAGTTGCACCAATATATATTGATGTTATGATTAAACGATATTCATTGTAATAATTTATATTATTAATTACAAATGTTTGAGTTTGACTTGCTGTCCATGTTATTCCTGATCTGAAATCGATCATTGTCCATGGACCAGATGTTCCTCCATTTGTAGCTACTAATGCCCAAGAAGCTGGTGAATATCCTGTTGTAGATGATCCAAGAATTGTATAAGAAAACAATGGAATTTGATTTGGTAATGTCAAATCTAAATATTCTCCATTAACAGATGCTCCATTTACAATTGTACTGAAACCACCATATAATATCCATTCATTAATTGCTACATAATTTTGACCACCAATATTTAATTGTGTTCCAAGAATTATTATTCGATATTCATTATATCCAGTATTATTACCAGTAATTGTAAATGTTTTTGTTTGACCTTGTGTATATGCTTGATTTATTTGTGAATCAACTTGAAACCATGTAGTACCTCCATTATTTGTTCCTGCAATTATCCATGCATATGGTGATTGTATATACGATATATCATTTCTTGCTTGAATCGAATATGATGTTAAAAATATTATATTTGGTAATAAAATATCAAGCCATTCTCCATAAATTGTTATTCCATTTACTACTGTACTGTAAGTTGTTTGTCCATATAATCCAGTAATGGCATTATAAGGTCCAGTTGATGATGCCCATATATTAGTTGCTGCTCCATTTACTTTATCAAATGCTAAATATGGATAAAGTGGACCAGGACCATAATATGATGAAGCTGTAGCTACATAACTACCATTGCCATATAACTGTCCTGATAATGTTGTTGTAGTATTTGTTGTTAATGCTGCTGGTGGATAAGCTGTTGTAAAATTATTATATATACCACTTGTTGTATTATAAGCTGCAGTTGAACTAAACCATCCACCTGTTAAATTCTTATCAAATGCTGTATATGGATAATATGATGTTGATGCATATGATGATGCTATTGCTGTATAATTGCCATTTCCATATACTTTACCAGAAAGTGCAGTTGTCGTATTTGTTGTAAGTGCTGCTGGTGGATATGGTATGCTTTGGGTTGAATATGTTGGTATTGTTGAATTTTTAACAATTGATATATGATTCCAAACACTAGCATATAATGGTGCTGATGTCATTAATGGTGCAGTTGATGAATAATCATATAACCAGAATTGAGCTGCCCCTGTTGATGCTGCAAGATTTATAAACCATGTACCTGTTGCATATGTTCCTGTGCAATTTCCTGCAAATGTTTGTGCAGATGTAATATTATTAAAATATACCCATGTCTCAAATGTTGCGTAATTTTGTGCAAATCCTGTATTTGATGTATATTGTGATATCAAATAATTTGATGTTGTTCCAATTATTGTTGGTGTGTTAAATTTTGCAAATGTTGTTGTAGTATCTATATATATTAAATTAGATGTCAAATTACATGATGAAATTGTTAAATTACTATTACTAATATCTATAAATGTTGTTGTATTTGACCCAGTACTTGTTAATGGCAAATAAATTATAGTATTATCAAAATATTGATCAAATGTATTTGCTGCAATTGAGAATGATGTTGGATTTGTTTGATCTGTTAACATTTGTGCTTGTGGTCCAAAATCTGAAAATCTAGTAGATGGAACTGTTTGTGCATTAAATGAAATATATCTTGCCACACCATTAGTAATACGTAATTCTGCAATATAGCCGATGAAATTTATTGGTAAATTTTGCATATTGGTTCCACCAATTATTATATTATTTTTAAGAGAACCATCAATACTTGCTGAATTTGTAGCTGTTGATCCTGAACCATTTATATAAATATATATAGCTCCTGCTAGTGTACTTTTTGTAACTACTATATGATTCCAGCAATTTGGTTGAATTAATTGTGAAGTTGTTATAAATGCTGTGAAACCAGTATAATTATAAACATAAAGTATTAATGCACCTGTTGTTGAAATAGCTAAATACCATTGATATGCAAATCCATAAGAACCACCATTACCATTACTCATTATGTTTCTTTGCACAAGTATATTTGGAACAAACATCCAGAATTCTATTGTAAATAATCCAGTGCCAAATGTAAATATTTGATTTGTTCCTGTTGCATATGTTGTATATCCATCAAAATATAAAGAATAATTTCCAAATACTGAAACACCATTTAAGAATGATACTGTTCCTGTTAATAATGAGGTTGATGCATTATTTATATATGCATTTGGCCCTGTGTCTAATAATGTATTTTGGAAATGACACAAAAGTGATACATTATTATAATATGGATCACCAAGATATGGTAATGAAGGATTTTGAATTAATTGCGCTATTCCAGTAGGTCTGATTGTACCTGCTGCTGCAGTTTGACCTTTTGTAAATCTGAATTCATCTATATAACCATTAATTGGATAATGACCAGATATTCCATCCCATCCTAAATATAAATTATCACCTGTTCCAAAATCAAAATAATTGGTTCCTGTAAGTGTAACAATTGTTAAATCAACTGTTCCATTCACATAAATATATAATGCAGTTGTTGTTGATCTAATAATTTGTATAAAATTCCAATTTCCATTTGCAATTATTGCTGTACCATTAGTCGTACTTAATCCACCTGGACCTGTAAAATAAAATGTTGCTGTACCAGTTGAATTAAATACATAGTACCAACCACCATATGTATTATTATTTTTCCCATTTCCAATTATACCTGTTAAAAATCCAGATGTAGGTAATGATGATAATTTAACATTTATCCAGAATTCAATGCTAAATAACCAGAATAAATTTCCTGAATTTGCTGTTCCTAATGAATATATTTGAGAATTTGTTGTTACTAAATAATTATTTCCATTAAATGCTGCTGATGCATTACCAAATTTATAAATTGTATCACTAAATTGCACATTATTAATATTTGTCAATAACATTCCATTTACACTGTAATCTAAGAAATTGTTATTAAAATGCAACATTAGCACAACATTTGTTGAAAAATATTGATCATATTGTAAATTTTGTGTTAATTGTGGAAATGATGTTGTTGGAATTTGGAAATTACCAGTATATCTTGCGACACCATTTGTAAATCTGAAATCATCTATATATCCATTGAAAAATGTTCCTGTTGCTGCTGCATTTGAACTATATCCTAATGTTATTTTTTCTGAAACACCAGAATCTAATGATAATGTTGTTGATAAAGATCCAAGAGGTACTGATGAATCATAATAACCATTGATAAATAATGTAAAATAATATATATTATTGCGCACTATTGCAATATGATACCAAACATTATAATAAAATGTTAAATTACTTGCTATCATTGTTGTAGATGAAACACCATATGCAAATATTAATTTACCAAATGTATTAATATATATAATCCAAGTTGTTGCATTTGCTCCAGATGTAGCTAATGCATAATTATTTCCTAATATATTCATTGCAAGTGATGGTAATATTGCTTGTCCATTGTTTCCAATTACATACATCCAAAACTCTATTGTGAAATTATTTGTTCCTAATGCATAACTTGCTGCATTTGTTGTACTTAGCGTCATATTTGATCCATTAAAGAAATATGAAGATGTTCCAAACTGATATGTATTTATATTTGCATTTGGTGTTCCTGATATATTTGTAAGTGTACCATAAGATATCGTATAAGTATTTGTTATTGTTCTATTAAATGCACTACCATCAATAATCGAATTATCAAAATTTAAATATGTAGCTACATTCTGAAAATATGGATCATTTGCAATGCAAATGGATATTGGATTTGTATATGATGATAAGAAAGCTGAATTTGGAATTACGCTATTTCCAGGATATCTTGCAATACCTTTTGTAAATCTTATTTCTGATAAATATCCTGAAAAATATGTTCTTGCAGCCGATGTTAATCCACTGTAACCAATATATATTAATGTTCCTGATCCAACTGTTGTATCATAAGCGAGAGTATTATTAAGTCCAAATGATGCATCTAATGTTCCATTTACAAATATCATTATTTGAGCATCATTTCTTACTATTACAATATTATACCATACACCATAATTAAGTTTAATATTACCATTTAATATATATAATGTATATGAATAAAATTGTAATCTTAATTTACCATTATTAAGTGATAAATGCCATGATGCAGAACCTCCCATTATTGTTCCATTTTGACCATATCCATAATTATAATTATAATTCATCCAAAATTCAATTGTAAAATTATAAGTTGCTACTGTAAAATCAGCTATTGTAGCAGTTGTTAAAAATTGACCTGCACCATTAAAATATAATGATGATCCATTAAAATTATATGTATTTGTGCTGAGATTTACAATATTTTGATATATTTGATTAGAATATACACTTTGATCTAATATATTATTTGGTTCGAAATTTAATAATAATATAACATTTGCATTATATGTGCTATCTTGTGTAAATGAATTGACTGGAACTGTAAACGGTGTATAATATGAATATCTAACAACTCCAAGAGTAATGCGAAGATTATCCATAAATCCATTGAAATAATTTTGAGCTGGTGATTGTGATGAATATGGAAATCCACCACCTATATAAATATTTGTATTTGTAGTATCAATTGTTCCTGGATTGCCTCCATTTGCATAAAATAATCCATCTACGTACATCCATGTAGTACCGCCATCATATGTCACTGCTAGATGATGCCATACATTTAATGATATCGGATTTGAACCAGATATGAAAACACCTGAAATATTATAATTCATATATAAAAACCCATTTTGCATATACACATACCATTGTGGATCTGTACCATTTGATCCACCACCAATTATAAATCCATTAACATCCATTGGATAAATCCATAATTCAAGTGTATATGTACCTTGATTATTCATTGATCTAGAATTTAAAAGAACAAGGTATGATTGTAATTGTGGCATAAATTGATAAGATGCAGTACCAAATTTATAATATAATGGCTGTGTTAATGAATATGGACTATTAATAATTGTATTATAATTATTTAATTGTGTTGGAGTTATATAATTATCATATGAATCAGCTGATATTGCGATTGGTGTAGTACCTACACTTGATGCTGAATTTTGTGCATAATATCTGTCAAATAATGGATTTGCTCCTAATGAAAATGTCGATTGATTTTGGTATCTTGCAACACCTTTTGTAACACGAATATCATCGATAAATCCATTAAATACATTTCCTGGTGTTAATATTGCTATGCTGCCACCTGTTGCATTTGTTAAACTTATTGTAGCAGAATTTGTAACTGTAATTTGTTGTGTTGTATTTATTATACTACTTATTGTATAAACACCATTAAATGTTGTAGGTGTAGTAGTTGTTGTTGCTAACCCACCAATAGCTGTTCCTGTTAATGTTATTGTAAATCCTACATATAATCCAACGGTTGTAGATACTGTAAGAATATTTGGATATGATATTGCTGAAATTGTAGCTACAGTGGAAGTTGGATTATTACCATTTGCACCAATATAAAATGTTTCTGATGCACCACCATCTATTGAAAGTCCATTTGGATATAATCCAAGAGTATTTGCATAATTATTTAAAAAACTTGATCCTGTTGTTGATAAATTACCATTTATGTAAATACAAATATCATTATAGTAATTATTATTATAATTATATGATGTATTTGTTGTTGTTAAAGTTGCACCAGTAGTAGTTTTAGTTATTGCTACATGAGTCCAGCCACTATTAATACCAATAGTTGTTGATGTAGCAACAGTTGATATTAAATAATAATATGGATTGTAATTATAAACCCATAATTCAAGATTATTATTACTATTTAATAATAAAAACCATCTATTTGTTGTAAAAAGACCAGCTGCACCATTTCCAATAATATACATTGGACCAGTTACAAAAGGTGCCATCCAGAATTCAATTGTAAAATTACCTTGCCCAAATGCAAAATCAATATTTGTTGCTGAACTTAAAATTGCACCTGAGAAATAAAATGTTGAGAAATTATTTGAAACTGGAATAGTTGTCAATTGATTTGAATATGATTTATATGTTTGTGATTGTGGATATGAATAATTATTAGCTACAATATTTTGTGTTGGATATGCAAATTGTGATGATAATAATTGTCCAGTTATTGTCAATGATGAAACAGTTGCTGATGGAATAAATTGAGATCCATTATAAAATAATGAAATAGATGTAGTTGAAAATATTGCAGAAACAGTATATGTTGATAGAGTAAGACCAGTTGTTGATAAAGATGCAATAGTGCCAAAAATATTTATATTAGTACCAATATATATTGCAGATGTAGCTGTAATTGTAATAGCATATGGATAAGTAGATGATACTGCAGATATTGTTATATTTGCAGTTTGATTTGTTGCAATTGTTTTTGTATTTATTGTATTATCAGTAATTAAATCGCAATTTAATAATGTAGCTACATGAGGATAATAATAATATGGATCAGAAACAGATGATGCTGATGTATTTATATTAGCTGACATTCCTGGCGCACCTGTTACAGTTGATGATGCTGTAAATCCATATAATGGTACTGATGTACTTGATGATACATTTGCTGCAACAGTATAATTACCTGGCACTAAATTACCATAATATGTATATCCAGTCATTACATTTGCACCTGTTACACCAGATATAGTTGTTGGAAATGATACTCCATTCAATGTTAAAGTTACACCATTAATAATTGATGCAACACTGTATTGTATTATTGAATTATTAGTAAATCCATAATATGGAAAAAAAGCATATAATGTACCTGTTAAAGGATATGCTGCAGTAAATCCATTTAATGTTATAATAGTTGTACTTGTGATACTTGCGACTGTATATGATCCATATTGTAAACCGCCAAATAATGGACTTCCAGCAAATATTGATATAGTTGTACCAGCAACAACACCTGCATTTGATGATACTGTAATTGTACTACCTGAAACAGAAGTAATTGTTAAATATCCATTTTGTATTAATATAGTTGTTCCTGCTACTATTCCAACTGTACTTGATACTGTTATATATCCATTTGTACTATTTACACCTGTAATTGTAATTGATGCATAATTTATTGATATAATAGTTCCAGCATATATTGTAGATGCCGCACTTATAGTTACTATATTTGTTGCATTAGTTATACCAGTTATTGTATATGCTACTGATGTTGGAGCTGCATATGATGCTTGTTGTAAAGGTCTTGATATATTCTTTGTTACTCTTAAATCATCAATATAACCACTAAAATATGGTAAATAATAACTAGATAAATTAGTTGCTGTTGTTGTTGAATTACCAACAAATGCACCAATATTTATACCTTCCGCACTACCACCATCAATATAAGTTCCAACAGGTAATCTTATACTTGTATTTACAATTGATGTACCAGATGAATATATTACTAATAAAGTATCTACTCTTGTAAATGTAATATAATACCAAGTATTAATTGATAAAGCAGTTGTTGAAAGTATATTTGTTAATACATTTTGTCCATTAGCAGTTAATATATTAACATACACATTTAATACACCTGCAACACAATTAATATACCATATATAAGATCCATTTACTGTACCTGGTAATGCCCAATTGCTTCCAATTATAAATTGAGCGTTCAATGATGTTAAATATAACCAAAATTCAATTGTAAAATTCCCTTGACCAAATGCTAAATCTTGACCAGAATTCCATTGATAAATATAAAATTGCTGTAAATTATCACCAAATGATATATTTGTATTTGGATATACATTAAATGCGATCGCACCAGTACCACCACCAAATTTAAGATATGAATTATTAAAAGTAAAAGGATAATTATTAAAATTATAAAATCCATTTGAATTAAATACATATCTAAATGAATAATTATAATTGCCACCATTATATGCATAATTTGCAAATATAAATGTTGAATTATAAGTAGTTATTGAAGTTATTGCTTTTAATATATATACAGTATATGCATTTGAATAATAATAAGGATCTGTATATGTATTTAATGCTGCGACTGGTACTGTTAATGTTGGAGCTGTTGCTGTTATAGTATATGTTTGTGGTGCTATTAAAATTCTAGGTGAACTAGTTGCAGCTATCCCGTTTGTTATACGTATATCATCTAATATACCACCAAATGAATTAGTATTTGATGGACTATTTCCCATATAAATTATTTGACCATTATCAAAAGATGTATTTGCAGGTAAAATTCCAGTTACATATGACGATCCAGTAAACAAATATATTGCACTTGGATTTAATGACACATAATATTGTCCATTATTAAGATAAGTAAATTGTCCTATTCCACATGCAATTCTTGTAAATGAACAGAAATACCATGTATTTAATGCTAAAACAGCTGATGATAATGTAAATTGTGTATTGGAATTATACCAAATATTTAATGTTAATACTGGATTATAGGGTGAAGTAGCTTGATTAACTATTGTAATCCACCAACCATTATAATTATTATAATTATTACCCATTACATATTGAACTGCTCCAGAAGCAGCATATGTTATATTTATCCAAAACTCTACAGTAAATGAATTTGTTCCAAAATAAAAATCACTACCACCATTACTTAAATTTTGAGCACTTATTTGCAAACATTGAGTGCTCAAATAATTAAATGCTAATGATCCTGTGCCAAATTTTACCAAATTTACATTATTTGTTATAAAATGAAAATTTGTAGATGATGCACTACCTGTTGATTGTATTATTGATTTTGTATATAAGCTAAGATCAAAAAGACCAAAACTATACCCTTTTAATAATAATGAAACGTTTGTATAATATGGATCTACTGTCGTTGGATTAATGCAATATGATGATGTTGGAAGAATAAATTGTGAATTGTATCTAGCTGCACCTATTGTTATTCTGACATCATCTAGATATCCATTTAATACTTGAAAAAGACTTGTATAATTTACAGCTCCAAGTGTAAATACATAATAATTTGCAGCATCTATTGTTGCTGGTGTTAATGTTGCTGGAAATGTTGATGTACCTGTTAAATATGTACTGGTTATTCCTACATTGATTCCATTCATGAAAAAATATATATTTCCTGATGCTATATTTCTAACTATTGCTATATGTGTAAAACCATTAACATTTAATGCAGTTATTAAACTATTATAAATTCCAATGATTGAATAGTAATTATTTGTTCCTGCAAAATTCATTTGCAAAATACCTGCATGTGTTATACATATATACCATGATCCTGTTGTAAACGTAGTTGTTGCTCCTGCATTACACATTATGCCATTGTAGCTATTATTATAATTTATTTTTACCCAAAATTCAATTGTAAATGCTGATGTACCTATTAAATAATCAGATGATACACTAAATGAAGCATTATTTGTTGTTATTGCTGATGCGATTGGTAATGTATTTGATATATTTGGTAAATATATTTGAGCATATAAATAACTTGTTCCAATTACTGTTGATGTTATTGTAAATACTGTCTGTAAAGTTGATGTTGCTGACAAAGATATTGTATTTGAATTTATAATATTATAAATATAATACGTTGCACTTGGCTGAACACCTCCAATAGCTGCAAAACCATTACCAATTGATAAATTTAAAGTTGTTATTGCTTGACCAATATACATATTTGCAGTGCTTGATACCAAAACTACATTGTTATATTGATATGGTAAAACAGCTATCATACTACCAGTTGTTGTTGATGTTGCAACAAAAGCTGTATTTGTTGTAGTATTATATAATGCAATATAGTAAGTTCCTGATGTTGATGTTGAATTAATTATTCCTTGAATTGTATATGTTCCTGGTATTAAATTACCAATTGGTGTGCCAAATGTTCCATATATTAATGTTACTGTTTGTCCAATATATGCAAATGGTGGTATTGGTGCTGTAACTGTTATATATGAATAATTATTGAAAAATAGTGTATTCGATATCCCTGTTATAGTCATATACCCAGTTGAAGTGCCATATATTGTTATATATGATGGATTATTAAAATATATTGATCCATATACTGAATTTGTTTGATATACATAATTTGCTGTATTTAAACTTACAATATTTATAACTGCTGTACCTGCAATTGTTGTTAAATTTGTTAAAGCTCTATTTTTTGTATCTGTTATTGCATCAAATGGCAATATTGTTAATGAATTTGTTGTGTTATAATATCTATCAGGAACTGGATAAGTATATTTTGGTAATACTGGTAATAAATAATTAGTTGTTGTATATGCTCCAGTATTATTTGTTCCAAATGTTGAAAGTGTATAATTATATAATGATGTACCTTTAGTTATTCTGATATCATCTAAATAACCTATATAATATGCATGTCCACTTATTCCATCCCATCCAATGTTTATTTGTTCAGTATTTATACCATTACTATCAAGAGAATCTAAGAAATAGCCTGATGCTGTTGTTGTTCCTGATGGTGGAGCACTCTTAGATCCATTAATATATATTGTAAACATGCCTCCATTTCTGACAAATGCTACGTGTGTCCAATTGGACGCTGTTATTGCAATACTTGCAATTGTTATTTGAACTCCATTTTTATATAATGATACTGTGCTACTGTTGTAATATATCCACCAATTTGTTGGTCCTGATGTAAGAACACCATTGCCATTACCCATTATATATCCTGCAGTTGCTGGTGCATTCATCCAAAATTCAATAGTAAAATCAGATCTTCCAAAATTAAATGTGGAAGATGGAGTTGTATATAAATATTGATTTGTTCCATTGAAATAATATGATGCTTGACCAAATCTAATATTAGTTCCAGTAGGTGTTGTAGTTTGTGTACCTTGATATGGTATTGTAAAACTATTTGTAGAAATATTATTTATTAATAATTTTTGTGATGATTGTAGACCACTATTTTCATTTATAATATTTGTATAACCAAGTGTCAAATATGTATTATTATAATATGGATCCGATGCCATTATTGGAAATATTGTAGAAGGAGTAAAATTATTATCATATCTAGCATAACCTTTTGTTATTCTTACTTCATCAATGAAACCTTGATAATAATTTCCATAACCTCCTGAACCACCATGTGTAGTAATTCCATCTGTGCCAATAAATAATGAATAAGCTGTTCCTGAATCACCACCATCAATTGCATATGATGATAAATTAATTATTGGAAAATTTTGAGTATTTGAATTATAATAATTTCCTTGATATCTTGGTATATTTGATGTAAATCTGAAATTATCTATAAAACCTTGGAAATAACTTGTATGACCAAGCACATTATTTTTACCTAAATATAATGTTTGTGCAACTGGTGGAACAGCATCAAAACTGAAAGTAGTAGGATAACTCAACCCTTGTGTAAGTATAAAAATTTGATCTAATGATCCATTATAATATATCTTTAAACTATTATTATTTCTTACCATTGCTATATTTGCAAATGTTCCTGCTGATAATGTATTTGTTGTTGTTACGATTGGCGCCATAAAAGTTCCTGTCATCGTACCAATAGCAGAAGATGTTGCTATAAAATTTGTTGTTGGATATTTATTCAAAATTATAGAATTACCACTTGTACCTGCTACTGTATATAAATAATTAGTTTGAAGATTACCAAATGCTGTACCTAATAATATCATATTTTGATTAGTAGAAGTTGAACCAAGTTGATTCATTGTAATATATTGACTACCAATAGTTGTTGCATTTACTACTAATGTTTCCCAATTAATTATTAAAGGTGCATTTGTTGTAGTATATGATGCATTTGTTGGTATAAATATTGGACCTGATGAACTTGCTGTTGAAACTTGTAAAACTGTACATGGATATGATGAAGATGAATAAGAATTTATTATATAATATATTTGGGTTGTTGATAATCCACCAAATGTAGTTCCTGATAAATAAAATGTATTTCCAGTTGATAATACAGTACCTGATGCAATTATACCATACAAATTACATGTTATTGAAATTCCTGTTATATTTGCAGATGGATTATTTGTTATAGCTGATAAAGTAAAAGTTGTGGAAGATGGAGTACTATTTATGTAATATATTGTTGATGATGATATAATAATTGCTCCTTGATATGTTATTGTTTGTTGAGGAATAAATGCTAATCCTAAATATAATGCTTGAACCGATGCTAATGATGCAGTAAAAACTCCAGATGTTGAAATAGCTGTTATTGCAATTGTAGTATTAATTGTATTTGTTATCATTTCAGTATTTGGTGCTGCTATTATTGTACCACTTGCAGTTGAATTTGGTGTAAAATAAGATGTTAATGATGAACTTAATGATAATGTAAATGCATTAAAATTAATATAATTATTGTAATAATATACATAAAAATATCCTGTCATACTACCACCTGTTACAGTTGATGTTGCCGTAAAATTACTTAAAGTAATTGTTGTTGAATTTACAATACTAGATATTATATATGATCCTGGATTTAAATTTCCAATAGATGTACCTGTTATTGTAACAACCATATTTGCAGTAGTATATGGATATGCACCATTATAAATTAATGATGATATTGCAGATATTGTTACATTACTTGACGTATTTGCTATTGCTGTTATAGTAATTGTTGGAATAAATCCACCAAATGTACTTGCTGTTGATAATATTAATCTTGTACCTGAACTAAAATTTTGATGATATTGTGTATATATTTGTGCTGATAATAAAGGATATACAGTTACACCATTATTATTTACATTATAATTATAATTATAAACAGTTGTTGTTATACTTCCTGTACTTGTTGATGATGCTGCAAAATATGATGGTCCAGATGCATTACATATTTCTATTGTTGTTGAATTAATAATTGCAATTAAATAATAACTATTACCTGCTACTAATCCTCCAAAAACTGTTGATCCTGTTGGTATTGTTATAATTATATTATTATAATAATTTGAATTATAAATATTAGTTTGATAACCTGGATTAATTCCTGCAGAAATTGGTATTCCACCACTTGTTTTTAATAATAAACCATATATTTGTGGTATATATCCAGATATTAATCCTATTAATGTTACTAATGATGCAGCAGTTACAGTTACATAATCTGTACCAATATATGTTCCTGTTATTACAAATGACGTTAATTGTGTATTTGTTATAATAAATGCATTTCTTGCTGCAACCATTAATCCAGTAGTGGTTGCATTTGATATATATGCATTATTAGTATAATTTAATGCCAAAGTTGAATTATCTATTATACTATTTATAGTATATGTTTGTTGTGCTAATCCTCCAAAAGCTGTACCAGTTAATGTAATTAATTGTCCAGCTGTTAATCCAACTGTACTTGATACAATTAAATTCTGTAATCCAAAATAAGTATTATAAATTGTTATAGCAGTTGTACCTATACTTGTAGAACTTGTACCAGCAGATGATGGTATTAAAGAAGTGCTAATTATATTATTAGTTCCAATATTTGGAAAAACTGTTGTTACTGGTGTCATAATAATTGATTCATATGAATTTGAATTCATATAAGATTGATTATATACAAGATATGGTGTTGTTAATGAAATACCACCTATTGCAGTACCTATAAACCCAATTGGCCAATTAAGAACTGATGTTCCAACAAAATAAGTGTTATTGCAATATACATATGGTAATCCTGATATTGTCGATGTAACAACAGATGCTTGTAAAACTCCAACTGCAGTTCCTGTTGCAGTTGTTGGAATAAAACCACCTGTTGCAGGATTGCCTTGGCTAAAATTGCCAGTATTAAATCCACCAATTACTATATTCCAAAATGATAATTGCATTGTTCCTGGACTATAACTTGTAATATAATATGGCATATTGGAAACTATTCCTCCAAATAAAGTACCCCCAATCATTATTGGATATGTATTCAAAGCTGAAGTATTTTGATTTGCAATTGTAATATTACCATTTGAATTTGTCCCTGTTATTACTACACCACCTAGAAATCCCATTAAATTTCCTGTAGTTGTTGTTAATGCAAATAATATTGGTGTTGATGCATTTGAACCTAATTGAAATAGGGTATAATTTGAAATTGTTAATCCATTTAATAATGTATATGATGATGGTGGTATTGATAATACATAATACATTGAATTAGATGTTGTATAAAGATTTAATCCACCAAATCCACTACCTGACGTGAATATAACAGATTGTAATATATTTGGATTAAGTGCATATAATGCTTGATTATACGTAGTAGATACATAATATGTATTAAATGTCATACTTCCTGTCGCTGTTGATGTTGGTGTTTGTCCAGTTATTGTAAATGTTGTGTTACTCAATATTGACGCAACTGTATATGGCGTTGATATTGTATTAGTTGATATACCTCCAAAACTTGTACCTGTTAACCAAAAATACATACCTGGATATATATTTGCAGTTGAATTCATATATATACCCTGCACCGTTGTTGCTGTTATATTACCTATCGTAGTTTGTGTTGGTTGAAAAGTTGTTGTTGTATTAAGATAATATAATGTAATATATGCTGGTGGACCCGCAACAACTGTAGCTATAACATAATACTCTCCATTTTGTAATCCTGCAAATGATGTTCCTGATAATTGAATAATTGTATTTATAAATAATCCAGATGTAGTTGAAACGTATATATTATATGGTGATGCTGAATTTGTTCCTATTATTGTAAACGCTAAACCACCTTGGTTTATTGTAGTTACTGTATTTGCAATTGCTGACGAACTATTTACTATAATACAATATGGTGCCATTATTAATGGGGCAGTATTAGTTGTTACTGCTGTTGCATTCGCTGTAAATAAAGGATTTGAAAGTGTAATACTTGGATATATTGTTGTTGATGTAGTTATACCAGTAATTAAATATGTACCTATTCCTACACCACCTACTGCTGCACTTATTGGTAATATTTGATTTACTGCTAAATTTGTAGTATTTGATACATAAATATAAGGTATATTTGTTTGACATGATAATATATATATGCTGCCACTCCAATAATTTCCTAAATATAACTCCAGTTTTGATGATGGATTAATTGTCATAAACCATTGATTTAATGTAAATGCTGTATTATTACCATTTCCCATTATAAATTGATAATTTCCCAACGCAGTTGATAATATTGAAAACTCTATTGTAAATGAATTAGCTGCAAGAGCAAAATTTAATAATGATGTTGTATTCAAAAATTGTGTTGTTCCATTAAAACTTATTGATGATGATCCAGTACTATAATATAATGATGATACATTTGTTGTTGATACTGATCCTGTTAAAGTTGCATATGGACTTTTATCTATTACATCTTCACCATTCAATAAAAGTATTGTATATGGATAATAATAATCAGATATTATATCTGTTGGAGTCCCTGCTATTCCATTTATATATATATTAAAACGATTATTGTTTCTTACTAATGCTACATGATTCCATGCAAGTGCCGTTAATGCTGATGTTGAAGTATATAATATGTAATAATTTGTTGTTGGTGTGATTGTATATATTGGACTCAATGTTGCAGATGCTATAAATATTTTTGTAAGTGCTGCATCAGACGCAAGAGTAATAGATATTGTAGATGGAACACTTGCAATATAATAAATTCCTGTTGATAAATTTCCAACACTAACACTTGCTTGTAATACTGCTGAAATATATACTTGTTGTCCTGGATAAAATCCTGTACTAGATGTTACTGTTAATGTTGGTGTAGCTATTGTTGTTCCTGTTATAGTTGTTCCTGAAATATTATATGTATATGCTGGTGTCTGTGTTCCTGTAAAATTATACACCCAGAATTCTAAACGTCCTGTTTGATTTATTTTTAAAAACCATAAATTTGTTCCATATGCTGCTTGTGTACCTGCTGTTACTGCATTACCTAATATATATCTAGATGATACTGTACCTATATTTTGAATATTTGTTGGATACATCCAAAATTCTATCGTAAAACTAAAAGATCCAAATGCATATTGATTTGTTGGTATAGTTGGAGCTGTTGTATATATATAACTAATAGTTGATGTTGAATTAACTGGCATATAAATAGTTCCTGTGCCATTATTTATTGAAGTATTTAATATTGATATTGGTGTATTTAGATATGAAAATTGAATTGTTGGCACACTAAAATTTGTTGAATATCTACATATATTTTTTGTATATCTAATGCATTGCAAATTTCCATTAAATATTGTATTATGACCTGTTATATTATCTTTGCCATAATATACTGTTGTTGAACTATTATTATCAAAACCATTATTTATTATTGTAATTGGTAAATTATTTATATTATATACATTTGCTGCAGATGTTGAATCTTGATTTCCATTCACCCATAATGTAATTAGGCCACTATAATTACATGTCAAAGCTATATGATACCATGTATTTGTTGAAAATGTATTATTTGATGTTATAAATGGATAAGAAGCTGATGCATTTATTGTTGAAGTTGTTGCTGTATAATTTGTATTTACTACGTATGCTGTAACTGATCCTGATGCTGTTGGTGGTGCAAAATTATAAAATGTACATTGTGTTGTTGATATAATACTTGCAATTGTATATGTTGTATATGTTAAATTTCCAAATAATGTACCAGATGCAATTATCACATTTTGACCTATATAAAGAGTAGTTGCAGTTGCATATGTTATTGCATTCGTTGTAACTGTTGTATTTGTTATATTTAATGTTGCTACTGAAGATGTTCCAAAAAATGGCACATTTATTAACATATTTGTTGTAACACTTGCAATCGTTGATGTCGGTAAAAATATTGTTGATAAATTATTAGATGTAAATAAAGTTAATACTGTTGATGAAAGAACATTATTAACATAATAAATACCTGGTACTAAATTTCCAATATTTCCATTAGAAACTATTACTGGTGCTCCATAAAAAAATCCTGCCGTTGATCCAACTGTTAATGTACTTGGAATTGGAGTTGCTAATGTTACTGCTGATCCAGCAATTGGTGTATTATTTAATATTGTAAAAGTAGTTGCTGATAAAATAGTTCCAATCGTATATATTCCTGATGAAAGATTACCAATTGTTGGACCAAGTACATTTAAACTTGAACCTGGATATAATATTCCTGTGTTTATTGTTGTTGATGTTGTATAATATCCAGGTTGAGAACCACTTGCAGCTGTTGAAGTAGTTATTGTAATCGTTGATGCATAATTTTGTGTTATGCCTGTAATAGTTGTTGTTGTCGTTGTTGATAACGTTACTTTATATGGAACTGAATTTGATATGATACTTGTTATTATATAATACGTAGTTGCTGCCAAACCTCCATAAGCTGTTCCTGAAAAATATACATCTTGTCCAATATATAATTGACCTGAATTATAATATGACGTAGTTGGTGCATAATTTATTGAAACTATTGCAGATGCCGTTCTTGTTTGATATATAGATAATAGAGAACTATTAGTTCCTGGAACTGTATTTGCTGGATTACTGTAATTTCCAAGAAATAAACGCAAACGTGCTATCGTATTATCAAAAACCATATACCATTGATTTACTGTAAATGCAGCTGCAGCACCATTTCCCATGAGATACAAATAATTATTACCTGGTGTTGTTGAAATTGCTGAAGAAATATACATGAAAAATTCTAATGTAAAAGAACTAATACCTAATGTAACTGTTCCTGATCCTGGTGTTGCCAAGAATGATGTTCCATTGAAATAATATGATGTTGTTGATGGTTGAAGTAATGGTGTTACTGGTGTAAATGAATAATATGTTGATGCGGTTATTGTAACTACATTTGTTGAATTTACAAATGTCAATGGTGTTGCACTACGATCTGTTGTATCTTGTCCAGTTAATAAATAAATTACTTGAGGATAATAAATATCAATATTTGTTGAATTATTTAATATATTATATTGAGGAATTATCAAATTTGAACTTAATGTAACTGTTCCTGATGTCGTTAAAGTTGTTGGATAATATGATGAATCTGCTATAAAATCACAATTCATTAATAAAGTTACATTTTGAATATAAGGATCTGCTGGAGCTGGTGTAGAATATTGTGAAATTGTTGTTGGAATAAATGAATTATTATTTATTTGATAACGCGCAATGCCTTTAGTAACTCTAAATTCATCTAAATACCCACCCCAATTATAATAAGTTGGTGTAGCATCATTAAATGGATAACATATATAAAGAGATTCTAAATTGCCACTATCAAAATTGCCATTTAATGTTGCTGTTACATCACATATTCCATTTATAAATAATGCAATTATATTACCTGAACGAACAAGTGCTATATGGTACCAACAATTTAGAGCTAAAATAGTATTACCAGATAATAAAGGAGTTGCTGAACTAGTTGTATAATTCCCAGCATACAAATAAAATCTTCCATTTAGAAATAAATTCCATCCATTTAATGGAAGAGCTGACGATTGATTTAAAAATGTTATTCCACCACTATTTGAAATATTAAAATAATTTACTCCTGATGTAGAAAATATCCAACATTCAATTGTGAAATTTTGATTACCAAATGCCAAATCTGAATATGTATAACTTGTATTTAAATAATAATTCAGTGCAGATGCATATGGAAAATAATATGAAGATGATCCAAACTTGAAAACTGTTGTATTCAAAGTAACCCCAGTATTACTAATTAATTTTGCATTTAAAGAACTATCAACTGTTAATGCTTCACAATGTAATAATAATACTACATTGCCAAAATATGGATCATAATTTGTTGTAAATGATACTGGATTATTTGGCAAATTTGTATTTGGTGTTACCAATACCACCGCATTATTTGCATAATTTGTATTTGTTTTTGGATTCTTCGCACGATATGCTTGATTCTGTAAATTGCCAAAGCTTAATGCTGAAAGTGGATATGATATTGGTGGAACTCGTAATAAAAGTATTGTTGTTCCATTTATTGCTGCGCTTAATGGTAGTGTTGATGGTATGAATCCTGTTATATATAATGCAGCACCTGACACTACTCTAAGATTGCTTATATACCCATTTGTATAATAATATGAATTATATGCACCTATTGTTAATGATCCTGATGGAGTACTACTACTTGATATTGATGTTGTTGAATTTGATAATGCACCATTTATAAATATTCTTAATGTTGTTAAATCAAATGAAACTGCAATATGATACCATTCATTATTATTAATGGTTGCTGTTGATGCTAAAATTGTAGATGATCCATTAAATACTAAATTATTAGTTGATGCTGATGTTCTCCCAAATGACCAATAAAATGTACCAGAATTTGGTGCCATCATTCCTATCAATGATGATTGTGTAGTGGATGCTTCATTACTTGATACATAATAAACCCAAGTTTCTATTGTAAATGCTGTATTCCACCAAGTAAATGTTGATCCTGAAAGAGATGCAAATGAAATATAATTAGTTGTTGTGCTATTTGTGCTATTTGGAATGGAAATAATACCATCTCCTTGTGTTGGTGGAGTTGCACCTGATGTACCTATAACACGAATCGGTACTGATATAATACCACCATTTTGTGATGTATAAACATTTGGTGTATTTTTAGACATATCAATAATTGGTGTGCTTGTTTGAAGAAGCATGTAATTATTGGAAGTTATTATTGGTGTTAATGGTAGCAATGATGGCGTAAATGATGCAGTATATAATGCTGTTTTTGTATAACGAACATTTGAAATATATACATATGAATATGTATTATTATATTGACCAACACATATATTATTTTGACTACTTCTTGTAAATGTTGTAAGAAGAGATGAAGTTGCACTTAATGTACCATTTATAAATATTCTAATATATGAACCATCATATGTAACTGATAAATGATACCAAATATTTGTTGATAAAGCTGATGTTGTTATTAAATTTGAATTTGCACCTCCATTTGCGTAATAAAATACAACATTTCCTGAATTATTTGCACCAAAAGCAATATCAGTTGGTGTTGATGTTGGTGATGAATAACCAATAAGAGATGGAATTCCTCCAGATGTATTATTTGCAAATGTTAAATAATAAACCCATAATTCTATGGTGAATTGTGTTGATGATGAAACAACATATGAACTAGATATATTATTTATATAATTACCACCAGTTGTTATATTTGGTAAATAAAAAGCACCGCTGCTAACTGGTGGTAAAAGCCCTGGAGTTGTTAAAATAACATTAGAACTTGTAATATATTGTGAAAGACCTGTAGTATCAATGAGGGTTCCTGTTAAAGAATTTGTAGCTGATGATACGCCACGTAAAAGTAATGTGGAAGTATTTTGAATTGGAATTATTGGTGATGTTGATGTAATTGTAAAAATCTTTACACCAAATGTTGTTGCATTTGTTTGATAGTTTGGAGGTATGCCATTTGTAATATGAAAATTTGTTATCAATGCATTTACATAAGTTCCATTGAAACCTCCAAGAGTTATACCCATTCCTGTTGTGGTTTTATTAATTGACAATGAGGTTGTTGTAATTGTTGAAATGGCTTCAAGAGATCCATTAAGAAATAGACGAATATAAGTGCCATCACATGTAACTGCGATATGGTTCCATTTATTTGTAGGATTATAAGATGTTCCAGATACAGTAATACCATTGTATGCAAAATTGAGATAACCAAGATTGTTAATTCCAAAAAGCCAATTATATGCAACAGGTGAAGTAATTACTGATGTTGAGGATAAAAAATACCATTCTGCAAAATTTACATAAGCACCAACAGTTCCTGAATTTGGTTGAATACTTGTAATAATAATTCTATATTCGTTATATGATATATTATTTGTTATATTAAATTGTTTTAATTGACCTGATATAAATGGAATATTTGATTGTGAATCTATTTGTGTCCATGTAGTTCCTGCATTATTAGTTCCTGCAATTATCCATGTATATGGAGATTGAACATATCCTATTGAATCAGTTCTAGCAACAATTGTATAATTTGTTACTGTAATTGAATTTGGTAATAATATATCTACCCATTCACCTAAAACTGCATTTCCAGAAACAGTTGTACTATATGCTCCTGTATATACACCTGATGTTGTATTATATGATGCAGTTGCACATGCCCATGTTGCATTTGTTGTTTTATCAAATAATAAATATGGATATGATGTACCATTATAAATAGAAGATGCAGTTACTGTATAATTACCATTTCCATATGATTGTCCGCTAATTGCTGTTGTAGGATTTGTTGTTAATGCTACTGGTGGATATATTGTATTTGTAATAGTTGATATTTGTGTTGGATTTGTACAAAATCCAATTGTATTAACAAATGGATTTAATACCCATTCTGCAATTGATGTATATCCTGAATTACTATTTGGTCTAATTGATTTAATAATAATTCTATATTCATTATATGCAGTTTGATTATTTGTAGTAAATATTTGTGGTTGTGGATAATATTGTGGTATTAATATACCTATTTGCGAATCTACTTGAGTCCATGATATACCAGCATTATTTGTTCCTACTATTATCCATGTATATGGTGATTCAGAAAAGAAACTATCTTCTCTGCTTGTTATTGAATAACTTGTCAATATTATAGCATTTGGTAATAATATATCTAACCATTCTCCATATATAATTAAACCATTTACAATTGTACTATATGATGTTGAATTATAATAACCAAGTGTTTGATTATATGATGCTCCAGAAGAATGCCACATACCAGTAGATTGACCTCCTTTATCAAATGCTCTAAATGCTTCATATCCAGCACCAAATATAGATGAAGCAGATGTTGTATAATTACCATTACCATATGATTGTCCTGAAAGTGTTGTAGTAGCTGCTGTCAATGCAGCAGGTGGATATGATCCATATGGTGTAAATGTAGATGTTGATAAATTATTTACATATGCTTCTGCACAAAAGCCTGTTTGCCACCAATTATTGGTTAATTGCAAATTACTATTTGTTGCTGTTGGAATTGAAATATATGAATTAGAACCATTAAAATAAAAACATGAATCTGATTGATATGGTAATCCCGTAAATAATGGTGAATTGAATGTAGCTACATTTCCTGTAATAATTCCTGCCGCATTTGAAACAACTGGAATGATACCTGATACATCTGTTAAATATGACACTGGTGATCTAATAAGTAATGTTGTATTTGTAATAGGTACAAGTGGTATTGCTGGAAATGGTGTTATGATACCATTTGTTGTATAAATAGCATTTGATGATAATCTAAAATTAGATATATAAGCATCACAAAAACTTACTACATTACTTGTTGTATTTGTAAATTGCCCCATTGTAAATTTGGTTGCTGTTGATGTTGGCGTACCAGAAACAAGTATTGTTGAACCAGTTTGAATTCCATTTATAAATAATCTAAATCCTGTTCCAGATTGATAAGAAGCTGCAATATGATACCAAGAATTTGTATATAATTGTGCAGTTGAATTTACAGTTACAATATTACCATTATTATATTGAAAAGATACATATGCATTTTGATTTACACCAAAAGACCAATTATATGTTCCTGTATTTGGATCCATATAACCACAAAGACATGGTGTTTGCAAATTATGAAAAGAATTGAAATTTACCCAGGATTCTACATTAAGACCATTTGTCCATGTGAATCCAAAAAGCGAAGTATTATTTATGGAAATGTAGCTACTTCCTGAATTGCTACTTGCGTAAATATTACCATTTAATGTCATATTGTTTCCAATATATATTGCTTGATCTGATGAAGGTGGTAAATAACCTCCATTATTTGGTATAGTATTTAATGGGATTACATTGATATTTGGGCCAAAAATATAACTTGATGTACCAATATTTGTTGTATTTAAACTTGTATCAATAATTAATTGTGTTAAATTATTCAAGGTTCCAGTATCACTTATAATTGTTGATGCTGCTATTGGACCCGAAGTTGGCAAGACCATCTCTATTTATAATTAGATGTAAATTATTATCAAATCTATAAACTTGAAAAAAGAATTAAATAATAAAATAATTAAATAATTAAATAATTAAATAATTAAATAATTAAATAATTAAATAATTAAATAATTAAATAAGTAAGCTAGATTGAGTATCAAGATTACCATTTACATATATTGCAATATTATTAACACCATCAAATGTTATAGTTATTGTATATGTTGTTCCTTTTGCAAAAGAAGTATTTGTAATTATTGAAGATGAAGAATTACCATTTGGAAGAATAAAACTAATGAATAAATTATTTGTAATTCCATATCTTTGAATAACTATAGAATTTGGTATTGGTAAAGATGACATATTATTAGTATTTATACCTGCTGTTTTATTTTGTACTATAGTCATTAATGTTTCATTATTAATTATTTGAAATGAAGTAAATTGAAATTTAATAAATATTGTAAAACCTGTTGCAAAATTGAGATTTTCTGAATATGATAAATATTGATTTCCTCTAAATATAATTGATTTACTTACTGAATCAAATATAGGAACATTAAAAGTATTATTATATTGTGGATTTGTTAATTGATATGTTAAAGATAATTTAGGAGTTGATATAGGAGTTAATGCAGTATTTGCCATACTTGTTTGTGTTAAACTTAAATCTGTAGAGAAACATTGAATTATATCATATGATGTAAAACCTTTTTGAAATATTGCAAAACTATAAATATTTCCAATAAATGGTGTGATACCTGTAAATGTTCCATCAGATTGTGGATATCCTCCCAAGAAATTGTAGCTATAATTTCCAGCAGCTGGAAGATATCCTGCCGTTGTTGTTGTTAATACTATAGAACTATATCCTACTGAATCTATATAACTTTGGATTACTAAAGGATTATATGTAATTACTATATTATATATTTGATCTGGATTTAAATTGAGAACAACTGAAGTTATTTTTCCAACAATTGCTGTAATAAGATTACTTTGATAAAAAAATGTAAAAGTATTTGTAGCTGTATATTGTAAATAAAAGAAATTAGTATTATTTGTTATATTAGCTATAGAATTTGCATTATAATTTGTACTATTTGACTGACTTATATAGAATAATATAGCATTTAATGAAATAGAAGAAGAATAACGAAAACGAAATGCAAAAGTAAAACCAGATGCTGGTGTTAATGCACAAGCAGATATAGGATATGGAGATGTATTTGAATTAAATACTATAGATCTATTAGAATATAATGAAGTTGTTATAGAAGAAGACATTAGCTACTTACTTATCTTAATATAAAAATTAAAAAACTTTTAATATATAAAATGCAATTAACAAATTTAATAATATTACAAAGATCTAATAAAAGAAGAGAAGCAAATAGATTAATAAGAAATAATAATAGAAAAGCTATTATACAAGTTAAAAATATGGATAGATTTCAAATAGTGGGAAATTATTTAGGAACATTTGTATTGATTGCATCATCATTTAATTGGTTTTATTATAGAAATATAAATAATAAAATTAATAATAATAACAATAAGAATAACAATAACAATAATAATAATAATAATAATAATAATAATAATAATAATAATAATAATAATAAGAATAAGAATGATAAGAATGATAATTAAGAAACAATTCTTTTATTATATTTTCTTCTAGCAATTAATTTACCATTTATAGATTCTTTAAGAAGTTTTTCTTTTTTAATATCAAGATTTTGTATTTCCATTATTTTATCTATTTCTTTTTGATCTTCATCTACATTTAATATTATATCAGTAGCTGTAGTATTTATCATTCTATTAAGAGTTTCATTAACACCTTGAGGAACCCATTCATCATCTTTATGAATTTCTAAATATTTATTTTTAAGACTACCTATTCTAACATTATGATTTTCTGGATGTTCTTTATTAAAATATATATTTTCTATCATTTCTACTAAACCATAATAACCATTCTTATAACATTGTAATAAGAAAGCATTTGTAATATAATCTTTATTCTCATCTCCAAAATTTTTAATCTGTAAAGTTATATTATTATTTATAATTTGTCTGTTATCATTTATAATATTATTTGTAATAATTTTATTATCATTATTAATATTTGTAATATTATTTATATTTTGTGAAACTAATTCTGAAGAGGGGAGTTCGTTTTTGGTTACGAGTTTACAAGTTTTCTGATGTCTATATTTATTTGCTGGTGCTGTAAAAATTTCATGACAGTAATTACATTCTAATTTATTAATTTTACCTTTACATTTTCCTAAATGAGCTATTAAATTATTATGTCTTGTAAATATTTTTTCACATTTTTCACATTGATTTGGTAATAAATTTTTAATAATTTCTGGGATATCTTTTTCTGTATTTGGGATATCTTTTCCTGCAACTGGGATATCTTTTCCTGCAATACGGATATCTTTTCCTGCAATAAAGATATCTTTTTCTGCAATTTCTGTATTTTCTTGAATTATTTTTCCATGTTTTCTAATAAAATGCCGACGAGTGCTAGATACCCATTTTGAAGTAAATTGGCACTTGGAACATTTATTATTATCCATACTATTATAATAAGGATATTATAATTCTTTAAATAAGTTTTTATATTGAAAAATGTTCGGTTCAGTTCGGTTCAAACCGAGGGGGGGGGCAAAAAAAATTTTGGGCCCCAAAAACCTTGAAAAAATATCATAATTATTTTTGCAGTCTGATAAGAGTATTCAAGTTTTGTAGTATAATCCTTATCAGAATTTTATTTCTCAAAATTCCAAAAAAGGACCTAAATCTTACATTTTTTAATGTTTTTGGTAAGACCAAATATACAAAAATAAATATTATGACACCATTTTTTTTTATTTTTCCATTATCATTTCAAATTCTCTAGTTGAATGTTCATTGATAAAAACACGCATTCTTGGTGGTATATTAATATTTTTATTACCATCAATATTTAGATATGTTAAAGTCTTTGGAATATCAAAATTAAAGTCTAAAAGACGATTATTTTCAAGATTTAGATACATAAGTTGTTTTGGTGAATCTTTAAAAGTAACTTGTTGAATATAGTTATTATGTGCGTCAACTTTATAGATATTTGAAGGTAATTCTAATTCTTTTAAACAATTATTTTCACAATATAAGAATTCAACAGTATCTGGTAAGGTAAGTTTTCTTAATGCCAAATTATTAACAACAACAGTTTCAACACCATTTGGTACAATTAATTCTTCTAAATAATCTCCATCGATAAATAATTCAGTAAAATTTTTATCACTAAAATCGAATGTTAGTAAGTCTTCTGGTTTGATATATTTAATATTTATATATTTCTGTTTAATATTATATTCCCATCTAAATGAATATTTTATTTTATCTTTTTTATATTTAATCACATCATTAGATGACATATATTATATAAAAATATAAACTTTATATACTATATGACCATTTATAAGATAGGTAAATTTTTGAATATATATTCAAAAGTAAAATTATTTGTTAAAAATAATGACAACATAGATAATATTAAAGAAGCAATTGATGAATTTTTAAATTATATAAATGACAATCAAAATATGATAGATACAATTATAGAATTATATTTACCAGAATTATATTATATACATATTAAACTTGTTAAAGATAAAGTTATACTTGATAAAATTTCTATAAAAAAAATAAAACAATTGCGCTCTATTCATGATAAGTTATTTAAGAAATTTAATATGACATATATGAATAAAAAATTTTTACAAGTTTCAACAATTTTATTTACAGAATTTTGTAAAGGGATAACATATTTTAAAGATTCTGAAACTTCATTAGTACCAATATATCATCGTGAAGAATCTTGTGGTGAAAAATTAAAAAATCATATTGAAAAGTTTGCTATATTACCTGATGATAATAGTATTATTATAAACAAAAAGAAAAATGCAGTTAGAAAATGTTATATAGAAAGAAAGATATATGATATTATTTATAGTAGAATTAATGAATTACAAGAAGTAAGACATTTAGTTGAACTTAAAAATATTGAAAGATTATATCAAGATTATTTTACAAATGAATCAATTGATGTTACTATAAAATTTAAAAATGATTTATATCCAAAAGTTCTAACATTAATTATTAAAACAAATGACGATATTTTAATAGAAACATATACAAAAACAAATAAAAATGTAAAATGCACTAAAGAATTAAATGGCAAGAAATATAATAAAGAGCAAACTTTTGATAAAGAAACGAATTGGAAAGTAATAATTAATTTATATCAACAGAATCTTCATTTCTAGCTTTAAAGTAATTATATAAATCATTTCTTAAAGAATCGTTACCAGGTGAAAGTACATATAATCCTTGTGAATCTTTATGTATATGAACTAATGGGTCAAAGTTATTTTTAAGAAGAATTTGCCATCTATCTTTATATTTTCTATCAACTTTTTTGCCATGCCAATAATGATAAATAGAACCTTTTACATAACTAATTCTTTTATTTAAAGTTTTTAAAGCTCTTTCTTGAAAGCTTTGTAGCATCATTTTGTAGTGTTTATTCATATTATATGGATAACTTTTAGAAACTTCACCAATCATAGCACAAATCATATGATGGTCTCCTGCACCACAAATAGCAAAATCAACTAATCCACCAATTCCATTAATTGCTTCACGTGTTGCTGCCCATGCATACCCACTATGCCAGATATAGTTGGATTTTTTGAAAGATGGATTTGAATATTTGAAGGCAGTTGAGTCTTTTAATATATTTTTATTTGAAAAATTATTAGATTTATCAGATTTATCTATTTGATTAATTGATTTATCTATTTGATTAATTGATTTATTTATTTGAATTTCTGGAGATTTAGATACTGGTAATCCAGTATATGGAATGCCTTTTGCATAAGATGATGCAAAACTTTTATAGACATTAAAAATTTCATGATTTGGTCCTAAGTCAATTGCATCTTCAAATAATTGAACAACAGGAAAATGTTGAAGTTCATGAATTGTATCTTTTACCCAATTTGGGTTAGTAAAATCAATATCTGCATCAATCCATGCAACATATTTCCAATTACTTGGAAGACGGGAGATACCGATATTTATTAAATTTTCTTTTTGCCAAAGAATTGAATTAGTTTTTAATTGTACATGCAATGGATTACCAGTTTCAGTTACTTGAAAAGGATGATCACCATATACTGCTTCAACGATCATTAAATTTACATTATAATTCTTCATACGAATTACAAAATCATTAAATAGTCTTATTCTTGAATTATATAACATTGGATTATTTATTACAGCTATTACATAGAAATCATCATACATTTCTTGCTATTATAGCTAAAGTTAATTTATTTAAAATTAAATACTTAATTTACAAGTTGTATTTTTTTTGCATTTTCTAACTCTTGTTTTCTAAGAAGTTCAGCTGATCGTTTTTCAGCTTCTCTAACTTGTGCGCGTCTTTTTTCAATTGCATCAGAAGACACATGCCAATATTCATTAATACATACACTAACACATTTATATCTTTTACCAACTTTGCTAAAAGAATCATTAATATATTCTTTTAATTCAGTCATATTTTTATAAATTTTACAAATATCTTCAATAGTTTTATTGTCATTATCAATAGTAATTTCTCTCATTAAATCTGAGATTACTGATATAAAAGTTTCAAAGATTAAAGTATTTTCTCTAGATTTTGCTCTACCTCTATCTCTTGTTCCTAACTGTAATTTAAAGTTTTCTTCAGATATTTCATTCATCATATATTTAATTCTGAGCATACGATTAGTTTCTTCAGTTTCTGGAAATTGTCTATGTCTTGGAATTTCAACCATATTAATATGTTGGATTCTTTGATGAGAAGTAAGAATATGTCCAATTATTATATTATATTCTTCAAATTTATCTTTATTTACAATTATTGATTTTGATGTAATTAAATTTGCAGCAATTGCATATGCGGTTTGTTGTAATCTATTTCTATTTCTATTAAATTGATCAAACCGAGGTGTAGTTCCAAGAATATTTTGTTTATCATCTTTATATTTTTGACAAATAGTAATAATGCTTCTTTGAAATGTTGCATAATCAATTAAACCATCGCATTGATTTGGATTATCACCTGGATTTCTTGGAACATCTCTTCCAGTTCTTCTGAGATATTCGTAATAATGAGGATTATGAATAGTACCATTTGCTATTTGACCAGTTCTCCAACTGAAAGGAGTATGGCATTCAACACAATACATTTGATCACATCCATCTATTTTAAATATCATTGCAGCACATTTGGGACAAGGCTTAGAGTCTTTCGCTAGAAGATTCATAGAAAGTACATTTTCTTCTTTACAAGTATGTTCTTGTTCTTCAATTTTAATTTCATTACAATTACTGCAAACATTTGTATCACAAACTCCACATTTCCATTTAATACTTAAAAAACCTTTGCAATCAGATGCAGGACAAGCTTTGATAAATGCACGTCTTTGAGACGCAGTAACTACTTTATTACTAATAAAGTTACGAATAGTAATAATTGTTTCAATTTGTACTTTTAATTTTGCAATTTCTTCTTTGATAGCACCAGTTTTCTTAACTCTTTTGATGTAAGAGATATCTTCTAATAGAATTTCATCAATTTCTTTATTATATTCTGCAATTTCTTTTTCAATTTCACGAATTTCTTGATTTAGTTTGCGCGTTTTAATTTCATTTTCAACATATGGTTGAGTAGCTGGAAGCATACTTTTTTCGTGTTCAAATAAAGTATCATTTCTGTATTTTCTGTATTCTTCATTACAGAATTTTTTAGTATAGAATTTTTCAATCAAATCAAAATTCCATCCTTTCTTACAATTCATACAATGAATATCTTGAATAGATGAAAACATGTATTGTTTTGCACATCCAATACATACATCATATTCACAGAAGTTGCATGGGATTTTTTTATGAGTAGATTTATTAAATTTTTCACAACAAATTAGACAATCTGTTCCCATTTGAGTTTATTTAAATTAAATTTTATAATAAAAATCAAATTTTTTCCGAGTCTGAAAAATAGGCTGCTAAAAGTCTCTTTTTAGCAGTTAGTATTAATAGGCTAATAAAAATTTAAAATAAAAAATCAAATTTTTTCCTAGTAGATAATAGAAATGCCTGAAAAGAAGAAAGCACCAGTTAAAAAAGCAGCTCCAAAGGCACCAGCAGCTAAAAAAGTAGTTACCAAAGTTATATATGTTCAAGCTCCTCCTCAAGCTCAACAAGTAGATAATCAAGGTCACCCAATTAGAAATGGTGTAATAGCAGGTATAGCAGGATATGAATTAGCAAATATGTTTATGCCAAGAGAAGAAATAATATATGATTATAACTATTCTGGTGGTAAAAAAAGAGCACCAGCAAAAAAGTCTACTAAGTCTACTAAGTCTACTAAGTCTAAGACAAAAGGTAAAAAATAAATATAACTATAAAAATCATTTTTTTTGTTTGCTAATTTGTTTGCTAACTCACTTGTTTGCTAACTCACTTGTTTGCTAATTTGTTAGCTAATTCACTTGTTAGCTAACTCACTTGTACTCGTGCAACAGGTGTATTAATGTTCATAGGATCTATACCAGGACCTGGTATATTAATTATATTATTTGTTTGATTTAAATCATTTGATGGATATAAAGTTACATTTCTTCCAGCTGGTACAGCAATTGATTTAATATTAGATACTTGATTTAATCCAGGTGCTAAACTAACAGATGCACCTTGATAGTTGAATCCTTGATAGCCAGTTACATAAGAATTAGAAGGTACTGGTGAACTAGCTTGAATTGTTGGAACAGCTACAGTATTATTCATACTTTGTTGAACAAGTTTAACATTATTAACTTGTGCTTGCATTGCTGCTGCAGCATTTGGACTATTGCTCTTGACTATAGAATTTTCATTGCATTGAATAGCTGCAATATTTTGATCTAAATTCCATTTAGCAGAAGCGGCAGCTGCAATTGCAGCTTGTTGTTGAGCATAAGTCCAGCTAGCTGAAGCTGCAGCAGTAGCAGCTTGTTGTTGATTGAAATTATAACTTGCAGATGCATTTGCAATAGCTTGTTGTTGTTGATTATAATTATAACTAGCAGATGCTGCAGCTGTAGCAGCTTGTTGTAAACCATTATTATAACTTGCAGATGCAGCAGCAATATCATTAAGAGTTGCTGGGAATGTTCCAGTTGTTGATACGATTAAAAGGAATTGGCTAGAATTTATTTTATTTGCAAATTCAGGTGGTACAGCAGATAGTAATGTATTATCTTGATGACTATACATATCACATTTCCAATATGAAGGTGAAATATTATTGACTTTTGTATAATAGAATTGACTATTATAGAATATATAGATTGTTTGAATAGCTTTATAGGCATTTGGATCATTTCCAGCAGGGAATAATGATTGTAAAGTATTTGGAGGTGAGACTTGAATAGTAATTCTATATGGGAAAGATAAATCTGGAGTAATACTTACATTAGGATTATATGGTAATTGAATGCCATTTGTAATATTTGGTTGAGATTGCCAATTATAACTAGCAGATGCTGCACCTTTTATGTTTTGTGCTGTATTAAATGCGTAACTAGCAGATGCATTTGCAATAGCTTGTTGTTGTTGATTATAATTGTAGCTACCAGAAGCAGCTGCAATTTGAATTGGAGTAGGCAATACAGAAGCATATAAAGTGTAACTTGGAACTGAAATCATACTTGAAGCTGATGCAGTTCCTGTATTTATTTGTTGCATAGATGAGATCATATTATCAAAGACAGCTGGTCTTTTAATAATATTATATTTGCTATCTACAAATTGACAATACCATAAATATCCATCAGTTTGAGAAACAATCATATTATAATAAACATTGTTGTAATAAATATATATATTTTGAACATTTGATGCATTAACATTTGTATATATTTGTGCTAATGTGCGATCACCATTTGCATCTCCAATATAAATACCAGTATTACCTGATGAATCAATATATGGAATTAATGGTACATTTGGATCTGAAATTAATTGAGTAGTATTAGCTGGTAAGTTATAATTCCAGCTTGCTGATGCAATAGCATTGGCAACTTGTTGATTATTGAAATTATAGCTAGCAGATGCATTGGCTTTATTTTGTATATCTTGTAAATTTTGATTATAATTGTAGCTAGCAGATGCTTGAGCATTTGCAATTTGTTGTTGATTGAAATTATAACTAGCAGATGCTTTAGCATTAGCAGCTTGTTGTAAACTATAATTATAACTAGCAGATGCAGTGGCAACGTCATTTGCAGAAGCTGGTAAGTCACTTGAAGATACGATAAGAAGGAATTGAGATGATCCAATTTGTTGATTAAATTCAGGTGGAATAGATGGTAATTGAGTATTATCTGTATGACTATACATAAGACAATTGAAATATGTTGGACCTTGATTATTTATTTTACAATAATAGAATGAATTATTATAAAATATATAAATTGATATAATATTTTCTGGAAAGGAAACAGATGAATTGAATGAAATTTTAATGGAATTTGGAGCAAGTTGTATATTTGGAGAAATAGTGATATTATTATTTGATGGTCTTATCATCGTACCATAAGATAATATAGCTAAATTTTGATTCCAATTATAACTAGCAGATGCAGCAGCATATTTTTGATTTACATTATAATTATAACTAGCTGATGCAGCAGCATTAGCATTTTGTACAGCATTATAGTTATAACTAGCAGATGCAGCTGCATTCGCGGCTAGTTGTTTATTCCAATTATAACTACCAGATGCATTTGCAAGTTGTTTTGGTGTTGCTACAGTAGATGCATAAATAGTATAATTTGAAGTAATAGGACTATTAAATACATCAGGTCTAGGGATATAATTATAATTGCTGTCTATAAATTGACAATACCAAGTATAATCGTCTTGTCTGACAATAACAGCTGGATAATATTTACCATTGTAATAAATATATACAACTTGAACTGCAGATGCGACTGTGGCGGGTGTAATTGGTGTAGATGAAGATAAAAGCATACCATAAGATGAAGGATCACTTGAACCAGAATCAAAACTTTCAATTACAGCTCCAGTTGGGAGTTTTGGTAGTGAGCTAAAGAATATACTATTTAATGTGCAATCACCATTAATATCACCAATGTAAATACCAGTATTTGATGTTTTATTATCAGTATATGGATTTATAGCTACAACAGTATTAGCGTTACTAGGATTTGGTATTAATGGTGTAGTATTTGGTGGGATATTCCACAACCAACTTGCAGAGGCTTGTGCATTTGCAAGTTGTTGTTTATTATAATTATAACTAGCAGATGCAGCAGCATTTGCGGCTTGTTTATTATAATTATAACTAGCAGATGCAGCAGCATTTGCGGCTTGTTGTTGATTAAAATTATAACTTGCAGATGCTAATGCATTTGCTTTTTGTTGTTGATTATAATTATAACTTGCAGAAGCAATGGCATTAGCAGTTTGTTGATTATTGAAATTGTAACTAGCAGATGCATTAGCTTTATCTTGTAATACTTGAGCCCAATTATAACTTGCAGAAGCAACAGCATTTGCGGCTTGTTGTTGATTGAAATTATAACTAGCAGATGCAGCAGCATTAGCAGCTAATTTATTATTATAGTTGAAACTAGCAGATGCATCTGCATTAGCTTTTTGTTGTTTATTATAATTATAGCTAGCAGATGCAACTGCATTTTGATAAACTGTTGGAGTAGATGATAAAGCTACATAATTACCATTTTGATTTAATGAGCTTAATGATAATGTATTACTTGAAGTAAAAAGTTCAGGGGGTGGTGTAATTATATTATCATTACTATCAAAAAATGTACCAGTAATACTGTTAATATTATTTATATTATTAAATTCAACATTGTAAAGCTTACTATTATAATAAAAGTATAATGAATCTACTGTTCTAAGATTTAAACTACTTCCATTTGCATATGTAGTTAAATAACTATTAAAATTAGAATTAATAGTAACATTTGGATTATTAAGATTAGTTATAACAATTGATATTGCAAATTGTGTATTTTGAGTAGGTGTCAATATAGTGCCGAATTGGCTTAAATTTGAGATCATTTGTTGATTATTATAATTGAAACTTGCAGATGCAGCGGCAATATCATTAGTATCAGTTGGTAATCCAGATGAAGTTACAATTAATAAGAATTGATTTGGATTTATTTGTTGATTGAATTCTGGTGGTATTTGTGTCAAAACTGTATTAGATGAATGATCCCATAGATTACAATTCCAGAATGATGGTGTACTATGATTTACTGTAGCATAATAGAATTGATTATTATAAAATATAAAAATTGTTTGAACCTTGTCCCATGTAAGCGATGATCCAGATGGGAATAAATTAGTAAGACTAATTGGTAATGTATTGGATGATGGAAGAGTAATTCTAATATTTATTCTATCAATATTTGCTGGATCAGGATATATATATGTGTATCCATTATTTGTTAATTGAATACCAGATGGTCTTGGACTTTGATTCCAATTATAACTAGCAGATGCAGCACCATAACTTTGTGCTTGATTATAATTATAACTAGCAGATGCAGCTCCAACCTGGTCAATTGTTGGAGTATTTGATACAGAAACAAAGATACCATTTTGATTTAATGAAAATGTTGTAGATTTACCAAAAAGTTCTGGTGGTGGTGGAATGATATTATTATTCATATCAAAAAAGGTACCATTAATGCTATTGTAATTTCCACCAACAATGTTATTAAGTTGAATATTATAGAAATTACCAGTACCAGCATAAAAGAAGTATATTGCATCAATTGTTTTTAAGATAGGTAAAGTTGCCAAATAATTATTAAAATTAGAAGTTACTATTACATTATAATTTGGATTATTAGCAACTGCAGTAAGTGTTATTGCAAATTGTGAAAGTTGAGTAGGTGATAGTATAGTACCATTATTGCTATTTGTAGTTAATTGAGATGTTTCAAGTTGATTATTATAATTGAAACTTGCAGATGCAGCTGCTGTTGCAGCTAATTTATTATTCCAATTGTAGCTACCAGATGCAGCGGCAATCTGTGGTGGAGTTGGATTAGTTGATGCATATATAGTATAAGTTGGTAATGGAGTTGTACCTTTTGCACCACCTCCACTATTATATGCAATCATTGATGTTAATAAACTACTAAATCCAGATGGCATAGGAACAGGTGCGTATTTGCTATCTACGAATACACAATACCATGTATATTGATCTGATTTTGGTAAAATTGATAATTGATAATAAATATTATTATAGTAAATATTTAAAGTTTGTACGTTTGAAGTGGTAACATTTGTATATATTTGAGAAAGAGGTCTGCTAATATTTATATTATCAGAAATATAAATTCCATTTGAATTTGTTGGATCTGATAATATATTAACATTTGGATCACTTACTAATTGAGTAGAATTTTGAGGTAAGTTATAATTCCAACTAGCAGATGCAACTGCTTGAATGCCAGATATTGATATTGGTAATGGACTTGTAGATACAAATAAAATGAATTGATTTGAGCTAATTTGTGGTTGTGAAGTAAATTCAGATGGAAGAGCAGATAATTGAGTATTATCTTGATGATTATACATATCACATTTCCAAAATGATTGTGTACCTGAGTTATTTTGATTAACTTGAGTATAATAGAATTGTCTATTATAAAATATAAATATAGTTTGAATTTTATCATAAGTAATGGTTGCAGGAGTACCAGCTGGGAATAGAGATTGTAATGTATTTGGACTATTTTTAATAGTAATTGATGATGCAGAAGTATTTGGATCTGGTAATATTACTAAGCTGCTGCTTTGAATTAATTGAATAGGATTAGTCATTTGAGGTTTATTATTATTCCAATTATAACTAGCAGATGCTGCAGCATATTTTTGATTTGCATTATAATTATAACTAGCAGATGCATTAGCAATTGCATTAGCAATTTGAGTTTGATTATAATTATAACTGGCAGATGCATAACCTATTTGATTAGTTGTTGGAATTCTAGAAACAGCAGCATATATACCAGATTGATTAAATGAGAATGAGGAAGTAATAAAATTAGGAAGTGGAATTGGATTATTATTATTATCAAAAAAGAATCCATAGAAAGTGCTACCACTTGAAGTATTAATTTGAACATTATAATATCCAGGAGTTGTTGATATAATATAAAGAATTGTGTTATAATTTTGTTGAACTTGAGCTTGAGTTAATACAACATTATAAATTCTAGCCATTGCAATTTTACTACCATCACTAGGACCACTATATTCATTCTCATTATTAGCAAGATTTCCAATAATTAATGTTTGTGTAGTATTTAATGGAAAAGCCGAATTAAAAAATATTGGATTTGATAATTGTTGTAATATACCATTTATATAAATTGCGATAGGTACAGTAGATGAATTTGATAATGTAATTATCATATGATACCATGTATTAGGTAATATTACACTTTGTAAAATAACAGGATTACTGTTAGCTCCACAAAAAAATCGTAATTGATCTTGGTTTATATATAATGAAAAAGCTCCATTTCCTCCGTTTCCATTACCATTATTAAATAACCATTGTAAATCCCATACATTTCCAACCATAAATAATATTTCAATAGAAATAGCATTTGTAATATTAGATAATGGTTTTGTAGTTGTTGCAGTTTGAGCAATATTCCAATTTAATGACTTAACACCAGATGAATTAAAACTTGCATAACCATTTAAATTAATATTATATGCATTTGAAGTTAGATCTTTCCAAACTGCACCAGATCCTGGATATGAAGTTGTATTATTAAAATCCCAATATGCTAATAAATTAGTAGTATAATAGTTTGGTGTTGATGACATTGGTGAATATTTAGATGGATCAGCATAGAAATACAAGGCATCAATGCCTGTAAGAGTTTGAAGATAAGAACTGCTAATATACATAGTATATGGAAATCCAGCATTAGTACCTGTGCTATTATATATAGTAATAGTTGAAGCTTGTGTAGTAGTTAATGCAGTATTAGTTGAACTATTCGGGAAATTTGATGTAATATTTGCAATATATTGTAAATTTTGATTATAATTGTAACTAGCAGATGCGCCAGCAATTTGTACAGGGCCAGGTGGTGGTGGATTTATAGATGCAAATAGTGTAAATCCAGAACTTATTAGATTATTAAAAATACTTGGTGGTGATACATATTGTATATTATTATTTACAAATTGACAATACCATGTATAAGAGTCTTGTTTAATAATTGTTGTTACGTAAATTTGATTATTATAATTAATATATATTGTTTGAGTATTTAATACATTTAAATTTGGAAACATTTGACTTAATGTATAATCACCATTTGAATCACCAATATAAATACCAGATTGCGTTGATGAAATTTGATATGGACTTATTGCTAAACTACCATTTGCTGGACTTAATGGAGTACTTGATTGTTCTGCTTGTGCATCTTGTTGTTGTAATAACATAAAATTCCAACTTGCAGATGCAGCAGCCGCCATTATATTCTAAATTAGATATATAATTAATTATTTTGTTTCTAACTTAATAATTGATCAAGTCTAGTATTGTATTTTAAATTAGGATCATGATATGATGAACGACCTGAATAAGATGACCCAAATGGATATTTTTGCGACATCGCAGAAGATTGAGCTGTTGCAGAAGATTGAGCTGTTGCAGAAGATTGAGCTGTTGCAGAAGATTGAGCTGTTGCAGAAGATTGAGCTGGTCCAGAAGAAACTGCTTGAGCTATTGTTGTCGCAGAAGATTGAGTTGGTGTAGAAGCAATTGCAGATGCAATTGCATTTAATAATATAGCTTTTTGTTGCTGAGGAGAAGCTAATACTTGAGCAATAGCCATTTGTTGATCATTCCAAGAGGTACTAGCAGAAGCTTCTGCCAATGCTTGGCCAATTAATTGAGCAGAAGCAGATGCAGCAGCTATATTTGCCATTTTTTGATTGTAATTATAGCTAGCAGAAGCATTAGCTAATAGTTTTTGATTATAATTATAACTAGCAGATGCAATAGCATTATTGTTATCCGAAGATGGTAATTTATTTGGAAAAGTTACATTTGTATAGCATGAACATTCTGGCCAATCAGCTTTTGAATTATATGCCCAATTTCTACCAATATTTTGTTGTATCAATGCGTTACAAATATTATAATCACATGTTCTATCTGTATTTTTAATATTACCAGCAATTAAATCATTAATATATTTAGTTACATAATCAGAATTCTCAAAATTTTCAGTATTATTATTTTTTTTTACAGAATTTACTTTATATAATAAAAATACAACAATTATAAATAAAAATGAATATGAGAATAATATTAAATATCTCATCTAATCTAAATGAAATACAGAATATTATATATTTATTAAATCTTTTAATGCGATAACGTTTTGTTCTTGTTGATATAAAAGATTAATAGAAGTTTGATCAGATAAATTTGTATTATTAAGAATGCTATTTTCAATTGTTTGTATTTGAGTTGAATCACTTAATATTTTAGTTTTTAGAGCAGCTTGTTCAGCTGCTTGTTTAGCTGCTTGTTGTTGTAAGAATAATTGATGAGCAGTATATTGTAATTCTTGATTATAATTGAAACTAGCAGAAGCAGCTGCTTCATTTGCGGCACGAATTTGATTGGCAGCAGCAGCTTGTGCAGCTAATAATTGATTATAATTGAAACTAGCAGAAGCTTGGGCTTGGGCGGCTTGTTCAGCTGCTAATTTGGCTGCTGCTTGTTGGGCTGCTAATGCTGCTGCTTGTTGGGCTGCCAGTGCTGCTGCTTGTTGAGCTGCTAATTGGGCAGCAGCTTGTTGAGCGGCTAATGCAGCTGCTTGATCGGCTGCTGCTTTTGCTGCTTGTTGGGCTGCTAATTGGGCTGCTGCTTGTTGGGCTGCTAATTGGGCTGCAGCTTGTTGGGCTGCTAATTGGGCTGCTGTTGCAACTTGTTGTTGATTATAATTCCAGCTTGCAGAGGCTACAGCTGATTGATTATTAATATTTAATACATCATAACTAAAATTAGTTCGAGTAGAATTTTGAGCAGTACTAGTCCATTGGAAACCAACGCCATCAGATTTTCCACAATCTCTTGGAAATCCAATTAAATTTCCAAAATCATCATAATTACAGAAAGCCCATGGATTTGTATCATTTATTAAATCAGAATATGTGCTATATAATTTAAAATCTATATTTATGATATTATTTGCACTAGCCCAAACAGTTTTCATATTGTTATAAACAGACCATCCTGATGGGATTGGAGTTATTCTTTTATAATAAATTTCAGTATGTTCAGCATCACATGTTTTACATAGACGACGAAATACTTTAGATTGATTAAATAAAGCATCAGTTGCAGATGCACCTAAATCAATTCGTGGATTATCTGAATAGACTGTAGTCCAAGATGGATTTGTAATATATCTAATTATAACGACACCATTTGCACCTGAAGTTCCACCATTACCACCATTGCCAGTATTTTGTATAGGAGGAGTGTTTATAAAATGAGATCCACCTAAACCATACATAACTGATGTACCAGTAATTGAATTAGATATACCAGGACCACCTGTAGTATTTGGAGATCCAATTGGTAAAGATCCACCAGCACCAGCACCAGCTCCACTTATAGGATTATTATCAGCATAATCTGTTCCTTTATTATTATTACCTGAATTACCACCTTGACCATTCCAATAACCACCTTTACCAGCATTTGCAGCATCTAAATTTCCAAATTGTGAAAATGTTCCATCACCTGCATTTTCAGTATGACCTGATACACCACCACCTCCATTACCAACAACAATAGGATATGATCCAGTTGTTAATTTTTGTGAAGAATAATATTTAACATCTCCTCCACCACCAGCTCCACCCCATCCTGTTGCACCACCACCTGCACCAACAACTAAAATATCACAAGTAATATTGCTTGGTACAATAAATTGTGATGAAGATGTAAATGTATGAATATTATAAGTAACACCACCTAAAGTATAGTTTGTTATTGTTCCACCTGTTGGAAATGAATTAGAATTATCAAAATTTTCTTTTTTGCATGTATCATTTAAATGAACAGACCATATTATTACTATTAATATAAATAGAATATATGATAATAATATTATATATTTCATTAGATGAATATAATCTAAATGTAATGTAGATTATTTAAAAATGGATATTACAAAAGGTCCAAATATACTATCATAGTTATAGATTTTGAAGAAGCATTTCGAGATTTTGAATTTCCTAGTAATTTTGATAGAAATAAAGAAGAATCTTTGAAGAATAATTTAATTCAACAAATAGTTGGTAATAATACAAATGATATGTATGATAAAATTAAAAATAGAATTCATAGTTTTAATTTAGCAGAAAAGATACAATGTGAAGTATCTACTGCACGAATTCAAAGAACTGAAAAAACTAGAGAATCTGAAGAAATTGAGGCACCTATCTATTACAATTATATAATAGGCAAAGTAGCTGACAAATTATATTTAAGAGTTGGCATGTTATCAAACAAAGATATTAAAAAGTATTTTAGTGAGCGATCACAATCACAATTGGAGTGGTCAGCAGGTTTAGACCTTTGAAATTTTAAAATGAAGGTGGTATTAAAAAAGCTCAAACATATTTTGCAGCAATTAACAAAAGATTAAATGAGCTTAATAAAAGAAAACCTAGCAGATAGTATTAATATGATTCATAGTTTTGTTAACTAGTTCGTTAATAGAATCGAAGCAAGATACAACATCAGTTTTATTTTTAGTTAGATACTTTATATTATCTTCAAATGGATGTATTCTACATACCCACATTCCATGTAATGAATCAACATTATGTCGTTTTTTAATATGATTTATTGATTTAATAAAATTACTAATATGATGATTTTCTCTCCGTCGAGTATTTAGAAATTTAGTTTGAATGAATAAGGTATAATGTGGAAATTCAATCATAAAATCAACAGAACTAGCATCCCAGCCGTATAATTCTGTTAGTTGTTTTTCAGTATATATTTTTTTAGCTGGTAATGACTTTAATTTTTCAAATAGTTCATTTTCCAATACGTATCCACAGTTTTGTTCTTCTGTCATTTATCATTAATAAAACTAATGAATCATTTTTTTATATAAAAATTTGAATTTTATTTTTGAGAATTTTATAAATAAAAATGGCCAACGATGGGAAGAAATGGAATATAAATGATAACATTGAAGTTAATCATTTATTGAATGTAGGAACACCACTTGATGTAATTACAGCAAGATTTGGTAGAACTCCTGAAAGTATTTTGTGGAAAGCGATAAATGATATTAAGGATAAAAAATATTTGCCAGAAACATATCATTCAAGTATTTATATTGGATTGAAGAATATTCCATTTTATAAAAAATTGTGTATTGATTTTGGAATACCAGATGATGATGAGATAATTCATGAAGAGGAACAAGCTGATGAAGATTATGAAGAAGGAGCTGAGGAAGAAGCGGAGGATGATGATGCTGAGGAAGATGCTGAGGAAGATGATGATGCTGAGGAAGAAGAAGCTGAAGAAGACGACGAAGACGACGAAGACGATGATGAAAACTCAAAGAAATATAAGAAACTAGTTGTACAACTTGAAAAGCTTTGCAATAAATTTGCAGATCTTGCTGAAAATGCATTAACTATCAATATTCATATTGAAACCATTCAAAATGTAATGATAGCTAAAAACTAATTTGAAAAGTATATAAAGATTTGATTCTTTTGTTATATGCTCTAAGGAGCAATTATCTCTCGTAACTCAGTTGGTTAGAGTGTCAGGCTGTTAACTATTAGTTGATTGAAACCTGAATGTCACAGGTTCGACCCCTGTCGAGAGAGAATTATTTTTTTATATAATTTTTGGAAAAATTAAAGATATAAAAATATAATGAATATAAATTCATATGGAAAGTAAAATATATTTATATGTAATACCTGGAATTATATTATCATTTACGTGTTATATAATACCAGGTGTTTATTTATATTATAAAAATAAAAGAAAAGATAGTATTCAAATGAATACAAATGATTTAAGAATATGAAATATATTTATTTATAAAAATGAATATCAATGGTATGCAATCTATTTTTGTGTTTCGTCCAGGAAAGAAGATAGACAATGTAAAGACATGTGTAAAATGTCAATTCTATGAAAGTAAAAAAGAGCGTTGTACATTATTTGGCAATATGAATTTGGTAAATGGGCATATTGAGTATAATTTTGCATCATTTGAGAGAAATGAGTTAGGTAATTGTGGTCCAGATGCAATTCATTGGAAGTCAATATATAGTTATCCAGCATTATTTGAAGGTCCAAAGAAACCGAAGCCATTAGCAGATATTCGTCGTGAGATTGAAGAAAAACGCCCAGTTGAAAGTTATAATTATACATATGATGAAGATGAAGACGATAGAATCGTAGATAATTTTGATTTTGTTGAATATAGAAAAGATTTTTAACTGAAGAATAAGTAAAGATGACTAAGTATTTTTTATGTGTTTACGCTATATTTAAGAATGAAGCAGTAATATTCAGAGAATGGTTAGAACATTATATAAATGAAGGTGTTGAACATTTTTATTTGATAGATAATGGAAGTAATGATAATTACAAAGATATAGTTAAAGATTACAAACAATATATAACATTATTTGAAGATCCAGAAAGACATAATCAGGTTGGATTATATAATAAATATGTTTTGCCACATGCAAAAGAAACAGAATGGTTAATTGGATGTGATTTTGATGAGTTTATTTGGGCAACAAATGGAACAATTGCGAGTACATTAAAAACAGTAGATGATGATATTGGTATGATAGAAGTACCATGGACAATGTTTGGATCAGCAGGTCATATAGACCAGCCAGAATATGTAGTTCCATCATTTACAAAGCGTTTCAATTGTAATAATGAATTTACAATAAATGCCAAGTCAATTGCAAGAGGAAAATGGGTTAGAGAATTAAATGTGCATTATTTTAATATTAGTGATGGGCGAACAGTAGATGCTTTATTAAAAGACAGAGATCCTCATCCAAATGCACAAATATCAGAAGATATTTTAAATAATTCTAAATTTCGATTAAACCATTATGCAATTCAATCATATAATTGGTTCAAAGATGTTAAATCAACAAGAGGAGATGTAGCATCAAGCCATGTTGAAAATATAAGAAATGATAAATATTTTAAAGATTATGATTTTAATGATTATGAAGACAATGTATTAGCTGAGAAGAATAAAGAATTATATAGTAAATTGGGTGGTATAAAAACATCTAAATCGGATTCAACTAAAGAGAAATTTTTAGATTTTTCGTATATTCAACAAGATAAATATAAACATACGTTAAGAAAAATTGATAACTATACATTGATAATAACATTGATTTTATTAGTATTAATAGGTATAATAGTATTTATGTATTTTTAATGAATAATATATTTATAATAATTAAAGCATGTATTTTTTGTCAGTAATTTCAATATTTAAAAATGAAGCAACAATCATAAAAGAGTGGATACGTCATTATATAGAAGAAGGTGTAGAGCATTTTTATTTAATAGAAAATGGAAGTTCTGATGATTTTGAATCACAGATTGAGGAATATAAAGACAAAATAACATTATTTAGAGATAGTGCAGAAGGTATTCAGGTAACAGGTTATGATAAATATATGATACCAAAATTTGAGGAAACAGAATGGTTAATATTATGCGATTTAGATGAATTTATTTGGGCACCTGATAAAAATAATACAATTGCTAGTGTATTAAGATCACTTGACGATAATGTAGGGGCAATAAAGATCCCATGGATAATGTATGGATCATCTGGTCATATATCACAGCCAGATTCAGTTGTTCCAAATTTCACAAAAAGAGTTGATTATGACAAAGATGAAACTAGAGTTTTCAAGAAAAGAGATGATGGACATAAATGGATAGAATCGAAATGTATTGCAAGAGGATCAGCAGCAACGAATTTTGCGATACATCATATATATACAAAATCAGACTATAAAGTATTAAATTTTAATTTAGAAGAGATCGATGATATTGATCAAAGTTTTCAAATAATATCTAATGAAAAAATAAAAACTGCAAAATTAAGATTAAATCATTATCCGATTCAATCATTAGAATGGTTTAAAAAAGTTAAAATGACAAGAGGTGATGCATTTGGTGGTGCAGGAAATCGTGTAAGAGATGAAAACTATTTTAGAGAATACGATTTAAATGACATTGATGATGATGAATTATATCAAAAACATAAACATTTATATGCTGATCATGTTAAAAAAGAGAATGAAGATATTGAACATTTTATAACTATTTATAAAGATGTTAATATATATACATTATTAATATCTTTAGTATTTATGTTAGGTATTTTAGGAATTGTGATGGTATATATGTGAAATTTAAATAAATTAATAAATTAATAAATAAATTAATAAATAAATTAAATTAATCAACAAATACAGAATTTGTTGCACTATAATCATCATAAATGCAAGATTCTGGATATGGGTAGAATACGGCACCCCATGCTCTTTCCATATAATGACCACATTCTGGATTGGAAGATGTTTCAAGATATTTGATTAAGTTTTGATATCTAGATATTGGATGTTGAACGATATGTTCTCTTGCTACAGCAAAGATGCCATAATAACAGAAAACATGAACTTTTAAATCACCAAAGTTCTTTTCAAACCATTTACCATAAGGTCTAATTGGAGAAGGTTCTAATTTTGATTCAGGATTTAATAATTTATTTTTATCATTAGAAGAAGTCCATCTATCTAAAGTGTAATCGTAAAGATCATCTGGGTAAGTACCATTATCGCCTCTTAAGACGGTTGTTTTAGTTTTTAATACTTTTCTGATGACTCCTAAAGTAATATTCATTTTATGAGCATCCGTAGATGAAGCTGGTAAAAAGATAGTAACTGGTGCTAATTTATTGTAATTTTTGATAATATGATATAAGAATGTGTGATCACAGCGACCTACATTTTTAAGATTTATGATATTACAAGTTGGTGATAAACATTCTTTATCAGGAGTTGATTGACCTTTATTATAGCAAATAACATTGAATTCTGAGAATGGTTTGGTATTAATCCATGCGATATCTTCATTGTATCTTGCTAATACGATATCATAACTATTAGTGTCAGAATGTTCATCAGATCTATTAGTTAAATTGATGAAATATTCATGTTGTGAATTATAAATATAATAACATATAGAAACAGCGAGTAAAAAATATATAATTAAAAATATTGTAAGTAATTTCATTACTATTAACCATGATTAAAAAAATGGACGCAGGATTCTGGATATGGATAAAAGATAGCTGCCCATGAACGTTCAAAATAATGACCAGCTTCTGGATTAGAATGATGATCTAAATAACTAATTAAATTTTCATAATAGCTTTTGGGATGTTGTATAATATGTTGTTTTGCAACAGCAAATATACCAAAATGACAAATAACTTGGGTATGTAAATCACCAAAATTTGCTTCATACCATGCACCGAATGGACGTATTGAACAAGGATCTAGTTTACTTTCAGCATTTGCAGTTTTATTTGTATTATCAGAAGATGACCATTCATTTAATGTAAATTGATATAGATCAGTTCTAATATCATTCATTAATGTACCAAGTAAAACGGTTGTTTTAGTTTCATTAATTAATTCTAATAATTTCATTACTATGTTATATTTAAATTGATGTTTCATACAGGATGCTGGAATAAATAGAGTTATTGGTGCTAAATTATCATAGTTATTTATAATATGGTATAAATAAGTATGATCACATCTCCCAACATTTTCAATATTAATAATTTTGCATTTATCTGATCTGCATTTATCATTTGGTTCTTGTGGTCCTTTATTATAGCATTTTATATTAAAATGTTTAAATGGGTAATTATTAATCCATTCAATATCTTCATTGTATCTAGATAAAGCGATATCATATGTTTGTAATTCAGAGTCGGTAAAATTTTCGTATATATTTTTATTTGAGAAATGATATACAAAATAGACTGTAATCAAAATATAAATTAAAATTATAAAGACTTTATAGTCTATCATTATAATAAACATCATAAAAATAAAATTTATTCGTTGTATTGCAATCTTTGGAAATAAAAAAATGAAGATGTTCTTTCATTTTCAATATATTCAATTAAACCAAAGTTATAGCTTCTCATTAAAATTATAAGATAATCAGATTCTTTATATTTATGATCTATATAAACGTATTTAATATTTTTAAGATTTAATAGACTATCAAGAATTTCTTTTTGTTCATAACATGGTTCAAAAATATGTGGTAAAATTAAAGTATTGATATTAGAGATAATTGATATATCAAAATCTTCAATATATTCATCAATTATTGTTCTATCATTTGAGGAACCAGTATAATATGGTGAAATAACATAATATTTATTTTTTAAATTTTCATTTTCGAGTAATATATTTGATAAAGAATCGCATTCAGAATCAATTTCTGCAATAGTTTTAATTTGTTTATTATTATTAATAAAATGTGCAAAAATTTCCATTAATACTACTATTTATTGTATTTTTAAGAATATTTACACAATTTAGCATCCGTTATCTGATCTATAATATTTGCATGATTCTGGGTAAGGTAAGAATATAGCTGGCCATGCTCTTTCCATAAAATGGCCACCTTCAGGATTGACGTCATCATCAACAAAACGAATTAAGTTTTCATAATATTCTTTAGGATGATTATGAATATGTGCTTTATCAACAATTAAGATACCATAGTAGCAAATAACAGTACTTTTAAGATCTTTGCCAATATTTTCTTCAAACCATTTACCGAATGGACGTGTTGAACATTCTTTAACATTAGTGATATGACCATTTAATTCTTTGTTTTTACCATGTCCAGATGCTGCATAGAATCCAATAGTAAAGTCATGTAATTCTTTTGCAACATCATCAAATTGGCAACCATAAAATACACTAGTATTTGTATCATTTAATAATTCCATATTTTTCATTAAAATATCATATTTCCAAGATATATCATAGCAAGATGCTGGGATAAATAATGTTACAGGTGCTAAATTATCATAGTTATTAATAATATGATAAAGATAAGTATGATCACATTTACCAACATTATCTAATTTTACTACTTTACAATTACTAGGTATCTCTTCTTTGAAGGGTTCAGATGGTCCTTTGTTATAACAAATAACATTAAATTGATCAAATGGGTCTTTTTGTATCCATTCAATATCTTCATTATATCTTGGTAATATTAAATCATAGTTTTTGAAATTATTATTGAAGAAGCTTATAATAGGTTTATTTCCTAAATAAGAAGCTATTATTATAGCAAATAATATATATAATAATACTATTGTAAGTTTAAGATTAGTATTCATACTCTATTTAATCAATAAGAATGTTATTTATCTTTTTATATTTAATATAAGTTTTTAGCAACCACGGCGCAAATCTTCTGATTTTTCTCTATAAATAATGCATGAGTCTGGGTAAGGCAAGAATATAGCAGGCCAAGCTCTTTCTAAGTAATGACCAGCTTCAGGATTTGGGTGATCATCGACAAATTTAATTAATTTTTCATAATATTCTTTTGGATGATTTTGGATATGTTCTTTAGCTACAATAAAAATACCACAATAACAAATAACAGTACTTTTAAGATCTTTGCCAACATTTTCTTCAAACCATTTACCGAATGGACGTGTTGGGCATTCTTTTAACATTCCATCAGATGATAATTCTCTATTTTGTTCATGTGATGATGTTGGATAATACCCAATAGTAAAATCATTCATTTCTTTAGCAACATCTTCAAATTGGCATCCATAGAATATACTGCTATTTGATTCATTTAATAATTCCATATTTTTCATTAAAATATCATATTTATATGATTGACTGAATGAAGATGCTGGAATAAATAATGTAATTGGTGCAAGATTATCATAATTATTGATTATATGATGAAGATAAGTATGATCACATTTACCAACATTTTCTAATTTCACTATTTTACAGTTATCTGATTTGCATTGATTTGTTGGATCAGTTGGTCCTTTATTATAACAGATAATATTGAATTTATTGAATGGGTCATTATTAATCCAATCAATATCTTCATTATATCTGGAAAGAACTATATCATAACTTTTGAAGTTATTGTTGAAGAAACTAATAATAGGTTTATTTGCTAAATAACCACTAATAATAATAGCAAATAATATATATAATAATATAAATGATAATTTGATATTATTATTAACCATTAATTATAGTGTATATTATTAATTGATTAGCATCCAGGAGCTAGTCCAGACTCTCTATATGATACACATGATTTTGGATAAGGTGCAAATAGAATACCCCAAGCTCTTTCCATATAATGTCCAACTTCAGGATTCGAGCTATTTTCTAAATGTTTAATTAAATTTATATATTTTTGTTTTGGATGTTGAGTAATATGTTTTTTAGATACAATAAATATACCTTGATAGCAAATAACACTGCATGATATATCTGTACCCATTGTCGATTCAATGAATTTACCAAATGGTTTTATTTGAGCTTCTTCTAAACCATTACCATATATTGGATCTTCTTTAATAATTATAAAATCATACATATCTTGAATAACATTATTCATATGACAACCATAAAATACACTATCATTAGTATTATTTAATATTTCAATATTTTTAATAAAAACATCATATTTAAAAGATCTTTCAACAGTGGAGCCAGGTATAAATACTGTAATTGGTGCTAAATTATCATAATTTTTAATAATGTGATATAAATAAGTATGAGATTCTCTTCCAACATTATCTAATTTATTAAGCTGACATTTTGAATTATATTTATCAGATAAATCATCACCTTTATTATATAAGACAATATTGAATTGATTAAAAGGGTCATTATTAATCCAATCGATATCTTCATTATATCTTGCAACAACTAGATGATAATTTTTAAAATTATTATTGAAAAAACTGATAATTGGTTTATTGGCTAAATAAGAAGTGATTATGATTGTAATAATAATATATAAAACAATAAAAATGTATTTTATATTATTATTAATCATTAATTATAATAAAGATTATTATTCATCTCGTGAATAAAGACAAGAATCAGGATAAGGTGCAAATAAAGCACCCCAGGATCTTTCCATATAATGTCCAACTTCAGGATTTGAGTGATAGTCTAAATATTTGATAAATTTTTCATAATATTCTTTTGGATGTTGTTTAATATGTTCTTTAGAGACGGCGAATACACCAAAGTAGCAAACGACTTTACTATGAACATCTTTGCCAAAGTTTTCTTCAAACCAGACACCAAAAGGTCTAATAGGAGATGGTTCTAATTTATTTTCGCCATTTAATTGTTTATTTTTTTCATTTGTAGCTGCCCATTCTTCCATTTTGAAGTCATATAGATCAGCAGGGATATCATTAAATAATGCACCAAGTAGAACAGTAGTTTTAGTTTTATTAACAAGATCAACAACTTTTTTAGTGTTCATAAATTTATGAGGGTCATTGCAAGAACCTGGTAAGAAAATGGTGACATCACCTAAATCATCATAACTATTAATTATATGATATAGAAAAGTATGATCACATCTACCAACATTATCTAAATTGATTATTTTGCAATGATCCGATTCACAATTTTTAGATGGTTCTTCAGGACCTTTATTATATAAAATAGTATTAAATTGATTGAATGGTTCTGTTTTGAGCCAATCAACATCTTCATTATAACGTGAAACGACTAAATCATATCTATGATTATCATTTTTATCTTCATTGGTTTCATGATTGAAAGGTTCATAAATTTTTTTATTTGATATATAATAAGTAATATATATTGCAATTATTATATATAGAATAAGAACACTATATTTGAGTAACTCCATTACTATATTATTAGGTTTTTCTAATTAATATAAAATTTTAATCAAAAATAAATATTTTTTGATTAAATAATAAAAATAATGAGACGTGCATGGTGTGGGGTTCGAACCCACGCCTACGATAGTAGAGAGGATCTTAAGTTACGGTTTATATTTTTCACAAAATATTTTCCACCGCGTTAGACCACTCCGCCAACCATGCAATATCCACCATATTAAAATGGTGGGAGGAAGATTTTTACATCTTCCCAAACTATATAATCATGTAATCTTTATATAGTTTTGCATCATTTAAGGAACAAATCCATCATAGATCTGGTTAATTTTATGAAGAATTTTGTCATTTTCAGTTATTTTTACTTTATATCCTCTTTTAGATAATTTAATAGCAAATTTTAATTGTTGAGATTCATCTAATATTTCAGTATCTTTTTTATAAGCTACTTGATTAATTTCAATGAGTTCATTTTTATTAGGATGAGTTTTTTCAAATTCTTTTACTTGTTGATAAAGATGAAGTCCATTTGCATCATCAGTTGCTTTGCAAATATTATTATAAAGTTCATTATTTGAAAGAAATTTAGCAAGAGCACGATTATCTCTTGGAAAGCAAGGCCCTCCATAACCAAATCCCCATTTCAAATTATGAGTACCAATCCTTTTATCATTTCCAATTGCATTTAAAGCTTTATCTGGATTGCATCCATTTGCAATTAAAGCATCTCCAATCATATTTGCAAATGCAATTTTTGTTGTTATAAAACAATTTATCGATATTTTAACAATTTCGGCTTCAATTAAAGACATTCGTTGAATATTCATATAATTTAATGGTAAATGATGAATATCTATATCATCTACATAAGCTATAAATTTAACTAATACTTTTGAATAAACTTGAATTATCATATCAGCACATTTACTTTCAGGGACGCATTCACCAATTAAAGTAATATCAGGACTCAACATATCTCTAATAATTGACCCTTGTGCAATGAATTCAGGATTATAACATACTTCATAGTTGTATTCTTTTAGTTTATTATATACATCATTACAATAACCTGGCATAGTTGTCGATGAAATAACTAGATTCTTAGGTTTTTCTTGATAACCAAATGTAATTAATTGATTAACAATATTATTAATAATAGAATGATCATATTCATCATTATCTAAAGTTGGTGTTGGAACAACAATAAATATTATATCAGTTGAAAAAGCACATGATATATCAGTTGTAAAAAATATATTATCTCGATATTTATCTAACATTATATTCACATCTTTTTCGTTTGATATAAAAGTATTTTTATTGAGTAAATCTATATAATCTTCATTTGCATCAATACCTGTAATTTTATAATTTTTAGAAGCAAAACATAAACTCATACATAATCCAAGTCTACCTACACCAATTACAGTAATTGATAATGACATTGTGATTTTTATAATAAAATATGTAAATAGCTTTATATAAATATAAAGATATAAGAAATGTTTTATTATATAAATCATAAATGAATAATTTTTATTATGAGAATCGTCATTTAGGTTGTATAAATGATTATTATAATTATATAGCAGGATTAATATTAAAAATAATTCAAAAACGAGAATTAAATAATATAAATATTATTTTGGGAAATTGTAGCTACAATTTTAATAATAATTTAAAAACAATTAAAATAAATATAAATTATGAACATACTTTAGTTAAAAAAGGAGCAAATTATGGCGTAATAGAAAGTGAAAAAGCATTAGTAGAAGGAAAAATTAAAATAAAAGATAGAAATGAAAATTATTTAGTAAGGATAATACATTATACTTCATTATCCAACAGTGATATAATTATAGATTATAGTATTCCAAATATATATAATATAGAAATATCAGAGTATTTTGAAGATTTATCAAAAAAATTAATATATATTTCACCAACTATATATGATATAGATATTAGTAATACAAATAGAAAAATAGATGTATTAACTACATTTATTGATATAAATCAACCAAGAAGAAAAGCATTATATGATAATTTAAATGATAATTTTAATTATAAGAATGTTAATAATTGTTTTGATAAAAAAGACTTAAAAAATATATATCAAAATACAAAAATATTAATTAATATACATCAAACAGATCATCATCATACATTTGAAGAATTGAGAGTATTACCAGCATTATTAAATGGTATAATTATAATATCTGAAGATTCTCCATTAAAAGAGATGGTACCATATAATAAATATATAATATGGACTGATTATGATAATATAATTGAAAAAACAAAAGATATATTAGATAATTATGATAAATATTATAATGATATATTTAATGAAAATTTTAAAATAGAAGATTCTAATCAAGATAGATTAGAATCTAAACTTGTGATATTAGCTAAAGAATAAGATCTAATTTTATTCAACCAGTAATTAGTGGTTAATTTATCAAAATTAAAGAATTTATTTTTATATTCATCAATAGTTTTATTTAATAATTCTTCTGATATTTCACTCCAATCATTTAGAATAAGAACAGGTAATTCGTCATATAAGGAATCAATAGGTGATTTCTTAACAATAACAATACAACCAAGAATTAAAGCTTCCCAAGTTCGATGACAATCAAGACCATTACCATGCGGAGATACAACAAATGCATATTTTGTTTGATTTAACCAAGTATCTTTTAAAGATATTTCTTTAGGTTCATAAAATATTAAATTTTTAGGTATTTTATTAATAGCATCAATTCTATCAGAAGTTCCATTTTTAGAATGCAATGTAAAATGAAAATTAGAATAGCATATTTTTGATCGTTCTGAAAAATGTGAAGAAGTATCTTTAATATGGATTAATATATCTTCAACGTTTTTAGGAGAAAGATATTCATTAGTCCATAACCAAGAATGATGATGTTGAAAAGAAATAGAATGTAAATTAATACCAAGTGGAATTATAGATAATTTAGGATGAAGAGATTCAATGCAATTCATAGAAAACCAATGAATTATTCGCGCATCATTTATAATAATATTGAAATTATCTAAAGACATCAAACCTAATGGTATTTCAGTATCACAATCACTTGAAACTAATATAAATTTAACAGTTATTTTATCAAAAACTTGTGTAAAAAATTCAATTAATTTATCAATTTTAATAGCTATCATCATTCCATCAAATTGATTTTGAAGTAATTTATTATAGTTATGAATACTATTAAATTTATTATAAGTAATAATTTTAGTTTCATCAGTTGTTAATAATAAACCAGCATTTGAAATATAAATACAATTTTCAATACCATTAATAACTTCTTGTGTTAATATATTCATATAGATATACATAAAAAATATATAATTTTTATATAATTTTACAATAAATCAACATCTTTTCTAGTAAAATATGAAACATCTTTAATAATACATCTATTTGATTCATCAACTTCTTGAATAGCTTGTCGTTTTTGATGAGGACTTAATTTATTATCAGCTAAAACAATAATAATAGCATTTGATAAATAAGATGCAGTCCATGATAAGGTAGAATTAGAAGAAATAATATATTTAGCATTTTTTATATAATTAAAATCTTCTAATAAACTTTTTTGATGCATTTTAATATTAACACTTTGAGGACAATTTTTTTTAACATGATTAATATATATATCATCATTGTTAACTAATTTATCAACTACGAATGTAATAGTATCAATATTTTTAAATAATAAATAAATTCCATAAATAGAATCGATATAAAATTTAGGATTAAGAACTTCATAACCTGAAAAAAAATCATTATGTAATCTAAAATGAACAACTAATTCGTTATTAGAAGGTAAATCATTAGTTTGAAAATTCATAATGTTATTAATTGATAAATTTGTTTTAGTAATAATATTATTAAGATTATTAGATTCATTCATATGATTTAAAATAATATTTCTGATTATATTAGTTTTATATATTTCAGATCGTTGGTAATATTCAGTTAATCTAATATTATTATTTTTTAAAGTATTTAGATCAGGAATATCATCTACATTTTGATTTATTTTAGAATAAGCTGTTTTTAATTCATTTATATAATCATTAGTTAAATTAGTATTTAATAAATATTTATGACAAATCATAGTCCATTGATAATCATTAATAGTAATAAAATTTCTATTAGATATATTTTCTATATTTAATGAAATAGAATGAGTATTATTTAATATATTATTTAAAATGACACCAGCCCAATAAATAATAACTTCATTACCAAACCTGCCATCAGTATGAGTATAAATAAACATTAGATATACTTATATATTATAATAAATTTTTATATAGTTTTTATTAATAATTTTCAAATTTCAAAATTATGTATTATATCTTTAATAAAACGAACTCATTAAACTATATAAAATAATTATATATATATATTAATTATATAATGTATAATTTATCAGTATTATCAATATTTAAAAATGAAGCAAATTTAATAAAAGAATGGATTGAGCACTATATATTAGAAGGGGTAGAACATTTTTATTTAATAGACAATGGAAGTACAGATAATTATGAAAATGAAATAAAAAAATATGAAGATAAAATAACATTAATAAAAGATAATAGTGATACACCTGGAAATGATGGATTTAATGCTGGTTATTATTGGAATAAACATATGATACCATTATTATCAGAAACTAAATGGATACTTATACCAGATTTTGACGAATATATTTGGGCAACAAATGAAAATGAAACACTAAAAGATATATTAAATAATGTATCAGATGATATTGGATTAATATTAGTGCCATGGATATTATTTGGATCATCTGGAAATATTAAACAGCCATCTTCAATTATTCCATATTTTAATAGAAGAATTAATTATGATATACAGCGATCAGATATAAATTTTAGAAATGAGAATGGAAAAAATTATTCACAAATAAAATCAATAGTTAGAGCAAATGCAGTATCATCTTTTGATTTGCACAATACATATATAAAGCCAGGATTTAAAATAGTAGATAGTCATTTAAAAGAATCAATTAGTATTAATCGTTATTTAGGATATATATCAGAAGATCATATTAAAAATTCTAAAATTAGATTAAATCATTATATAATACAATCAAAAGAGTATTTTTTTAAACCAAGGAAGATTTTAAACGCCGACTTTATATTTTTTTGGTGGTCGTAAATAACGACTTTCATTTTTTACATATGGTTCAGTTCTCTCGTATGTTCCTTTAATTATATTATTATAACTATTTTTATGTATTCGTAATAATGCTTTAGGTATTGCTTGTAATATATCATTATATGACTCTGTATTTTCTTTATATAAATATGATTTTAATTGACTAAACCAATTCTCTATTGCATTTGTAAAATGTTGATATGGCACTGAATATAATAGT